>JADMIO010814473.1_pt1 | contig 78636 bp, 57 predicted proteins | sample 8958161 | NCBI WGS metagenome assembly JADMIO01 (sample SAMN16585339, study PRJNA669376) | soil metagenome | isolation source: Crop rotation soil | place: USA: Cullars Rotation, Alabama | collected 2011 | reverse complement strand
CCACCCGCCCCGCCCACCCCGCCCGCTTCACCGTTGACATACAACATCCCCCCGCTGGGCTATCGCCCCGATGCTTACAAAACGACACCGGCTTCACGACCGCGTGAACGCGCGGACGGAAGCCGGTGAATGATGCTTAAGACTAAACGATTGATCAGACGATGCGGTTGACCACTTTGCCGAGGTTCTGGACTTCCAGCTCGACAATGTCGCCCTTCTTGAGCAGCTTCGGCGGCTTGAGGAAAACGCCCACGCCCGCCGGCGTGCCCGTCGCGATCACATCGCCCGGCTGCAGCGTGTGGCCGCGCGTGACGTACTCGATCAATCTGTCCACGTTGTGGATCAGCTTTGAGGTGTTCGAGTTCTGGCGCAGTTCGCCGTTGACCTTGCAGGTCAGATTCAGGTTGTGAGGGTCCCCGGCCTCGTCCGGCGTCACCAGCGCCGGACCGAAGGGCGCGAACGTATCGAAAGACTTGCCGCGAAACCATTGTTTGTCACCAAACTGAGCGCAGCGGGCCGAGACATCGTGGAGCACGCAGTAACCAGCGATGACACTGCGGGCGTTGTCCGCGGAGACCTTCTTCGCGGTCTTGCCGATGATCACGCCCAGCTCGACTTCGTAATCGAGCTGCTCGATACCTTCCGGATAAATGACATCGTCATTGGGCCCCGCGGCCGCCATCGGCGACTTGCCGAACAACAGCGGCGCTTTTGGGTACTCATGCCCCTGTTCGTCGGCATGGTCCTTGTAGTTCAGACCGATGCAGAGGATCAGGCCGGGCCGCGGCACCGGCGCCCCCAGACGCACGCTGCCGGACGGAACAACAGACTTCCCCGGTAAGGAGGAAGTATCGGCAGCGAGGCGGCGGGCCTTCTCCCAAAAATCGCCTTTCAGGAAGGCTTTCATGTCGGGCGGAATCGAGCCGTCGGCGGCGTTCAAGTCGACGATCTTCTTCCCGCCGTCGACGAGCACGCCGAGGCGTTCGTTGTCCAACGTTCCAAAACTAACGAGGCGCATGGAAAGGGCTCCTTAATGAGGCTTGGGTAAGGTAGGATGCGGCGCGCGTTTATATCCGGTGGCGTGAGATTGACTAGAAACTCTGGCAACATCGGCACTGGAGGAGTGTATGTACACGATGAAAGATCAGAAAATTGTCTGTAAATTACATTTCCAACTGCAGCGAGTGGCGAAATCGGAAAAAGTCAGTCATGTAATCGTCTGTAAGTAATGGAGGAACAAGTCATGACCCCGCGCATCCTCTCCCTGCTAATCCTGGCCGTCGGCGTCTCGGTGCTGGCGGGTGAGACCGTCGCTCCGCGCAAGCCCGAACGGCAGCGCTGGTCCTGGAACCAATTCCATGCCGAGGTCACCGCCACCGGCGACCTGAAGTGGGCGCCCAAGCCGTTCAAGTTCGAAGCCGGCGCGTCCGTGCGCTACATCGACTTCGAGCAGGGCAAGGATGACAACGCTGGCGACGCCAAGACTGCGGCGTGGAAGCATCATCCGTGGGACCCGGCGGCGACCGGCAAGGCCAAAGACTGCAAAGGCATCCACACGTATGTCTTCAAAGCCGGCGTCGTCTATCGCGGCAACCTTGTGGCGAGTGAATCCGGCGAAGCCGGGAATCCGATTCGCCTGACGTCCGATCCAGCCTGGGGCAAGGGCGAGGCGGTCTTGTGCGGCTCCGAGCGGGTGACCGGCTGGACGAAGGGGTCGACCAACAAAGACATTCCCGACGGCGACAAGGTCTGGTTCGCCGACGTCAACTTCCTGCCGCGGAATGTCTTTGAGGTCAATGGTGACAAGATTGAGCGCGTTCCGCTGGCTCGCACGCCTAACTGGAAGGTCAGTGACAAAGAAGACGTCTTGAGCGAGTGGTTCAAGTGGGAGCAGCCGGAGTGGTGGACGGGCAAGTGGCACATCAACACGCCGCAGGGCAAGCGCCACATGGGCATCGACACGAAGAACCTGACTCACGACGAGGCATACTATAAGGACGCCACGATCCGCACCGAGTACGCGATCGTGATGGGCACGCCCTTCCCAACGAAGGTCGAAAGCTTTGACGCAGCCAAGAAGGGACTGGTTTTCCAGGGCATCTGGTTCGGCGACTCGGAACAGCTCTGCACGGGCAACCGATACTATCTCGAAGACAAGGCGCAGTTTCTGGATTCTGCCGGCGAGTTCTGGTTCGAGCGCAAAGGCGAGGGCGGTCGCCTGTTCATTCGCCTTCCTGAAGATCGCGATCCCAATCAGTCCACGGTCGAAGCCGCGAAGAATTTCCGCATCATCGAAGACCTGGCCTCGGCGAAATCGCCGGACCGGCTCGACATCATCAATGCACAGCAGATCGACGCGCTGGAGACCAACGGCGTCAGCCACGTGGCGATCACGGGCCTGTCATTCCGCTTCATCAACACACAGTGGGATATGACGCTGCCGGGCTGGGGCGGAAAGAACGTCACCAACGCCGCGATCCATCTGCGCGGATCGGGATCGAACATTCGCATCGCCAACTGCCGCTTCGAGCATCTCGTCCGCGCCATCCGCATCGATCCCATCCACAGCCGCTGCGTGGTCGACCAGGTCGTCGTCAGCGATAATGATGTCCAATACACCGACCAGGGCTCGATGGTCTTCGCCGAGTGCGGGGGGCGCGGCACTGCGGATCCCTTGAATCGCACGCTGCGGGACGTGAAGGTCCTGCGCAACCACACGTTCATGTGCGGGATGCGGACTCACCGCCAGGATCATGACTTCAACATCAATGTCGACAACGCCGAGACCTGCGAGGTTGCGGGCAACATGGTCGAGCGCTCGTACGGCACCGGAATCTTTGTCACGCGCGGCAAGGACTTCTTCGGCGGCAGCACTCGCGACGTGCCGTTGCAACGCGCGCTGGTCTACAACAACCGCGTGCTGGAGTCACTGCTGACCGCCAACGACTGGGGTGGGATCGAAGTCAACGCCGCTGGCGCCGCGTGCATCTTCAACAACATCTCCGGCAATCCCAACGGCTACTGGAATTGGGGATACAATCCGGGCAAGCCCGGCAGCGCGCGTCTGGGCATGGCGTACTATCTCGACTTCGGCGGCAGCAAAACCTACCTGTTCAACAACGTCGCGTGGAGCCTCACCAGCGATCCGGCCAGCAAGCTTTGCGGGCACTGCGCCTTCTATGAAGCTGGTCCCAACATCATGAACGCGTATTTCAACAATACAGCCTGCAATTTCATGATGGGGTCGAACTGGTCGCCGGCCGGCGGGCGCTATATGTCGCTCGGCAACGTATGGATGAATATCGCGTCGTTTGTCTTCATGCACGGCAAGGTGAAGGAGGACAAAGACCCGCCGCCGCAGGGTGAATATCCCCTCTTCAGCGACGCGTATGGCAAGAACGTCTTCTTCGGCACCGGCAAGAACCTCGCTGTGTTCGAGAACGGTGGCAAGGCGCACGAGACAGTGGAAAGCTTCAGCGAGGCGCTCGCGGCAAAGAAGAGCCTTTCTCCGAGCGTCGGCACGATGGCCAAGGAAGCGCCGGTGGCCAACGCTGCCACGCAGGATTTCAGACTGAAAGGCGGCTCGGCCGCGATCGACCAGGGCGTGAAGTACTTCGTGCCGTGGCCGCTGTCGCGCACGGTCGGCGAGTGGAACTTCCGCCGCAACAATGCCGACGCGACTGTCCTGCTCGATGACCACTTCTACCCGGCGTCGTATGCGGGCGACCGGATCGCGTACGTTCAGTCGCTGCTCTTCCCGCTGAAGGCGACGAACATCACGGAGAAGGACTACATCCAGGGGCAGCTCGAGGATTGGACGTTCGGCGCGCTGACGCTCAACGGCACCGATCAGTTCGCCACGCTGACGCAGGCGGAGATGACGAAAGGCTTCGAGTTCAAAGACAAGCAGCAGAAGACGCACACGGCCAGCGGCAAGGAGATCGCCAGTCCCGACATCGATAAGAGCAACTTCCTCGTCGAGGCGTATCTGCAGACGAAGCCCGGCCAGACCGCCGGCGCCATCGTCAGCAAGATGAAGGAGAGCGGATACGAGCTGGCGATCGGAAAGAACGGCGGCGCGGCGTTCACGATCAAGGCCGGCGATCAGATCCTGACGACCTCAAGCAGCGCAATAATCAGTGATGGCAAGTGGCACCACATTTTGGCAGAACTCGACCGTGGCGCAAAGACAATGACCCTTTACGTCGACGGAGTGAAGGCCCGCTCGGTGGAAATCGCACTGACGGCAGATGCTTCACTCAGCAACGACGCCGATCTGCTCGTGGGCAAGAGCGCTGCGGGCGAACATCTCGCCGGCGCGATTGACTTCCTGCGCATCTGCCGCGGCACGCTGGCCGATGCGAAGACGACGATCGAGGAACTCTACGATTGGCAGTTCGACGGCCCGTTCCTGCGAGACTTCCGCGGCAAAGAGATCAGCGGCAAGTCACGCGACGCCGGCGCGTTCGAATTCACCGGCGAGTAGGCAAAAAACTACTTCTCCAGCCGCGGACCGTACTGCGGCATCTCGGCGCCGAATTCATAGGCGCCGAGATCAGGGGCCTTGTCCTTAAATCCATCGTTGAACCCGGGGAGTACTTCTCCGGCATCGATCGCGGCGGTGCCCTCCTTCAGCCGCATATCGTTCACCGAGACTGCCTGCTGCTTCTTCTCGTCATCCGGCTGCTTCACGCCGCTGGCGAAGGCTGTGGCCGGATCGACCAGAACGCTGTGTTTCTCCACCGGCGCGGACTTGTGGACGTCTTCGATGGTTGCGTACTTCTGATTGTTCCACTTCAGGAACGATTTGAACGGGCCCCCGCCGAAGCCGTCGTAGTCGAAATCGCACTTCTCCATCGGCGCGGTGTTCTCGTAGCAGTAGTTGGAATCCGTACCGATGAAGATGTTGTTGCGATAGACGCAGTTCCGCACTTTCTCGCCCGTGTACAGCGTCAGGGGCATGCCTTTCTTGACAGAAGTGTTGTGGATCATCAACGCACCCGACGGGCTGTTGTGCATCTTGAAAGGCTCGGCCACGACGTTGTAGAGCGCGTTGCGGAAGATGTAGACCGGCCCGCCAAAGATCGGCTGCACGCTGATGCCCTGGAAGATGTTGGTGAAGCGGTTGTTGAAGCAGCGCGTGTTGCGCTCGGAGTAATCCATCTCGCAGCCGTCGTCGGTGCATTCGCTGCAGTCATTGTTATGGAAGTCGATGGCGGCGCAGCGCTGCGAGCCGAACGTGTCCATCGCGTCGGCAAAGCCGCGGATGCGGTTGTAGCAGACGACGTGTCCCGTGCCGGTGGCCTGGATGCCGCGGGCGTTCTCGATGCCCTTGGTGCGCGGCCAGGTGGAGGGGCCTTCGATCACGTTGTCTGAGACAAAGAACCCGTTCGTCGTGTCCTTGTCGTTGTTGGTCCACGTCAGTCCGTACTCGACGTTGTGGATGTGGCAGCGCCGCACAACGATGCGACAAGACCGGTGTACGACGATGCCGTAGTGGGCATTGCGCAGCGTCAGCTTCTCAAACCAGACATCGTGGATGTCTCCGGCTGAAACGACGCGCTCGACGGGCTTTTCCGCAGTGCCCTTCGCATCAAGGATGACCTCGCCCCTGCCGTTCCCGCGCCAGATAATTGGCTTGCCCGGGTCACCGGATCGGTCGGCAGTGAAGGTGCCTTCGTATGATCCCGGCGCGAGGAGAAACAGATCGCCCGGCACGGCGTGCGACTGAGCCTCGACCAACCCCTTATATGGGTCCTCCTGGCTGCCGCTTCCACCACCGCTACCTGGAACGACATGTCTCGTCTTCGCATCCGCGGGCTGCATAGGCTCGGCGATGGTTTTTTCATGGAGAGTCTTCTCGACACTGCCGCCATCGGCGTCCTCAAGCTTGAGTTTGATGTCGTACGTGGTGTTGGGCTCCAGAATGAAGATGCTTCCGGCGAAGAGCCATCCGTCTTTGGGCACGTCCAGTTTGCTCTGACCCTTCTCCGGTTTGTGGGCCCCCTTCTCCACGCGGAACAACGGCGGCCCCTTCTTCCACTCTTTGTCGCCGCTCTTCTGGTATTCAACGTTGATCACCGCGTTCGCGTTGTCGTCGCCCTTCACGATCCAATACATGCCCAGGCAATGCAACGTCGGCGATTCGAGGACGGGCTCACCGATCGGTGCGGACGCATTTTCGGCGCGGCCTGAGGCACAAAGGCAAACGATCACCACAGACAACGCAAAACGCTTCGCGGACATGTATGGCTCCAGAAGAGTGAGATCGCCCACTTATACACCGATCTGACGCATGAAGATGGCTCCTATTCTAAGAGGCTCCGCAAGCGGAATCTCATTCGTGCTAAACGAAAATTTCGAGGCGGTGAATAATTCCGTGCCACCGGTTTGAGAATCCTGCAAAAATCTTCCGATTTCTTGACAGCCCTACGATTTGTAGGGTACCTTTCTGCGTCCCAAGTCCAGTCCACCAAAATACAAGCAAGGAGGATGAGCATGAAGACCGAACAGCTTTCTTCCTCCTTCTATCTCCCGGAACTGCAGCGCCCTGAATTCATCCGCCGGATCTGGGTCGTTCGCGACCACGGTCCTGCGATCAAGGCCGTTCGCTTCAGCAACACGCTCTGACACGCCAAACGCTCAGCGTTTGACCGCCGGAGCCATGCTCCGGTAGGTGTCTCTTTGTCGACATTCAACGAGGGTTTGAGCCATGCCTGGAACAACATCCAGCAGCAGACACGATGTCATCGAGCGGTACCTGCAGCAGCCCGCGAAACTTCCGGCCAATCTGCGCGAGACCATTGAGAAGCGAGCGGGTGGCCAGCCCGTCCAGCTTTACGGGCTCGCGGACCTCGATGCGTCGATGAAGTTATCGACGACATGGGTGATGCTTTGTCCGGAGACGGTCTCGATCGTCCCGCTGGTCCATGACGACCATTATGGCGCGATCCGGACATTCAGGCGCGCCGACGTCAAATCGATCCGCAAGGTCCCGGGCCTGAGCTGCACGACCGTCACGTTCATGGGCGAAGCCGATGAGCCGCCGCTCGCCACCGTGCGTTACACGCACCGCCAGCGTCGCGCGATGGAGAACATCCAGTACGTCCTCGAGCAGCAGATGAAGGGCCTGAGCGTCACCGCTAAGAACAGCGATGAGGTCTACGCCGAGTCGACCGCGCACGCGATCAGCGAAGCGCAGGCGAGTATGAACGAAGACAAACTCGCCGTGATCTGGCGCCTGACGAGCTACCTGAAGCCGTATCGAAAGCAGCTCTTCGCCGGAATGTTGGCCGCCTCGCTGATGACGATCATCAGCCTGATTCCGGCCTATATCACCGGCCACCTGCTGGACAAAGTCATCCGCCCGCTGCAAGACGGCAGTATCGACACGGCAGCGGCATCCCACATCGCGTGGATTCTCGTGGCCGGCATCTCGGCCGTGTACATTTTCCGCGAGTTGCTGGTCTGGGTGCGGCTTCGGACACTGGCTGTGCTGGGTGAGCTCGTCGCGCGCGACCTGCGGACACAACTCTACGAACATCTGCAGACGCTGAGCCTCAGCTACTTCTCCAGCAAGAGAACCGGCAGCCTGATCAGCCGCGTCACGTCCGACACCGACCGCCTGTGGGAGTTCCTGGCGTTCGGTATCGTCGAGGTCGTCTTGTCCGCCATCATGCTGGTCGGACTTGGCGCGGTGCTGATCTATCTGGACTGGCGGATGGGCCTGATGATGGCTATCCCCGTGCCGATCTTCTTCATGGCGATCTACTGGCACGGTCAGAGCATGCAGAAGCTCTTTTTGCGGGCGTGGCGAAAGTGGTCCCGCGTCACAGATGTGCTCTCCGACACGATCCCGGGCATCCGCGTGGTGAAGGCCTTCCATCAGGAAGAGAAAGAGAAGCAGCGCTTCAACGACCGCAACGTCGACGTGACGAAGGAGTTCAACTGCATCCACGCGTCGTGGACGACGTTCTGGCCGCTGTTGATGCTGGGCATTCACATCGTCCTCCTGGGCGTGTGGGTCTTCGGCGTTCCGCGAGTGATCAGCGGCGCGGGCGGAGCGGAACTCTCGGCCGGAACGTTCGTCTCGTTCCTGCTGTACTCGACGATGTTCATGCAGCCGATCGAAGTCATCGGGCAGACGGCGCGCATGATGAACCGCGCGACGAGTTCGGCGCACCGCATCTTCGAGGTTCTCGATACGAAGCCCGAGATCATCGACGCGAGCGACTGCATCGAACTCGATCCCGTGCGGGGCAAGGTCACGTTCGAGAATGTGATGTTCAGCTACGACGGCGTGCGGCAGATCTTGAAGGGCGTCTCCTTCGATGTTCAGCCCGGCGAGATGATCGGGCTGGTCGGCCCGTCCGGCGCGGGGAAGACGACAATCATCAATTTGATCGTGCGATTTCACGACGTCACTGACGGCCGCATCCTGATCGACGGGCACGACCTGAAGAAACTCGACACCGGCAACTATCGCCGGCAGGTCGGCATGGTGCTGCAGGATCCGTACCTCTTCCACGGCACGATCCTGGAGAACATCCGCTACGGAAATCAGGACTCGTCGCTGGAGCAGGTGATCGAAGCCGCGCGAGCCGCGAATGCGCACGACTTCATCTGCAAGCTGCCGTACGGTTACGACACGATCGTCGGCGAGCGCGGTCATACGCTCTCCGGCGGCGAGCGGCAGAGGGTCTCGATCGCGCGGGCGGTGCTGACCAATCCGCGCATCCTGATCCTGGACGAGGCCACCAGCAGCGTCGACACGGAGACCGAGCGCAAGATTCAGGAGGCGCTCGACCGCCTGATCGCCGGACGCACGGTCTTCGCCATCGCGCACCGGCTGTCGACACTCAAGCGCGCCAACCGGTTGTTCGTCGTCGACGACGGGCGCATCGTCGAGCAGGGCAAGCACGCGGAGTTGCTGGCGAAAGACGGCGGTCTGTATCGGAAGCTTCATCAGTTGCAGCAGGAACTGCACGAAATGTACGCAGTCTAATCATCTGGAAAGGAGAAAGGCACATGCCTGTTGAAGAATTAACGTTGCCCCAACGCGACTCGAAACGCGCCCGCCAAAATGTGATCGCGAGTCCGATCGTCATCAGCCGCAAGGACGACGGGCAGCTCATGCTGACACGCGGGGCGGTCTCGACGCCGATCAAAGTCTGCCGCTGCTTTCCGTGGAGCGAGCCTCGGCAGTTCATCTCGCTGCGGGACGAGAAGGACGTCGAACTCGCGCTGATCAAGGACGTCAACGAACTCGACGAAGCATCGCGGCGAGTCATGGAAGTCGCGCTGGCCGAGGCCGGCTTCGTCCTCGAGATCGAAGGCATCGAGTCGACCGAGGAGATCTTCGAGGTCCGGCATTGGAAGGTGCGGACGAAGCAGGGCCCGAGGACATTCCAGACGAAGCTCGACGAGTGGCCGCGCGAGGTGCCGGGCGGAGGCTATCTTGTCCGCGATATCTCGGGCGATCTGTTCCATATCGCCGCGCCGGAGACGATGGACGAGCGCAGCCAGAAGCTGTTGTGGGCGCTGGTCGATTAGTCCAGCACATCCTCATTGGAACCACAGATGAACACTTGATGAACACAGTGTCTAACTTATCCGTGTTCATCTGAGTTCATCTGTGGTTCCAACGAAATTATGCTTCCCTTGCCAGCAGAGATCTCCGCGAGCCTCTCATTCTGCCATACTGCGCCATGAACATCTCGAAGTAGCGTCCTTCCTGTTCCATCAACTGCTCGTGCGTACCGGACTCGATGATGCGGCCGTGATCGAGAACAAGAATGCTGTCGGCGCGCATGATGGTTGAGAGCCGGTGCGCGACCACGAAGGTCGTTCTTCCCGGCAGCAATTCGTTCATCGCCGCCTGAACCTGCGCCTCAGAGTTGCTGTCGAGCGCGCTGGTGGCCTCATCCAGAATCAGAATGCGTGGATTGGCAAGGACGGCTCGCGCGATGGAGATGCGCTGCTTCTGCCCGCCGGAGAGCTTTACGCCGCGCTCGCCGCAGTACGTCTCGAAACGCTTCGGGAATTCATTGATGAACTCCATGGCGTGAGCCATCCGCGCCGCGTGCTCGACTTCTTCGTCCCTCGCATCCGGTTTCGCGTATCGGATGTTCTCCATGATCGTGCCCTGAAACAAAAAGGTGTCCTGCAGCACGATCGCAAGCTGGCGGCGATAGGTGTTGAGGCGATAATCCCGCACGTCGGCGCCGTCGACGGTGATGAAACCGGCATCGACGTCATAGAATCGAGCCAGCAGATTCACAACCGTGCTCTTGCCGGAGCCCGATGGACCGACCAGCGCGATGCATTGTCCCGGGCGCGCGTGGAACGAGACGTCGATGAGCGCGTGGTTACCCGGATCGGCGTCCTTACCATTCTCCTTCAGATTGCGATAGCTGAATGAGACATGATGGAAGCGAATGTCTCCCGCGAGTGACGGCGCCTGGATCGCATTCGCTCTGTCAGCAATCTCCGACGGCGTGCTCAGGATGGTGTGAATCTGTTCGAGCGAAGCCAGCGACTGCTGCACGCTGCCAAAGACCCCAATCAGGTGCGCGATCGGGCCGTGAACCTGCCCGAGGAGCGCGTAGAACGCCACGAGATCGCCCGCCGTCATGTGGCCCTGCTGCACGCGCGTGCCACCGTACCAGATCAACGCAACAAGCCCCGCGCCGGCGCTGATCTCCCAGAAGATGCCCATGATGTGCTGCGCGCGGTCGATCATCAGCGCCTTGCGCATGATCTCGTGGATTCGCGCAACAAAGGTGGATCCCGCGCGGCGCTCGCCGCCGTAGGTCTTGACCACGCGCGCAGCGGAGAACAGTTCATTCGTCGTCGCCCAGAGATTGGCGTTGTCGCCGTTCATCTCGCCATAAGCCGGTCGCAACCGCAGAATGTGGCGCGAGAAGTACACGAAAAAGAACGGCAACGTGCAGCAACTTACCAGCGTCATGCGCCAGTCGATGGTGAAGAGCACCGCCATGATCAGGCCGAAGCGCAACAGGCTGGCCGTGCCGCTGATCATGCCGCCGAGAAGCAGATGCCGCACTGTCTCCGTGTCCGCAAGCACGCGCGCGACGAGACGACCGACTTGGTAGTTTTCCAGAAATCGCAGAGACATGCATTGCAAATGCGCATGCAGTTTCTTGCGAACATCGACGACGACGCGCCAGCCGGCCCGCACAGAAACTTCTCGTTCGAGATAGTTAAAGAGTGCGATGACGCTCAGTAGACCCAGAATCAGCAGCGCTGTGGTCTGCAGCAGACCCGCATCCTGGCCAGGCAGCACGACGTCAATCACGCGGCCGATGGCCACGGGCATCACGACACTCAACGCCAGATTCGTCAGCGTCAGAATGCACAGCAGTGCGACAATGCGCCGATGCGGCCGGATGAAGCCGAAGAATCGCCGCAATGAACTCCAGGTAAGATTCGGCGGATCGTCAGACCCGGTCTCTGGCGCCGTCGCATAACGAAAAAGATCTTTCCAGCGGCGCTTCACTCGTATCGCCATGAAACAAACTGCCTCTCCAGCACGATAATAAATGCTGCAACGACATCTCACTCAGGTTTGGGGGTGAATCAGCAGGAATAGGGCGTTCGCAAAGTCACTGGCTCCCTTTCAACGCGATTCTCGCTTGAGCAACGGTGAGACCTGCCGATACACCGTTTCAAATTGGAAGCGCGCCACGAGAGAGCTCATTAAGGAGTGGGCGTGCAGTTGACCGATGTGCCAACGGGAGAAATGCAGGTCTGAAAAGACGGAGCGCGAACGCCTTGCGAAAGAATGCAACGCGGACGGCATCCGTCGTCATTCACGCATCGTAAATGTCTGTGCCTGCGATTGAGCAAACCCAACAACCCTGTAGAAGAGATGGCGAAACGAATCGTGATATCCTGGAGATATTGTTCATGAAGATTGCCGCTGCGTTCGGTCTCGCCGTCCTGATGAGCTGTTCAGCCTGGGCTGAAGACGTCCCCTGGCAAAAGCTGCGCGACACCTCCGACCGCTACCTTGAGGCCTGCGTGCCTGCGAGCGACGTTCAGTCGATGAAAAAGAAGCTGACGCAGCGCGTCCAGCAGCGCCTGAGCGACAACGACGCATTGGTGGAAGACAACATCATGCGCGACCTGATGCTCGACTGGGCCTTCGCCAATGAAGGACGCATCAAGAAGCGTGAGAAAGACGCCGTGAAGCAGGCCTGCCTGTACTTTGTCCTGTTTCACGACAAAGGTTGGAACATGCCGGCGCAGATCCGCGACCAGATGACACCCGGTAACGTGAAAGACATTCTGGAGTATCTGGACAAAGAGATCGCAGCCGGCAAGGGTGGCGCAGGCGAAAAAGAGAAGGACAAAGAGAAAGACAAAAAGAAGAAGGGGGAGTAGCGCGCTACTTCCGGCGAGCCTTGCGCTCCTTCAGCTTTTCCACGACCGAGTAGGGAATGTTCAGCGGGCCAAAGACGCCACGGCCGAGATCGACGGTGCCGCCACCTCGCGCGGGCTCACCGTGGAAGTCACTGCCGCCGGCGACCTCCAAGTTGCACTTCTGAGCCATGCGCGTGCACATCGCCGTCTGCTCCGGTGTGTGCGTGCTGTACCATGCCTCCAGCCCGTCAAGGCCGTCATTCGCCAGCTCGCGGATGATCTTCTCGAGTTCGTCTTCGTTCTCGGCCTTCAAATACGTCGGATGGGCGAGAATGGCGAGGCCGCCGGCGCTGCGGATCTGCTCGATGGAATCCCGCGGGCTGGCGACGAAGCGCGAGAAGTATGCGACCGCGCCCTTGGCGAGGTACTTGTCGAACGCTTCCTGCTTGTTTCTCACGTAGCCCTTCTTGATCAGAACCGCGGCGATGTGCGGACGGCCGACGCTCTTATCGATGGCGCCGCCGCCGGGCGCGTTGTCCTTCACGCCCGCTTCGGCTTCGACTTCCTCCATCGTGATTGCCATGCCCAGCTCGTTCAGGCGCGCGACGATCTGTGGATTGCGTACCTTGCGGCCGTCGGCAAGTTTCTTGAGGAAAGCTCGGAACGCCTGGTGCTGAGGATCGACGAACAGCCCCAGAATATGCATCGTCCCTTTGGCGAACTCGGCGGAAACCTCGACGCCGGAGATCGTCTCGATACCTGCAGCCTTGCCGGCCTGATGCAACAAGCCCAATCCAGCGACGGTGTCGTGATCGGTCAGCGCGAGCGCGCGGATGTTCTGAGCTTTCGCGCGATCAATGAGTTGGGCGGGTGTAAGACGTCCGTCTGAGGCTGTCGAATGGCAATGTAAGTCGATGACTGATTCGGGCAAAGGTGCAGATCCTTTACAGGTGTGGAGCACCTTTTTACGTCAGATTTTGCACCTTTGCCAGTAAATCTATCGCTTGTCATGACCAACGATTCAATCGCACGCCGCCGTCACATTTTTCCAGACGGAATTCGCCCAACAGTATTTCTCCTCGAAGAGAAAACTGAGTGCCGTCCGCGGACAACCACTCCATGTCGCCTTCATCGACGCGCGCGACAACGCCCCGCGCTCCTTTTAGTGGGCCTTCATACGTGAGATAAATGCGGCGGTGGGCATGGTTCAGGAAAAGAATATCGCCGTCGCCGATTGGCCGGATGTCAGTCCTTGTGGAGTAAGTCGTGAGCACTTCGCTATCGTCGCTGTCGCCTGGCTGTTTCTGCAGCATCAGATCGTAGTGATCCGCGTGTCCGGACCAACCGGTGTGATGAAGAAGGACAAATCGCATGCTTGAAGTTTACACTGCTACTTGCGATCGTCGCTGTACAAGTTGTCCTTGTCGTCGGGAACGCCGTCCCCGTTGGTGTCGCTATTGTCGGCAGTGAGATTCGCGTCCAGTCCGAACTGCAGGTCAGGACCTGGATCGACGGCGACGAACGATCGCGGCTCGCCGTTGATATCATTGATGCGCCGGTATCGATAGAAGCCGCCGATGGGTGATACCAGCCGCTGATTCTGCATATTGGCCTTGCCGGCATCGAGATACGGCCCGAAGTGCGCCTCGCCCAGTTCGAATCGCGTGCAGAGGTAGTACGCCAGAACCTGTGATCCGCCTTGCGGCGAACTGGGATCGACGCTCGTGCCTTTGATCTTGTCGTCCGGCGGATAGTAGCGGAAGTCTTCGCGATACTTCTCCAGCGCCATCGAGATGGCGCTCAGCGCTTCTTTCGCCGCGCCCTGCCGCGCGCGCAATCGCGCCTGAGCCAGCGCCGGCAGCAGAAGCCCGGCAAGGATGCCGATCACCGCGACGACGACCAGCAGTTCGAGCAGTGTGAAGCCGCGTCGTCGCATGTGCCCTCCTCTTATAGACCACGATAAACCGGAAACGTCAGCACGAAGGTCTCGGTCATGCTCGGATCGCCGTTCGTTGAGCCGAACGTGAACGTCATTCGGATTGCCGCGGGCAGCTCGCGCGGCTCGATGATGTTGGCTGGCGGCGGCGGCGCATCGATGATCTCAAACCTCACGTCGCGAACATTTGTCAGCAGCACAGAACCTTCATCCGCCGGCGCGAAACTGTCATCGCCGAGTTTGTAGGCGGGATTGTGTTGTGTGGGCTTGGCCAAGTCGTACGGTCCTGTCATATCTCGATACCGAATGATGCGGCCGTTCTCCGGGTTCGCCGTATCAGGAATGAACTCATACCGCACATCGACGCTGACAGAGCGGCCATCTTCGTTCGTCGCCGCGGCCATCGTCAGAACATTGGCCGTCTTGGAATTGGAGTTCGTCACGTTACAGGTGCTGCCGCCGGCGCGCCTGACCGGCAGCATGCCGCCGATCTCCTGCCGTACGCGAGAGGTGATCGTGCGCAGACGTTCGGTGATCCCGATGCGCGTGTTGGCTTCGCGCGTGGCGCCGATCGACAGGCGGAAGATGAACGCCAGGATCGAGAGCAGCACCGTCGCCACCGCCGTGGAGACGAGCAGTTCGATCAGCGTAAAGCCTCTGCGTTGCGCGCGCATGCTCAGCTCCCGGCCATGACCAGCGTCGTGTACACGGCCACGGGCTTGGCCTTCGATGACGGCTTCCAGTTGCGATAGACGGCAATCGCGACCTGGTAAAGGCCGCGCTGGTACAACTTCGTCTTGTCGTCTTTGCTCGCATCGAGCGGCGACTTCGCATCCATCACCCATCCGGTCACTCGGCACTGCCACCACAGGTCGCTCTTGGCCTTCGACGGATCGTTCGGCGCGCTCGGATCGGGATCGATCAGAACGGGATCAGGCTGATTGCCTGACGTGTGAATCCATTCGTTGTCCGGGCCCGCAGCAATTGTGGCCTGGATTCGATTGAGAAAGACCCGACTGCCGCGGGCGTCGGTCTCCGCAACGACGCGCGCCGCCAGCGTCTGAGCCTCCACCGACGCCGACGTCAGGTTGTTCGCCCATGCAGCCGCGGAAATCCCAGCAGAGAAGACCGAGAGCAGTCCCATCACGCCGAAGCCGAGGATGGCGATGGCGAAGAGCACCTCGATCAGGCTGAAGCCGTGCGTCTTCATTTTTTCAGCGCCTCCGTCAGCGAGTTGGCGATGCGCGCACGGCCGCTCTGATTGTGAATGACCACATAACGCCGGTCGTTCGATGTCAGATCGGTGATGCGGATGACGGACGTCGCTGCCGTCGCGCCGTCGGGCCGAAAGATGAGCGGAAACCCGTACTCCGTGTCATCCGGCGAGATCTTCCCCGGATCGGTCGCACTCGTCGGAACGTACGTCGAGTCCATCGCATCAACGCGCATATTCGGGGGCAGCACACGAACCGGCCGCATGTCGACGAGAACGTCGTCAGCGAGCGCGTCGCAGTTCTCGACCGAGAATCCGGGGAATCCGTTGCGCAACGGCGCCTTGTCGATGACAGGTCCGACCGTCCACATTGACGGCTCAAGTTGCCCGTCAGCCCAGACCTTTCCTGCAACGAGCGCGCGATCACCCAGCACCGGATCCGATGCGCGCTTGATCGAGAGGATCACATTGTACCAGACGTTCTCGACCAGAACCGTCGTCGCCGACGGCAGGCCGTTGAGATCGACCTCGACCGACGACGTGCCCGAGTTCCATGTCCCGCCGCCGACACGATCAAGACTGACCGTGCTGGTGGAGTTCGCCGCAGCGTTGTACGGCGTGATGGTCATGACGTTCAGCCGGTACGCGCTGACGACGGACGTTCCGCCATTGTCATTCACCGAGCCGAGCAGCGCGATCGAGCGCGTCTCCTTGCGCGGATCGCTCGGCAGGAACTTCACGCGGGCCTGCAGCATGACTTCGTAGTCGTCTGTCGAAGCCATCGTCTCAACGCGCATGCCTGAGTGCCAATAGCTGGCTGCGCCGCTGAGTCCCGACATGCGCAGCACCCGCGAGCCATCCGCATCGAGCTGCGGCGCGGAACCGGACGTCTGCCATTCCGCTGCAAGCTGCGTCGGATCGGCCGGGTTGTAGCTGTCGAAGTTCTCTGACATAAAGGGCCCGACAACCGTCAGGCGATTCGTTGAGCCCAGCGCATCCAGACGCGTCAGATCCACTCGCGTCGCGCGGCGCAAGGCGATGGCGGCGGTGCGTGCTTCGTCGGCGGCAGCGATGACGAAGTTCGTCGCGCGCGCCATGCGGGCTGACCGCAGCATCGACCCCACCGAGATCAGCACCAGGCTGACCATCATCAGGATGATGCCCATGACCACGAGCATCTCGAGGAGCGTGTATCCGCGTTTCTGTTTCATAACCTCTCCTCTTTAGTACTGCGGATCCCAATTGTTGATGTCGTCGAGCACCTCGCCGGCCTTCTTGTTCTTGCGCGACTCGGTCATGCAGCCGTTCAGCGCTGCCTCACCGAGTTCGAGTGCCGTGTCGGCGATGCCGCCGGACTGCGCGATGCCGTCGTAAGCCTGGTTGGCCTTGCCGTCCGCGGCGCCGTCGCCGTCGTTATCGATGCCGTCGTTGACTGCCGTCTTGCCGTCAGGACCGCAGGAGAACACGTCGAACCCTCCGCGGTTGTGGATGACGCGCTCGGGCGCGCCGATGTAGCCGATGGGATTGCGCCAGGGATCGATGATCTGGAAACTCTTCTTGCCGTAGCCATCAGTGATCGACTGCAGCTCGTAGTCGGTGAATTTGACGTACGGCCCGTACGTCGCGCCGTCGGCGGTGACCTCGCTGCCGAGGAACCGCCACAGCGTCGCCGCATCGTAGAAGACCTTTGCGCCGCTCACGCCGCCCGTCGTTGGCAGGCCGAATCCGCTGTCCGGTGGAAGGCATCGGAAGTCGGCCTGATATCGCGCGAGGCCGATGCCGATCTTCTGGATCAACGCGTGGCCCGCCTTGATGCGTGAATTCTGAGTCGTGCGAATGAAGACGCCGACCATCACCGCGATCAGGAAGAGAATGATCCCGACGACGGTGAGCATCTCCAGAAGTGTGAAGCCGCGCCGCATTCTCATGGCATCAATCCCAGTTCGTGACGTTGTCTTCATCGGCGCCGGTGCGCGGCGACGGAGCCGCCGAGCCTGCGCCGCCGTTCTTGTCGGGACCGACAGACCAGACCTTGACATCGCGAATTTCTCTCTCCGGGACGCCGGGCAGATAGGGTTCGCCGACGCGCTGATAGATTCCCTGAGTGGCGTCCACCGCCTGGATGTGGAACGCGTCGAGCTGATAGGCGCTGCCCCATGGGTCCACGTAAGTTTTTCCGACGAGCTGTGCCGGCCGGATATCGAGGTACGGGCCGTACTCCTTGCCGCTGCGCTTGTCAGTGAGCTTCGATCCGAGGTACACGTAGATCGCCGCCGCATCGTTCGTCGTATCGCCGATCGTGCCGGTGCCGAAGCTTCCCGTGTCGGGCGGATAACAGCCAAGCTGGTCGTAGTACGCGCTCGCCGCCGCGGCGATCTCCTTCACCTGCTTCTGCGCCTGCAGGACCTGCCGCTGAGCACGCGCACGTGCCAGAATGCTGACGGTGATCGCGACGAGGATCCCGATGATTGCCATCACCACCAGCAACTCGAGAAGCGTGAATCCGTTTCGTTTCATGGCATCAGTACCAATTGGTCAGGTCGTCGCCGCCCTCGCCGGAATCGTCGAGGCGCCCATCTGAATTGCTGTCGGTGAAGTCGTGTTGCTCAGAGTTCTCCACGCCATCCGGGCCGCTGGAACACAGATCGAAGCACGACGGATTGTGGCACTTGCCCGCCGCTGTGCCGCCGTCGTCAACGTGCCGTTTGCAGTTGAAGTAGATGATTTTGTGGTTCCACGCGTCGACGATGACAGAGTTGCCGCTCGCGGTAGTCAGATATTCCGCCGGCACCTGGACAAACGGATCGTAGTGCTTCATCACGCTGCCCTGCATGACGTCGAGGCCTCTGCCCTTCGCGCCGCACAGGTATTTGTAGAGACTCGCGTCGTCGACGCTGCCGTTGAGTCCGGCCGCGTTGCTCGGCGGATACTCCGAGAAGTTGATGTAGTAGCGCTCGAGTCCCGCCTGGATGCCGTCGACGAGCAGTCGCGTGGCCTTCAGCTTGGCGCGGCCTCGCACCGCGCTGATGCACGGCATCAGGATCGCGATCAGGATGCTGATGATCGCGATCACGACAAGCACTTCGATCAGAGTGAATGCGCGCAGTCGTTTCATGGTCACATCCCGCCACGTTTCTTGCGTTCAACCGGCGCCGGAGCCGCTTCGATCACGCTGCCGATGATGAAGTACTTGCCCTTGTTGCGCGTCTTTCCCGAGAGCGTCACTGGCTTTCCGCTGTATTTCTCGATGCGCTTCAGAACATTCGCGTCAGGCACCTTCAGCAGGTAATTCACGCCCTTCGATGTCATCTGACCAATGACCACATCGGGAATTTTCGTGACGTCGTACTGAACCAGATTCAATGTGCCGCTGATCGTCACCGGGAGCCGCGCGCGTTCGTTGGCGAGAGCCTCAGCGTCGTCCTCTGCCTTCGCCTCGGCCTTCTCGCGCTCCCCTTCAGTCTGCTTCTCTTCGGCGCGCAGAGTGAATGCGCCGACCAGAGCCAGCATCAGCAACCAACGATTCATTCGGTCACCTCCCGGTACGACAGGAACTTCGGCTTGCGCACGTAAACGATGGAGATGTCATCGAAGACGGGCGTGTCGAGCAGATAGTGCTTCGCCGGATCGACGGTGTTTGCGCCGGCATTCGGATCGACTTCCTGGTCCACCGGATAGCGGAAGCGCACGCGATAGTGGAGCTTGTCGGTGCGGATCTTTGTCGGTGCGTTGAAGCCACCGATCTGATTGAGCTTGTCGGGATCGATGAAGACGCCCGTCCCGGCGACCGGGCTGCTACCGTTGAGGAGTTCGACTTCGACGCCTTTGGTGAAGTGCGCCTGCTTGCCCGTCGGGGGCAGGTTCCGGTTCACACTCCACACGCTGGTGTCGTCGTCATCATTGTACTTCACGTCATCGAACGGCCCACGGAACTTGACGTTCAGCTTCTGCTGGTTGGACAGGTCGCGCGTCATGTTCTCGGCACGGTCGACGGTCGGAGCTTTGTTCTCATGCATGAATCGCGGAGTGAACACCGTCCACGACACGCGCACGATCGTGACTTCCTCACTGCTCACGGTCTTGTCGTAGCCGCGCAGCGACTGCAGCATCGACTGCGACGTAAACGTCGGGCATTCGCTCGGATCGTTCGGATTATTCGGCAGGTAGTAGCGGCTCAGCGTCTGCTCTTTCACTGCGCGGTCGTTGGCCCAGTCGGGCCCGGCCTGCAACAGCTTGTCCTTCTTTGAAATCTTCAGCTCATCGATGACCGAGTACGTTCCATCGGACGGCAGGTGTCGGTAGATCCAGACTTCGTTGTCCTGGTTCAGGTTGTTGATGCTGAAGACCTTCTCGCTTGCGGTGTTCTGGAACGTGCCGGCCGGATCGGCCCAGTGCCACTTCACGTCCTGCCCGGTGCCACCGTACTTGCCGACTTCACCCGCGGGACCGGCGTTGCCGATGTCGCAGGGTTCGGTGAAGCCGTCGGGATCGCCGCCAGGAATGCCACGGCCGCTGGCATACGCGTAGTAAAAGTCCGGGTTGATGCCCGTCGGCGTCTCGGGCCACGCCTGCGTGCTGATGAACGGCCGCCCCATCAGGCCGATGATCGCCTTGTTCTCCGGATCGGCGCCGTCGGGGTTCTCGATCCAGTGCCCGGCCGACTGCTGTGTGCGCGGATGACGCGGCGCCGCGCCGTGGTAGCGGAACCGCGCGCCCGTGTAATGCCAGCGGAAGGGTTGGATGCGGTACGACGGACTCTCGACTTGGCCGGCGGGCGTCGTGCCTTCCTGGAACTGCGACGGAACGTGCGCGTAGCCGCCGTGCAGATACGTCAGCAGGTCCCAGTCTTTCAGAAAGAGCTTGCCGCCCCAGAAATCCTGAACGTTGCCTTCGAGCTCAAAGTTCAGATCGTTCATGCGGTAGCCTTCGGCGCTCGTGTACGGCTGCTTCTGAGAACTCTCCGTCGCAAAGTACAGGTTGCCCCACTTCACCAGGTAGCATGAGCGCGCGCTGGTGAAATCGACCTTGCTTCCGTCGCTCGTGACGCGGCCGGGCGTCTCGCTCGGATTGCTGGCGTTGAAGAACTCATGCGTGCGATGGTCATTCCAGTGCCACGAGGGTTTGAACCACATCGACACGATCGCGCCATCCTGCGATCCTGCGTCGAAGTTCTCCTTGTTCGGCCCGAAGCAATACTTCAGCGTTGCGTCGTTGCCGCCCGTGCCGCTGACGCCGAGGAACACTCCATCCGAGCGCAGATCGCCCATGCGGCAGTTCACGTTATTCCAGTAATAGTCAGGGTTCAGGCCCTTCAGCGCGTTGTCGTACGACGTCCAGTGAAACACGCGTGGATTGTTTGCCGGCGGACCCGGATCGACGTCGACCAGCGTGTCATTGAGAACGCCGAGCAGGCCGCAGGTGTCGACGACGCGGTATTTGTCCCCGTCGCCGGCCGGGGTGTGAGGGATTTTGGCCTGCTCGCGCCCGTTGGCCGCCGACGTGTCCGTGTCCAGATCGCCGTTGAAACTCGCCAGGAACGAATCCTTGTCATTGTTCGGTTCGTAGCGCAGCGTGTTCGTGGCCAGGCAGATCTGACCGTCGTATCCAGCCGGCAGAACTTTGTTCGCGACGACGTCGGGAACATTGATGCCCGCCTTTGGATTGCCATACGCATCTCGAGCCGTCGCGGCACGATCGACGATCTCGGCGTTGTTCGGATTGTTGATCTTGTACTGCAGTGGCACGAGAGGCTCCGGCATCGTCTGCAGCGCCAGCTTGTCAGTCGCGTTGACGGCATCGCGCGTCACGCTGCCGCTGTGCGCGAAGCTGTCGATGGTGTTGTCCGTCGGCGCCGCTTTGCTGATCGTGCCCTGCACGAACTGGCGCTGCGTGCTCTCGCGCCAGACGTCGTAGACCTTCACCAGCGCCTCGATCTTGCGTTCGGCGAGAACGTTTCCGCTGCTAATCACCTGCCCGATCGACTGGATTTCGTAGATGCCGCCCGAGTCGAACGTGAACTCGGTTGTCGAACGGTTCAGGTCTGTCTTGTCGAGCATCTCATCGGACTTGTAGCGGAACGAGCGCGTCATGTAAGCACCCTCATTCGGCGGCACGGCGCCGAAGGGCCGCAGCGTGATCATCCCCCACTGAATCGTATTCTCTTTCTCCTGCGCGAAAATCGGAATGCTGCCGGGATTGAGCGGCTCGGCCAGCGGCACCGATCCACCGTGAGGCTCCGCCGCGTCCGTGTATGCCATCACCGGCTCCATCTCGGTGAAGTTGCGCCCCCAGCGATCGATCCACTCGATGTTCGGATTGAACTTCATGATATCCGTGTTCGAGTTGAAATTGGCCATGATCATGCGCGCGACGCTGACCTTCTCCTGGCCCTTTTTCGCCGGGTTGCCGGAGTACGGCACATCCGTCGTCGATGGATAGCAGCGGATGTCGTCCCAGGGCTTGACCACGCGGAAGTAGAAATCATCCCAACTCTTGAACGGCCCACGTTCGTAACCGGGGAACCCCGTCGCCGCGTCCGCCGTCGTCGGATCCGGATCGGCAACGCCGGCGGGCTTCGTTCTCGTTCGCGCAAGAATGATGCGGTAGGCCAGTTCGTGAGCCTCGGTGATGACGCCCACGCCCTGGACCACGAACTGCGGCGAACTCAGCGCGCCGAAGTTGCTCAGGTACGCGAAGTCCGGCGAGACACTCGGCATCGGCCGGTTCACGACCAGCCGCCCGCTGTCGGCGGGGATGCGCTTCAAGCCCTTCGGCGTGATGATGTACGCTTCCTGGTTGCGGCCGGGATAGTCGGCGATCTTCCAGTCGCTGTCGCCGCCGGCCCAGGTCGCGCGAGCCTTCAGCGGAGACTTGATCAGCTTCGACAGATCCGCATCCGTGGCGATCGCCATCGGATGTCCCCACTGCACGTTCATGCCCAGAAAGAGCGCCGCGAGGACCTTGTCCGACGCCGTGTTGATGTTCACCGGCGCCCGATGCATGCAGAGCGGATGCTTGACGTAGTCGATATCGGGATGATCGATCAGCGTCCCCGTCGCCGGGTCGGTCTTGGGAAAAGTCAGCTTGCCGGCCGGCGGCGGTTCCGAGACCGCGTTGCCGTTGGCATCGACCAGAGGGGCGTCTTCGCGCGCGATGATCGCATAGCCGCTCACCGGTCCCGGCGCGACGGCAAAGCCGTTCTCGACCTCGATCCAGTCGGTGCCGTTGGTGCGGATGCGGCGAAGCTGCCCCGCACCGTGACCGCTGATGATCGAGACGTAACTGCCGCGCAGCGAACCGCGCAGATTCTGCGGATCGTTGGCAAGATCATCGGCGATCCAGCTCTTGTCGCGGTCGATGGCGATGGTCTTGCCCGCGCCCGTGTCGACGTTGATCCATTCGAACTTGCCGACGCCGATGGTGTTGGTGTCGACCCACGAATCGACGGTGATGTAGTCCTTCAGCGCCGAAAACTTCACCTCGCGCTCGAGCTGCTCGATCTGGCGATCCGACGAGGCGTTCCCCGTGTTGCGCCGCACGTACGGCAGAGCGTTCTTCACATCCGTCAGCGTCAGAAACTTGCCGTGGCGCGAGCGATATCCCGCGATTGCGTAGCCGTCCCCGTACTTCGCCACGCCGTTCCCGTCGTTGGTCGAGGTGATCGGCCGTTCGTCGGTGTCGACGCCGTAGTATGCGTCGTTGGCGTTGATCTTGTCATCGGGATTGGCGCCAAAGGCGCTGCCTTCAGCTTTCCAGCGCATCGGAATTAGAAGATTCTGATCGGCGCACTGCAGCGGCGGTCCGATCAGCCGGCAGAGATTGTCCAGCACCACCGCCAGGTTGTCGCATGCGTTGATGTTGATCTTGCTCGCCGCGTCGCTGACGCGCAGCGTGTAGCGATCGCTGTCGGGACCTGCTCCCGCCCCCATCGCGCGTGAGTACGAAAGAGCCTCTTCCGCATTATCGACCACGCCGTCGCCGTCGTTGTCGAGAGAATCGCCGATCTGAGCCGGGAAGCTGATGCGCTTCTTCGCGCCTTTGAGGTAATCGACGGTGTACCACGGATCGGTCGGATCCTCGGTCTTGCGATAAGCCTGCTCGCGCAGCCGTGTCACGGCGTCGTCGATGCCGGCCCTCGCCATCATTTCCGCGCGGACGCTGTCCGAATGGCGCACCGCCGACCGCGTCTGCATCACCATCAGCATGTAGAACGCCGTCACCATCGCCGCGAGAACTGCGAGCACGCCGGCGACCACGATCAGCGCGACGCCGCGTTCCTGTCTGCGAGAATAATGTGTGCGGTGCGTCATAACGGGCTCTCCACACGAGCGGTCGATGACGAGCGTTCAGTCGATGATGTGAGCCTGAGTCTTGGGCGGCAATCGGTTGATCGTGATCTCATCTCGTCCTTCGCGCAGAAACTTGTCGATGGCCCGCCAACCGGCGCGAATGATCTCGCGCTCCGCGGCGTGGTTGTGAGAGGGCGCTGGAAGTCGTCGTTCGCGAGTGTTCATGAGCCTCACCTCCTTTGCGGTTGTTCGATATCCATCAAACTGTATTAAAGTGTATACTTCATTATGTGTCGAAAATCCAGTAAAATTTCTGATCTCAAATCATTGTCGTTAAACGACTTAAATAGTACTGTATTATTTTGTTGACGACTCGAGGATGATCTGCCTGTAATCATGACGGTCAACAGGCAGCAGCAAGTTTCCGTCGCTTCGCAGCGAGAGCGTTTCCTGCGTCTCTGCGTCAATCACCGTCTGGACCTTTAGGCCATCGAGCTTCAGCACCGTCTCGGTCGATTCGCCGAAGTTCGCGATGGCGAGAAGCATCTTCCCCGGCCGCGACCACGACGAAACGCGCACATCCTTTTTGTCGGCAGTGATCGCGTTCCTCTCCCAATAGCCGGTGAATCGCACGTCGTCGTTTTCGATTCCGAATCGATCGCGGCCGATCGTCAGTTCCGTGTTCAAACCGTTAGCGTTGCCGGTGGCGAGAACATCATGAACGATCAGCGCGCCGCTGTACGCGCGCATGGCCTTCTTCAGTTTTTTCGGCTCCCACGCGCCCTGGTACTCCTGGAGAAAATTCACCGCGCAACCCCACTGCGACGGCACGCATGATCTCAGTCGCTCGAGCGTCCACACGTCCATGAAATCCTTGTTCATCTCCGGAAAGAGCACGTTCATCTCGCCGTCGAAGGCGATGTCGCTCGCGCCGACCCACGGGATGATCAGGTTGTTGGTCATGTGGAGAACAATCTTGTTGTGCTTGCCCTGCTCGGCGAAGGCCGCCCGCATGCGCAGGAAGTATTTGCGCGTCTCGAACATCTGATACGTCGGCTGGATGCGTCCATCCGGCAGCTTATACCCACGCCCGGCGTCGATGTTGTCATCCGCCAATGGCGCAACGTTGTCGATGTAGAACCCGTCGATGCCCGTATCGCGCGCCCACTTGCCGAGATGATCGATGACGTAGTCCTGGAACGTCTTGCCGTAGTACAGCCCGCGGCTGACGCTCGTCCGCCACTCGTCACCGAAGTATTCGACCTCAGGCGCGAACTGCTTGCCGATGGCAATGTGCTCAAAGTACGGCACCGCCGTCTGCTTGTATTTGTCCACGCCCTGGATGTAGGTGTTGTTGTGGCCGTGTTTTTCCTCGACCATCTTCTTGCACTTCTCAGTATTCAGCGTGAATGGCAGCGAGGTAAAGATCAGGTGCCCGCCTTTGTCCTCGACGCAGGCGAAGTCCTTGAACGTGTCGCCGGTCCACCATGGGTCCTGGCGCCATCCGGAGAAGTTCGGCTTCACCGGAGTCGCCTGGAATGCGAACGTAATTGAGCGAGGCTTCTCGAGCGTGCATGGAGCCGAGATCAGATTCAGCACCAGATCCGCGCTGCCGTCCTCGTTGCGAATAACTTCAATCGCCGGCGTTTTGTCGTCGGGCTCCCAGCCTTCATCGCTGTCAGCGAACCAGCACAGCCCGCCCTTTGTGTCACCAATCCACAGATAAGGAATGAACGAGCCTTTCATCATCGGTTGGCTGTCGACCTGCCGGCTGTCCCAGATGCGGCCTCTCTTGTCGCGCGCGAGAAACCCGTAGTAGTACCCATAGCGGATGCCTTCACCGGTCGCGTGAATGTAGTCACTGACCTCGGCAGTGAGCGGCACAACGACACGAAGAGAATTGACGCTCACCGCCTTCTTCGGCGTCAGCGTCATATCGACTTTGTACATGCCGTCGAATTCAACCGTGGCCACCGTTCGCACAGGCAGATCCTGGAGTAGGCTGCTGTCCACGCGCACCGACCGCCGATGATCAGCATTTTCCTGAACATTTTCCGTCGACAAAACCTCGAGAAGTCTGGAACTGTCCGGCGTCTTCAGCTCGATCTGCGCGGGCGCTCGGAGAAATTCCCGGCCTTGCGACGTGATCTGAGCCGGCAGCCCGTACATCCCCATCCGCATCCGGCGGCCCCAAACGTCAAACGTCTTGTCCGCGTACTTCACCGGCGTCCACGGCGCAATCACCTTCTCGATATCGCCCAGCTTCGTGTTCCACCAAGCGAACTCCTTCGGGTCCTTCTTCGAGAACTTCTTCTCCCGCGACAGCACTTCCTTGCCCTTCGCGTCGACCGCCACCAGCCGCGCCGCGTACTCGCCCGGCAACAGGTCCGGCACCTTCAGCGTGCCGCGCACGTAGGCCAGCTCATCGATTGTCAAATCCTGAGCCGCCAGTTCCCTCCCGGCTCCGCTTACTGTCACACGCGTGTGATGAATTCCCGCGCGTGCGTCGTAGTTGATGAAGTCGCCGTTCACCCGCAGGTAGTTGCCGACCGGGTTGAACTCCAGTGTCAGATCGACGGCGTCGCCCTTGTCGTCCAGCACCTGCGCCAGAGGCGCGACATCGTTGAATCGTTTCGGCGCGCACCAATCCAGCAGCAGTTTCTTGTCGGCGGAGAACACCTGAACGCGGTACTGGCCCTTGCCCGGCTTGACGGTGAACATCTCGCCGGACGCCGCCGCCTTGCCGGCCTCTGCGCGAAGCACGCCCTCGGCCTTCGGGCCGCCGTCGCTCGCCAGCGTCCAACTGACATCCTGCTTTTCGCGCGAGGCAACGTTCAAACTCAACCCAAGCGCCTGCGTCTTCGGATCCCCCACGCTGTTCAGATGCAGCGCCGGCGCCGTCTTCGACAGCAGGCAGCGCGTGTGCGTGTCGCGCACGGCGAAGCTTCCGCTGCCGCCGAACGAGACCTGGTCCCACGGCCGCTTCACGTTGCGGACCAGCAGCATCTTCAAACCGAAGCCGTCGGCGAACGCGTCCTTCTTCCCGATGCTCGTGCGCGGGATCGCGACTTCCATCTCCCACACACCGTTGACGATGCGATTCTTCGGTTGCCATCCGGCCGTCCAACCCAGCCGCATGTTGCCGACGGCGGGCTCATGCATCAGGTCGTAACGCGCACCGGCGGCATTGCCGAGGTACTGAAAATAAATCGGCTGACCGTCCGGCGATGTCGCCCCCGCATCAACCCAGATCTCGTAGCTGTCGTCATAGACGACTTCGACGTCCTTGTCGGTGCGGCGCAGCGCCTGCATCGGGCGTTCGTCTTTTCTCATCGGCGAGCGCATCGCCACGAACAGATTGTCTTCGTTCCACGTCAGATAAAATTTCGCCTGGCGCGAGCTGACCGATTTGTCGGTGCCCTGCAACGCGTTGAGCTGCAGCGCGCCCTGCCATTCGGCGTCGTCGATCGCGCCGTCGATCGTCGGAAGCGCCTGCGCGTAGGGAATCACTATATAAGGAGAGGCGTACCCCTCCCCCACCTCGCCGCCGGTCACATGCAAAGCCAGTGTCGACAAGAAGATAAATTCGAGAACCGTGCCGCGTTGCATCTTTTTCCCCGCCGTATGCCAAGAAAAGTTTGCGTCTGTATTGAAGTGTAATATACTGTATGAGTCACTTGAATGGCAACATTTCAGACTCGTTTTGTGAATCTTTCGAGGCGAACCAACAATGCTCAGCGCAGGTTTCTCCGGGGACTCCCTTCGCGACGACCTTCTCAAGTCCATCCGTGACGGCAGCCTGCGACCCGGTACGCGCATATCTTCTTTCCGCACCATGGCCGACCAGTACAAGGTCAGCCTGAACACGGTTCAGCGCGTCATCGCCGAACTCGTCGACGCGCGCGTCCTTGAGGCCGCTCATGGCCGCGGCACGTTCGTCGCCAACACCAAGTCTCAGGTCAAGACCACCGAGTTCGGCGTCGGCATCTTCGCGCGAGCCAGCGGCGACTTTTTCGGCGACATGATCGACATGATGCGGAACGCGCTCGCCGAGCAGAACATCAAGCCCATCATCTACGACGCCGGCCAGGAACGCTTCGAGCTCGTCTGCGCCTCACAGCTCAAAGAGATGATCCAGGCCAAGCCCAAAGCACTGATCGTCGATGGAGCCTTCGGCACCAGCGCCACGGGCGGCGCCAACAAGGCGTACCTATACAACGCCATCAAGCGCCACGCCGATGAGATCAGCGACTTGATCGTCATCAATCGATGGGACCACCCCGACCGGCCGCGCGGCAATTATTTGCTCTTCGACTACTTCGATGCCGGCGTCCAGATCGGCCGCTATCTGCTGGCCATGGGACATCGCTCGATCGTGCTGAACACCTATGGCGTCCCGCCGCGCAAAGGCACCTCCGAAGAAGACATTTGCCGCGGCATCCACTCGGTCATCGACACCGCGCCGGGGATGAAGGTCGAGTACTTCCAGGTTCCCGAACCGGGCGAAGTCAACTTCGACGACGCGCGATTTCAGAGACTGTTCAAAACGCCAGACCATCCCACCGCTGTCGTCAACATGGCCGATTATCTCGCCGAGCCCTGGTTTGAACGCCTGGCGAAAATCGGGCTGAAGGTTCCCGACGACGTCAGCCTTACCGGTTTCTTCAACACGCCCTGGGTCAAGAAGCTGCCCGTGCCCCTTACCAGCGTTCAACTCAACATCGAAAAGCTGGTGCTGAACACGATCAACCTGATCCAGCGCCACCGCAACACCGAAAAGCCCGGCCAGGAGACGATCGACGTCGGGGCGTCACTGGTCGTCCGCCAATCCACCGCGCAAGCCACACCAGTTTGAACCGCAGAGGCGCGGAGATCGCAGAGAACGGCTTAACCGTTTGCCTTTCTCTGCGTGCTTGCGTCTCTGCGGTTCCAAGCCGTTACTTCTTGAACTTGGCCCCGCTCCCCGCCTTGCCCTTGTACGTCGTCGCCACATCCGCCGCATAGACGACGCCGTTGAGCGTCAGCGTCACACCCATGGTCATGCCGGTGGTCTTCGATGCCGCCGGATCGGCGCCTTCGTCAGCCCAGTCGTCCACCCATGAGCCGCGCATCAGCTTGCCTCTGAACGGCAGGTTCTGCGGACCCGTCACAACGGCGCCCTTCTTCTTCGGCTTGATCCTGAGTTGGAAGCTGCCGGAACTGCCGGCGGATTTGCCTTTCGCGTCGAGGACGAACTGGCCCTTCGCGCCGCCGACGCTGATCTCGATGGCGGCGCCGGAGGGCTTGAAGTCCGCAGGCAGATTCGGGATCACGCCGCCGAAACTCACCGAGTCTCCAGCGGATTTCTTGAACGACATACTGCCGGCCAGAGACGTCACCACCAGTTCCTTCGGTTTGGGCGCACTGCCGCCGCCGCCTCCGCCGGGACCGTCGCCGTCATCTCCTTCAGCGCCGCCGCCATTCTTCGACAGGATGGCAACGCTGACGGTCTCGGCCACGCTGCCGCCCTTGCCGTCGCTGATCGTCACGGTCGCGGAGTACGTTCCCTTCGCCGCGTAAGCATGCGTTGCGGAGGAACCCGTCGCGCTCGTCCCATCGCCGAAGTTCCACGCGTAGCTGATCGCGTCGCTGTCGGCGTCATCGGCGGCGACGCTGAAGGTGATGACGTCGCCGATGTTCGCCGGATTCGGCTGAGCGCTCGCATGCGACGTCACTGCTGGCAGGCGATTGGACGCCGCCGTGTGCGAACCCTTGATCGGGCGCTCCAGCGAATTGTCCGGCAGCTTCCAGCCCACGGCGACGCTGTCGTCGTTACCGCCTTCTTTATGCAGAGCCACCACCAGATAGCGCGATCCGGCAGTCAATGCGATCTGCGCCGACGTCTGGTCCGGATACTTCGTCCACTCATGCGGCCGCGTATGGCCGGGCACCGAGGCGACCTGCGCCAGATTCGCCGCCGTGTCGTCGCTGCTCACCCACAGTTCGCAGTGATCGTCGCCGGCGATGTAGAACGTGTAGTTGCCCGTCGCCGGTGCGGTGACAATGCCGCTCAAGCGCGAACCGAAACTCTCCTTCCACGTCACCGGTGATTCGAAGCTCGAGAGAAACATCGTTCCCGTGGGCGCGTTTGGGTACCGCGAATCGCTGGTCAGATCGCTGACGTTCACGCCGGGAATGTTGTCCCAGTATTCGTACAGGACCGCGCCCGATGGCGCACGATCTTCGCGCGTGATGCGGACGCAATCGATGTTGCAGACGGCGCCCGTGCCGCCGGCCGTGTCGAAAGTGATGCGCATCACGTGCTGCCCGGCGGTCAGGCTCACGCCGTTCTTGAACACCGAACGCCAGTCCCACCAGAAGCCGATGCTCTCAGGGATCGTCAGAGTCCCCGTCACGTTCGCGCCATCGATATCGATATGGAAGGTGCCGCCGTTGCCCGGCCGCGCGACGAGAGACTCAAACGCGTACGTGCCCGTCGCCGCGACATTGATCGTGTACTCCAGCCATTCGCCCGGCGGAATGCTGCCAACGTTGTAATCGCCGCCGATCACCGGCGTCGCTTCGACGTCGACATCGCTGGTGCGATAGACATTCGGGCTGCCCGGCGTCGTGTCGTGATAGGCCAGACCTTCGGCGCCATCGTCGAAGTCCTCAGCCTGGATCGTGCACGGCACCGGCCACGCCACGCCGCCGTGCGGGCCGCGATTGGGTGGCGGTGGAGGCGGCGGCGCTTGCGTCACCGTCAGCGTCGCGCGAGCGCTCGTCGCACTGCCGCCGGCATTGCTGACGATACAGCGGAACGTCGCGCCGTTGTCGCCGATCACCAGCGCTCCCGTCGTGTACGAATTCGAATTCGGCGCGCCGGGAATGTCCGCGTCGTTGCGTTGCCAGCGATAGGTCAATCCCGTCCCCGTCGCGGTCACCGAGAACGTCGCCGTGTGTCCCACCTGCTTCGAAGTGTCTACCGGATCCTGCGTGATCGTCGGTGCGGGCGGAGGCGGCGGCGGGGAACCGCCGCCGACCTCGATCGCGCCCATGTCGGCCTTCGCACCCGACGGCCGCGTGTTGCCTTTGAAATCCTTCGCCGGAATCGACGCCGCGTTCACGTCCGCCGCATCGATCGCGGGCGAGCCGCTCTGCGGCGTATAGTCGCCGTTGGCCGCGTCGGTGAAGAGAGGACTGGCGCTCAGCGAATGCGCATCGGCACCCGTGGCTGCACGCCACTGCGCCAGCGTCTTCGTGCTGCCGCCGTCGCTGAACGTCACGTTGGCGTTGTACAGGTTGTAGTCCGTGTTCGCCGCGTCGGCAGCCGTCGGCGCGAAGAACCACGTCTTCACCGGCGACTCGTTGCTGGTCATAATGTTGCCGTACCACTGCGTCTGCTGCCCGCTGCCCGCCAGAGTCAAACACGATCCCGACGCGCCCGGCGCCATGGTGATCGTGTTGAAGCGGAAGGCATTGCGCTTGCTGCCGCTGTTGCGCGTCAGGATCGCCGTCGTGTAACCGGTCTGGCCGCCGCCGACGGGTGCGATGCTGAGGACGCAGTTTTGGAAAACATTGTCGCTACCCCACACATCGATCGCGGAGTTGCCCGTGATCTTCACGCCGTCGATCAGCGCGTTGTTGCAGAAGAATTCAAAGTCCGCGTCCTGGATCAGCCCGCCGGTCACCTTCACGGTTTGCTGCGCGACCTCCTGCAGGAACGAGAACTTGCCACCGCGGTCCGTCGGATTGATGAACTCAATCGGCCCCTGCGTGGGCCCGTGGCAGACGAAGTACAGGTACTTGCCGCCGTCGCCGTCCTCGAAGTGCTCGCCGATGCAGTTGATGTACTTGGACGTGTTCGACGCAAAGCGCGAGCCCTGGTCCGCGTACGAGACGTACCACGACGAACTCTGCGCCTGGCTATGAGGCAGCGCGTAAGCCGCGTACAGATCTTTGCCCACGAACTCGGTCGAGTTGATGATGCCGAACAGATGCTTGCCGCCGCGCCACGCGTCGCAGCTATCGAGTAGCACATCCTGGCTGCCCATCACGCGGAAGACATACCCGCCGTCCGGATCGGCGGTCTCGTCACCCTGCAGATTGCGGAAGACCAGATGATCCTTGCCGTTCGAGTTGATCACATCCTGCCGCACCACCGCCGTCCAGACGCGACCGTCGGTGTTCGGATTCGCCGCCGCCGGATCGTTGGGATGGCCGGGCGTCGTGTTGACGCGCAGTACGCCTCCTGAAAAACTGAACGTGTTCGCCGGCTGCGGATTGTTCTCGTTGCGAAAGAACCAGACGCCGTTCGTTCCGGTGCCGTGATTGGCCAGCACCTGAGTCACATTGCCAACCGCGAGGTTGCAGGTGTAGATGTTGTTGCCTTGCGAAGTCCACACGGCCGTCGGAATGACATCGCTACCCCAGAACTTCGGCTTCGCGCCGGAGCCATAAGCGTCGTAGACAATCGGATTGCCCGCCGCGCCGCTGGAGCTGGCGGCGAGAGCCTCATGCCACTCCCCGCCGCGTTCGAAAAGGATCTGATCGCCCGCCGAAAACGCACGCCCGTTGACCTTCGCCACTGTCTTCCAGGCCGAGTTCGTTGTCGTCCCCGAGTTCCCATCGTTGCCGCTCGGACTGACGTAGTAAGTCGCCGCCTGAGCCGCCATCGAGATCAGCAGAGCAACCGTCGCCATCCACCGAGCGCAAGGCATAGGTGATCCTCCCGTGTGTCGCGAATTTTTTGTTAGAAGCACTCGCAGGCGCCGATGTCGGCCGTGCCGGCCGCGCGCTTCTTGCCCGCGAAGTCCGCCGGCGGCAACAGCGTCGCATCCATCTTTGCCGCGTTCACCGCCGGCGATGAATTCTGAAGTGTGTACGCTCCGTCCGCATTGAATTTGGGCTCAGCGGCCAGCGAGTGCCCGTCAGCGCCCAGCGCCTTCCACTGCGCGAACGGAATGTCCCCGAACGTCGCGTTGGCGTTGTACAGATTGTAGTCCGTCGCCTCCGCGTCGGTCGCGTCCATCGTGCCGTAGAAGAAACTCACCGCCTTCTTGTTGCTCACGAAGATGTTGCCGTACCACTTCGTCTTCAGGCCTTTGCCGCCGAACGTGAGGCAGGTCGTTCCCTCCCCCGCCCCTTTGTCGATGACGACAGTGCAGAATCGCACCGTGTTGCCGCGAGCCTGATCGCGGAACAGGATCGCTGAGTTGAAGCACGTCGGCCCGCCGTTGATCGGGCATATGCCCGTCAGCTTGCAGTTCTGGAAGATATTCTCAGACCCGAAGCAGTCGATGCAGCCCTTCTCGCCCGTGATCAGCATGCCGTCGACGGTGATGTTCTTGCCGAAGATCTCCAGCGGCGCGTCATGAACGTGCCCGCCCTTGATCGTGATGACGTTCGCCGGCGTCTCCTGCCCGACCGAGAACATGCCGCCCTTGCTCGTCATGTTCTGGATCACCAGAGCCCCAAGGCCCGGCCCGTGGTTGTACATGATCTGGTGGTTGCGCCGTCCGGGGTTCTCGAAGTGTTCTCCCGAGCAATCGATCCACGTCGACGTGTCGAGTGAGCGGCTCGCGTCACTGAAGCTCACGTAAAACGTCGCCGAATCGTTCTGCGGCATCGCGTACTCCGCGTGCAGTCTCCGGCCAACAAAGCCCGTCGAGTTGATCGTGCCGAAGTGGTGCCGCCCCGCGCGATAGGCGTCGACGTCTTCGACCGTCACGTTCGCGCTGCCCATCACGCGCACGCCATAGCCGTTGTTCGGATCGGCGGACTCATCGACCTGGATGTTGCGGAAGACGAGATGACTCTTGCCGTTCGAGTTGATCAGATCCTGCCGCAGCACCGCCGTGTACACGCGGCCGTCGGTCTTCGGATCGCTTTGAGACGTGATCCGTAGCTGCCCGTTGCTGTATTCGAACGTGCCCTGCGGCACAGCGAGCGGCTTCGCCGTCGCGTTCCAGAACCACTGCCCTTTCGGAGCGACGCCGTGATCGGCCAGCACCGAGAACGGCGCCGCCACGAGTCCGTTGTACGCGTAGACATTGCTGCCAAGCGGCTGCCATCCGGCGTTCGGCAGCACCTCGCTGCCCCAGAACTTCGGCTTGGCGCCCTTTCCGTAAGCGTCATAAACGATCGGCTTCTCAGCCGTCCCGTTCGAACTCGCGCTCAAAGCCTCACGCCACTCACCGCCGCGCTGAAAAAAAACCTGGTCGCCCGGTTGAAACGCAGTCGAACTCACCTTCGCCACCGTCTTCCACGGCTTCTCTGCGCTCTTCCCATCGTTGCTGTCCGAACCGCTCGGACTGACGAAGTAATCCGCCGAGAACGCCACGCGAGCCAACACAAACACTGCGATCAAACACGTCCGCATCATCGGAATGATCTCCACGTCCATACAATACACTTTAGTACACTACATCGCAATATATTGTTGAATAGTATTTTAAAAATTCATCACTTGTGGAATTATTGTCGCGTCTAAATCGTTGCCTGACCAATACTTCGGCGGTCGCGCAATTCCGAATTCCGCATTCCTAATTCCGAATTGCCGTCTCGACCATCTCGCACGCGCGAGTCACCCCATCCTCCGCCGCCACGCGCGCCCCCACCTCCGCTGCGCGTGCGACAACGTCACGCGACAGCACGCGCTCCAAGCCCGCACGCAATCGCTTCGGCGTCAGCTTGTGAGACGGAATCTCGCAGCCGACGCCCAGCCTGCGCACGCAGCGCGCGTTGTACGGCTGATCGAAGCCGTGAGTCTCCATCAGCATCGCGCGGCCGTGCTTGAGCGCTCGCGCCGTCGTGCCGGCGCCGCCGTGATGAATCACCGCCGCCGCGCGCGCGAACAGCCAATCGTGCGGCACGAAGCCCGTCCCGATCACATCCGGTCCCGCGTACGGCGCCGCGTTCAGCAGCGCCCACCCCTGCTGCACGACCAGCCGCTTCTTCATCGCGCGAGCCGCGTCGACATGCAGCTTCACGATGCCATCGGGATCTTTCTGGACCATGCTGCCGAGCGACAGCACCAGCGGCGCGTCGCCGGCCTCCATAAAGGAGCGCAGTTCCGCCGTCGGCTGCCACTCGGCGTGGTCGGCGTCGTAGTACCAGAAGCCCGTGTTCTTGACCTGCGACGGCCAGTCATCGCGCGTCGGCGAATAATGTTCGCTCACTGCCTGCAGGACCAGCTCGGGCGCGAAGCCTTCCATCAGCGGCGTGTGCGAGACGGCCTTGAACCCCAGCCGCCCGCGCATGGCGTTCAACGCGGGAAGAAATTCCCGCCGCGCGCCCCACTTCACCACCTTCCACAGCAGCGGATTCAGAAAATTCACCGGCAGATCGCGGAACGGATTGGGCGCCTCATGCCGCGTCGGAAACTGAACCGCGCACAGACTTGCCCCGATCCAGCGCACGCCGATCTTCTCATGAACCATCGGCGCCGCGAGCTGATGCGTGACCGAGATCAGCGCGTCGACACCGCGGCACGCGTCGAGCAGCTCGGCGTAACTGGCCTCGGTCGTCGGCACCACCCAGCCATTGATCATGCGCCGCAGTTGCTTGAGAGAACTGCTGCCGTCGAACATCTCGGCGTAGTTCCGCGCATCTTCTTCATAGAATGCGGGCCCGCAGGCAACGAAGGTCAGTCCCGCGGCCTCGACGTATTTCTTCATCGGAGGGCAGACGGCCAGAGCCACATCATGGCCGCGGGCCTTCAGCCCCTTCCCCAACGCGAGGAAAGGAAACAGATCGCCGGTCGAGCCCATGGTGGTGACGACAAGACGCGCCATGGCTTCAGTGTAGCGGAATTTGAATTCTCAATTTTGAATTTTGAATGGACGGCCGCTCCAATTCAAAATTAAGAATTCACAATTCAAAATTGCCGTTCCCCAACTGCGCATGTGCCATCTTTCCGAAAAAATCCTGCAGCGCGCTTCCCCTCTCCCCGTCGTACAGCCGACGTGGAAACCATTTCCACGCAGAAGGAGGAATCCATGCTGCGCGCACTGGTCGTGTCGCTCGCGTTGCTCGTCTGTACCACCCTCTCCACCTCCACCTTCGCCGCCGAGTCAGAATCGGTCCCGCAGCGCATCAACAAGGCGCGCGCGGTCACCGAAGATATCGAGGTTCGGGTCAACGCCATCACCAGCCTGGTGTCGATCACCGCCGACGATGAGAACAATCACAAAGTCATCGACGCGCTGGTCGATCTGGTGAAGAACAGCACCGACCTCTTCGTCCGCATCGCCGCGATCGAGACTCTCGGCAGCATCCAGGCCAACACGATTCATGAGGCGCGCGCGAAGTATCTGGACACGCTCATCGCCATCCTGAAGAACAAGGATGAGCACGTCAACGCGCGCATGGCCGCCGCCGATGTCTTCCGCAAGACGCTGGAGAAAGGCCGCGTCGCCGACAACGACCAGGTCTTCAAGCCCATCATCGTGCCGATCGCGACGACGAAATCAGAACCCGCCGATCTGCGTGTCATCTGCATTGCTATCGTCGGTGACTATGGCAAGGCCGACCACGTCTCCACGCTGGCGGACCTGCTCGCCGAAGAGAGCACGCAGATCCGCTCCGCCGCCGTCAGCGGAATCATGTCACTGATCCTGAAGGCCAGCGACGCGCAGATCGCGCCCGGCGTGGTCGCGCGCCTGATAGATGTATTGAAGGACGAGAAGTCCGGACTGCCGCTGCGCATCGCAACGATGAAGCTGTTGGCGCAGCTCATCCGCGACGGTAACGCGAACGTCGAGCGCAACGTTCAGCCGCTCATCGTCAAGTTCGCCGAGAACGGCAACGACGACGCGCTGGTCCTCGCCGCCGTCGAATCGATCGGCATCATCGCCAGCGACAGCGTCCCGACGCTGAAGAAGGTGTATGCCGCGTACTTCGATCCAAAGAACATCGACAATGCCAAGGATGTGCCGGTGCGCAAGGCCGTGATGAAGGCAGTCCGCTGCATTCTCGCCCATCAGGTCGAACTGAGAAGTCCCGACATGACCACGGTGAAGGGCGCGGTCGCCATCGCGGTCGATGCCATCGATAACGACTCGAATGTCGACGTCAAGGCCGCAGCCGTTTTCGCTCTGCGATATCTCTATCCCAAGCGCTTCGAAAGCGAGCAGAAGGATGCGTGCCTGCCGCTCATCGCGCTGATGGGGAGCGTCAAAGACCCGGCGCTGCAGAAGAAGATCAACGACACGCTGCAGTTCATCACCGGAGCCCGGCCGGGCTCGGAACACGATCAGTGGATCGAGTACGTCGACACGCGCTGGCCCCGACCGAACGCGAAGCGTCCGCAGTAATCAGGTTTGGTTCGGGATTAGCTTCGATTTCGAGGACGGGCTGCCCGAGAAATGATCAATGAATCTCTTTCAGGGCACTCCGTCACAGACGAGGAGCGATTCTTTCGGCTGCTTCGGCTGAGCTAATGACAGGGTGTACCTCGAAATCGACGATGTCGTTCCACTGTGCGATCCACTCGTCCAGCAGCGCCCGGTCTTCTGTTTCCATCAATTGATAACAGCATTCGAGCTTCGTGTCGACCCAACTGGAGACGTACGATAGACCCTTTGGGGCGAGCCGTCCCTGGTTTCGGAATCGCCGATAGACGGGAACGGCGTCGCCATCCTTGAAGCGCTCAATCACCATGTAGAGAGATTTGGCCATCATACGTCTTCCTACCGCGTGCTGGCAGGAGTCGTGGACCAGTCGTCGTCATCCACGCGCGTCTTCTTGGCGTTGGGACGGGACGGCGCCTTCGGGTCTTCGAAGCTGCCGACTTCGCTGTCGCCGCCTCGAATGCTGGCGCGCTTGTCGGGCGTGGGCGGTGGCGGAGTCGGAACGTCGTCGTTGCGGCCGCCGGGTGGCGGCGGCGGAAGGACATCGCCCTTCTTTGACGGCGCGCCCTTCTTCTTTTTCTTCTTCAGCAATTCCATCGGATCGAAGTTGTGCTCTTCCGGCGCCTCCTGCGTGTCGCCGCTGACTTCGGCCGAGTCCACCAGGAGGTCCTGCGTCGGCACGATCAGATTTCGATAGACCAGCGCTGGGCGCACGGTGAAGAAGTACGTGCTCTCGCCGATGTTGCGGTCGACGGCGTACGTGAATGACGCATCCAGCGCGCCATAGCTGCGCGTCAGCGTGATGCGCTCAACCTGGCGGCCCTTGCGCGCCAGCACCGACTTGCGGCGCTCGTTGATGCGTTCGACGGACAGCCCCCAGCGCTCGCTGATCTGGTATTCGAATTTGATGCGGAACTGGTCCGAGCCGATGATCTTGCGGTTGTCGTTGTCGAAGTTGAAGCGTTCCTCGAACTTCACGCGCCAGCGGGTCTGCGGATCGATGCTGATGCCATAGGCGGCCTTCTCCAGCTTGCCGTCTTCGAGCGAGAAACCCAGGCTTCCGTCGAATCGCACCACATCGACCACGCGCAGGAAGCCGTCCATGCGGAACAGATCGAGATGGTCGCTCTGCAGCAGGCGGTCCTGGTCGCGCGAGCGCGGATACATGTCCACCGACATGTCGAAACCGGCGAAGTTCGACGTACGAACCGTGCCGTCGCTCCCAACGCGGCGTGTCTGCGCCGTCTGGTCGACGGCAAACGTGATCTTCTCGACAGGCGTCAGGTCGTCGACCTCGTCGAAGTCGAGCATGTCCTCAGCCGATTCGCGCGTGTCACCGACGGCGCTCCAACTGATGCGCGGCTCGACAATGTGGCGCAGGCCTCTGACACCCAGCGCTTCGTTCTCGAAATCGGGGAAGGTGCCGTAGAAGCGGGAGGTCATGTCCAGGCCGTAGGTGAGCGCGCCCTGGCTGACATTGCCGCCCGTACGCGAGTTGTCGTAGAACTGCTGCTGCGTGCCGACGTGTGGCACAAAATTGACCGCGCCCAATTTGAACGGACGCGCCACATCGACCTTGGCGTACAGGCGATTGGCGTCGAAGCCGTCCTGGTCGTAGATATCGCGCTCGAAGTCGCGCCGCAGGCGCGCGCCCTGCACTTCACCGGTGACGACAAAGCCACAGTAGATTGGCGTCGGCGTCAGCGAGTATGTCAGCGCAGGCTCGTAACCCGTAAACGTGCCGTAGTCCACGGGGCTGCGGGGCGGCGCAGCGTCGAAATCCTGCGGGTTGCCGCGGTAGAGCAGCTCGATCGAGTAGTTGTCGCCCGGCTTGCGAAGACTGGCGAGGCCTTCGGGCTGGTTCTGCGTGTTGTAGTTGCTGTTGAAATATTCCGGCAGCACGTCGCGATCGGTCTCGCGCTGGTACTTCAGGTCCATCTGCAGATTGTCGACGCCGGCGAAGCGCTTCAGCGGCTGATGGTGCCCGAAGTCGACCGTGCCACGGAACTGGTCCTTATGTTCATCGATCTCAAACGACGGCGGTCCCGCATCCTGCAGCTTGCGGCGGCGCGAGAAGAGCAGGTTGGCGTCGAACGACCTTCGCGGGAAGCCGTCGAACTTCGGCTGGATCTTGCGCTCAAGGTCGCGGCGCGCGCGGATGATGTCATCGGAGTGCGAGATCTGGATCTCGTCGATCGTCCAGACGCGCACATGGCCCTGGCCGCGTTCGAAGCGACCTTTGTTGTCATCCTGCTGCTCGGGCGGACGATAGCCTGTCTGCCACTCGAATTCGAATCCGCCGCCGGGCCCGCGCCTCCAGCGTTCTTCAAGATCGATGTAAACGCGCGTCGGATCGAAGAGCTTGTTCTCGCTGCCGCCGAGCCCGTATCCCAGGCGCAGCAGGCCGTACTGGCCCCAGCGCTTTGAGCTGCCGGTGTTCGCGGAGAAGAACGCGTTGCGCCTGATCAGGTCGTACGTGATCGTCGGGAATGGGAACAGGCTGAACCCCATGATGTTGATGCGGCCGCGCTTGGCCACGACTTTGTGAGGCGTCAGTTTCGTCTTGCCAGGCCGGTCCGGATCGGGCACTTCCTTCATGTAGAAGTCCACCTTGCCGGCGGCGACGCCGTACATCGGATGGACCATATCGTCGCTGGTAACAAACGCGTCTTCGGCGCTCAGATGCATCTTGCCGTGAAAGATGACGCGCTGCGCGCGGAAGATCATGTTGGCGCGCGCCTGCGGATCCAGCGTCGGATCGACATAGACGCCGTAGGGGTCTTTAACACGAGTCGACGCCACTCCCAGTTTCTCGGGAGTGAGCTGCCGGATCTCTTCGCGCTGCTCCTCTTTCTCCTCTTCCTTGCTCTTCTTGCTGAAGCCCTTCAGAGCATCGGACGGCGCGGAGACTCGCACCGTCGAGTCGATCAGGTAGCCGACCGGGCCAACGTCGAGGTTGGAGGCATCGATGTAGGCGGTCTCGGCTGAGATCTCAGATTCACCAACGCGCAGGCGGATGTTGCCCTCGGCATAGACCTCGCGGGTCTCGCGGAAGAAGACAATGTTGTCGGCTTCGAGTTTGATGCCCTGGAACCGGACGAAAGCGCTGCCGGAAAGGACGAAGGCTTTCTTCTCTTCGACGAACGACTGGCGCATGGCGTCCCAGTCGACGCCGCCGGGCATGTCGAACTGCTTCTTCTTTTCAGGCGGCAGTTCTTCAGGATCGGCCGAAGGCGGGATCACCGGCGGCTCAGCTTCGCCTGAAATTGCACGTGGGGACGCGACGGCGGCAAGCGCCAGCATCAGGCTGGCAAAGAAGCGCCACCATCCGGTGTGCACACGGGCAGAACCATGCTTCATGAGTTGAGCTATGTTATGCCAACGCGTTGCGTTTGCAAGCGTTAGCACGACTCCCCCCGGCGTCGTAAATTGCACAATCGTGCAGAGTTTATCGGCTGTCTTCCTCTCGAGCTTCAGTAATAGAGGCAAGACGCACCGTCGGGCGCGGGCTTCAACGAGCGTGTGGGTGCCAAGGAGGAACCGAGAAACCGGCACCCACCCGCGTCACTATCGTTGTTCCCTGTCCAAGATGTTGATCCTCGAACGGCGCCGGTTGCTCCTTGCTGAGGCGCTCGGCGCTTTCTGTTGAGTCCATTTCTTCACCGACACACTCACAATCGCGGGACGATCGCGGGATCGACGTCGTCAGTCTTTCGATTGAAGGCCTTACGCCGAAGTCCGGCGAACGTGCGAATGACCAACGCTTGTTTCGCGGTTCACGCTCCAGATGCAGAAGAATAGTTGGGGCAGAAGGCCGAGCGTCTCAGCAAGGAGCAACCGACCGCAAGCTCGCATGGACGTTCTGGAGCGGTATGAAATCTAACTGCGACGGGATGATGGTCCTCCGGTTCCTCCTTGGCACCCGGAGACCCGGCATAGACGCTGTATCCGACAGTAGTATGATCCTGCGATGGACTTCCTGAGGCAAATGCTCCTGGTCACCGCGGGCGGAGCGCTTGGTTCGGCACTCCGCTTCAGCGTCAACGCCGGCTTCGCCCGCTTCTTCACCTCGGACACCGTCTGGCCGACGCTGGCGGTCAACATCGTCGGATCGTTCCTGATCACGCTGGTGATGGAGCTGGCGGCCGGCGAGGTCGTCTCGCCGCAGTGGCGGCTGTTCCTGACCACGGGCGTGATGGGCGGATTGACCACCTACAGCGCCTTCAATCACGCGATGGTCGATGCGCTGCGCCGTGGAGAGTACGCCTCCGCCATGCTCAACATCACGCTGACGGTTGTGCTCTGTCTCGCGGCTGGATTCCTGGCGCTCTACGCCTCATCTCGGATTTCACCGGCCGCGTAAAACAAAGATGGGAGCCTTTCGGCTCCCATCTTCGCGTCGCAATTGCAATGTCTTAAGGATTTACTTCGCGCCTTCGCCCAGATTGCCGGCTTCGAAGCCCTTGTACCAGTTCTCCCACTCGTTCAGCCACGTCTCTTCGACAACGCCAGGCTTGCGGTAGGAGCGGGTGATGCGGTACAGGCCCGTCGACAGGCCGCTGGTGCAGTCGAAGTACGCAGCGATCGTCTTCTTGGCCTTGGCCGCCTCGACGGCGCCCGGGATGGCCTTGGCGATCTGATCCTTGACGCTGTTGAATTCGTCATCGGTCAGGCGGCGGCGCGGATCGTACAGGAAGCCGGGGTTCTTCTTCAGCACGTCGGCGTTGTCCGGCGCCACGGCCTTGGCGATGCGCTCCCAGTTCTGAGCCGCCGCGGCCTTCTTGTCGAACTTCTCGGTCAGAGCCGACTCGATCTGCAGGCGAGCATCGCTCCAGTCGACGTCGGCCTCGTCAAAGCACGCCCACGTCTCAGGCAGTTCCTTGCCGCTCTCCAGCGTGATGGTGCGACGCTGAGTCTGCGTCTTGCTGCCTTCAACGTCAGGCTTGAACATGAAGCGGTCCTTCGGGCTCTCCTTGCCGATCGCCTTCAGGTGCTGCGTCTTGTAGATGCTGGAACGGCCATCGTCGATGATCTTGGTCTCGACCAGCACCTTCTGGCCGCCAACATCCACTTCGATGGGCAGTGCGAAGTGAACGGCGTTGATGGCGAGGTCCTGGGTGAAGCGCGTCGAGTTCTTCATCAGGAAAGGGAAGGCCCACACCGTCTTGTTGGCGCCGGCGGGCGTCTGGATCTGAGCGCTCTTGATCTGCGGATCCTTGGCATCGGCCGGGAGCGGAACGGTCGTGTCCATGTCCCACGCCCAGATGAAATCGAAACGCTTATCCTTGTACTTGAGTTCCGAGCGGTGAACGTGGAACTCGTCGTCGTTGCGCTCGAACGTCATGATCAGCACGCGGCGCATGTGTTCTTCGTAGCGGTGCGAGTTGCACAGGCCGTGAACGACGACCTTCAGTTCGGTGAACTCATCAGTGAACTGCGACCAGACCGCGACGCCCCAGCGCGTCTGGCCGGGCTCGAACGTGGACATGGGTGAGAGGACGTAGGCGGCCTTCTCCGGATCGAAGGCGAACGTGCCGACCTTGATGCTCGGCTCCATCGGCGAAACGCGCTGACCCAGCAGTTCCTTGTCGGCGATCGTCTCCGAGGCGCCCAACGGGCGCATCGTGCTGTCGGCGACGTGGCGCTCCGGGACAAAGCCGCTGCCGGACTGGTTGAAGACGCCCTTGGGCGTCACCGCCGTGAAGAGCGGCGCAATGCGGCGCTTCTTGCTCGTCGTGTTGGTGATGCTGAAGGGGATGCAGAACCACGTCTTGGCCGCGCCGTAGCGGACGTCGGCCGTCACGTACTGCGGAGCATCAATCTTGAAATCCGTGGCGTTCAGCGACCAGCGGTCGTGGATATCGATGGTGAAGTCGTCGGGGCTGATCTCGTACTCGTCGCGGACGCGGCGGCCGGCTTCCATGCCCAGAGCCGCTTCCATGCTGGCCGGCTCAGTCACGTCCTTGGTCTGATCGTCGAGCGTGACGGAAGCGTTGCCCTTCTTGGCCACCTCCTCGCGCTTCTGTTCCAGTTCCTTGATCTTGGTCGAGAGTCCCGCCTCAAGCTCTTTGCGCTTGTTGACGATCTCTTCGCGATCCTTCTGCTTCTTCTCGAGGAACTCCTTGTCCGCGGGATCGACGCCGTCCGGCATCTCCTTGACCTCGACGATCTCGAGGGCACGCGCGGAATTGACGGCGAAGCCGCTCAGGACCAGAACGAACAAGAACCAGAGTCGCATGTAAAGATCCTCTCCCCGCGCGTTCAAACGGGTGCAACGGTGCACCTATGAACGCAGGCGCGAAACAGGTGTTCCCCCAACACTTTATCCAATGTACAGTCCAGACTTTAGCCCATTTTTGGGAGTGTCAAACGTCTTTTCCCTCGTGGCCGCAGCCCATAACACCCAAGCCGCGCACCCGCATAACACCCCAAAGCAGGACTCGTGTCCAATTGACCCTGCACCCCTACCCGTTCCTGCTAAATTCCGTTTGTATTGCTCGTTAGGACACTGAAAGTACATATAAAGGTCGCGAGACCCGCCGAATGAGCGCCGCTCCTTATACCCACTTACCGCTGGAGGCCTCCGCCTTTGGCCAGCCCTCCGGGACACCAGTCTCCTTATTACAGACGCATATCGGCTGTGTCTATCTGGTTGGAAAGTTCGCATTCAAGCTGAAGAAGCACGTCAAATTCGACTTCCTCGACTTCACCACCATCGACCAGCGCAAGTGGGCCTGCCAGCGGGAGGTTGACCTCAACCGCAGGCTCTGTCCGAACCTTTATCTCGGGTTGTTCCCGATCATTGAGGCATGTTCGGGCCGGCGGCGCATCGAGTTGAACGCCGCCCCGGCCGCCGGCGAGCGCGTCGTCGACTGGGCGGTGCAGATGGAGCGCCTCGATCTCGACCGCATGCTCGACAAGCTACTGGCGCAAGGCAGCGTCCGCGTCGAAGACGCGCGCGCCATCGCCGCGGTCGTCGCACCCTTCTATAAGTCCCAGCGCGGCGCCATCGCGCCCGGAGGCCTGGGCGATCTCGACTGCGTCCGTTCGAACATCGACGAGAACATCCGCGAAGGCTGGGCGCTCGATCGCAGCGTTCTGCCGGAGGCCTCGCTGAAACTGATCGAAACGCGTGCGCGATATTTCCTCGCTAAACACGGCGGCATCATTCAACAGCGCGCGAAAGACGGCTTCGTCGCCGACGGCCACGGCGATCTGCGCTCCGAGAATATATGCCTGCCGGAGAACGGACCGCCGCTGCTCTTTGATTGCATCGAGTTCAACGACCGCTTCCGCGTCTGCGACAGCGCGCTCGACGTCGCCTTCCTGGTCATGGACCTCGACGCGCGCGGAAGACAGGACCTCTCGTCCGCGTTCCTGCGCATCTATAAGGATCAGTGCGATCCGGCGCTGCCCGAGAAGCTGCTGAACTTCTATCTCGGTTACCGGGCGTTCGTGAAGGCCAAGGTCAACGCCTGGATCGCCGCCGACTCTGCGGTTGACGGCAAGCAGCGCGAGTCTGCCGCCGATCAGGCGCGATCGATGTTCGATCTGGCCGTACGCTACGCATTGAAGAATCAGCCGGCGCTGATCGTTTTCTGCGGCCCCGCCGGCAGCGGCAAGAGCACGCTGGCCAGTGCGATCGCACAACGCCTCGGCTGCGCGCACCTCGCCACCGACCTTGTGCGAGACGAACTCATCCCCAAAGGCCCGCCCGAGATCCGCTACACGCCGGAGAACTCGTTCCGCGTCTACAACGAAGTCCAGCGCCGAGCCCAGGAGCTCCTCGCCGCGAATCAGATCGTTATCGTCGACGGCACGTTCACGTCATCGAGCACCCGCGAACGCATCGCGCAGATGGCGAGCGAACAAAGGGCGCCTTCGATTCTCGTCTGGGCCGACTGCCCAGCGCAGAAGCTCGAAGAACATCTGCGTCAGAGGCAGCTCAACGGCGACGCATTCGGCTCCGAAGCCGGCAGCGACGTGGCGACGAAGCAGCGCGCGGGGTTCGAGAAGCCGAAGCCGCGGGAAGGATTCTCGGCGGTGTGCCGGGTCGACACGGGTGTGAAGATGGACGCGGTGAAGGCGGAGGCGTGGGGGCAGGTGCTGATCGCCATCGCCAGCTCTCAAAGCTCTTCAGACTGATCCGTTGAACATCCACCGCCAATCGAGTACAATCCCACTTCGACATTCGAGAAGGGAGCACACACGTGGGCGTCAGTATTTCTGAATTGAAGGCCAGCCTCAACGAGACTCGCGAGCGCCTTGAGCAGCTTCGGGGGTCGCTTTGACGTTCCCGGACGCCAGCGCCGCCAGGCCGAAATCGAAGCGCTGATGGAAGCTCCCGGGTTCTGGGACGACAATCAAAAAGCCCAGACCCTCATCGCCGAAGTCAAAACCATCAAGAGCATCATCGCCGAATTCCCCGGCTTCGAGCAGCAGTGCAAGGACCTGCTCGAGCTGCTGGAGTTGTCGGAAGGCGACGACGCCGCCATCGAGCAGATCAAGGGCGAAGCCGATCAGCTCGCAGGTAAAGTGCGGCAGTACGAACTGAAGTCACAGCTCACCGGCAAGAACGATCATCGCAACGCCTTCGTGCGTTTCCAGGCCGGCGCCGGCGGCACCGAAGCGCGCGATTGGGCTGACATGCTGATGCGCATGTACGTGCGCTGGGGCGAGCGCAAGGGCTACAAGGTCAGCTTCTTCGACGTCGATTTCAACGAAGAAGCCGGCATCAAGTCCGCGGAACTCAAGATCGAAGGCCCGTACGCCTACGGCTACCTCAAAGGCGAGGTCGGCGTCCATCGCCTCGTGCGCATTTCTCCTTTCAACGCGGAAGGCAAGCGCCAGACCAGCTTCGCCAACGTCGAAGTCGTCCCCGAGTTCGAAGCCGGAGACACCGAGATCGTCATTCCCGACAACGAGATCGAGCGCAGCACCTGCCGCTCGGGCGGCGCCGGTGGCCAGCACGTCAACAAGACCGAATCCGTCGTCATCCTGAAGCACATCCCGACGGGCATCGTCGTGCGCTGCCAGATCGAACGTAGCCAGATCCGCAACGGCATCCTGGCCATGGAACTCCTCAAGGCCAAACTGCTGCGCAAGAAGGAGCTCGAGCAGGCCGCCGAGTCCAAGCAGAACTACGACGGCAAGAGCGAGATCGCCTTCGGCAGCCAGATCCGCTCGTATTTCCTGCAGCCGTACACGATGGTCAACGACCACCGCACGGAACTCAAGGAAACCGATGCGCACCGCGTCCTCGACGGCGACCTCGACCCGTTCATCGAAGCGCATCTGGCGTGGAAGATGGTCCAGGATCGCAAAGCCGCCGGCGTCAGAGCCCCCGCGCCCGTCAGCGCGAAGTAAGCCGGGAGGGCGAGGCTCCCGCCGAGCCGCCAGCGGCCTTCCACGTTGGCCATCCGCGTACGCTGTCGCGATAGCGCAGACGCATCCCAAAAGGCAAAGGGCCTCCGACCGCCGGCTCGGCAGGAGCCTCGCCCTCCCACCTTCATTTGCTGCTTTGAGAACGCGCCGCAGCGCAGACTAAAGTCTACGCCACATTTCCATCCGCTGTTACAATGCCGCCATGCCTCGACCCGACACCATCCTGCGTTTCAACTCGCGCGGCCGCTTCCGCATCGTCCAATTCACCGACATCCACTGGAAGACCGGCGACGACCTCGACCAGCAGACGCGCCGTTGCATGGAAACCGTCCTCGACGCCGAGTCTCCCGACCTCGTGGTGCTCAGCGGCGACGTTCTCGGCGGAGACAAGTGTCCGCATCCGCAGTCTGCGTGGCAGCAGGCCGTCGAGCCCATCGAAGCGCGCGGCATTCGATGGGCGGCGATCTTCGGCAACCACGACGACGAAGGCCCGTGCAGCCGCGAGGAACTCTTCCGCATCCAGCGCCGCTCAAAATTCTGCCTGACGCAGCGCGGCCCGAAAAATCTCGACGGTGTCGGCAACTTCCATCTTCCTGTGTACGCAGCGCGGGGCCGCTCGCCGTCAGCCGTTCTGTACTTCATCGACACGCTCTCGTACGCGCCCAAAGACATCGGCGGCTACGCGTGGGTGACGCCGCGTCAGATCCGCTGGTTTCTCGAGACGGCCCGGAAGCTGAACGCAAAAACTCCGCTGCCGTCACTTCTCTTCCACCACATCCCGATCCCCGAGTACGACGCCGTCTGGGAGACGCAGCCCTGCGTCGGCAACAAGTTTGAGAAAGTCTGCGCGTCGAAGATCAACGGCGGCCTCTTTGCCGCCATGCTTGAAGCGCGCGGCGTCATGGGCGCCTTCGCCGGCCACGATCACATCAACGATTACGACGGAAGCCTGCACGGCATCCGCCTGTGCTACGGCCGCGCGACCGGCTACAACACCTATGGGCGAGACGGCTTCCAACGCGGCGCGCGCATTATCGAACTGGCGCAGGGCGCGGCGACATTCAAGAGCTGGATTCGCCTCGCCAACGGCCGGATCTCGAAACAGCCCACGCATCAGCCCCAACTGCCCGTCAAAAAGTGATCGTTTTTCGCAGAGGAAATTTCCTCCGCGAGCCCTCTTAAGGGAAGGCAGTTATTTTCCTTCCTCTCGAGGGTCACATTGCGATGCAGGAGACGCGCCCCGCCAGCCTCAGTTTCTTCCGCAGCTACGAGCCCGCCGGATTCCGCTTTCACAACACCATCGCCCTCGCAGAACGTGTCACCGACTTGCCGCCGATTGGCAGCGCTGAGTCGCTCGCCAGCATCGCCTGGTTCAAGTCGGGCACGCCCCAGGCCCAATTCGTCGATCTGCACAATGGCGCGCCGGCGGTTCACGCAACAACGCTGCGTATTCTCGTGTCGAACGAAGGCCTCTTCGCCGCCGCGCGCATGGACGAGCCCGCACCGCAGCTCATGAAGCGCCTGGTCCCCGCCGACAGCGCGACGGGCGAGGTGAAGCCTCACGAAAACCTGATGGGCTACGCTGTAGACAAGGACGATCATTTCGCGCTGGCGATCGATCCGGTGCACAGCCACGGCGACTACTTCGAGTTCTTCCTCAGCAACGCCGGCCATGCATCGGTTCATCTGAAGAATTTCCAATACAGCGAATCGATCCACACCACCTGCGACAAGTGCGAGCCTGTGAAACCCGCGTGGGAGCACCGGGCTATCATTGCGGGCGATGCCTGGTACGCGTTCATGCGCATTCCGTGGGCGGCGCTGGGTCTGAACGCTCTTCCGGAGCAACATTTGATTGGCATGAACGCCACACGCTTGCGAGCCGTTGAGGAACTGCGCTGCAGCACATTTGCCCGCGTGCCGTTCCAGCACGGTATGTGCGCCGCGGATTTCGCCGACCTTTATCTCTCGCCGCCACCGGCCGTGCTTGAGTCGCTCGATTTCGGACGCCCCGTCCTCGACCAGAACACGCTGAAGCTCTCCTTGAAAGCCGCCACCGGCGCTAGCGTCACCGCGCGTGCCACCGTCACGGTCGGGAAGGACAAACGCACCATCAGCAGCGACGAAGCCAAGACGAACATCGCAGCCGGCAGCACCGCCACGCTGAACGTTCCGTACCGCCTGGATTGGCAGGAGACCGGCTTGCACAGCATGACGCTCGAACTGCTGCACGACGGCCGGATATTCTACAGCGGGCAGTTTGTCTTGGGGCGCAACGGCTACGTCAGCGTCACCGATCGCCACGAGTGGGACAAACCGCAGCCGCACCCATCGCCCGATGATGAACAGTTCATGGTGAAGAAGCGCAACTACCTGCTTTCGCGCCTGCCTCGCATGGCACGCACCACGACCGCGCAGGGCGCGCCGTCGGATTTCTGTCTCGAAAGCGCGGACGGCAAGGTCCGCTTCAACCTGATGGACCCGGCTGTCTGCCGCCAGATCGCCGCCTTCATCGAAAGCCGCTTCGACAACGACGCCGACCGCATGGCCGGAGCTTCGATGTTCATTCACCAGAAGTGCTTCGCCATGCACTGCACGGAGCTGACGCATGTCCATCGGCACCTGTCGCCGGAGAGCGCCATGCGCCTGAACGGCGGGCATTGTTACTCGCGTGCACTCTCGCTCGCCGGAGTCATGCGTGAAATCCGCTACACCGGTCAGAGCCGCACGTACGACGCGCGCATCATGTTTGTGCTGGGGCACGTCATCGTCGCGGTCATCGATGGCGGCCAGCGCTATCTCTTCGATCCCACATTCGGCAGCTTCTATTACCGGCACGACAACAAGGCCTTCGCCACCGAGCTCGAAATCGCCGCCGATCTGACGCTGGCCGACCGCTACGGTCGCGGCCGGCGCCACAACTTCTCGCACCCCGCCAGCCATTCGCTGGCGCCGGTCGGCAACGTCCGCTGGCCCGCGGGAGCACCCGTCAGCGCCGCACGTTAAAGATCGGCGATTCACATTCCGTAAGGCGGCGCTACGGTCTTCACAGACAAATGTGTCGATGAGGACCGTACATGAGCACAACTTCGCCCCTCTGTAGCATCATTGTGATCGCTTGCCTCGTGTGCAGCGCGCGAGCCGCCGACCTCGACGCCGGATTCTCCCTCGCCGCCGGCATCAACGTCTCGCAGGGCGGCAACACGCTCTGCTCGCTGCAGCCCGGCGCCTTTGACAAAACCTGGCGAGGCGCCGCCTCGACCGTCTCCTCTTATAAGGACATCCCCGCCGATTCGACGCAGCGTAAGTTCAAAGTCGTCATGACCGGCGGCGCGCGCATCGACGGCAGCGGCAAAGTCTCCAACGACGACGGCAAGCTCTCGGGCGAGTGGACCTTCACGCCCGCCGCCGACATCGATCTCAACAGCCTGCACATCAGCGCGAGTTTCTCGATCGAGCAACTCGCCGGCGCCAAGTGGAAGACCGACGACAAATCCGGCGAATTCCCCAAGGACTTCAAAGACATCCATCTCTTCAGCGCGCCGACGAAGTCTCTCGCGCTCGAACTGCCCAACGGCACGACGCTGCAGTTCGACTTCAAAGACGCCACATCCATTCTGCTGCAGGACGACCGGCAGTGGGGTCCGAGTTTCTCCATCCGCATCATCGCGTCCGGCGCCGGCGCGTCGTACAAGAAAGATTCGAAGCACACCATCGCCTTCACGCTGAGTTCCAAGTCTCCGATCAAGCTGCACAGCGACGGCCTGACCACCATCACCGCCGGCCCCGAATGGATCCCGTTCAAGAACGAGCTCGACATCGAGCCTGGCTCGGCGCTCGATTTCTCCTCGCAGAATTTCACCGACGGCCCGGCGGGAAAGTTCGGACGCGTCATCGCCAAAGGCAATGACTTTGTCTTCGAGAAAGACCCGGACGCGAAGCCGCGCCGCTTCTACGGCGTGAACCTCTGCTTCGGCGCGCAGTACCTCGACCCGGCTGAATGCGAGCGCGTTGCCGAACGCTTCTGGCGGCTGGGCTACAACAGCATTCGCATTCATCATTACGAAGGCCTGCTGGTCGAGGGCCAGAAGGACTCGACGCAGCTCAATCCGCAGCGCATCGAGCAGCTCGACACGCTGATCGCCGCGCTCAAAAAACGCGGCATCTACATCACCACCGATTTGTTCGTCTCGCGCCCGGTGAAATGGAAGGACATCGGCATCGAGAAAGACGGCAACGTGCCGATGGACACGTTCAAGATCCTCGTCCCTGTCGTCCCGGCCGCGTTCGAGAATTGGAAGGCCTTCGCCAAATCGTTCCTTCTCCACAAGAACGCGAAGACCGAACTGACCTACGCCGAAGATCCGGTGATCGCGTGGCTGTCCATGATCAACGAAGGCAACTTCGGCAACTTTGTCGGCGAGCTGCGCAAATATCCCGAGTGGCAGGCGGCGTGGAAGGAGTGGCTCAACAAGCGCTACAAGTCTCAGGACGATCTCGCCAAGTCATGGGGCGCGGAACTGAAGAAGGACGAAGACCTTCTCAAAGGCTCCGTCGCGCTGCCCGACAACATTTACAACGGCAACCCGCGCACGCGCGACGCGTTCCTCTTCTTCACCGATGTCGAGATCGACATGATCGAGCGCATGAAAAAGTTCCTGCGCGACGAGCTCAAATGCAACGCGCTGATCACCAACTCCAACGCCTGGACCCATCCGCTCTGCATGCAGTTCGCGCGCATGCATTACGACTACGTCGACGACCACTTCTACGTCGACCATCCGCACTTTCTGGAAAACCCGTGGAGCCTCCCCAGCTCGTGCCCGAACACCAGCCCGATCCGCTCGGGCGCGCAAGGCGGCCGCAGTTGCGCCTTCCTGCGCATCGAAGGCAAGCCGATGACGATCACCGAGTACAACTACTCGGCGCCCGGCCGCTTCCGAGGCGTCGGCGGCATTCTGACCGGAGCCCTCGGCGCGCTGCAGGGGTGGGCCGGAATCTGGCGCTTCGGTTACAGCCATTCCAAAGACGGCATGCTGCAGGCCACGCCGCTGAACTATTTCGACATGGGCCGCGATCCGCTGGGCCAGGCGGCGGAGCGAGCCTCGTTCTGCCTGTTCACGCGCGGGGATATGAAGACGGCCACTGTCGGCGCTCTCCAGACACTTAGTGACGAGCATTTCACCACTGAATGGGGCCGGTCGCAGAAGAGCATGCCATGGGCCGCGCCAAAGTGGTCGTGGGCCCCGTGGGTCTACTACGTCGGTTTCTCAAATGACGAGAACCAAGTTCAGAATTTGGCTTGGAAAAATCTCGCCGCCTTGCGTGTTGAAGCCGGCCAATCGATCGAGCCTTTGCAAATGAAGGGGCAATCGAACTTGGATCCGGCCAAAAACATCTTTCATTCCCCGATGGGCGAGTTCTTTCTCGACGGCCAGCAGGACATGATGGTCCTCGACACGCCGCGCACCGCCGGCGGCTACGCGCCCGCGGGAGCCGCGATCAAAACCCGCGGCGACGGCCTCGCCATTCAGATCCTCGACAGCGACGCCACGGTATGGATAAGCACGCTGGACAAGGAAGCGCTGGACACCAGCACCCATCTGCTGCTGACGCACCTCACCGACTGCCAGAACACCGACATCAAGTACGCCGAATCGGCGCGCCAGACGCTGCTGGAGTGGGGCAAGCTCCCGCACCTGATCCGCGCCGGCAAGGCCAACATCCGCCTGAAAAACGTGAACGCCGAGAAGCTGAAAGTCTGGGCCCTCTCGGCCTCGGGCAAGCGAGTCGCCGAGGTCCCGGCCCAAGCCGAAGGCGGAGTCCTCTCGTTCACCGCCGACGTCGCCGCCAACGCGGAGAAGTCGGGAGCGCAGATGTGCTACGAGATCGGCGAGAAGTAGGCGAAAGCCTGACGCGTCAGCGAGGGACAACTAACGCCACTGTCCTGCCGAATCTGCGTTCCTCTGCGTTTACCTGCGGTGTCCCCCATCTCAAAACGTCACACCACGAGTCCGCTAACATTCTCTTGTCGGTTTCGTCCATCGTGGACACCCTCTTTTCCACAGATGTGCACGGATGAGACGACCGGATGACGAAATAAATTTTACCGGTGCTCTGCGCTGCATAACCTGTGATGAAATGTTTCAAACGCTAAAATCATTGTCCACGATACACTTATTTGTGATAATCTGTGACGTTCGCGTCAATACGCTCATTACGTTCATTTAAAGTCTTTAGCGTCTCTAGATCCAAAACGCGATTTTGGCGCGTTTTATATATGGAGAGATTCGCGCGAGCGCCTCCACACGTGGCCCTCGCCGAGCCGCGATTACCACGTTCGATATCCATGACTGATTAGGCCGTGCCGGTGGCACCCCACAGACGGCCCAAGCTGCTTCGTGTAAACGCCTCTCGGAATTCTCTCGTCCCATTCGTCCTATTCGTCCTATTCGTCCTATTCGTCCTATTCGTCCTATTCGTCCTATTCGTCCCATCGTCGTTCAACCCAAGCGCGCCCCCGGCCTCAGGCCGCGTTGCGCCCATCCCCAAGAGGAGGTCCCACATGTCCCCCGAAGAAATCGACGCCGCCGAAATCGCCGTCGCGACGTTATGGGCGTCCGACCGCCGCCGATCGCATCTGCGCGCGCCGCGCGAGCCGAAACCCGAGATCGTCCGCGTCGTCCCGCCGAAACCAAAGTACGGCCTCTACGGCCCGCATCCAAAATGGCGCCGAGTCACCGGCATCACCTTCGCCGTCGAAGCCATCCTCAAGCGCAAGCAACGCAAGAAAGGCCTCAAGCGCCTCGAGCGCTGGCTGGAGAAAAATTGGAAGGGCGTGAAACTGGAGGCGGCGGCGAAGCCGACGCGGGAGGGCGAGGCTCCTGCCGAGCCGCCAGTCTTGAATCCGTCCGCCGTCGGCCAAGCATGTGTGGACGCCACCGCTCCGTCGTCAATCAGTCAAACCGACGGAGCGGTTCAGGACCAAACGTCTTCCAATTTGCGTGGAGCCCAAACGCGCCAAGGCTCGGCGGGAGCCTCGCCCTCCCAGCTCGCCGTCACGTTCAAACCCACCGTCGAAGACATCATCTTCCCGCGCTCGCCGGCCGACCTGTCGCTGATAAAGGAGTGGTCGACATCAGCCGACTCATGGTCCTGCGTCAAAGCGCGAGGCCCCTCGCTCGAATCGCTCTGCCGAGATCTCCAGATCGTGAAGCCCGAGCTCAATCATCTGATGCAGGAGCACTGCGGCCTCAACGCCGACGAAGTCATCGACAACTTCCGTCTCTCGAAACTGCGAGGAGCGCTGCGAGACCGAGTCCGTCAGTGCGCGAGAGAACTCTGGGGCAGCCCCGGCGACGTCGCGATGACGAAAGTTCACGAACTGCGAGAAGCCGAAGAATTCGCGCGCCAGAAGCGAGTCAAAGCCAGACTGAACGGCGACGAAGTCGATGATCCGCAAGCCGGCAAGCGCGAGTTCCCGTCGCCGACAGGAGAGGAGCGCGAGATCGAGAAGACGGAGCGCACGGCCAAGCTCCTGCGAGCGCTCGAGCAAACATTCGATCACGAGATGTGGGCGCAAGCGCTCGGCTTCACGACGCTGAACAAACTGAAGAACGCGTGCCTCAGAGTCCTCGGCCGAACGCTGAAGAGCGTGATGCGAATCGTCGCGGAAGAAGTCGTGACGTTCTACATCGCGTCAGAATGGAAGGCGATGCGCCGTCTCGCGAGCGAAGACTCCAACGACATCTACACGCGCTGCGCGAGACGCCTCTACTGGAACTCGCTCGACAAGCCAGGCGAACCGTTCGTCGACGAATGGTCGGCGTACGAAGAGCTGAAGAGGGATTGGCTTGAGGGGATGGTGAAGGAATTCGGATGAGCGCAATTCCCTCTCCCCTTTGGGGAGAGGGATGAAACAAAACCGCGCGAGATGTCTCGCGCGGCTCAATGCAACTCTTCTGTCTTCTGAATTCCGACCCCTGGCCGCTATTCCTTCGCCAGCGCCCGCGCCAACGCCGCGCGGTCTTCGCTGGAGAGCTCCAGGATCTCGACGCCGGCGACCCAGCGGTCCTGCGCTTCGTCGGTCTTCCGCACGAAGCGGATGCTGCCGACGCCGCGCACGATCTCGAAGCCGACGTTGATCATGAAGTGGATGCAGACTCCGCACAGCGACAGGTCGTCGGTGCAGGAGAGGCTGAAGCCGCCCATGCTCAGGTCCTGAGTGTCGCCGTTGAAGAAGGCCAGGTCGTCCTCGTTGAACTTGAAGCGAACGGGGTAGCTGGCGGCGACGCGCGCGTGGTCGCGGGAGATCTGTGTGGGCTGCGGGTCGAGCTGGCGCAGCAGGGCGTTGACCTGCTCTTCGGGCGCCAGGAAGACGTACAGCTTGCAGTTGAAACGCTTCTCCAGCGTGCGGATCGTGCCGGCGGCCAGCGGCTTGCCGACAGCGATACAGACGATCTCTTCCATGCGGTCGATCGGCAGGAAGCGGTGCTGCAGCAGCGTGGCGGTCGGGAAGAGCGCGAGGAGTTCGGGAGTCAGTTCGGCTCCGGCCAGATCGGTCGAGGGCAACTGGGCCTGCAGGGCCAGCGCGTGGGTGTACTCATGCGAGTTCACCAGGCCGCGGCGCAGAAGGTAATGCGCGACGGACTTGCCGCTGGTCAGGCTGTTGCGCTCGGCCCGCTCGGCAGTGCTCTCCGTCACGCGGCCCAGCTCGGCCAGGATGCGCGTGATGCGCTTGCCGGCCAGCGACGTGCGGTTGATCTCGCTTTCGTCGTGGCTGACGGTGCCTTCGAGTGTGCCCATGGCGTGGCTCAACATGCTGTATTCCTCCCCGTTCAAGTGGCTGAACTGCAGGCCGAAGGCGATGCCTTCGCAAGATGATTCATCGTTGATGACGTCGACGTAGCGGGTATCCACCGATACCCGCACGATCGGCAGCGCGGGCAGCGTGAGAAGATCGAGTTCGAACTCAGAACCAAAACTGACGGCTTCGCGCCAGGCAGTGGCGCTGGCCGGCAGCAGACGTTCCAGCATCGCGCGGCAGCGGCAGCCACCGAGACTCAGGTTTTCAACGATGCAGGGCAGAGACGGCAGCGAGGCATCGGACGCGCGCAGGAAAGCAACGATGCCAGACGCACGCAGACGGCGGCTCTGGCGCAGGTCTTTCTGAAGGTCGTTGGCGAAGGTTTCGGGTTGCGCGATCATCGGCTGCCTCTCACCACTTGATCGGGCCTATATACTTCTGTATACGCCACGGAAGCCAAAAGAGGTAGCATTATTAATCTTTTTTCAGATTTCAGTTTCGTATCATCGTTAGAAATAGAATAACCTCGATTCGGAACTGTGCAAGAGTCCCGTTCGAAGATTTCGATCATTTCTATCATCCTAATTACTTACAGGACAATGATTTAATCACTCTCATTAGGCACATTGCGAGGCACGGGTGCAGCGGTCGATTTCGCTGGTCTTCATTTCACTTTCGTTTGACAAATTTCTGGTCGGAAACCGCCATTGGTCTAACCCATTTAGGACCGGCTTAGGTGATGGATATATCAAGTACGGCGGAAAAGTATGGGTGCTAACGCAGACAATCGATCTTTTACTTTCTACCATTATAATACGACGCGATCGCACCATCGGCCTTAGAAAAAACTGAAAAATCTGAGAGCCTTGCCTGCTCAAAGGAGGCCCTCGATGCAGCACCTCGTGGTCATCATGGCCGATCAGCTCCGCATGGATGCGCTCGGCCGCGGCTACACGCCTCACATCGATGCTCTGACTCAGGAGAGCGTCGTCTTCGATCGCGCGTATTGCGCCTCGCCGCTGTGCGTGCCGGCGCGCGGAGCATTCTTTACCGGCCGCTATCCGAACCAGACCGGCAGCATCATCAATCCGTGGGTGCCAGAGGATCGGCCGCACGGCTCCGTCCGCTCGGGAACGCCGCACCTGTACCAGACTCTCGAGTCACGCTTCGATAGCTGGCACGCCGGCAAGCAGCACTTCCTGACAGAGGACAAGTACGATCACTCCGCGCGGTCAACAACGCACTGGCACACCGAAGATGAGTACGGCCCGTTCCTCAAAGCTCAGGGCAAGAAGGCGCCCGGTGGCCCCGCCTATAAGGGCATTCTGCCGGAGCTGACGTCAGGTCGCGTGACGCGCAAGGCCGAGTACTCGATACCGACAACCGGCGTCTATGAGGAAGGCTTCGACTGCTTCTTCGACGGGTTCTTCCTGAAGCAATCGCTGGAGGCTCTGCGCCAGCGCGACCGCAGCAGACCCTTCGCGCTGAACGCGATGTTTCTGGCGCCGCATCCGCCGCTGCAGATCCCTGAGCCGTGGTATTCGATGGTCAAGAACGTCGAGCTGCCAACAAACGTCGGCGTGTGGAGTCCCAACCAGAGTCCGCTGCAGCTCTACAATCTGACCGGCGCGCTGGGCACACGCTACACGCGCGAGGACTGGCAGAAGATCTGGCCGGTGTACCTCGGCCTCGTGGCGCTGCTTGATCACTGCGTCGGACAGATCGTCGCCGAGTTGAAAGCACAGGGCATCTACGACGAAACGCTCATCGTCTTCACCAGCGACCACGGCGAGATGCTCGGCTCGCACTGCCTGTGGCAGAAGATGTGTATGTACGAGGAATCGGCGCGCACGCCGCTGTCCTTCAAATTCCCGAAGTCGTCAGGCGTGAAGCCGCGCCACGACAACACGCTGGTGAGCGCCATCGACGTCTTCCCCACCCTCGGCGAGGCTCTCGAGTTGCCAGTACCAGCGGGAGTCTCAGGCCAATCGCTCATGCCGGCTGTGCGAGGCGGCAAGCTCGCTCGCGAGCGCATCTTCATGCAGTACGACGGCAACGGCGCGCGAGGCAACTTCCAGCGCTGCGTCGTCCAAGGCAGCCACAAGCTGATCGTCGACATGTTCAAGGACGAGCTCTTCCTCGAACTCTACGACCTGGCGAATGACCCGCAGGAGATGCGCAACCTCGCCTTCGAACCCGAGCATCGCGCGCGCGTCGAGAGTTTGCTCTCTGCCGTGCGCGGCTACATGAAGGACACGGGCGACCTGCTAGCACCGCTGCCCGACGATACGTACGAGACGTTCTTGAAGCACTACGAACGATTCAAGAAGTGAGCCGGGCTGAACGAAGATTACCTCGCTCTCTTGCGAACAACCCACGTCGTCATGCAGCGCTGATCCTGGACGACGGTGGTCTTGAGCGGATCGAGGAGGTCTCCGCCCAGGCGTTGCGTGGCCGCGAGCAGGAACGCCTGATCGACCAGGTAGCGTTGGGAACCGTCCGGCAGCAAATGCCGGCGTCCCTGGATGCGCTGCATGCGGTTTTCCATCCCGATGGAAGATGCCAGCCGGCAGAAGAACAACCCGCCCGGCCGGAGCTTCCGCCACGAGCCTTGCAGCATCGCTTCGAATTGATCGTCGTCTTCGGCGAAGTGAAGCACCGCATTGCTGAGAACCACGTCCGCGAAGCCATCATCGAACGACATGGCTTCGACCGGTTCGATACGGAAGTTCTCAGACGGAAGACGCGGCGCGAGCCTGGCAGCCGTCTGGCGCAGGGTGTCGATGGCTGCAGGGTTGTCGTCGGCGCCGAAGACCTCGTACCCGGCGTTCAGCAGATACGTCAGGTTGCGGCCGTATCCGCAACCCGCGTCAAGAATGCGCATGCCGGGCGCAATCCGGCCACGCAACAACTGATCGAACAGATAGATGTCGATGTGGCCGAATTGAGACGCGAGATCTTGCATCCGCTGCTCCAGCCGCGATTCGCACGCAACGACGAACCCGCTCCCTTACGGTCACGGCTCTTTGGCGCTAGAACTTCGCCGCGGGCTCGTCCAGGAAGAACGTCACCTGGCCTTTGCACTTTCGCAGCAGGCGGCTGACCGGCGGATCGGCCGGTTCGTTGTCGGAGAAGATCTTCGACAGCATCGGCGTCTTCTCGGCGCCGGTGGCCATGACGAAGATCTGCGCCGCGTTCCAGATGACCGGCGGCGTCACCGTGACGCGCTTGACCGGCGGCTTGATCGCGGGATTGAACGAGTTCGGGTCGCACCACGTTGCCCACTTGGTCATCTCTTTTGGCGCCGGCGTACCGGGAAAGAGGGACGCGGTGTGACCGTCGGGACCGATGCCCAGCAGCATCAGGTCGAAGGACGGGAAATCGTTGCCGGGGAAGTTGGCCTTCAGCAGCTTCTCGAAGCGCTCGGCGTCGGCGGCCGGATCCTTGCCGTCGGTGGCGATCGCATAGACCTGGTCTTTGACCACCGGCGCAGTCTTCAACATGGCCTCGTGGACCATGCGGTAATTCGAATCGGGATTGTCGGGGCGGACGTGGCGTTCGTCACCGAAGTAGATGTGGAGTTTGCTCCACGGCACCTTCTTGACCAGCGGCTCCGAGGCCATCAGCGCGTAGCACTGCTTGGGCGTCGATCCGCCGGCGAGGGCGATGGTGGCCTTGCCTTTCTTAGCGGCGGCATCGTTGAGAACGGCGACGATGCGCTCAGCGGCGGTGGTGCCCACGGCGTTGGCGTCTTTGCAAACCTGTCGAACGAAATTCGGCATACGATCCCCCTCTCGCGGACGGTTGTCATCGGTGAAGACGAGGGCTTGAGCCTACTCGATGGCGTGCGCGACGGAACAGAAGATTTTTCGCTCGTCAGTCGTCACTTCGCTGGCAACAGAGACGTGATCTTCTTCAGCAGAAGATCCGCCACGATCTGATGTCCTTTGGTGTTCGGATGCATCCCGTCCGGCAGGATCGCGTCGAGGTCCTTGCTCTTCTGGAATGCTTCGAAGACATCGATCAGCTCGACCTTTTCGTCTTTGGCGATCTTTCTGACCGCGTCGGCGTAATGGATGATGCTGGCGTTCAGTCCCTCGGCCGAATCGGGATCGTAGGGCGCCTTGCCGTAGAGATCCTTAAGTACGGGCCGCCAGCGCAGCGGATTGGGCGTCATCAGGATGACGGTTGCCTTCTGCTTGCGCAGTTCGCTGATGAAGTACTTGAGATTCGCCACGTAGTCTTCGAGCGCCAGACGAGGCTTGTCTCTCGGCGGCTTGCCGCTGACGTCCACCATCGAATCGTTGATGCCGAACTGGATCACTGCGATCGTGGGCGTGTGGCTCAAAACGTCTTTGGCGAAGCGCGCCTTGCCCATCGCTGTCGTGTTGCCGCCAACGCCGGCGTTGACGATGGTGACCTTCTTCGGTTCCAGCGCTTTGGCGAGGACCTCGCTATAGGTGACTGTGCCGCCACGCGGAGCCGTCGTGGAATCGCCAAATGTGACAATCGTGGTCTCGGCAAGGCATCTGACGTTCACTGACATGTTAGAAGCGACGACCGCGAGAATGAGCAGAGTGCGCATGAAAGATTCATCCTATGATGGTTGGCCTTACGAAAACCGCGGCAAGAGCCGCGGTGCAATGCCTTTTGTGGTGTTGAACGCCTTATTCGACGCGGGTGTTCTGTCCGCTGCCGTGGGCCGTCGGGACGGCGTCGTCGAAGCCGCTGTCGACCGCCGGGCGGTAGCCGGGCAGCTTGCTGCTCTCGACTTCAGCGCTGTAGGCTTCGAGGATCGTCTCTTCCAGGTGCTTGCGGAAGTCGGCGGTGATCGGATGGACCACGTCCGAGTGCAGCTTGCCGGAAGGAACGTCAACAGGCGTCAGGCGCCCGCCACATTTGTTGCAGAACTTCGCGTCGGAAGTGTTCTTCCCGCGGCATTTTTTGCAGCGTTCAGTCGCCTTGCGGCTGGGCATCGCAATGAACGTTTTCTCGTTCGTGCGGATGACCTTGATGTCTTTGACGACCATGCTGTCATCGAGAAGGATGCTGGCGATCGCCAACAGGTTCTCGTTGCCGCCGGGCAGGAGCTTGATCTTGACGCCGGTGATGACCATTTTGCCAGCACCCCCCTCAGAGTGTGGGAGACAAAGTTCGTTCACGGTTGTACGATATTGGTCGAGTAGAGCAATATGGAAAACGGCCGAAAAATAAAATTACCAAACAATTTCTTGTGATTTACAACTGGTGTAAGCACTGTGCAGCACATGCGTTGCAAAAATCCAACGAATGCAAATCGCCTCACTTGTGCTGCACGGATGGCGGATTGACTGGCGGAACGACAGCGCTACAACGTTATAATCTGTGAAGCTGTGCGACGTTCCAACATTTACATCCAGCTTACATCTTGCGTTTGATTATACCTCTTGCAGCCGCCTCGAAGCATTTATGCTTTGTCATCGACACTCAGTAAAGGAGGCAGTCTCATGCGTCACCTTTGCTTCTCAGTCTCTCTCGCCCTGATGCTGTTTCTCTCCGCCTGCGGCGGCTCGAAGCCCACGGTCAAGAAGAAGGAAGAGCCGGTTGCGCCGCCGCCAGCGGCGCCGACGCCGAGCACGACCGTGTCGACTCCGCCGCCTCAACCAAAGCCGCCCGTGGCGCAGAAGCCGGCTGATGCTCCGCCCGCCGTCAACAAACCCGCAGGGGATGCAGCCAAACCCGCCGTGACCGCGCCGTCGTCAGGCGACGCAGGATTCAACGAGGGTCTTGTCGGCGGCCGGCCGATCAGCGAGTACATCCTGAAGCTCGACAGCAAGAATAAGGACGAAGTGATCGAGGCGATCAGCGCCTGCAGCGTGGCCAAGCCGAAGAAGTGTATCGAGAAGATCACCGAGCTGACGAAGAGCCCCGATAAAGAGATCGCGGCGGAGGCAACGGACGCGCTGCGCAAGATCGGCGCAGGCCGGTAGTTGGGTGCCAAGGACGAGCCGGATGAGCGGCGTCCGGCCACGATTCAGCATTCCGTGTTCAAGCGGGTCATTCAATCGGAGCTGCGGCGGCTCGTCCTTGGCACCCCACCGTTACTTCTCCGCGTGCTTGTCGGTCTTGGGCTTCAGGATCGCCTGCGCGTAGCGCTGCGGATCCAGGTATTTCTTCGCCACCGCCTGCACCTGCTCGGCCGTCAGTTTCTCCAAGCGCGCCTTGCGTGAGAAGACGTGCTGCGCGCCTTCTTCATAGAGCTGCGCCAGGGCGAGGCGCTGTGCCAGTGATCCCTGGTCCTGCAATTCGATGGCTTCGGTCCCGGCGAGATACGACTTGATCGAGGACAGCTCTTTTTCACTGACGGGCTCCTCGCGCAGGCGTTTGACCTCGGCGAACATCTTGGTGACCGATTTCTCCAGAGACTTCGCGTCCGTCTGAACGAAGAAGATGAACGCGCCGCCGTCGAGCTGAGTGTCGTTGTTCGCGCCGACGGAGTAGCTCAGTCCTTCCTTCTCGCGGAAGGCCTGGAACAACCGCCCGCCGAGTCCCGAGAGCACCGAGCTGATCAGATCAAGCGGTTCGCGGTCAGGGCTCTTCAGGTTGGCGCCGCGGAAGCCGATGGTCAGCACCGCGCCAGTGATGTTGGCCTTGTCGGCCTCGCCCTTTTTCGCGTCGGCGATCTCAGGCACCGCCGGCACAGGTGGAGCCTTGAACTTGCCCGCCTTCATCTGGCCGAAGTGCGCCAACGCCTGATCGAGCGCCTTCAGAGCCGTGACGTCGCCGGCGAAGCTGATGGCGAGGTTCTCGGGCTGCACCCAGGCCTCGTGCATCTTCTTCAGGTCGTCGGGCTTGACCTTCGTGACCGTTTCGGCCGTGCCGAGAATCTGCCGCGCGTAAGGATGATTGCCGTAAAGCAGCGGGCGCAGAATCTTCTGATTCAGCGTGCCCATGTCCTCATCTTCCTGCGCGATCTGCTGAAGTGTCTCACCCTTGAGCTGGTCGAGTTCGCCTGCGTCGAATTTCGGATGGAGCAGACAGTCGCCGGCCAGTTCCATCAGCTTGGGCAGATCCTGGCTCAGGCCGGTGACACGCACGCCGAACGAGTTGCGTCCGCTGAATCCCGATAGATTCGCGCCGATGGCGTCGGTCTCTTCGGCGAGTTGCAGCTTCGAGCGCTTCTGCGTGCCGCGGTCGAGCATGTCGGCCATCAGGTTCGCGGCGCCGGCCAGTTCCACAGACTCCCAACGCACGCCGCCGAGGCCGGCCATGGAGATGCTGACGACAGGCAGCGATGCGTCCTCTTTGACGACGATGCGCAGGCCGTTCTCTTTCAGCGCGAATTCGAAGACAGCCTTCTCCGCCAGCAGGTTGGCGTCTTTCACTTCGGGGCGCGCCTTCAACGCGGCGAGTTCATCGTTGAGCGCCTTGAGCTTCGCGGCTTCTTCGGCGGCGTGGTCGGCCTTCGCTACTTTGGCAGCGGCTTCGGCCTTCGGCTTCGGATGCATGACGCCGGTGTTCAGCTTCTGCGCGACGAGGTACTTCTTGGCCACACGCAGGACTTCGTCGGCACTCACTTGCTGGATGTGCTCGGTGTAGGTCTCGCTGAAATCCAAGTCGCCGGCGGTGAACCAGTCGCTGCCGAGATTTCCGGCCAGGCCTTCGGCCGTCATCTTGGCCATGATGTGCTGCGTGTAGACCTTGCGCTTGGCGCGCGCGAGCTCGTCATCGGTCGGCTTCTTTGTTTTAGCCTCTTCAATGACCTTCAGGATCGCCGCCTGTGCTCCTTCGAGTTTATCTTCGTCCGTCTGTGCGGTAATGCCGAACCAGCCTCGGTACTGCGGCGTGTAGTTGAAGGCGCTGATCTCGTAGACGAGGTTCTGCTGGTCCTTGACGCTCTGATACAGGCGGCTGGCGCGGCCGTCGCCGACGATGCTGGCCAGCACGTCCAGCGCGTAGAGGTCGGGCTCGCGGATGCTGACCGTCGGGAAGCCCATGATCAGCTTCGGCACTTCGCACAGCGGATGCGTCATATCCATACGGCGCGGCGCGACCTGCTCGGGCTCTTCAGGAATCGCCGGCTGTTCGACGCTCCTGCGCTGCCACGTCGCGAGTTCCTTGGCCATCTCTGGCATCACGCGCGCGGCGTCGAAGTCTCCAACGGCGATGAACGTCGACATCTGCGGCGAGTAGCGCTGTTGGTAATAGGCGAAGACCTCGTCGCGCGTCACCTTTTTGAAGCGGTCGGGATAACCGAGCACCGGCACGCGGTACGGATGAACCTGGTAGAGCATCTGCTCGAAGGACTCCCACATCATCGAGTCCGGATTGTCGAGCGAGCGCTCGATCTCCTTATAGACGACGTCGGCTTCCTTCGTCGTCTCCTCAGGCGGGAAGGTCGAGTCCATGATCATGTCGGCGAGCGCGTGGAAGGAAACGTCGAGGCCCTCGCGCTGCGTGGTGATGTGGTAGACGGTGCGCTCAGAGGTCGTGTAGGCGTTGTCGTCGCCGCCGGCGCCGCGGATCTCCTGGTCGAGGACGCCGGTCGGGCGCTTCTTCGTGCCTTTGAAGAGCATGTGTTCGCAGAAGTGGCTCAACCCCGCGCCCATCCATTGGCCTTCGTTGATGGCGCCGGTTCGCACCCACGCCTGGACCGAGGCCACGGGCGCGCTGTGCTTCTCCATGACGATGATCTCACAGCCGTTGGGCAGCATGCAGTAGAGCGCGCCGCATTTGGCGATGGCTGTCTTGATCGGGCGGGCCTCATCGGGCAGCGCCGCCAGCGCGGCCTGAACGTCCGTGGGGAATTCGGGCGCGGCGACTTTTTCTTCAGCGGCGATCAGGCTCGCCGACAGGAGAAACGACAACACTGCAACACGAACGCGGATCATCGAGTCCATCTCCGGAAAGTGGCGGGGTGCGTGATTGGAAACAACGTAAACGGCAACATGCTCCGGGCCGCCGGGGACGCAGTCCCGACGCCGCGAAGCAGTGTAGCGCGTAGAGGTGTTTGCGCGAGGCTACTTCGTCTTCTTCTCCGCCGTCTTCGCCTCGCCCGCCTTCGCGTCCTTGGCATAGACGCCATCAAGAAACGCGGAGAGGCGTTTAAAGTGCTCGGGCGAAATAGAGTGGCCAATCCCTTCCGGCGATTCGGACGTAACGTCGAAGCCCGCAGTCTTCAGGCGCTGCACGGTCGGAGCGTATCCCTTCTCCATCGGATCGATCGTGCCGACCGAGTAGAAGATCGAGGTCTTGGCCGCCGCCTTCTTCAACGCCGCGTCGGTGACCTGCGGAATGACCACATGCGCGAAGCCGCCGTAGCAGCGGAAGAGCTCGGGATTCCTGGCCACGACGCTGAAACCCATCGCGCAGCCTGAGGAGAAGCCGACGAGCGCGATCTTCTTCTCATCAACCGAGTACGTGCGTTTCAGGTCGGTGATCGTGGCGGAGATCTTGTCATCCTCATCCAGCGCCCAGCCCTGCGCATTGGCGGGCTTGGGCGTGGCGATGATGCACGGCCGGTCGCCGAAGAAAACGCGCATCACGTTCAAGAAGTTGTCCGGGTTGTCGCCAGCACCATGCAGGCCGACGACGACTTCGTACTTCTGCTTCGCGTCGTAGTTGGCGGGCAGCGAGACCGCGTACCACGAGCGCTGCGCCATCAGATCGCGATGGTCGGCAGCACACACCGAGAGACAGAACAACAGGCCGGCCGCGATGCCCGCGAGTAATTTTCTCATCGTCATCTCCATGCTCAGAGAAACTTCGATGCAGAGATGGCACCGGTGCAGTGGCGTTACAGCCGATACCTCAAGTTTGACTAGCGCCGCCGTCCCCTATATAAGGAGGCGCGAATCCAAAGTTTCACACGGGATCGTTGCATGAAGATCTATAAGGTTCTGCCCGAGTTGCGCCGCCGCCGCCATATGTCCTTGTGGCACAAGGCGCTGCGTGCGCAGTGGTCGGCCGAGGACATCAACTGGTCGACGCCGCTGCGCACACTGAGCGACAAGACCAAAGAGGGGCTGGCGCGCGCCCTCACCCCGATCCTGATGGGTGAACAGTCGGCGTTGTACTCGGTCTCGGGCCTGATCCCCGTTCTCGGCCAGACGAGCGAAGTCGAAAGCCAGTTTTACCTGACGACGTGGGCCGTCGACGAGGCGCGCCACACCGAGCTGTTCACGCGCTTCTACCAGCGGCTGGGCAAGGAGCCGCTGCCCATCCGCCGCTTTCCCAGCGGATACATGTTCCAGAGCTCGATCGTCTCACAGGAGCCGGCCGAATGGCTGGCGGGCGTGCTGGTCAGCGAGGTCCTCGCCAAGATCGCGATGGAGGAGTTCAAGCGCCTCGACATCGATCCGGTGCTGAGCGAGATCGCCAAAGGCATTCTCGAGGACGAAGCGCGGCACCTCGCATTCAACCACATCTATCTCGAGGAACGCTTCAGCCTTCAGTACCAGCAGAGCAACGAGACGGGCCAGACGTTTGGCGATCATCTGCGCAGCCGTTTGAAAAACGTGCTCTCCAACGTGCCGGCGATCTTTGATGTTCTCGCGCCCGATCTGAAGGAACTGGGCATGGATCGCGAAGCGATCTTCGACCGGCTTTCGCGCGAGGCCCTGCAGCGTCTCGACAAGAGTGTCGCCGCCGGCGCGGGTGTGGCGGCGGGCAAGCTCTCCAGTGATGCCGGTGAGAAGGCACAGCGCGCGGCGCAGATCGCGGCCAACCCCAGCTAATGACGACATTGATTCGTGCGCTGGAATTGTCCGCGCGACATTCCGACGAACGCGGCATCTGCATCTTCGACCGCCGGGGTCAGCACGCCGAGCGCCGCACGTATCCACAGATTCTCGACGCGGCGAAGGACCGCGCAGCGCGCCTGGCCGGCGCCGGCGTCCAGCCGCAAGACCGCATCCTGGTCTGTCTGCCGACGTCCTGGGACTTGCTGGAGCTGTACCTCGGCGCGATCTTCCGTGGCGCGCATCCTGTGCTGGTCGCGCCGCCCGGAGCCCTCGGTGGCGCCGCGGCTCACGCGCAGAAGATCGCCAACCTGATCGAGCTGCTGACCCCGCGCCGGGTCATCTGCGACGACAGCACGCGCCGGGAGCTGCGCGAGTTCGGCCAGGCCGCGGCGGCCGATGCCTCGCTGACCTGTGCGGAATTGTTTGCCGTCGCGTCCGCCGCCGGCGACAGCATCTTCCCGGCGCGCGAGACCGATCTGGCCTTCATGCAATTGACCAGCGGCTCGACCGGCCGCCAGCGCGCGGTGATGATTCCGCATTCGGCGCTCATGCACAACACGCGCGCCATGGCCACTTTCTCGCAATCCGAGATCTACGGCTCGGGCGTGGTCGTCTCGTGGCTGCCACTGAACCACGACATGGGCCTGGTCGGATGCCTGATGTTTGCGGCCACGCACGGCCTCAACCTGCATCTCTTGCGGCCCGAAACATTCCTCGCGCGGCCGCTGGCGTGGCTGAGGACATTGAGCGAGCGCGGCGGCAACATGTCGGCGGCGCCGAACTTCGCCTACCATCTTTGCAACGAACGCATCGAAGCCGCCGATGTGGCGGGACTCAATCTGTCGTCCTGGAGTTCGGCGGTGACCGGTGCGGAGATGATCCGGCCTGAGACTTTTGGCCAATTTTGCGAGAGGTTCCGCGCTGCGCAGTTCCGTCCCGGCCAGGTGCAGCCTTGTTACGGGATGGCCGAGGCGACTCTCGCCGCCACGGCGTGCGAACGGGGCAACGGTGTGCGTTCCGTGCCGATGCCTTCCGGCTCCAGCAGTGAATTGAAGGACGTGGTCTCGTGCGGGCGGCCGGTCATCGACACGCGCGTGGATATCTCCTCACCCACCGCCCCCGGAACATTTCTGCCGGATGGAGCCATCGGCGAAATCTGGATCAAGGGTCCCAGCATCTTTGCCGGCTACTACAACGATCCCGCCGCCAACAGCGAGTGCCTCGTCAACGGCCATCTGCGGACCGGCGATCTTGGTTTCATGAGGAACGGCGAGCTGTACGTCACCGGACGCATCAAAGACCTGCTGATCATTCACGGCCACAACATCATGCCGCACGAACTCGAATGGATTGCCGAAGGCGCGGCGGGCGGCGGAGGCTCCGAACGCTGCGGCGCGTTCAGTGTAGCCAAAGGCACCGAAGGCGAGCAGGCGGTGCTGGTGCTGGAACTCGCAGACAAGAGCAGCGATCTCAGCGTTCTGGCGCACGACATCCGCTCACGGGTCGGCCGGGCGCTGGGATTGCCTCTCGCGGATCTGGTCTTCGTCAAGCGCGGCCATATTCCGAAGACGACCAGCGGCAAGGTTCAGCGCGGGGAACTGCGGCGACGGTACCTGGCCGGGCAGATTGAGCGGTTGATGTAAGGGTGGCCCGCCCCGTGGGGCGGGTGCCGAAGGCACAAGAAGCCCGATTCACGCGTTCGTAAACTTGCAATATTGCGATTGTTGTTGCGCGTTTGGCGAGTGATGTCGTTGCAAAGACGACCGGAGAACGACTCAGGAGGCCCCAATCAGGCTTCCTGTCGCTGTCGCGACCCGGCCCACGGGCCGGGCCACCCGCACAGAATGCCACATCACTTCTTCTCATACTTAGCCGTCTTCAACACCGTCGGCGACATGCTGGCGAGATCGTTCTTGAACTTGGGGTTGTCGGTTTCAACACGGGCCAGCGTCATACCCTTGTCGTCGACCGTCGCGGTGAAGATGCGCACGACCTCACCCGAAGTCATCACGATCTTGCCCCCATCAATTTTCGTCGTACCGTTCACATTGGCGCCGTTGCTGTCCTTGTAGTTGAAGCTGCCGTCTTCCTTGATGGCGATCGTCTCGCTGATGAACGGGCTGGGCTTGTGGACGAAGGTGCCGGCCATCTGTTTGACGTCGCTGACAGCAGCTCCGGCCGCGACGGGGGCCGGTTCCATCTTCGCGGACGGCTTCTCTTCGACCTTGGCGGGCGGCGTGTCGACGACCTTCACGGGCTCGGTCTTTGGCGCCGGCGCGGGCGTCGAGTTCCTTGTCGATGCAGGCGCGGGCGCATCCTTCTTCAGCCAGACCAGCCCTGCACGCTCCTGCGGCGGCATGCTGCCGAGGACTTCGCCGGGCTTAACCACGTCGGCGTCGCGGCGGGTTAGCTCCACGCCGCTGGCCACAATCTGCATGGTGAAGTGCCGCTTGCCCGTGCTGGCAACGAAAGACAGATCGGGATCGGCTCGCATCAGCGCACCGCTCTGCTTCATCCCGTCGGCTCGCGCGAAGACAAAGTAGCCGTCGTCCTTCACCACCAGCGTATCGCTCCTGCCTTCGGCGTTCTTGACCGTGTAGGTGCCGGCGAGGTCCTCAAAGTTTCCGATCGGCGCAATGTCGGCGGGAACGTCGGTGACGGCGGGCGTCTCGACGGGCTTGACCGTCTCGACTTTCGGCGCGGGAACGTCGACGTGAGCCGGAGGCTCCGGCGGCGGCGGACGGTTCTCGACGGGCTCAGGTTTGGGCTCAACGCGGCGGCCACCGGGCTCAATCAGTGGCCGTCCCTTCTTGCGCCAGTTGTTTTCGTTGATGTAGACGGTGCGGAAGACGCCGTCTTTGGCAGGCGGCATCTCGCCGAGCAGGTTGCCTTTCACTGGCGTGTCGCCGTCGCGGCGGCCGAGCTTGATGTCTCTGCCGGTTGAATCGTAGTGGAACATACGCTTCACCTCACCGGCGGTGAGAGTCACGTGCTCACCACTGGCGCGGACGTTCCCGCTGATGTGCTCGTTGTCGGGGCCGTAGAGGTCGAAGGTCTTGTCAGTGCGAATGGTCAGAACGTAAGTCGGCTTCTCGCCGTCGAGATAAAAGGTATTGAAGAGAATCGCTTTGTCGTCGTTCTCGGCGCGGAGAGATGCCGCGAACAGACTCAGTAAAAACACGACAAAGGATGCGAAATTACGCGGTCTCATTCGGCGTCTCCGGAGTCTCATGACTGTGACGCATTAGATTATCGGTCACTTCATAAGTTGTGTAGTGACATAAATTTTCCGTGAGACAAGCACTGGTGCACCATCTGGTGCAAAAATTTTCGCATTTTGTAGCTCTGTTTCCAACAGGCTAATCGTACTATAGGTGTAAAGGCTGCAACCAGAGCTGAATAAGTTCGCGATCTGATCGCTAAGGTGGGGAATCTTTTCAGCATGATGGACATCCCAGGTTACGTCGTCGGTGCGAAGTTGACTGAAGGTGGATGTGCAGAGATCTACTCCGCGGTCGAGCAGGGGACGGGCAAACCCGCGGCGGTGAAGATTCTGCATCCGCGCCACGCCGGCAACAAAATCGAGTACAAGCGACTCGTCGATGAAGGCGCGTTGGGCCTGAAACTCGGCCGTCACGACAACATCGTGCAGACACTGAAGGCCGGCCTTACAGGAAAGCAGCCGTTCATTGTTCTCGAGTTCATCAAAGGCAAGACGCTGCGCGAGATGGTCGTCGAGAAGCGCCAGTTCAACGATCTCGAAGTCCTCAAACTCGCCAAGGGCATGTGCCGCGCCATGCGCGTGATTCACAACGCGGGCATCGCGCACAAGGACATCAAGCCCGACAACATCATTGTCACCGAAGACGGCCGCTTCAAGCTGCTGGATTTCGGCTTTGCCGAGCCGCTCAAAGCCGGCTTCTCGCTCTTCGGCGGCTCGAAGCTGCTCGAAGGCAGCCCGCCGTACATGGCGCCCGAACTCTTCGAGACCAAGAAAGCCACCGTCGCGACCGACATCTACGCGCTCGGCTGCACCCTTTATGAGATGGCCACGGGCGCGCCGCCATTTGCGGCCATGTCCAACAGCCAGGTGATTGCACTGCAGCGCGACAAGGCGACATCGGCCACATCCATCCAGCAGACGAACAAGTCGATCTCGATCCTGACCGAGAAGCTGGTGATGACCGCCTGCCAGAAGGACACAGCCCGCCGCTTCAAGTCGGTCGAAGAAATCCTGCTGGAGCTCGCCCGCAACCCAGCGTGGCGCGGAGCGCGCGAAAGCCAGCGCATCACCGCCGTGATGGCTTGAAAGGATCCGTCTTCGCAGAAAAGCGAACCCGGCGCCGTAAGGCGCCGGTTTTGTTTTCGCGATGCGACGACCGACTATCACTTTTTGTGCTTAAGAATCATCTCTCTGAAACGGCCGAAGAGATAAAAGCTGTCGTGCGGCCCCGGCGAAGCCTCGGGATGGTACTGCACGCTGAACGCCGGCATGCCCTTGTGGCTGATGCCTTCGACGGTCTTGTCGTTCAGGTTGATGTGGGTGACTTCGATGTCGCTGCCGAGACTCTTCGGATCGACAGCGAAGCCGTGGTTCTGGCTGGTGATCTCGACCTTGCCTGTCTTCTCTTCGAAGACCGGCTGGTTCGCGCCGCGGTGCCCGAACTTGAGCTTGTAGGTCTTACCACCGAAGGCCAGACCCATGAGCTGATGGCCCAGGCAGATGCCGAACATGGGCGTCTTGCCCGCGACGCCGCGGATCATCTCGGGCGCGCCGGTCACTGCCGCTGGATCGCCGGGGCCGTTGGAGAGAAACACGCCGTCGGGTTTCGTTGCCAGGACTTCCGCCGCGCCCGCCGTTGCCGGAACAACCGTGACGTTGGCACCGACCTCGGCCAGGCAGCGCAGAATATTGGTCTTCACACCGTAATCGACGCAGGTGACATTGAAGCGCTCTTTGCCGGAGACCTTCTCATCGCGGCCGAAGCCTTCGAGGAAGCCACCGTTCCAATTGTAGGCCTTCTTAGTGCTGACCTTGCTGGCGAGATTCCAGCCTTCCATCTTTTCGGAGGCGCACGCCTTATCGACCAGGTCGCTGTCGCTGAGCTTCGCCGAGGCTTCGCTGCAAGAGAGAACACCGCGCATCACGCCTGAGCTGCGCAGTTTGCGCGTCAGCGCGCGTGTGTCGATGTTGTCGATGCCCGGCACGCCGGCCTTCGACAGATAACCGGTCAGGTCGTCCTCAGACCGATAGTTGCTGCGAAGCGACGAGAGTTCGCGAATGACGAAGCCTTCGACCTGCGGCTTGCCCGATTCGACATCGTCGGGGTTGACGCCGTAGTTGCCGATGAGCGGATAGGTCATCGTCACGATCTGGCCGGTGTACGACGGATCGGTGAGGATCTCCTGGTAGCCCGCCATCGAGGTGTTGAAGACCACCTCGCCGGTGCGATCGACCAGCGCGCCGAAGGCGCGGCCGCGATAGATCGTGCCGTCTTCCAGGACCAATCGTGCGGGGCTGCGAGATGCGTTGTTCTGGCTCATGGGACCTCGAGAGAAGGTCGGACGCAAAAAACCGGGACGTTTATCCAGCATTCAGCGCGCGCGTCAACCGCCAACATCACCGATTTATTTGACCCGGTGCTTGGCGAAGAGAATCTTCTTCAACGGCGTGTACGTGTCGGGCACGATTGCCGTCTGCATCCATCCATGCTTGCGATAGAAATTGTTGGCTTGATCATTGGTCTCGTAACTATCGAGACGGATCGTCTCATACGAGGCGAACAGGCGTGATTCGCAATCCTTCAGCAGAGCGCTGCCGATGCCCTGCCGATGCCTTGTGTGCTCGATCATCATCAGATCGATCAGGTCGTCTTTGCAGACGGAGAACCCCGCAATGGCTCCGTCGACGATCACGACCCATGATTTCGGAAGATGCTCAGCGCAATACTGGTCCGATCCGCCGCTGTTGATGAAGCCATCGACGTTCGCCGCCGGCATGAACGCGCGGAACTTTGCGCTGATAGTCTCACGCGCAATCTTCTGCAGCGTCGGAAGATCCTCCGGAACAGCCGCGCGAATGGCGATCGTCATTTCGCGGTGCGCGTCCGACCGATGGCGTCGTGGACCACGCCGCCGACCACCGTATAGAGGGGCGCTCCTTTGAGCGTCCACCCGCGGAACGGGCAGTTGCGCGCCTTGCTCTTGAAGTCGTTCGGATCGAGCTTCCACTCGAGATCCAAATCGATCACCGTGATGTCGGCGGGGCCGTCCTTCCTGAGTTGCCCGCTCACGCCGAACTTGTCGAGTCCCAAACATCGCGCCGGCGCCGTCGTCCAGGCCTCGACGAACCGTGCCAGAGGCAGCTTTCCGGCGTGCACCAGCTTGCTCAGCAGCACGCCGATGTTTGATTCCAATCCGATGATGCCGTTGGGAGCATCGACGAACTCGCGGGCCTTCTCTTCGCTGGTGTGCGGCGCATGGTCGCTGGCGAGACAATCGATCGTGCCGTCGAGCAGACCCTCGAGACAGGCATCGATGTCGGACTGTTCTCGTAGCGGCGGATTCATCTTGTAGACCGGATCGAAGCCACGGCAGCACTCATCGGTCAGCAGCAGATGATGTGGGCTGACCTCGGCGGTGACGCGCACGCCGCGAGCCTTGGCCTCACGGACGAGCGAGACAGCGCCTTTCGCCGAGATGTGCGAGACATGGAACCGCGCGTTGGCGAGCTTGGCGAGTCGGATGTCGCGCGCGACGATGATCTCCTCGGCCGCCGACGGATAGCCGTTGATGCCGAGCGCCGCGCTGACCTTGCCTTCATGCATGATCGCGCCGTTGGAAAGATCGTGGTCTTCGCAATGCTCGACGATGACGCGGTCGAGCGCGCTGGCGTACTCGAACGCCGAGCGCATCACCTGGCTGCCGGGAACGGCCGCGCCGTCGTCGGTGAAGGCAACCGCGCCGGGCTGACCGCTGTTGCCGCGCGCCATCAGGCCGAGCTCCGCGAGTTCCTGGCCCGCCCTGCCCTTGGTGATGCAACCCATGGGGAAAACGCGCGCCTTCCCCGCGTTCTTGGCCTGAAGGTACTGGTAAGCGATCGCCGCGGAGCTATCGAGCGGCGGATCGGTGTTCGGCATCGTCACGACGGTGGAGAATCCGCCGTGCACGGCGGCCGCGGAACCGGTGGCGATCGTCTCCTTCGCCGTCTGGCCAGGCTCGCGGAAGTGCACGTGTATGTCGAGGAACCCAGGACAGACGAGCTTGTCTCGAACATCGATGACGCGATCGCCCTTCAAGTCGCGACCGATCTCGGCGATGGTGCCCTTACTCGAGTCGATCAGGATATCGGAGGCCTGATCCAGCTTCTGCGATGGATCGAAAACGCGGCCGTGTTTCAGGACGATGGTGGACATCTCTTTTCCTCTCACGCCGCGTTCATGCACAGCGCCAGCACTGCCATGCGCACGGCCACTCCGTTCGACACCTGGTCCAGGATCACGCTGCGCTCGCCGTCGGCAAGTTCGGGCGTCAGCTCGATGCCGCGGTTGATCGGCCCCGGGTGCATGATGATCGCCTTGGGCTTGCAGCGTTTCATGCGCTCTTCATTCAGGCCGTAGATCGCCGCGTACTCGCGCGTGCTGGGGAAGAAGTTGGCGGCTTTGCGCTCGAACTGGATGCGCAGGCAGTTCAGCACGTCCGATTGCTCGATGACCTCGTCGATGTTGTGCGAGACATCGACTCCCATCGCCGTCCCGATGGCGTGCGGCACCAGCGTCGGCGGACCGGCGAGAATGACTCGCGCGCCGAGCTTCTTCAGGCCCCACGCGTTCGAACGCGCCACGCGCGAGTGGCGAATGTCGCCGAGGATCGCCACGGTCAGCCCTTCGATCTTGCCGAAGACCTCGCGGATCGTGAACATGTCGAGCAGCCCCTGCGTCGGATGCTCGTGGCACCCGTCGCCGGCGTTGATGACCGGCACGTTAACATGCCTCGCGAGCAGATGCGGCGCGCCCGGCGCCGAGTGACGGATGACGAAGGCGTCGATGCCCATGGCCTGGATGTTGAGGGCCGTATCGATGAGCGTCTCGCCCTTGCTGACTGAACTGCCCGAGCTCGAGAAACTCATCGTGTCGGCAGAGAGTCTTTTGGCGGCGAGCGCGAACGAATTGCTGGTGCGTGTCGAGGATTCGAAGAAGAGATTGACGACGGTCTTACCCTGCAGCACAGGCAGTTTCTTGCCGCCGCTGGTGGCGACCTGCTTGTACTCGCGCGCGCGGTCCAGGACCTGGGTGATCTCTTCGCGTGAGAGTTCTTCCAGGCCCAGCATGTGCCTGCGATTCCAGCTCATCGTGGCGCCTCCAAAATTGGAGCGAGTGTAGCGAAAGAACGCGCGGCGCAAGTCAAACTGCGGGGACTTCCCCCAGCACGACGGATAATTCGTCGCGATCCGGCCGCGTGCCGACGAGCTTACGTAGATGATCGAGGAACTCCGTACCCTCGACGCCCTGCTCCAGCGACTGATGAATCGCCTTGATGCGCTGGACGTGGCGGCGCGTGAAGGGCATACCCGGCTGCGGATCGACGCCTCCGAGAAGCTGTTTCTCGATCGCGCTTTCGAGATCGCTGATCCCCACCCCACTCTGCGCCGAGATGACGATTGGCTCAGCACCGGCGACGAAGGCCAGGCCGGCGGCCTCGTCATGCGTGCCGAGGTCGGACTTGTTCAGCACCAGCAGCGTTGGACCGAAGGTTTTCAGCGCCTCGAGCAGGGCGATGTCGACGTCGCTCGGCGCTTGTGAGCCATCGAGCAAGCACAGCCGCAGAACCGCCTTGGCCGCGGTCTCGCGCGCCTTGCACTGCCCGGCGTCTTCGACGGCATCGCCCGCGGCGCGGTGGCCGGCGGTGTCGGCGAGGATCACATTCAGGCCGCGCAGATCGAGATGAGTCTCAAGCACGTCCAGCGTGGTGCCAGGGATATCGCTGACGATGTGGCGCTCGCTGCGCGCCAGCGCGTTCGACAGCGTCGACTTGCCGGCGTTGACCGGGCCGGCGATGGCAACGCGGTGCGGCGCCAGCAGCGCGCTGGCGGCGGCGTACTCCTTTAAGGAGTCGCCGGCCGCGCGATAGAGCTTCTCGCGCCACGAGAGATCGCGCGTGCGCAGCCCCATGGCCATGTCGAAGCCGTGGCGCTCCCACTTTTTCTGCAGCGCTTCGGCGGCGAGGAGAAATTCTGCCTGTCGCGGCGTCGCGGCGGAGGCCAGGCGCAGTTCTGCCTCGAGCTCGATGAGCGAGAGCTTTGTGTGCAGATGCGCGCGCTCGAGAAGCTCAGTCGCACGTCCCTGCGCGAAGCCCGCTTCGACAAGAGCGGCTTCGACCGCGGCGACGGCGCCGATGCCGCCGTGGCAGGAGAGTTCCACCTGCGGATTGCCGGTGGAGCTCTCCTTCGGACCGATGGGCGCGGCAATGATCTCATCGACCAGGCGGCCAAAATCGTCGTGGAACTTGCCGTAGATCAGATCGCCGGTGACGGCATCGAGCAGCCGCTGCTTCGAGCGAATCATGGTATCGGCGCGCTGCACGGCGCCTTCACCGTCGAGGATCAGCATGGCAATGCCTGCAGCGCCGCTCCCCGTCGCGCGCACAAAGATGGGCTCGCGGGTGCTGCGCGGGTCGCCTTTGCTCGAGGACATCATGGGTGAGCGGATTTCCATGCGGCGGCGAGGCCGCGATGAACAAGGTACGGATCGTAATGAATCTCAAACCCGCGGAGAGGCGAGTTCTTCAGCGCGTGATGCAGGGCTCGCGCCCCGCCTCCGGCGAGTGCGACACGCGTGCCAGCGCCCAGGATCGCGCGCTGGCCTTCGATCATAGCGAGCACCCCTGCGACCTGCTGAATCGCCACGCCAAACTGCATCGCCTGTTCGGTCGAGGTGCCGATGAAGCCCTGCTCGTCGGCTTCCTCGTCGGATTTGATCTCGGGAAGCTGAGCCGTGCCTTTCGACAAGGCGTGCAACGCGAGCGCCGCGCCCGGCGCGATCAAGCCGCCTTCGAAGCGCGGCTGCTTGCTGCCGCGCGCCGGCGTGACCGCGTTGCAGGTGACGGCCGTGCCGACATCTGCGATGACCCATGGGACGGCGGCATCAATGCTGAGCGCCCCAAGAGCGCTCGCGATACGATCACTGCCTACCCGTTGAGGAGGCTCGGGCACGATCTCGATGTCGGGAATGACGTCGGCGCGAAAAACACTGACGCTGCAACCCTTCTGCTTCAACACACGCTGAATCAACTTCGTCAGCCTGGGCACGACGCTCGAGATCAGCACGCCATCGCCTCGTTTCAGCCTGTACGGAAACGACGCGGCAGCTTTTGGCGTGCTCTCCATCTGCTTCCACGAGGCCAGATCCGGCGCGCCGTCGTCGTTCCAGAGCATCCGCGATGTATGAGAATTGCCGATCGAGATCGTGCAGCGCAGCGTGGAGGCGGACGCCCTTTTCATTTCCGCTCCCGCTTCGACACTTTGTACAGACTCTCGTTGCGCTCGGAGAAATACGGGCTGGTCAGCCGCTGCACGCGCAGTTCCTCGATGCGGAACGACGCCGTCAGAATCGCTTCTTCCTGAAAGTGTGTCTTCGGAATGCGCAGGCGATCGGGCGCGCCGGCCATGTCATCGAGTTCGCGCTGCTGCCCCGCGCCGGGCTCGGCGATGGCGCGGCCATGTTCGTCGATGATGGCGCTGCTGCCGCGGCAGCGCGCCAGGAAGTTCCCCTCCTTATCCTGCAGCAGCGACTGCTGCATGGCGGAGAACTCCGGTACCGTCGGATAGACCTTCTTGAACCCGAGGCGATTGGCGATCATGATCGGCACGCGATTGCGCAGCGCCATGGAGGCCAGGAACGCACGGTCGGGCTCGACCATGTTCAGCGCAACGATGATCAGATCGGCGCCGCGCAAAGCGAGCGCGCGGAAAGCCTCCGGGAATTCGGCATCAAAGCCCAGCAATACGCCGACGTTGATGTCAGGCAACTCCGCGACTGTCAGCTCTTTGCCGGCGATAATGACTTCGTCGTCTTTGTACGCGTCGTGGCCGGTGGCATCGCGATAGAGATGTGTCTTCCGCGCCACGGCGACAACGCCGTCCTTGTTGACGAGTGCGCAGGAACTGTGGACGGCGTTGCCCTTCTTCTCGAGAACCGGAACAGCGACGACCGCGTTTGCGGCCACGCGCGCGATGACCTCGGTCGTCGGGCCCGGGATGGACTCGGCGAGTTTGCCGGCGTCTCGGTAGAGGTCGCTAACGCACGCCTCGGGCAGCGCGATCAGCTTCGCGCCCGCATTGGCGGCTTCGGCGACCATGCGAGTCACGGTCTGGCGGTTGTCTTCAACAATGCCCGGCTCGATGTCCGGTTGAACGACGGCGACGGGATAGGCCATGGCGGACTATTCTCCGCATCTGTCCAGCGCTGCCAGTGAAAATATGGCCTCGTGCAACCGAACGTACACTTAAAACATCTGTCCGCTTTCTTCTGCGAAAACCGACTATACTTCAGACATGGCTGACGGCGTCGAAAACGACGAAGAGCTGGTGACGCGGGCGCTGAACAACGACCAGGCGGCGTTCGCGCGGCTGTTCGAGAAGTACTACGACGTCGTCGTCTCCGTCGCTTACACCATTCTAGACAACATCGACGCCGCCAAGGATTGCGCTCAGGAAGCGATGATGGAGGCCGGGCAGAACCTGCCCAAGCTGCGCGAGCGCGCCAAGTTCGCCAACTGGATCTACGGCATCGCCCGCAACAAGGCCATGTACTACCGCCAGCGGCAGAAGCTCCACACCGAAGCTTTGAAGGTCAAGACCGACGAGAGCCGCCGTCTGAAGCCGGTGAACTGCCCGTCGGAACAGATGAGCCGCAGCGAGAAAGCCGAAAGCATCCGCCGCGCGCTGACGGAAGTGCCCGAGATCTACCGCGAAGTGCTGGTGCTGAAGTACATCGACGGTCGCAGCCACGTGGACATCGCCACCCTGCTCGACATTTCGCCTGCAGCGGTCGATAAGCGCCTGATGCGCGGCAAGGATATGCTCAAAGAATCGTTACAAAGATGGAAGACCGAAGAATAGCGAGTGCCCGCATGGTGCGGGCAGGCGGGACAGGCAAAGCAGTCTGGGAATGAACGTCATGGGTGCCGACAACAACACGCCGATGACAGTGGACGAAGCGCGCAAGCTGCTGGCGCCGTATGCCGACGGCCTGCTGGAGCCCGAGATGGCTCAGGAGGTCGAGGCCATCATGGCCCGCGTGCCTGAACTGCGTGACGAATTCAACACCCTGGTAGAAGAGAACGCGCTCATCACCGAGGCTCTCTCGCCGCTGCGCCCGTCGCAGTCGACGCGCGTGCGCGTCTCCGAACTCATGCAGGATGCCTTCCAGCGCACCGCCGAAGAAGACAAGGCGCTGGCGGATTCAAAGTGGCGCATCATGAAGGTGACGATCGTGGTGATCGTGCTGGGCATGTGCCTGCTTTCCAGCACAGTGGGATCCGAAGCTTGGAATTCACGTGACTTGAAGTCGCGGC
>JADMIO010852299.1_pt1 | contig 78639 bp, 69 predicted proteins | sample 8958161 | NCBI WGS metagenome assembly JADMIO01 (sample SAMN16585339, study PRJNA669376) | soil metagenome | isolation source: Crop rotation soil | place: USA: Cullars Rotation, Alabama | collected 2011 | reverse complement strand
GCCGCGACTTCAAGTCACGTGAATTCCAAGCTTCGGATCCCACTGTGCTGGAAAGCACGATGCCGCTGCCAAGGAAGTGGACGAGCACACCTTCTATCACACCCGCGAAAGCGGCGGGACCAAGATCAGCACGGCCTACGAGCTGGCCGACAAGATCATCACCGCCCGCTATCCCGTGGACCAGTGGAACGTTTACGCCTTCCACTTCAGCGACGGCGACAACTGGGGCGACGACATCCCCCACTGCATCGAGATCCTGACCGAGAAGCTGTTGCCCAAGGTCAACCTGTTCGGCTACGGCCAGGTCGAAAGCCCCTACGGCAGCGGCGAGTTTTACGAGTACCTCCACGAGATGCTCGGCGAGCGCGACAACATGGTTTGTAGCCGCATCCCCGATCGCGAAGCCATTCTCGGCTCGATCAAGGAATTCCTGGCCACGGGACGCTGATTCACATGCTCACGCCGTACAACACCAATTTGCCGTCCGACCTCCGCGACCTCAAGCAAGAGATTGAGGGTTACGCGCGCGGCTACGGCCTCGATTTCTACGAGACCATCTTCGAGGTCATCGACGCCGACGATTTGAACGAAATCGCGGCCTACGGCGGCTTCCCCACGCGCTACCCGCACTGGTCGTTTGGCATGGCCTACGAGGAGCTGCGCAAGAGCTACGAGTACGGCCTGTCCAAGATTTACGAGATGGTCATCAATAACGATCCGTGTTATGCCTATTTGATGAGGTGCAATCACACAGTCGATCAGAAGTTGGTTATGGCCCATGTGTACGGTCACTGTTTGGCCCCAGAAACGACCGTCGAGACAATCGATGGTGCCAAGCTCATCACTGAGGTGTCCGTGGGGGAGCATGTGCTAACCCACACGGGGCAAGTTCGACCTATCAGCTATTGCGCTCGGCGCTGGTACAGAGGAAAGATCAACTGCATACTCGTTTCGGGGTCTGTTGAACCAATCCGCGTGACTTACGAACACCCCGTGTACATTCTCGGACCAGAGAAAAATACACTCGGAGCTTTTTACAAGCCGATGTCCCTGAAGTATTACCGTAAGAAGTGGATAGATGCCGGGCGTGTTGGTGTAGGGGCCTGGCTTGTTATCCCACGGCAGCCGTCTTTTGTCGGAACCACCACAAAAACGCAAGGATACTTCTCGTTCGCACAAGAATGGGCCGACTCATCTTGCGGTGACGATCAATTCATCTTTGCTCAGGTAAGTGCAGTCTGGCAAGAGGACTATGACGGGTGGGTCTACAACTTTTCCGTGGAGGGAGATGAGAGTTACACGCTCGGCGCTGGAATGGTGGTCCACAATTGCGACTTCTTCAAGAACAACGCCTACTTCGGCCACACCAATCGCAAGATGATGGACGAAATGGCAAACCACGGGGCCCGCATCCGTCGCTATGCCGAGAAGTTTGGCGAAGACGAGGTCGAGACCTTCGTCGATCGCTGCATGTCCATCGACGATCTGATCGACATTCACTCGACCGCGATCCGTCGTCGTGAGGAAGTTTCGCGTTACGACTTCACGCCCCCCGAGGACAACGCTGACGACGACACCAAAGCGACGCGCTTCAAGAGCAAAACCTACATGGACGACTTCCTCAACCCGCGCGGCTTGCTCAAGGCCGAGGAAGAGGAAAAGAAGAAGCAAAAAGAGCAAGTGGCCCGCAGCTTCCCCGAGAAGCCCGAGAAGGACGTGTTGCTGTTCTTGATCGAGCACGCCCCTATCAAGCCCTGGCAGCGCGATGTGTTGTCGATCATCCGCGACGAGGCGTATTACTTCACGCCGCAGGGCCAGACCAAGATCATGAACGAAGGCTGGGCATGTCTACTAAAAGGATCTTTAATATACACGAATCGAGGGTTGCGACGCATTGAGGACGTCGTCGAGGATAAGCTCGCCATCGACGTGAGCGATGGCCAGGCGACGCAAAGCGTTCGGGATTGGGCCGCGTTCCCCAACCGGAGGACGCTTCGCCTACGGACCCGGCGAGGGCTGGAAGTCGAAGGCTCGGTCACGCATCGGCTGCTTTTGCCCCAAGGGGAATGGAAACGGCTGGACGAACTGAAGCTCGGCGACCGCGTCGCCATTGCCGGCGGGGCAGGCCTCTGGGCTCAGGAATTGGTCCGCCTGGACTGGCAACCGCGTCGCCGCGTCACCTTGCAAGATGTCGCCCATCGTGTCGGGTGCGACATCGAGACCGTGATCCGCTATCGCCAGGGCGTTCGCAACCGCAATGCTGTTCGCCTCGCTGGCCCGGTCGCGGAGTACGACGAGGGGTTATCTTCGCAATCCTACATGCAGAACAAACGCAGGCCCATCTGCGTGCCCGACGTCGTGGACGAAAAGCTCGCGGCGTTTCTCGGCTACCTCACGGGCGATGGCCACATCAGCGCCGTCAAGCGCACCATTGGCCTCACCACCGGCGATGAGGACCAGGCGGATCGTTTCATCGCCTTGGCGCACGACCTGTTTGGCGTGGTCTGTCGCAAGCAATGGGAGCCTAACAAATGGCGAGTCAAGTTTAGCTCTCAAGACGTGCAGGATTTCCTGATCCATCTCGGCTTGCCCACCGGGTTCGCCGCTCGTCACAAGACCGTTCCGGATGTGATCCTTCGCTCGCCTGAGCCGGTCGTCGTTGCGTTCTTGCGTGCTTACTACGATTGCGATGGCTACGCTGGTCGCGCAGGAGTCATCCTCTCGACGTCCAGCGAGGAGATGAGCAAGCAAGTCCAGCTCCTGTTGCTCAACTTTGGCATCCTCTCACGACGTCGTCCCCACAAAGATGGCTGCTGGCACGTTCATGCCGCCGGGCAAGCGGCCCAGGTTTTTCAGGAGAAGATCGGCTTCGGTCTGACGCGTAATCAGCAAGCTCTGCGAGCTTACGTCGAGGATCACACCTGGTTCAAAAAGGAAGGTTGGGACGACGAAATCGTTTCGATTGAGCCCGGCTTCGGCGACGTCTATGACATCACCGTGGAATCAAGTCACCGCTATGCCGCCCAGGGCTTCATCAATCACAATAGCTACTGGCATAGCACGATCATGACTGCCAAGGCCCTCCATCCCTCCGAGCTGATCGACTATGCCGACCATCACTCCGGCACCATGGCCATGCACGGGCCACGGCTCAATCCCTACAAGCTCGGCATCGAGTTATTGCGCGACATCGAGATGCGCTGGAACACGGGGCGATTTGGCAAGGAATGGGAGGAATGCGACGACCTGGAAAAGAAGCGCAAATGGGACAAGCAGCTGGGCCTGGGACGGCAGAAAATCTTTGAGGTCCGCCGCATCCACAACGACATCACCTTTATTGACACCTTCCTTACCCCCGAGTTCTGCGTTCAGCACAAGCTGTTCTCTTTCGCCTATCAGGAACAGGCGGGACAGTATATCATTGAGAGTCGGACGTTCGAGAAGATCAAGCAGCGTCTGCTGTTTAGCCTGACGAACTTTGGCAAGCCGTGGATCTACGTCGTGGACGGCAACCACCGCAACCGCGGTGAACTGATGCTTAGGCACATGCATCAGGGCGTGGACCTGAAAATCGACCACGCCTCGGAGGTGCTGGCCAACATCCAGTCCATCTGGGGCCGGCCGGTTCACCTGCAAACCACGGTCGATGGCAAAGCCAGCGTCCTGAGCTTCGACGGCAGCGAGCATAGCATTCGATCCGGAGGAGACGGCGATGACTCTAAACGAAGCGCTCCTGCAAAAACTCGCTAAGTGGCGGGCGACCAATCGCCAGGCCTTTGAAGTGACCGAAGGTGGCTGGGCGGCGTGGGTGACGGCCGACCGGGCCGACGACCTGGGCTGCCTGGTGTGGGAACTCGACGTCCGCAAGGTGCCAGCAGGGACCGTGGCTCTGGCGGCATGGGCCGAGCGCGTGACCAAACAAGCGACCGGCTTGCTCGAAAACCTTACGCTGTTGGAAGTGGACCAGGACAAGCAGACCGCCTTGCTCCGCAGCGATGAGCCGGCTCGGCGGGATGACGACGTGTTCTATTACGAGATGCTGCTTCACGGTCGCGGCGCGGCCACGTTGCGGCGGTATCGCGGCTCCAGGCAAGGCAGCCGCCGCGAGCAGGTCGGCTTTGCGTTGACCCATGAAGCCCTGGCCAAGATGGCGGGCGTGATTGCGAAAGAGTGACTTTAATGTTGAGCCGCGACCCCGCAGGGAGCGCTTTCGCGCTCCCTGCGGGTCGCGGCTTAACGATTGTGTCATTCGAGACCAAGGATGGACTCGATGCCTTCCCCCTCTGTCTGGCGTTGGCGATGGCTGGCGCTGCTCCTCATTCTCCTGACTGCCGCGGTCCGAATCGTTTATCTCGGCTTCCACTGTCCGCTCGACCTCGCGCCCGATGAAGCCCATTATTGGGACTGGTCCCGCCATCTCGACTGGAGTTACTACAGCAAAGGCCCGCTGGTCGCGCTGCTCATTCGTGGCAGCTGCGCGGTTTTTGGCGACACGATGCTGGCAGTGCGCTTACCGGCCGTGGTGTGCGGCAGCCTGATGCTGGCGGCACTCTACATTCTCACGGTCCAAATCCTGCGCCGGGAATGGCTAGCCTGCGCGGTCGTGGCGGCAGCCTTGACCTTCCCGGCCGTGGCCGCCGGCTCGGCAATCATGACCATTGACTCTCCGTATTGTTGCTGCTGGAGCTGGGCCCTGGTCCTCGCCTGGCAAGCGCTTCAGGGCCATCGCTGGGCCTGGCCAGCGGCGGGACTGACAGTCGGCGTCGGCATCCTCGCCAAGTACACGATGGTCCTGTTTCTCCCCTCGCTAGGTCTCTTTCTCCTCTTCAGCCCCGAGCATCGCCGGCTCTTGGTCCGGCCGAGGTTTTGGATCCTGGTCGGCGTGGCGGCCGTGTGGTGTTTGCCCATCGTGATTTGGAACACCCAGCATGGCTGGGTGAGCTTTCGCCACGTCAACAACCTGGCTGGCGTCAATGCGGTACGTTGGCACTGGCAAGGGCCATTGCTTTACCTCGCCGTGCAGTTTGCTTTGTTGCTGGGCTGGTGGTTTGCTGGCTGGGTGCAAACCATGATCGCGCACGGTCCGTGGCGAGAGACTGATCCCGGCAAACGCTACTTGTGGTGGCTGTCCGCCCCCATGTTTGTGGTCTTCTTGGTGTTCAGCATCAAGAACGGGGGTGGCGAGCCGAACTGGCCCATCGCGGCTTACCTGTCAGGCATGGTCCTGATGGCGGGCTGGCTCTCCGATCAAATCACCACCTCCACAGGTTGGTACCGCCGGCTGGCGATGGCGGCCGTGACAATCGCAATGCTGGTGGGAATCGTAGGAACCGTTTTGAGCCATCTCAGCCATCTGAGTTATCCAATTCTTGCCCAGGTGGTGGGAGAACCGACCGAATCGGACCCCACGCCGCTCCGTCGCCTTGACCCCACCTGTCGCTTACGCGGCTGGCGTACGTTAGCCAGTGAAGTGGAAGCCGTCCGACAACGCTTGCGTGAACGTGGCGAGCCAGAGCCGCTCGTTGTCGGGGCAAGCTGGTCGCTACCCGGCGAGTTGGGCTTTTACTTGCCAGACCACCCTCAGGTTTATTCTCTCGGCCCCCTTCTAGGCGATCGACGCAGCCAGTACGACCTGTGGCGGCCTAATCCCACGAGCGATCCCGACCAGTTTGCCGGACAGACAGTAATCGTCGTCGGCTCGCTGGGCACGTCCCTGGTGGACCTTTTTGAGCGCGTGGAGCGGCCGTGTACAGTGACCCATTACGAAAGCGGTCACCCCGTGGCTCGCTGGGCCATCATGGTCGGCCACGGCTACCGCGGCCCTACCCTGGCGCAACGCTTCCATGGTGATCGCTATTGAGAGGAATGCGGGATGAATTGGCTATTCCGAAGCGCCAGGCGGCACCACGCCGCCAGAACTTTATTCCCTGGCTAATTGCTCTCGGGTTCTCCACTCCACCTGATAATTGCCTTTCACCACGATCTGAGCAAACACCTCATCCACTAACCCTTGTCGTGCCGCTTCGGGCCATGTCATCCCATCGGGCAATGGCACCGATTTGACCATGACGAGCCGCCTGGCCTGGAACACTTGGGCTACCCGTGCGGCCACGGCATCGCTAGTTGCGGTCCATTGGTGAGGTAAGCAGCCGGGTTGTCCTTCATCCTGTCGCGCGAACGACCACGGATCCAGCACCGCAACGTGGCCTCCATCCCAGGCCGTCGTAATGTCCGCAGCCTCGGTCACGAACCGGCATCCTGGCACGACCTCCGCTAGGAAACGACCCGTCAGACTCAAGGACGCCAAGGCTAACCAGTGCGCCTTTTCCTCACCTAGACCATGCCGGCGATCCCATGCGCGGACCACGTCAGCCGCGACGCCGCCGCCGGGGACCACGATCAGTTGCCGCCCGCCCAGCCCAGTGAGCAAGTGCCGGACGTGCGAGCCGAGATTGGGAAGATCGTATAAACTGCCGCCGACCTTCACCACGGCCTCGGGACGTTCAATGTCCACAGCCCCGCTCCCCCGCAAGCACGGCCACCGCATGCGCACAGGCGGCCCGCGAAATGGCAGGCCCTAAGGTGTCGCTGAGGGACACAAACGGTCCACGGGCCTGCGCCAATACCCGGCCCAGGAACTCGCCCGAGCCGGCCAGGATCAACGGCGCGTGCGAGTCCGGCACGACCTTAAACACCGCTTCGCCTAACCGCTTGAGTTGTCGCTCCATGACTTTTCGCGCCAGCTGCCGGGCCTGGGCTCGGGTCACCGTTTCAGGATCGCCGCAAATCATCCGAGCCAGCCGGCGATGGGCGGCTTCTCGAGTGGCCGGTCGGCTATCGGCGGTGTCGCGGTCGTTGGGGTCTTCGGGCACCATGCCCAGCAGGAGATAAGCATCGCGGGTCGTGGCGAACATCTCGGCGGCCACCTTGCGCAAGACGGCGCACACGGGCGTCCGCTTGGCTCCCTGATACACCAGCTCGCCGTGCTGGAGCCGTTGCCAATCGACGCGAGCCTTGGGAATTGGCTGGCCATCGTGGAGTGGAATCACATCCGTTGTGGTGGATCCGATGTCGAGCAGCAAGGCCGGCCCAGCAGGAGCAAACCGACCGGCAAATGTCGCCAGGGCAAGCCAGTTGGCGGCCGCGGCTTTCAAGGGGTCCTGCCGAGCTTCGGTCAAGCTTGCGAAACGACCCTCCGTAGTCCACACTTGAACGGGGATGCCTCGGGTGATGGTGGCCACGGCTTCGAGGATGGCAAGCACCCCAAGGCGGGAGGACTCAAAGCAGTCGCACAGTTCGCCGGTCATGGTGACGGCCAGGGTCTCGTAGGCGGAAAACTCGACAAGCAAAGCCTTCAAATGACCGATCAGGCGGTCCGGTTCCTTCCACAGGGCAAAAGGTTGAGTGAGGGCCTTGCCGCGCCCGTCGGCCGCCTTAAGGTTGGCCCCGCCTACGTCGAGCCCGACGATGTTCATCCCAAATGCCTCCGCGATGGGGGCGGTTTGCTCTCCACCCTCCGTTAACGCATGTTATAGTTACAGGAACAACCCGAAGCGGACTTCTGGCCGAGGCATTCATGTTCAAGCGCGCCGTCGATTTCCTCCAACAACTCATTGGCGTCAAACAGTCCGCCCAGGAAGGCCTTGGCGAGAATGGCGATGGCGAGGAACGCCGCGTCCGGGTGCGCTATCCGTCCTCGGCCCAGATCAACTTTCAACCGGTCAACGGCGTGGATGGCCCGCGACTGACCGCGCGGGTCCGCAACATTTCTTTGGGTGGCGTCAACCTGGTCATACCGCGGCCGTTGGAGCCCGGCGAGTTGCTGAGCATCGAGATGCCGGCCACCAATGGCCGACCCAGTGCCACGGTCCTGGCCTGTGTTGTTCATGCCGCGCCGACAGGAAAGGGAGAATGGTCGGTCGGCTGCACGTTCTCCAACGAGTTGAGCAACGACGACCTGTTGCCGTTCGGTGCAAAGCGTCAGAAGCCGGCCGAGCCCGACGATTCGCGGACGTGGGTGCGGTTCCCCTGCAACGTCACCGCCAAATGCCAGGAGACCGCCGCCCCGCGCCAGGAGCCGTGGGCAGGCCAGGTGCTCAACATCTCGGCCAGCGGCATCGGCCTGGTCGCCCGCCGCAACCTCGAACCGGGCACCTTGTTAAACATGGAGTTACACCGCGGCAGCGAGCCGGCCGGCCACAACATCCTGGCCTGCGTGGTCCACGTTTCGTCACACCCTGACGGCCAGCGCGCCCTGGGCTGCAACTTCATCCGCGAGTTGACCGACGACGAGTTGAAGTCCCTTCTCTAAGACGACCGCCTTAAAGTACAATGCCCTGGCCAACTCTTTCATTTGGGGAGGACCAGGACATGACCTTTCGAGCGATTTACAGCGGCGGGGTCCTTCGGCCCATGCAACCGTTGGCCTTGACGGACGGGGCTATCGTAGAAATCTCCGTCCAACCCTTGGGCCTTTCCACCGAGCCCTTGGCACCTCCAACCGCAGAAGAAGATTCGTATCGCCAACGATTGCACTCCGCGCAGTCCCTGGAAGAAATGTTGGCCATCATGGAAACGGCTCCCCCACTTCCCGCTGGGTACGATTTGTCGCGCGCTCTGAACTTGAATCGCAAACTCATCGAAGAGCGACCATTGTACCAGGATGAGGAGGGAGAGAGGGGATCGTGAGCACGGCGATTGTTTTGGATTCCGGGCCTTTGGGGCTTCTAACCAACCCTAACTCTCGACCCCAGCCGCGAGCTTGTCGAGCCTGGCTTGTCTCCTTGAGAGGCGGTGGGCGGCGAGTGCTCTTGCCCGAGATCGCGGATTACGAAGTTCGTCGTGAGTTGATTCGGATTGGAAGCCATTCTGTGCTTGCCAATCTCGATGCGTTTGGCAGCCAGCTTGAATACCTTCCCCTTGTCAACCGATGCCATGCGCCAAGCGGCGGCAATTTGGGCTTTGGCCCGTCGCGCCGGTCAACCCACCGCTGGCAATGCCTCGCTGGACGCTGACGTGATTCTGGCTGCTCAAGCACTTGCTCTCAATGTCCCCGTGATCGTCGCGACCAGCAACCCGGGCCATTTGCAACGGTTCGTGCCGGCCGATTTGTGGACCAATATCACGCCCTGAGACTTGCTTGGTTGGATGGAGGCGATGGCATGTCAGCCGCTCCGAAGCACCGGTTCACCGTGGCCGAGTACCTGGCCCGCGAACGGACGGCCGAGCACAAAAGCGAGTTCTTCAACGGCGAAATCTTCGCCATGCCCGGGGCCAGCCCGCAGCTAAACATCATCAAGGACAACCTCATTGGTGAGATTGGGTCGGCCCTTCGAGGTAGTCCCTGTCGCACCTTTCCCAGCGATCAGCGCGTCAAGGTGGACCGGACCGGCCTGTTCACCTATCCCGACATCGTGATTGTTTGCGGGCAGCCAAGGTATGACGCCGACGACCCGCACACCCTGGTCAATCCGCAGGTCGTGATCGAGGTCCTTTCGCCCACCACGGAAGCCTACGATCGCGGGGCCAAGTTCCGGCATTACCAACAATTGCCCTCCGTTCGGGAGTATGTGTTGGTATCACAGGAGCAAGCTCTCATCGAGCGGTTCGAGAGGCAGCTGGATGACCGCTGGCTGCTGACCACCTTCGCGGGGACGGCTGCCGAAGTTTCCTTGGGGACCGTGGCCGTGCGGTTCCCCATGCAAGCGGTGTATGCCGGAGTGGAATTGCCTTCCGACCCGCCGCGGTAGATAAGGTGGAGAGAGAGTTCATCCACTCTCAGAGAACCAACCATGCCCGTGCCTGACTGGACGCGCGTCCGTGCCAATCGGTTTCACGACTTTCATCAAAGTTGGTAAGGAGCAAGCTTGGCTTTCGGTGGCAAAGCGTGACGGAGTAAGCAACGATGGGACTAGATTTCTCCGCGCTCTTTCGCTACCCAGGGTTTCGCAAATCGCAGCAGGCGATCACCGAGTTAGAGCGGGCCTCTGCCCCTGAATTCAGGAGCGTCCTCGAACAGTGGCGACGGTCTGGGTTCTTTTCATTCGGGAGGAAATACAGCCGCAACGCATGGGTAGACCCCGAGAGCGGGCGACAAGTCAAGCGTCCGAAAACTCCTGATGTTGCCGTTGCGTTGCGAACCACGGAAAGCTTCTCCATTTCCTTCGGTCGTGGTGTGATCTATTTATATCACCTTCTACGGTGGCACACGTTCTTAAAGGACCCACGGTGGCGAGGCGTCATGTTGGATGCCTGTGCCTCGCTGGCTCGCTTGATGGATGCATCGGATTGTATCCTCGCCCATGATTGTCATGCAGTTATGGGCGCGTTTCGTAGGAACCTAACCTTTGAAGGCTGTTTAGCGTCGGTTCCGCCCGATGAAGGTGAGGTTGCTTCAATCGATGACCTCTACGTCGAGATCGAGGATCACGAATCCGACGTGGTCATGAAACCCAATGGCCGGCTTGTGCGGCGGGATCGTAGCATGCCCCTTCCGCCGGGTTGGTTATATCCGACAGTCTGGGACTCAAAAGGATATTGGCGCTTCAAATGGTCGGACGATTAAACCCTCTAAGGAACTGCGAATTTTTAACTTGGCCATTGACCGTGGGCTGTCACGACACAAGCCCGAAGCGCAAGCGAGGGAAAACACCGAACCTCGCTTGCGCTTCGGGCTTGTGGGCGGGGTTGGAATTGAGCAGGTTATTCTTTCGCGGATCCTAAGCAGCGGGCCCTGCGCCGGTAGACGTTGCCGAACGCGGGACAACGAGCCTGGCAACGAGCACCTGCAGGGTCTCGCCGCGTTGGTTACGCGTCTCGCTGCGGATGGTTGCGATTCCCCGGTCGGGCCGCGACCGCGACGGCCGTAGCTCCACGACCTCGCTCTCGACCTGGAGGACATCGCCCGGCCGGGTCGGGTTGGGCCAGGTGATTTCCGCGCCGGCCCCGATCAGACCACCGGCAATGGGCAGCCCGCCTTCGACCAGGAGCCGCATGGTGATCGCCACTGTGTGCCAGCCGCTCGCCACCAGCCCCTGAAACAGCGAATGTCGCGCCGCCCCGGCATCCAGATGAAACGGCTGGGGGTCGAACTGCCGCGCAAACGCCAGGATCTGTTCCTCGTCGATCCGGTGGCTGCCGCTCGCAAAGCGTTGCCCGACCTGCAGGTCGTCCAAGAAGAGGGGCTCTTTCGCGCCGGCCTGGTTCGGGTTTGTCATGATCGCACCTCCAGCAAAGTGCCAGCATCCGCGGGGCCAGCCGGAGCGAACGACTCGGCAGGCGGGCCGCCTGTTGCTACGAAACCTGCCTTCCCGGAGAGCCTCCAAGTTATACCGGACATGCGGCCTGTTGTCGGGCATGGCCGTCGCCTTCATGGACTGGCCGCACGGTGTCTTAGGGTTTCGACCCGGGTGGCGGCTTGGGGCCAACGTCGTACTTCAGCGCCTCAACTTCGTGGACATCCATGTACAGCGTCCACCCCTGAGGAAACGGGGACGGGTTCTCCTTGGTCCCGCCGGAATGGTGGGCTGTCCCCAGCACACCGCGCACGCGCACGAAGTCGGGGAGCTTGACGCGGGCCAGGTGGTCCGGTTCGCGGCTGTGGTCGGCCCCGTACAGCGCGCACTTCTGGCCGTCGAGAAGGACGATGTAGTAGCGATAGATGAACTTGGGGTGAACTTTCAACTCCCCCTCCAGGGTCCACAGCTGAGGGCCTTTCGGCTCGTCACCCGCGACTGGACCACCAAGGGCGACAGCCCCGACGGCCAGGGCCCCCGCCGCGGTTGCCCTCATCGCCGAGCGCCGACTCACTTTTTCCATCCTTGCTCTCCTTCGTCGAATTAGGGTTGAGGGTGCAAGTCTTGGCCTTGAAACCTCCGGGCTGGGGCAACACGATCCCCGTGTTTACCGCCATCGTAGGGAAGGATCAACACCTCTCTCACGTTGGCCTGGCTCAACAATTGTGCCTAGGCAGGTCGCTCGACTCTTAACGCGGGACGACGTCATCATTATTGCTTCGGCAGCTCCTTGCCGTTCACCGTCTTGACGCCTTCCTTCGGCACGCTGATGATGACGTAGCGGAACCCAGGAACCAGGTCCCTCGTGGCCAGCCCGAGGGCTTTCACGTCGCCCTTTTCGTCCAACGTGGCGTTGAGCGTCAGTTTGCTGCCCACCGTTTTCGCGACAAGGACGATTTCCTTGTCGAAGTTCACCTCTGGAACCTTCTCCGCGACCTTCCACGCCTTGACGAGTTTCTCAAAGCCTTTGGCATTGGTGATGACTCCGTTCTCGGGCATCTCACTGCCCAGTTTCTCGTCGTCGATGGAGCCCATCCAAGTGTTGGTCGCTTTGAGCGGTGTTGGGGCGGCCATGGCAACGCCTGCAAACAGGAACATCACGGCCGCCAGGGTCAACCACTTACATGACATTGCGAGCCTCCTTTAATGTCAACCAGGCGATTCGGTTCGCCGCCTGGTGCTAACCTATTTCGACGAGTGCGGCTTTGCCACCGGCCCTGCCGACCGATGCCCGCTGGTGCTTGCCGGGCCAAAGCCCCATCCGCGATCTTCCATACTTTCACTTCGCCATTGAAGTTGCCGCCCACGACCTGGGTGCCATCGGGGCTGACGGCCACAGCGTACACATAGTCCGTTGGCCCGCTCAAGGTCTTCACGGCAGCAGTTTTGTCGCTGTCACAGATGCAACGTTCCAGGCTCCTTATCCGAGCGTTCAGCGGGGCGAGACGTTACAAACAAGTTACAGCGGACATCTCATTGCTCGTGTATTGTGATTGCCAAACGATCACCACAAAGGGAGTTCGCGCATGAAGAGCTTACCAACGGGCGCGCCTGTGCTCGCCCTATTATTCTTAGGGATCGCGCACTTGATCCCGCTCTGGGCCGAGGACAAATCGCCCGGGCCGCTGCACTCGACGGTTTTTTTGAAGCCGGGCGAGAAGCAAGCCATCACCTTCTCTTCGCCCGATGCGGGAATCGGTGCCCGGGACCGAACCTGGTATGAGTTTGAGTTCGTCAACGACAAAGGCGAAAAGGTCAGCGGTTTGAAGGGAGTTAAGGGCGAGGCTGATAGCGACCTAATGGGAAAGCTCTTCGATCAACACAAGATCCGGTTCGTGGTCATCCGATTTTCGACCGAGTCCGATGCCGAACTCGGAGCGTCGTTGGTCCGCGTCCAAGCCAAGCCGTTCGGAGGCCCTATCAACTACGAGACCACGGTGAAGATCGTCGTTGCGAAGTGATCGTCTGATAGCCTCTCGGTCTTGAATCAAATCAACGTCTCCATACTTTTCTGCTGGTGACGGATGGTGCTGATAGGATTCAAGCCCTGAATCATTCGACCGGAGTGCCATGGGTGGTGCGGGAGTTCACACAAGCTGAAGCTGCTCGACACAATGCCCTCACAGCAAAAGGGTGGGCGCTCACGACGGGCCGTCTCCTTCTACATGACCAATACCCGTCCGGGCCTCCCGGATGGTACACGCGCTGGCAGCTTCGCCGCGCCGCCTGGTGTTTCGAACAGGCGTTGAAAATCAACCCGGAGGGTTGGTCGTCAATGTGGGCGTTGGGCAAGATTCACCAACGACTCGGGACCCAAACCATAGCGTTCGAGTGGTTCGCCAAAGCTCATGCTATCAAGCCAGACCAACCTAACGTGGCCCGGGAGGCGGGTATCGCGGCCCTCGACTTGGGGCGAGTTGAAGCTGGTCTGACCTTGTGCCGTGAGGCTGTCGCCCATTGCCCGAACGACCCCGGTTTAGTCTGCAACTTGGCTCTCGCTCATTGCCTGGCTGGGGATGATATTGAGGCCATGCGGTGCGTCACAGAGGCAGCCGAGCGTGATCCTGCGGATACGGTGACGGCCACCGTTCAGCACTTCATCCGTGAGGTGGCATCGGGCAAGCGAACACGTCCTCGGTCGCTGCAAGAAGCGTTTTCCTACAAGTAAAGGTACGGTCACGTTCCATGTTGTAATATCCGGGATAACGGACTGTGAGTTTTAGCGCCCGCCGCTGGCCTGGTAACCCGGCGAAGCGTTGAATTCCTTTACCAACACTCCATCCGCAATCTTCCACACTTTCACTTCACCATTAAACGTGCCGCCCGCGACCTGGCTGCCGTCAGGGCTGACGGCCACGGCATAGACATAATCCGTCGGCCCGCTCAGTGTCTTCACCGCGGCGGTCTTGTCGCCGTCCCAGATGCGCACGGTCTTGTCGGCCCCGCAAGTGATCAGCAACGGCTTGTTGGGCACCGGCACGATCTTGTACACGTCGCCGCTGTGGCCCCCGGTTGCTTTGACCTGCTTGCCTTCGCCGGTCGCGTTCCACGAGCGCACCTGGCCGTCCGCCCCGACCGAGTAGCCGATCTTGCCGTCAGCCTTGACGGCCACGCCGAAGACGCCGTTCTGATGGTCGGGAAACGTCATCAACGACTCTTTTTTCTCCAGGTCCCAGATCTTGGCGGTCTTGTCCCGGCTGCACGTCGCCAGCGCTTTACCGTCGGGGGCGAAGGCCAGGCCGAAGACCCAGTCGGCATGGTTTTCGACGGTCTGCTCCAGCTTGGCCTCGGCGGGGTTGTCGCCCAACGACCAGACGCGCACGAGCCGATCACAGCCGCCGGCCGCGAGCTTCTTGCCGTCGCCGCTGAGGGCCAGGCACAACACGGAATCGTCGGTGTCGAGGAGATGGGCGACCAGCACGGCCTTGTCGTTGACGCCATCCAGGAACGCGATGCCCGCATCTTCCTTGATGGGCTTGGCACTCAGGTCATAGATTCGGACGTCTCCCTCCTGTCCCGGCCGGCCGCCAGCCACCGCGAGCTGGCCATTGGGGAGAAAGACCATCGCATAAGCCCGTTCCGCGCGGGTGGCGATGCGCTTCTCCAATTGGCCACTGGCGATGTCCCACACCGTGAGTTCATGATGCCCGCCGACGACGAGCTTGGCGTTGTCGGGCGTGAAGGCCAGGGCCGTGACGGTGACGGGGAACTTGTAGCTGGCCGGCGGCGCGGGCGGTTTCCAGCGGACGCGCAGCTCGCGCATCAGGTCGGCCTGGGGTGTGATCCCGGCGTCAAGCTTGGCACCCTCCTGGATCCATTTGCTAATCAGAGCCACCTTCTCCGCGGGAAGCGGGTCGCCGGTGTCCTTGGGCGGCATCCGCGAGGCGTCCTTGGCCGTCAACACGTCGATGAGCAGGCTTTCGTCGGGCTTGCCATCGACGATGGGGTTGTCCTTCTTGCCGCCTTTGCGGAGCTTTTCGAGCGTAGTCATGTCGAGATCGCCTTTGCGCTTCTTGGCGTCGTGACAGGCAAAACAATTCTCCTTCAAGAGAGGGGCCACGTCGTTGATGAAGCTGACTGGCCCTTGTTGTTGGGCCGATGCCCGCGGCGGCTGCAAGAGGAAGAGAAACGTAAGAATTGTCCCAACGGCGGCACAAAGGACACAGAAGCAAAAACGGTGGGATCGCGACATGAAGAGGCTCCAGCTCGGCCGGCAGGGGGTGGGTGGGTCTGCAACCTCATTATAACGGAACCTTGGAATGAGGACCCTCTCTTTTCCACTTCGTTGGCTGGCATTGGATTTGCATTTCATTTTTTCCAAAACCTTTTGGTCCGCTCCGGCGACTGCCCGTTGCAAAGTCACCGCAAACCCAAGGTCCGATCAGGGAGGCCTCCTCATGCGCCAGCGCTTGGCAGTGGCAGCTATTGCCGCTTGCTCTCTTCTTTGCGTCCTGTTGTTATCGCTTCACTCCGATGAGCCTAATAAGGTCCCGCCTCCGACCGGCGTGCGGCCTCAAGATCCCGCCGCGCAGGCTCAGACCGTTCGCGAAGTGAAGGCGGACCGGCCCGAGCAACAACTGACCGAACACGATAAGTCAGCCCTTTTCGACCCGACTAAACCCGCTCCCCTGACTCCGATTTTAAAAGACCAACCCAATGAAGGCCGTATCCTCGGCTTCGACTTCGCGCGCGATCCGCTCGGTGCCGACCGGCCCTTTTTGCCTCTTGCGGAGGTCATGAAAAAGGAGTCGGCCAATCGGCCCAAGGTCATGGCTGCCCAACGCAAGCTGCTGGAAACGCGCTTCAACCTTGAACCCAAGCGCGACCCTGAAGCGAAAATGTCTCGGGGCAAGCCGCTGTGTGTTGGCCCAACGGCTCGGTTGCCCCAAGGATTGACCTTTGAAGCGCTGGCGGCCATGAGCCCGGCGGACGTCAAGAAGCGCGGGGCCTTCCCCTATCCATCGCTCCCGCATCCCCTGCACACCAACGGCGGCCAGGTCTTCCCGCAGATGCAGATCGCGATGTTTCCTCGCCTGGAACGCTTTGACGTCGAGTTCGATCTCCCCGAGGCCTTCCTACCCGAGTTCCCGCCGGCCATTTTCCTTCAAAACCGGCCCGAGCTGGGCGATGTCTCTCGAGGCCAGGTGGTTCACCTGGGCAACTTCCGCGAGTTGTTCAAGGAGATCATGACCCCCGTTCAACTTGAGGGAATGCGGCTTTTGTTGACGCCTTTGCCTCAAGAGGAATTCAACCTGACCGACGACCGTAAATCACCTCAACCCCAACAAGGCGTCGCGTGCCTGGACTGCCACATCAACGGTCACACCACCGGTCAGTTTCACCTATCGCCCGACATCCGCCCCCAGGACCGTCGGTTCCGCCTGGACACCACCAGCTTGCGGGGGATGTTCAATCAGCAGATCCACGGTTCCAAACGGAGCCTCCGTTCGGTCGAGGATTTCACCGAGTTCGAGCAACGGACAGCCTACTTCAATGGCGATCCCATTCGGCCGATGAAAAAAGGCTTCCAGGAACTGCCGCGCAGTGTGATTCCACACATGGCGCAGGCCCAGAACATGCTCGACTTCCCACCCGCTCCCAAATTGGACCTGCTCGGCCGGCTCGACCCGGGAAAGGCGACTGAAGCCGAGATCCGAGGCGAGAAGCTATTCTTTGGCAAAGCTCAATGCGCCGCCTGCCATCCCGCGCCATTTTATTTAGACCACCAGATGCATGATCTGCATCTGGAGCGCTTCCTGGATGAGCCTGGCGACGGACCCATCAAGGCCTTCACGTTGCGAGGGATCAAGGACAGCCCGCCGTATCTGCACGATGGGCGGTGCCTCACCCTGGAAGATACGGTGGAGTTTTTTAACTTGGTTCAGGGGCTTAAACTGTCCAAGGAAGAAAAGGCCGACTTGGTCGCGTTCCTTCGTTGCCTTTAATGCGAAGTGGTGAAGCACAATGCGGATAACAGGTATCATCGCCCCCTGTTTCCGCATTGTGCGGCATCCTTCAATGTTGTTCCTCCTTCGTGAAGGTTCTATGATGGTAGGAGAGGCCTGACCGCGCTCCGCGTCGGGCTACACCACCCACCCAGAGAACTACCCCGCATGGACGAGTTGCAGCATGAGTGTGGGATCGCCGCGCTGTATCACCTGTCCAGTCCAACGCCATCGCGATTAGCCCCGACCGCCGGGCCTAATCAAGTGTCGCGGTTGATGCCGCGGATGCTGCTTGATCTGCAAAATCGCGGGCAATTGGCGGCTGGTTTCTCCACCTACAACCCCGGCCGCGACAAGCTTCTCGATACCTACCGCCAGATTGGCACCGTCATCGAGGCGTTTCGGCTTAACCATCAGGACAAGTACAACGACCTGATGGCCGAGTTCGCTGGCCGGGCCGCCATCGGCCATGTGCGCTACGCTACCTGCGGCGCAGCTGATCGGAGCTTTGCTCAACCGTTTGAGCGGCCTCATGGCTGTAAGTGGAAATGGTTCGCCATGGCCTTCAATGGCCAGCTGGCGAACTTTGCTGAATTGCGCGACGACCTCCTGACCCGTGCCGACTACCATCTCACGCGCAACACCGACACCGAAGTCATCATGCACTACCTCGGTCATGAGTTTCGGGGTGACATGCGGCGCGACCTCGTCGAGGTGTTTAGCAGTCTGAGCGAGAAGTTCGACGGGGCTTACAACATCGCGTTTTTGAATGCGATGGGGGACATGGTATTGGCCCGTGACCCGATGGGGTTTCGGCCCTTGTGTTATGCTCAGGATGGACCGTTGTTCGCCGCCGCCAGTGAGTCGGTTGCCTTGTTGAATCTTGGCTTCCGCGATGTTCACTCGCTTCAACCCGGGGAATTGATTCTGATCCAGGACAACCAGGTGCGCCTGGAGCGGTTTGCCCCGAGTCGGCGGACGGCCCATTGCTTTTTCGAGTGGATCTACTTCGCCAACGTGGCCAGCAACCTTGATGAGCGCTCGGTCTACCTGGCCCGGGCCGCCCTGGGTAAGGAACTGGCCCGGCAGGAACGAGTCCTCGGGCAAGTGCCGTTGGACGATGGAACCATCGTGGTGCCGGTGCCCGACACGGCCAAGGCCGCTGCCGACGCGATGGCGTTTGAGCTCAAATTGCCCTCCGTGGAGGGGTTGATCCGCAACCGCTACATCGGCCGGACCTTTATTGAAGGACAAAACCGGGCCGAGCGGGTGCAGCTCAAATACACGCCGTTGCGTGAGGTGGTGGCGGGCAAGCGCGTGTTGCTTGTCGAGGACACCATCGTCCGTAGCACGACAATGAAGGCGTTGTTGCACGACCTACGCCACCGGGGCAACGCCAAGGAAATTCACGTTCGCATCGCCTGTCCGCCCATCGTGGCCCCGTGCTTTTACGGGATCGACATGAGTACCGTGGGCGAGTTGTTCGCACCGCGCTTCATGAAAGGACCGCGACCCACTGAGGCAGAACAGCGAGCCATGGCCGCGGAACTGGGGGCAGACAGCCTGTTCTATCTGCCGATGGAAGCTGTTGCCCGCTGCATTGGTCTGGACGAACGGCGATTGTGCAGGGCGTGCTTGACGGGCGACTATCCGACGTCCAAGGGAGAGGAATTGTATCAATTGGCGCTGGCCAAGAACGACGCCATCGGGCGGACCTATGAGTTGGCCGCCGTCGCTGGAGTCAAATGATGGTTCGGTTGAGCGGTCGCACCCGCGGTGCGACGCAAAACCTATCCTTTCTTCGCGGCGGCTAACAATTCCTGGAAATACCCTTCGCTGTCGCGGTCGCCTTTTTGGCGGGCCTTGGCCAATCCTTCCTCCGCGAGCTTGAGCGCCCGGGCTGGCTGCTTCAACGTCAACATCGACTCCGTGGCCGTGCCGCGAACCTTCTGGTTGTCGGGATTCCGCTGCAACATGCGTTCGAAGACTTCGAAGGCCTGGTCGGCCTCGCGGCGCTTCACCAAAACCTGGGCCCGCCGCAACTCAAAGTCAGACTGTCGCTTCCCCTCGTTGTTCTCGCAGTCATAGCGCTCGCCACCATTAACCAGGTCGAGCGCCTCATCGGTTTGGCCCTCGGCCAGAGCGCGCTGGATCAGGTAGAAGTAGCTTGGCCCCCGGTCGCGGCCAGGCTCGCTTTGGGGTTTGGCCACGACCGCCTTGGCAAACTTCTGGGCCAGTTCCTGCGCATCGACCTTCATGGCCGATTGCCATGCTTCTTCAAGCTGAGCTTCGCTCAGGGTGTCCAAGGCCAACCCCGCCAGCTCAGCCGCGCCCATCGCTCCAATGTCGGTGCCGCCTGCGGATTTGGCGTCGCCAAGGAGCCCGAGCCGGCGTCGTAGCTTGTCGAAGTCGTAGACCGCCAACGCGCCCTTGGCGGCACAATCCTGCAAGAATTGAATCACGCCGACCAGCTTTCGCTTCAGCACGCGATGGCCGATCGCGTCCACAGGAGCGATCTGATTGAGTGATCGCAAAGGTCTTTGAATCCATGTCTCCTCGTAAAAGCGCGAGGCATTCTCGCGGATCTTGGCTTCGGCCAGGGCTTTGTCGGAGACGCCCACGGGAAACACCAGGGCCTCCAGGGTGACGTCCCGGAAGTTGCCGCGCGACATGCGCTCCATGGCCGGGGACAATCCCGAGGCAGCGGCCTTCTCCAGGTCGGCCCGCACTTTCTCGACCGATTCCTTGAGCGGATGACTAAGTCGCAATTCGCCGCCGGCCAGGAGGAAGTACGCCAGCAGCTTCATGGGCGGCCGGCTACCGGCGGCCAGGACCGGGAGTTTCTCCATGACCAGGGTGCTAATGATCCCTTGCTCCTGGCTCACCTGCGTGCCCAGCAGGCGTTGCTCTTTGTCCCATTGCTCCAGGAGCCGGCCGATAATCTGCACGTCGCGCACTTGATAGGTGACGGCAAACTCGCGGTAGTCGCTCTCTTCCTCCATCCCCTGGCCCATGCGCAGCACTTCGCCAAGAGCAGCGGCCTCGCCGGCCTTTATGTCATCGGGCTCCAACTCCAAATAGCGATCCAGGGCGGCGAGGGCGGCCTTGTTATCGCCCAGCCAGGCTCGGGTCAGGGCGAGGTTGTACCACGCCGCTACCACCTCGCCGACATTGGCCGGCGTCGGCTCACCCAGCAGCTTGGTCAACTGATCGAACGCCTTGGCCAGGTCGCCCAGGCGAGTGCTGCTGCCGGCGGAGAGGGCTTTTTGCCAGACGTTACTACGGCTGCCGGGCGGGCCCATCAAGGCATATTCCTGGCGAGCGCAATTGGGCATCATCCCCTTGTCGCCGAACGCGCTGTCGAACTGTTCACGCAGCTCATTTTGACCCGGCTGGCACCTGAGCGCGATCTGCAAGGCCGCTCGCACAGCCACGGGCCGGCCTAATCGCATCTCGCAGTCGGCAATCATTGAATAGACTTGAGCCAATTGATCGACGGCCAAGGGGTCGTAAAGGTCAGCGGCCTTGCGGAATAGCAACAGGGCCCCGGCGAACTCTCCTTCATAAAGCCGAAACATGCCCCGCAGCAGATGGCCGAAGGCGTAATTGGGATTAATCTCGAAGGCCTTTTGAATAGCGGCCTCAGCCTCCTCGGCCCGGTCGTTTTGGTAGAGGAGTTGGGCTTGCCGGCCAAACGCCTCGGGGTTGGCGGGGTTGGCAGTCACCACCTGGTGCATGATCTTAAGGGCGGCTTCATGCTGGCCTTCCGAGTCCTGCTTGAAAGCGTGGTCGATCTCCGCGTGAATGGGCTGGCAGCACCATTTGAATTTCTTGCCGCTGCCGCACGGGCAGGGAGAGTAGGCGTCGAGAGCCATGTGGGCCTTCTTCTGAGCGAGAGCTTGGAGTGGCGAAGCGTTCAGGATAGCAAATCCACTGGGCAACGGGAAGGATGGTCGATCTCTCCGCTATTCGCACACTTTATTGACGCTTGGTTCCTAAGATACACCCCGTATGGGCTTGTTCAATTGACCTGTTCGACACCTGTGAGGCTCACGATGTCCAGTGCCGCCAATCCTCCGCCTGCCGCGCCTCAACCGCTCACGAACCTCCGCGTTGTCAGCCATACGGGGCTGTTTTACTGGTGGCCCGTGTGGCTGGTGGGCTTCATCCTCGCGGCCCTGACCTGGATGGAAGGCAACCGCGCCGCCACCGTTCCAGAAGGAACCAAGGTTGAGAAGGGCGAGTCCGGCAAGGTCTTTCAGGTCTCGCTGCCGACCGGGAAAGAGTCACCGTCCTTGGAGCAGGCAGCGGCCCGCTCGGCCAAGGGCGAGGAAGCGTTCACCGTCCACACCTCGGGGAACAAGAATTATGGGATCGTCTATATCCTGGTCCTACTGGCCGTCATTTTTGGCTCCAATGTTCCCTTCCGCGGCCTCTCCTCCATTATCGCCATTTTGGGCATCCTGCTGATCGCAGGGTTGTTCGCTTACCTTCAGTGGTGGGAAGCCATCTTCGGCTTTTTGGGCGGCCTTCACATTCAGATTTCGCTGGCCGGGTACCTCGTCCCCTCGATCGCGTTGTTCGTGCTCTGGCTGGCCACGTTTTTGCTTTACGATCCGTTGCGCTACATGACCTTCACCCCCGGCCAATTCGTTGTTCACAAAGAGATTGGCGACCAGCAGCAAGTGTTCGACACCACCCAGGTCGAAGTCCAGAAGCGGCGCACCGACCTGTTCCGCCATTGGATCCTCGGCCTGGGCGCGGGCGACCTGATTATCAAGGTGCCGACTCAAAATGTGCAAATCGAGCTGCCCAACGTCCTGTTCGTGAGCCACCGCGTCCAGCAGATCTCCGATTTGATGAAAACCAAGCCCGTTCTGCCAACGTAGACCATGTTTCGACGTTCGCTCCAGAGGACCTCACCATGATCGAGCTACTTCCCAGGACGTCCGCCAAGGTCGTCGGTTTCAAGCTGTCCGGCAAGCTGCACGACGAGGACTACAAGACCTTCGTGCCGCTGGTCGATGCGGCCATCGCCAAGGAGGGAAAGGTCCGCATTCTCGCTCAGTTTCACGATTTTCAGGGCTGGGACATGCACGCCTTGTGGGACGACATCAAGTTCTCAACGACACACTGCACCAAGATCGAACGGATCGCCCTGGTGGGCGACAAGGACTGGGAGAAGTGGATGGCCGCGGTGTGCAAGCCTTTCACGATGGCCAAGATCCGTTACTTCGACGTCGCCGAGATCGACGCGGCCAAGATGTGGCTCGACGAAGCGTAGGATGACGCAGATCAATCAACGCTTAATTCGCCAGCGAACGCCGCGGCGCCGGCCAATTCCGCTTCTAGGAGGATTGGTTGCGACGAAAGGTCATGGAGGAGATTCCAACTGGACCAAGGTTAACGGATTTGTTAATACGGCTTGAATGGAATGGCAAATCGTTTATTTCAACGAAGACGTCCAGGACGCGATCTTGGAGTTTCCGGCCGGCATCCAAGCACGATTTGTCCATCTCACCCAACGCATGTTGCTTTTCGGTCCCGACCTGGGAATGCCTCATACCCGGGCCTTGGGCCAAGGGCTCTTTGAGCTGCGAATGAAGTCCAAGGAGGGAATTGGCCGCGTGTTCTTTGCCACATTGGCTAGCCAAAGAACTATGATGCTTCACGCCTTCGTCAAGAAGTCTCAGAAAACGCCGGCCAAAGAAATGCGGATCGCACGGAATCGATTGAAAGAGGTCAAATCCAATGCTGAAGCACGAAGAGCTAGTCAAGAAGATGCTGAAGAAGACGGCCGTCAAAGCTGAATACAACGCCTTGACTGAGGAGTTCAGCTTGCTGGACGAGCTACTGCGGGCGCGGCGAAATGCCGGCCTGACTCAAGCCGAGGTGGCGAAACGGATGGGCACCAAGACGCCGGCTATCGCTCGCCTCGAATCGGGCGGAGGCCGCAAGGGCCATTCGCCCTCGGTGGCCACATTGCGGAAGTATGCCGAAGCCGTGGGATGTCGCCTGGAGATCCGGCTCATGCCCCGCCCATGAAAGGCCCCGCGTCAGGCAGGCAGCCCCCACAACCGCAGGCTTCCATCCGCGCCGGCTGACAAAGCCTTGCGACCATCGGGGCTGAAGGCCACGCCGTGCACGGCCTTTAGGTGGCCCTCGAAGCGAAGCATCTCGTGGCCATCGTTAAGGTCCCACAGTCGCACGGTCCCATCTGCCCCGCCGGACAACGCCCGGCGGCCATCGGGGCTGAACGCGGTACCCCAGACCCATTCGGTATGGCCGCTCAGTCGCCGTACTTCCTGGCCGCTATCCACGTCCCAGAGCCTCACATCGCGATCCCAGCCACCGGACAACGCTCGCCGGCCGTCGCGCGAGAAGGCCACGCTCAACACCGGCTTGCGGTGGCCTTCACTGGCCCAGCATTGCCCGCCGATCTCCACGTCCCAGAGCCGAACGGTGCGGTCGTTGCTGCCTGAGAGCAAGCGCTTGCCGTCCCCGGAGAAGGAAGCGACCGACCAGGTCAAATCGCCGTGCCCCTGAAACGAGCGCACCTCCCGGCCGCTGTCCAGGTCCCACAGGCGCACGGTCTTGTCGGCACAGGCAGCCCACAAGCGTTTGCCGTCGGCGGTGAAGGTGACAGCAAGGACGCGCGCGCGGTGGCCTTCCAGGGCGGGCAGCTCCCAGCCGGTTTCAAGGTTCCACAGTCGGACGGTTCGGTCCCAGCACGCGGCCGCGGCTAGGCGACCCTCGGGGCTGAACGCGACATCCAGCACCCAGGCGTGGCCGGCTTCGAACCTTCTACGCTCAATGCCCTGATCCACGTCCCACAACCGAACGGTCTTATCCGCACCCCCGGAGAGGGCATGGCGGCCATCGTGTGAGAAAGTCACGCGTTCCACGGTCGCGGTATGCCCATCAAAGCGGCGCAAACCGCCGACGCGCAAGGTGGCCGGTTGCGCTGGCACGACCCTGGGTGGGTCGGCTACGGCGCGCAGCAATTCAGCCAGGACCCCCGCGTCGGCAGGTCGGTCGCAGCGCCGGTCTTCCAGACACGATGCCAACAATTGGACCATGTCATCGGGCAGGCCAATCTCCGCGAGGCGACGTAGCCAGCGCGTGCCTCCAGGCCGGCCCGCGGTGAGATCGCCGATGAGCATCTGATACCAGATGATGCCCAGGGCAAAGACATCGTCACGCGGGTCAGGATGTTCGCCGATGACCTGTTGTGGTGAGGCATAAAGCGGCGTGTGGGCCCCGCGGAGAGCGGTGGCGAGCGACAGGCCCTGGGGTCGGTGGTTATGGCAAAGAGAATGGCGAGCAGCCACGCCGCCGATGCCAAAATCGGCAATACGAGGGTTCACTTTGGCGAGCGGCGGGCGTAAGCCCGCTGAGTCTTCTTGCGCAGACTCAGCGGGCTTACGCCCGCCGCTCGCCAAGAGAATGTTCGCCGGCTTGAGGTCGCGATGAACCACCGGCGGATGCAACCGATGAGCAAACGCCACCGCGTCCGCCAACTCCGCCATGAGCCGGTTCACGTCTCGCCACAAGGTCGGGCGGGCGGGGGCGTCGAACGCCTTATCGTGCCATAGCCGCACCAGGTCGGCCAGGTCGCCGCCTTCGACGTACTCGTATTCCAAACACGGCGGGTTGTCATCAAGATGGGTGCGCAACAACGGCACAATGCCCGGGTGCCGGCCGAAACGCATCACCTGGCAAAGCACGGCCGCTTCGTGCCGCAATAGGTCCCGGGCATCACGGCCCAGGCAAAACTTGAGCGCCACTGGTCCGGCCGTGGGGTTGGCAGGATCGTAGGCCTTCCACACCTCGCCGAAGCCGCCAGCTCCGAGCAGCTCGTCCAGCACCCAGCCAGCCTGGGACAACGGCCGGTCGCCGGCGCGGAAGCGGGCCGGATGACCGGGCAGCAAGTGCATCAGATCACTGGGCCGTTTGAAGCGGAGGGTCGTCGGCAACCCATTCAGCGTTCGGCGACGCAATGACCGGCGAACTGCCTGGGGTATTTGAGTGAGGTAGGTCGTCAACGCCCGGCGAAGCGGTTCAGGTTTGTCGGCCGCGATTTCGTCAACAACCTGAGCAGCGGCTTTTCGTACTTCCTCAGGCGACGCCTTGGCCAACGCTTCGAGTTCCGCATGGCTTTGGGCCGGATTGCCATCAGGGCCCCACAGGTCCCACAGGTCGCGGACCACGTCAGGCATCACGTCAAAGACGAAGTCGGCAATGTCGCCGGCCAAACCCAGGCCGACGGCGTTGAGCAAGGCCTTGCCAAAAAAGCGAAGTAAGGCGACAGGAGTTCTCATGGCGACCCTCAAAACGAAATGACGTGAGATGAGACAGGGCACCGCGATCCACTATACTCCGAGTCAGAGCCCCTGAGCAAGAACCCGTTTTCACCAAGGAGCTTCGCGTGATCAAGACGATCGTGTTCGACTTCGGCAAGGTGATTTGCCACTTCGACCATGCCCGGGCGAGCCGGCGCTTGGCCGAGCTTACCACGGTGCCCGAGGCACGCATCTTCCGCGTCCTTTACGGCGGCGAGCTAGAAGACGCCTATGAGTCGGGACGGATCGACACGGCCGAGTTTCTGCGCCAGGTGCGCGACCGCTGCGAGCTGCGCTGCTCCGAGGACCAGCTCATCGACGCTTATGCCGATATCTTTTGGCCGAATGACCCGGTGTGCCGACTCTTGCCTGGGTTGGCCCGATCCCATCGACTGTTATTGTTGAGCAATACCAACGAGCTGCATGCCCGGAAGTTTTTGCCGCAGTTGAAGGAACCCTTGTCGCATTTTCACAAGCTGTTTCTGTCGCACGAAGTGAGGTTCCGCAAACCGCGGCGCGAGATCTACGAACACGCCCATGCTCATGCAGAGTGCGGCATGGAAGAGTGCGTGTTCATCGACGACGTGGCCGCCAACGCCGAGGGAGCCCGAGCGTTCGGCTGGAACGCGCTGGTGTATCAAAGCGCGGAAGGCTTGCAGCGCGACCTGGCGAGTCTCGGCGTGAGGTTGGATTGAGCGAACGAAAGGGAGCGGTCATAATGGCCACAAAGGAGAGAAACATGAGCGCGACGATAACCGTACCTGTGACCGTGACCGATGAGGCGGCAGCCTACGTGGCCAAGCTGGGATTGCAACAGCCCTTCGAGGAGATGATCGCCCATGCCCAGAAAACCATTCCGAAGTTGCATCAGATCGAGGTGACGCTTGAACCGCCTTATTTTGCGGGAGAAACGGACCGTGTCGTAATCTGGGCTCACAAGGAATATTGCGGGCCAGATTACGACACGGCTGAAGACGACTACGGCAGTTGGTTGGTCCAAGCCTATCCTCCCGAGGTCTTCACGAACATCATTCTCTTAACTCCGTTTCTGGGACCACACGAATGAACGGCAGAGAGTTTCTTCGCGTGGCCCGGCACCTCCTTGGCCGATCTGGTGAGGAATATCGCCGCACCAATGTAGGACGGGCCTACTATGCTTTGTTCCTGGAATGTCGTGATGCGGTGCATCGCTGGGGCTTGCTTCTTCCAAGACATAACCTCCACCAAACCTTACGAAACAAGTTCGCGAGGAGTCATGACGCCACTCTAATAAATCTGAGCCACAGGCTTGACCGACTTGGGCAATGGCGAGGCCAAGCGGACTATCAACTCACTGAAACGAGTCCCTACGCGGACGATTCGCGCACTCGGCAAGCGATTCAATCGGCCGAGGACGGCATAGCCCTGTTGGACTAGATCGAGGCCGACCCCTCACGGCGAGCGGCGGCGATTGCCTCGTTGCCACCCTGACCTATCCTGATAGTGACCCGGCCTTTTTCGAGGTGTGCCATGAATCTCTTGCAACAAGCCGATGTCGCCGTTTGGCAGGCCATCCAGGACGAGCGCCGGCGCCAGCAGACCGGCCTGGAGCTGATCGCCTCCGAGAATTTCGCTAGCGCCGCAGTCATGGCTGCCCAGGGCTCGGTGCTGACCAACAAGTATGCCGAGGGCTATCCGGGCAAACGCTACTACGGCGGCTGCGAGCATGTGGACGTCGTCGAGAAGCTGGCCATTGATCGCTTGCTTCAGCTGTTCGGCGCGGAACGAGCCAATGTCCAGCCGCACTCGGGCGCTCAAGCGAACATGGCCGTGTTCCTCGCGGCCTTGACGCCGGGCGACACCATCATGGGCATGGACCTCGACCATGGCGGCCATCTGACTCACGGCATGAAGCTTAACTTCAGCGGCAAATACTTCAAGGTGGTCGGCTACGGCGTTCGACAAGACACTGAACAAATCGACTTCGACCAACTCGCCTCATTAGCCCGGCAACACAAGCCCAAGCTGGTCATCGCCGGGGCAAGCGCTTATCCGCGGTTCCTCGACTTCAGCCGATTCGCAGAAATCTGCAAGGAAGTCGGGGCCCTGCTCATGGTGGACATGGCCCACATCGCCGGACTGGTAGCTGCCGAGCAACATGAAAGTCCCGTGGGCTGGGCTGATTTCGTCACTTCAACAACACACAAGACCCTGCGCGGCCCACGTGGTGGCTTCATCCTCAGCAAGGCCGACTGGGGCACCAAGATCAACTCCGCCGTCTTTCCCGGCGTCCAAGGCGGGCCGCTCATGCACGTCATCGCTGCCAAGGCCGTCGCGTTCGGTGAGGCCCTCAAGCCCGAATTCAAGGGTTACGCCGCCCAGGTCATCGCTAACGCCAAGACGCTGGCCTTCGAGCTGCAACGGCTCGGCTACCGCATTGTGTCGGGCGGGACCGACAACCACCTACTCCTGGTGGACGTGGCCAGCAAGGGGCTCAGCGGCAAGGTCGCGGAGCACGCTCTCGATCGCGCGGCCATCACCGTCAACAAGAACAAGATTCCCTTCGATACACGACCCGCGATGGATCCCAGTGGCATCCGCATCGGAACCCCGGCCCTGACGACACGCGGCATGAAAGAACCCGAAATGCGGCACATTGCCGGCTGGATTGGCGAAGTGCTGGCCTCACCCGATGATTCAGCGGTGCAGCAGAGGGTAAGCGGAAAGGTCAAGGAATTGTGCGAGCAGTATCCAGCCCCGACGACGGCGGTTTAAGGAATCAGGGTCGTTCGACAATGTGCTTCAAGATGCCCATGATCCTGGGCAGATTGTCGATGTAGTATTCGGGGACGTCGATGGTCACAGTGGTCTGTTCGAGTTGAAGGAATTTCCAGGCGCTGCCGGTGCTGACCACGCCATGAACCCTGGCAATGGGGGCTTTCGCTTGTTGATTGGATAAGGTGGCAGCGTACATGGCCGCAATGCACTGGCCTAAGCCGGTGCGGATGATATCGTTCTTGGCCTGAGCAATGGCGATATAGGGAGCACCCAGGACATATTGGCTCGTTCCTGTCGTAATAATGAAATCGCAATAGCCGTTGAGCCCGCGGCCGGCGTCTACGTCCCATTCCAATCCCGAGAACAGCGAGAACCGATTGGAGAGCATCCGCCGAAGTTCCAGGAGGATCGGCGCGATGATGAACTCGGACTTGGCTTTCTCGGTGCTGTTGGCCACGGCGAGGGCGACGCCGTCCTGAATGAAGGCTTGAAAGTCCGGCCGGACAGCCAAGGGCGCGACGGCAGAGAACAAGTCCCCATCGCGCAGGGATAACCCCAGAGCGTGTTGGACATCGGGAAAGGAAAAGTCGCGAAAGGCCACCGGTCAAATCCGCCTTATCGCTAATCCACCTCATACGCCAGGTTCGGAGCCAGCCAGCGCTCGACCTCCTTGAGCGGCATTTTCTTCCGGAGGGCATAATCCTCCACCTGGTCCTTCATCACCAAGTCCACGGCGAAATACCTCGCCTCGGGATGGGCGAAGTACAACCCGCTGACCGACGCGGCCGGCCACATTGCAAAGCTCTCCGTCAGCTTCATGCCCGTCGCCTCTTCCACACCCAACAGCGACCACAGCGTCGCTTTTTCGGTATGGTCGGGGCACGACGGATACCCCGCGGCCGGGCGGATGCCGCGGTAGTTCTCCGCGATCAGCTCGTCCTTGGAGAGCCGTTCCTCTTTGCCGTAGCCCCAGTCCTGGCGAGCCTGTTCGTGCAGCATTTCCGCCAACGCCTCGGCTAAACGATCCGCCAGCGCCTCGGCCATGATCGCGTTGTAATCGTCCTGTTGGTTCTTGAAGCTCATGACCAGTTCTGGGCAACCAAACCCAGCCGTCACCGCGAACGCGCCCAGGTAGTCGTGCTTGCCTGACTCCACCGGAGCGACATAGTCAGCGAGGCTGCGGAAATGCTCCTGGCCCTCGCGCTCCCATTGCTGGCGCAGCATCGCGAAGCGGCACACCTCGTGGTTGCGCGTTTCGTCGGTGAACAGGATGATGTCGTCTCCCTCGCTGTTGGCCGGCCAAAACCCGTAGACCGCCTTGGCTGAGAGGAGCTTCTCTTTCACGATCCGATCGAGGAGCACGTGAGCATCGTCAAACAGCTTGCGCGCCTCGGTTCCGACTTTTTGGTCCGTCAGGATCGCGGGATACTTGCCGGCGAGTTCCCAGGCCATGAAGAACGGCGACCAGTCGATGTAGGGCACGATCCGGTCCAGGCGAAGGTCACGGAGCACCTTGCGGCCCATGAACGCCGGCACTGGCAACGACCCTTGCTCCCAGGGCAAACGCAGCTTTCGCTTGGTGGCCTCGACATAGCTGACCAGCTTGCGTTGCTTGCGCTTGGAGAAAGCCTCGCGCTCCTTGGCCTGGGTTTGCCGATTGGCCCGGTCCAGCTCCGCCCGCGAGTCGGGGCGCGTGAGCTTGTCCACGACTGGGACCGACCGCGACGCATCCTTGACGTGGATGACCGGCCCCTTGTACGCCGGGGCGATTTTCACGGCCGTGTGCTTGGCACTGGTCGTCGCCCCACCGATGAGCAGGGGCACGTCAAACCCCTCGCGGTCCATCTCGCGGGCAACGTGGACCATCTCGTCCAGCGACGGGGTGATGAGCCCGCTCAGGCCGATCATGTCCACGCCCTTTTCGCGGGCGGTCTGGAGAATGGTCTCGCACGACACCATCACGCCCAGGTCGATGACGTCGTAATCGTTGCAGCCCAGGACCACGCCGACAATGTTCTTGCCGATGTCGTGAACGTCCCCCTTGACCGTGGCCATCAGAACCGTGCCCCGGCTCTTGCGAACCTGCCCGCTCTTGGCCCGTTCCTCCTCCATGAACGGCATCAAATAAGCGACCGCCTTCTTCATCACCCGAGCGCTTTTGACCACCTGGGGCAGAAACATCTTGCCCGCGCCAAAGAGATCGCCGACCACGCTCATGCCGTCCATGAGCGGGCCTTCGATCAGTTGCAACGGCCGCTCAAACTTGTGCCGGGCTTCTTCAACGTCCTGGTCGATGTGATCGACAATGCCCTGGATCAACGCATGCTTGAGCCGTTCTTCGACGGGAAGTTGCCGCCAGACCAGTTGTTTTTCCTGACCCCTGACCCCTGACCCCTGACCCCTGCTCTTGGCAAACTCCACGAGGCGATCCGTGGCGTCGGGCCGGCGATTGAGCAGCACGTCCTCGATGCGTTCGAGCAGGTCCTTGGGAATCTCTTCGTAGACCTGAAGCTGGCCGGCGTTGACGATGCCCATGTCGAGGCCAGCCTGGATCGCGTGGTAAAGGAAAGCCGCGTTCATCGCCTCGCGGACCGCTTCAAACTCCGGACCACGAAACGAGAACGACACGTTGCTGACACCGCCCGAGGTCTTGGCCAACGGCAACAACGACTTCAGTTGGCGGATGGCCTCGAAGAACTCGACGGCGTAGTTGTTGTGCTCCTCCATGCCGGTGCCGACCGTGAGGATGTTGGTGTCGAAGATGATGTCCGACGGATCGAAGCCGACCTCCTCGGTCAACAGGCGATAAGCCCGCTGGCAAATGGCGACCTTGCGGTCAGCAGTGACGGCCTGGCCTTCCTCGTCGAATGCCATCACGACCACGGCCGCCCCGTATTGGCGCACCAGTCGGGCCTGTTCCAGGAACTTGGCCTCGCCTTCCTTGAGCGAGATCGAGTTAACGATGGCTTTGCCCTGCACACACTTGAGCCCGGCTTCGATGACCTCCCACTTGGAGCTGTCAATCATCAACGGCACGCGGGCTAAATCGGGCTCGTTGGCCAGGAGGCGCAAGAAGCGCGTCATGGCCTCGACGCCGTCGATCAGGTCGGCATCCATGTTGACGTCGAGGACGTTGGCCCCGTTCTGCACCTGGTCGCGGGCCACGGCGATGGCGGCCTCGAACTGCCCTTCGCGGATGAGGCGCTTGAAGCGCAGCGAGCCGGTGATGTTGCAGCGCTCGCCGACCATGACGAAGTTAGTCTCGGGCCGGACGACCAGGACCTCGTCGCCGCAATAATAGGACCATGATTCCGTTTCGGGTAAGCGGCGCGGCGAGATGCCCTTGACCTCCTCGGCAAACGCCGCGATCCACTCAGGCGTGGTGCCGCAACAGCCGCCGACCAAATTGACCCAACCGTTACGGGCGAACTCACCAATCATTCGAGCCGTGCCTTCGAGGCCCAGGCCACGGAAGCCGCCCATGCCGTCAGGGAGACCAGCATTGGGATAACAGGAGATCGGCTTCCGGGCCAATTTGCTTAGGCTCTCCAACGGTTCACGCAAAAGATCGATGCCGACGCCGCAATTGAAGCCGACCGCCAAGGCGTCGAAGTGCGCGACCGAGACGTAAAACGCCTCCGGGGTCTGCGAGAAAAGGGTTCGGCCGCCGGGATGGTACAACGTCCCCGAGACAATGGTGGGAAGGTGGATACCGTGCTCGATCTCATACTTGCGAATGGCGACCAGGCACGCCTTCAGGACCAGGATGTCATTGGACGTCTCGGCCGCGAGCAGATCGACACCCCCCGCGACGAGGCCCGCGATCTGGGCGTAGTAGTTGTCCACGAAGTCGTCGAACGATGTGCTACGGCTTCCCGGCTCGAGGCCCGGCTCGATGTAGAGGGTCTTGTTGGTCGGCCCAATGCTCCCCGCGACGAAGCGCGGCTTGTCGGGATTGCGGCGTGTGAAGTCGTCGGCGGCTCGGCGAGCGATCTCGGCGGCCACCTTGTTCATTTCATGGACATGGTCTTGCAACGCAAACTCGGCCATGCCAATCGGCGTCGCGTTAAAGGTACAAGTCTCGATGATGTCGGCCCCGGCGTCGAGGTATTCGCGGTGCAGTTCCTCAATCAGGCCGGGCTGGGTCAGCACCAGTGCATCCGTGCAATTGCGAAGTGACACGGGATGACTCGCAAAGCGTTGGCCGCGATAATCCTCCTCAGTGGGCTTTTTCGAGAAGATGAGCGCCCCCATCGAGCCATCGAGAACGAGGATGCGTTCGGACAGCAATTCGTTGAGGGTTTCCCGGCCGCTCATGCGCGACGACATTAACATGCCAAAGGCCCTTTCAGACGGAGAAGCGAGGTCTCTGGAAGGATAGAGTAACTGGGGAAATGATTCCAGTCTGACTGAGCTGCCCCTGAACCTGCTTATTGTCCGCGTTGCTGGCATCAGGTAAACTCATCAGAAGTCTCTCGTTCGGCAAGAGAAAGCCATGATCACGCATCTTCCCAGCCTTTCACTCCCCACAGAGAGCACTCTCGACCTGACCATTCGGGTGACCCAACCTTTGAACGTCACGTCGTTTACCGCCCGGCAGCGCGTCACGCAGTATGTCATGCAAGAACTGAGCACACAGCTCGGTGGGGATGCCCCGGAGTTAACGGTCGCAGAGCGGGTTTACTGGTCCGTGCCAGTCGTGTTTACATTGCCGGGGAGAGGCGTTGTGGGCCGTGTCGGCACCCTTCGCGTTGACGCCGCCACGGGAGAGTTGCTGACCGACCCGCAAACGGAGCAGGAGATGATGGCCCATGCCGAGCGGTTGGCTCAGCGTGCCCCACTTCCGGCAGGAACTTGAGTCGTCGTGTGTGGCGGCGTGCGCGCGGATGGTGCTGGCGCACTACGGCGACCTGCGAACTGAGGCCGAGTTGCGTTCTCTCCTGGGGACGCAATCTACAGGCACTCGCGCCGGGAACCTGATGCGCCTGTCGGGACCGGCATTCGAGGTCTACCTTCGGCCGTCGAACCTGGTCGAATTGAAACAAGTTTTGGCCGCCAACCACCCTCCCATCGTTTTCTTGAAAACGGCCGCTCTCGAATACTGGAGCATGGATATCTTCCATACAGCCGTCCTCGTGGGCCTAGAACCGACGATTGTGGCCCTTAACGATCCTTATTTCGAGACAGCCCCGCAGACGGCCGCGCTGACATCCTTTGAGAAAGCCTGGGCGGAGACCGGTCAGCTGACGACGTTCATTCGTCCCCGAAAAATGCCGTGACCCAGGCCATACAGCGGTTCAATTTCCTCTTATCGCTTTTCAATGCTTTTTTCTATTGCGATCTTTGCAAGTATGTTAATCTCCCTCAAAGTCTCTACTTTCAACTTCTCTGAATGCGTTCAGGACAAAAAGGAGAACAAATGTCTGCGTTGCTCCGCCTGTCGGTAGTCTTTTCCACGGTTGTCTTGGCTATCGGTTGTACCCCCCCCCAGCTCCTCAAATTTAGCACCTGGGGGGCAGCCGACCGGGCCATCCCAACCATCTACCCCGGCACCTGTCAAGGATGACCTGACTCCGCCTGATACGAAGCTGGTGAAAGTGAATTTCAAGCTCAATGGCATAGATCTCACGATCGATGCCCCAGAAGGGGCTAAGCCATCCGAGCAAGACGCGAAAGGGGGGGCGGAGATCCTGTTCGACAAAGATTCCGCTTTGATAATCGGGTTTAAGGTTGATGCCGTCACCGAGGCAACGAAATGGTGGAAGGATGGGAAAGGTTATGCAGCGGCAAAACGGTTCCTGATCGAGGAGCCGGAGTCCATTCTAGTGGAATCTGACCAAGGTCCGGCCGAACGTAGATTCGTTTGCTTAACTGAACGGGAAGTAGGGGGTGTCAAGTACGTTATTGGCCTTGCCCGGCCAAACTCAGGAAGGTACTCGGACCTATCCACGAAAGCAGAATGCTTACTCGCCCTCAAATGCGCTAAGACCTTGGCACTCAAGTGATTGGCCAAGGGGAATAGAACCAAGGAGAGCGGTCTCTGGCGACCGGGGCCGCGTCAGCCTCCGAGGACTACTCGGGGGCTGACGCGGCCTCGATCACTAAAGGTTTTGGGACGCGCGGGCCTTGAGCGGACAATTCACCTGTGTCGTCACGGAGGAGCGACCCGATGAGCCTCACCGCGGTTTGCCGAGACAGCCTGGCTTGCGTCGTCCGCGCCGAGCGCCGCCGCCAAGTAAGCGCCTGGTCGGATGGCCAGTTGTTGGACCAGGTCCAGCGCGAACGCGACGAGGGCGCGTTCGAGGAGTTGTTGCGCCGTCACGGGCCGATGGTCCATGCCATTTGCCGTCGCGGGCTGGGCCAGGACGCGGACGATGCGTTCCAGGCGACGTTTCTGGTGCTGGTACGCCGCATCGGGTCGATTCGGCGAGCCGCGCCGTTGGCTAACTGGCTGGGCGGGGTGGCTTACCAAATCGTCCGTCAGGCCCGCCGTGCCCGGCTGCGCCAGTCCCAGCGCGAATGGCAAGTCGAGGCCCTGCCAGAGCCGTCCTTTCACGATCCTCAAATCGACGATTGGCGGCCGTTGATCGATGCCGCCATTCAGGAATTGCCAGAGCGGTTGCGTGGGCCATTGGTTTTGTGCGAATTGCAAGGATTGAGCCGGTCGCGGGCGGCCCGACAGCTGCGCTTGCCGGAAGGGACGCTATCGAGCCGGCTGGCGCGAGCGCGAGCCTTGTTGAAGCGCAAGCTCGGGCGGCATGGGCCGATGGCGTTGGCCTTGCTGGGGCCCCTGGCGGTCCCGGCGGCGCTGGCCCGGGCGGCGTGTCTGAGCGCGTTGAGTTCCTCGTCGGTGGGTGTGGTGCCGGCCGGCGTCCATCATCTCGTGGAAGGAGTCATTGCGGCCATGACGTTTTCAAGATGGAAGCTGGGCGTGAGCCTGGCCATGCTCGTGGCGGTCGTCAGCACGATGATGGGTTTGAGCTGGAATGCCGCCGGCCCCCTCGCTCCAAGGATCGAAGCGGCCGAACCGAACCCACCCAAGCCGAAGTCGTTGCCCGACGACCTGGAGAGGTTGCAAGGCGCGTGGCGCATCGTCCGCCAGGAGATGGAAGGCAAAGACGTCACCGACAAACTCAATGCAACGGAGGTTGTGGTGATTTTCGTCGGCCGGCGCTTCCTGCAAGCGGGCCACGGCCTGCTCGCCGAGGGAATGGTGGAGTTGCAACCCGAGCGCAATCCGCGCGGTATCGACATCGTGGACATCCGCATGAGCGAGAAGGACCAACCGCCAGACAAGCTCGCTCCCAAATATGGGATTTACAAACTGGACGGCGATCGCCTGACGATATGCTTTGGCCCTGATGGCATGAAGTCGGGACGGCCGGCCGAGTTCGCCACGGAGCAGGGAATGGAATCGCAACTGGTTGTCCTGGAGCGCATCGGCGGTAAAGACGCCAAGTCGGCCCCGGTCCCAGCAAGCCTGGTGCAAACCGACGTGCCGGTCGTGAATCATAAGAAGTTCGCCGTGCCGCTAAACATCGACCCAAAGCGGCGCGAGGAGATCAAGGACATCGCGCTGTGGGCGTCGCGCGATGGCGGTCAGAATTGGACCAAGATGGGGACGGCGAAGGCCAACGAGGATCGGTTCGACATCGAAGTGGAGACATCGGGGACCTATTGGTTCAAGATTCAAATCGCCTTCAAATCGGGGACGAAAGAGCCGGCGTTCTTGGACGGCAACCCGGACCTCAAATTGCGAGTGGACCTCTCCACGGAGGAAGACAAGAAAGAACAAGCCGAGGCCTATTGGGACGGAGCGCGTGCGAGTTACGCGCTCGCCGCCAAGCAGGAAGGAGAAGGCAACCATAAAAGGGCCGCCGCGACTTTTGAGACTGTTTTGGAACAAATTCGCTTTTGCAAGGCCACCGGGCAGGCGAGCGCGGAAGCGGACGTGCTGTACTGGACGGCCGCATTGGGGGCTGAAGCGAATTGGAAAGCGGCCGGCGACATCAAAAAGGCTCAGCAGTGGACCGATGACATGGCGACACGGACGCCCCAAATCGCTTTAAGTTTAAGGACTTGGTTCGATCTTTCACGCACGTACCGAACCGAAGGGAAACGCCACGAGCAGCGCGCCTTATTGCTACAAATGAAAGAGTTGCTGACTCGCTTGGATAAAGCCTCTCCTCCGTTGGCCCTCGAAATCTATCCAACCGAGTTCATTAGGCTCATCGACCGCGAATTGGAAATGGCCAAATGATGGAGCACGCCCCGAGAGCACGCCGCGCAAGCAAGTGATTGATTTCACTTGCTTGCGCGGCGTGCTCGATGCGGTGTGCCACCTAACGAAGCGTTAGGAATGCGGGATCAAGACCGCTCGAACTTGCTCCTCCTCCACATTGTCGAACAACGTGGCCTCGCCCAATCGCTTTGGCAAGACGAACCGCAGTCGGCCGGCCAGGGCTTTCTTGTCCGTCCTCATCGCGGCCAACAACTCGTCCACGGGCCACGGCTCCGGCACCACCGGTAAGCGCAGCCGCACCAGCAGACGCTTCAATCGCAAGGTGAATCCCGCGCCGACCAGGCCGCGATTCTCGGCCAATTGGCTCGCGCACACCATACCCATCGCCACTGCCTCACCGTGCAACAGCGTGCCATAACCCGCGACCGACTCGAAGGCGTGGGCAAAGGTGTGGCCCAGGTTCAGGATTGCTCGTAAGCCGGTCTCTTCACGCTCGTCCTTTTCGACCACGTCGGCCTTGAGCCGGCAACTTCGGGCGACCAGGTGCCGCACGGCCGACGGTTCGCGGGCTCGGACTTCGTCGGCGTTGGTCTCCAGGTAGGCGAACAACTCGGGGTCGAGGATGATGCCGTATTTGACCACCTCGGCCAGGCCACTGAGATATTCGCGCTCCGGCAAGGATTGTAAAAGAGCGGTGTCGATCCAGACGCCGAGCGGTTGGTGAAACGCGCCGATGAGGTTCTTGCCCTTGGGATGATTAACGGCCACCTTGCCGCCGACGGAGCTGTCCACCATCGCCAGCAACGTGGTCGGCACCATGAGCAACGGCAGCCCGCGGTTGTAGGTGGCAGCGACGAAGCCGGCCAGGTCGCCGATCACGCCGCCGCCCACCGCCACCACGACGGTCTTGCGGTCGGCGGCCAGGTCGGCGAGGCGGTCATAAAGCTGTGCTGCGGAGGCCAGGGACTTTTGCGATTCTCCCGGTGGCACCTGGGCCATGGTGGTGATAAACCCGGCGGCCGTCAGAGTGGCGGCAACAGCGTCGGCGTGCGAGCGAGTGTTGTCATCGGCAACAACGAAAGCCCGCGTGCCCGAGCAGCGCTGGCGAGCAAACGTTCCCAGGCCCGAGGGCTCGGCCGTGGTGATGGCAATGTCGTAACTTCTTGGGCCGAGATTCACTCGCACGGCTTTCATGATTGCTCACCGGCTGCGGAATTTGTTCTAGATGGAGCCACACATTTGAGATAATCGCCGAGGCTCCCTTGATCAATAACGGCCGGGTGGCTGGGGCGGAGCCTAAGCGACGCCCCAGGTGCATAGACCTGGGGCGTCGCTTAGGCTCCGCCCCAGCCACCCTCCGATTTCCCAAGTCTAAAAGGCCGAGTGGGGTGATTTCTTATCGTGATCTGGCCTCATCTTTGAGATAATCACTGAGGTCCATTCTAGGAACACCGGCAAGCAAACGGGGACAGGCTATGCCCGACGCGGCGACGGGGTCCGTGACCATGTTCTTTCATCAGTTGCAGGCCGGCGACCAGGCGGCGGTGCAGCCGTTATGGCAGCGCTATTTGCCGCGCTTGCTCGGGTTGGCCCGCAAAACCCTGGCCGGTCAACCCTCGCCCGTGTTGGAGCCAGATGACGCGGTCCAAAGCGCTTTCGTGAGCTTCTGGCAGCGCGCCCGACAAGGCGAATTTCGTATTGCGGATCGCAACGATCTGTGGAACCTCCTGGGCGTCATCACGGTCCGCAAGGCGCGCAACCAGGCGCGCCGCGAACGGGCCGACAAACGCGGCGGCGGCCGGGTGGTCAGTGAGGGCGTCCTGACCAAGCCGGATGGGACGCCATTACCCTTGGAGGAGGCCGCGGCCGCTTTGCCCAGCGCGGATTTCGACCTGCATTCGGAAGAACTGCTCAACCGCCTCGACGAGGAATTGCGCACCTTCGCGGTGTTGCGCCTGATGGGTTGGACCAACCGCGAGATCGCTGACCGGCTCGATTGCACCGAGCGCAAAGTGGAACGGAAACTGAACCTCATCCGCCTGCGCTGGGAAAACGAGTGCCCTAGCGATGATTGAGCCAAGCCCCCATTCCCGCAAATGGTCTGCCATTGTCTGAAATGAGGCTTCGCCCGGCTAGATAAAGCGGAGGCGCTGTCGGGCCGCACGATCGCTTTGCCATCAACGGGACGGCAGTTTCCTTCTCGTTGAGGAGTTTGACCATGGACCAATGTCAAAGCTGTGGCCGTCATGCGCCGACCCGTCACGTCGTCCTGTACCAGAACATCGGCTTGTTGATCATGAGGCTGGGCAAATCGATCGACGGCCACCTGTGCAAGGCGTGCATCGGCAAGAACTTTTGGAACTACACGCTGGTGACGTTCTTCCTCGGCTGGTGGGGCATCGTCTCGTTCTTCCTGACGCCGTTCTTCCTGATCAACAACGTGGCGCGCTACGTCGGCTGCCTGGGCATGCCCGCGAAATAATGGTGTCAGTCGTCATGAATTAAAGTTGACCCAGAGATCATGAAAATGGGGCCTTAGGTGATCGTGAGTTCATCGGTCGGCCCTTATTTTCAGAGCAGTTCTATTTTGAGGCGCGGAGGGGCTCACAAGGGCCCGGCCGAACCTCGTGGTCGAGGGACGCTAAAGCAAAAAGTTGTCCGAAAGCTCATCCATCGCTGCTTGATGAAGTGATGGGCGAGCGCTTGGCAAAGCTAGAAATAAGGATTGATCAAGTGCCTTAGCCACGCTCACGAAAACTCAAACCCGAAATGTTGACTTATGGTGTCAGGTCATATTTGACATGCTTCACGAGGCTCCGCCTCAGACCGATGAGGGAGTTGCATCGTAGCGATAAGCTTCTAGCTTGTCGGCTTTGGACGAGCTCACAAGCGGGAAGCTTGTGGCTACGCCAAACATGACTCCAACTGGCACCTATGATCCTAACACCAATTCGGTCGAGATTTCGCCTCGAATCGTGATAAACTGGGCAACGGGGCCAACAACCTAGGGGTTTCCACACATAGGAACGAGCCATGAAAAGGACCACTCTCGCGTTGGTCGGTGCTGTTGTGTTGGCCGTTGGGTGGCTAGCCAGCCCAAGCCTGGCCGGGCCAGCGACTCAGCTGACCGTCAAGGAAACGATCCTGACGACCATCAAACCCGGCGCGGTGCGGGGCTCGCTGGTCATCAGCCCGGATGGGATGCACTCGGCCTACATCGTGGGTCAGCCGGGCGTCGGCCAGCGCGTGGTGCTGGATGGCCAGCCGCAAGGCGAATATGGCGATATTTTTACTTCCACGCTCTGCTTTAGCCCCGATAGCAAGCGTTTGGGCTATGGCGTGGGCCTTGGCAAACAGTTCGGGTTCGCGGTCGTGATTGACGGCAAGCAAGGGCCGGCCTTCGACACCATGCGGCCCAATATCCTCGGCCAGCAGATTTTCTTTAGTCCCGACAGCAAGCGAGTGGGCTATACCGGCGAGCGCAAAGGACAGTGCATCGCGGTCATCGACGGCGTCGAAGGGAAGCCTCATCCGGGCGTCTTCGGCGGCATGATTTGGAGCCCCGACAGCCGGCGTTGGGGCATGCTCGTGGCCGCGAAAATGACCCCAAGCGGTCTTGAAAAAGGCTCCATCATCATCGACGACGTGGCTGGCCGGGTCTTCGACGCCATCACCACTCCCGGTGCCCAGAATGAGGCCGGAACGCAAGTCACGGCGGAGTGGAGCGAGCGAGCCATTACTTTTAGCAAGGATGGCAAGCACGTGGCCTATACGGCCTTGGACGGCGACAAGGTCGTGCTGATCGTCGATGGTCAGGAAATCGAGAAAATACCAACCAAGAAGGTCATCCGCAAAGGCCTCGACGGCAAGAATGTGGAGACCCTGGACGGTGGCATCGGCGACCTTCTCTACAGTCCCACCGGCGATCGGCTCGCCTATCAAGTCAGCCCCATGGCCGGCGACAGTTGGTACGTCGTGGATGGCAAGCCATTACCAGCATTTCCCGTCATGGCCCCGATTGGCAAGTTCAGTTCCGACGGCAAGCACTTCGCGTTCCTGGGGGTCAAACGGCCCAATACCATGACATACCTGGACGGTAAGGAAGTCAGTCGCGGCGATGCCCCACCCGAAGACGCGGGATATACGCAGGACAGCATTTTCTTCAGCCCCGATGGAACTCGGCTTGGCGTGGTCGGCTGGAAGGGCAACAAGTTCGCCGTGGCCGTCAACGGCGTTGAAGGCAAGCCCTATGACGACATGACTCGGCCCCTGTTCAGTCCCGACGGCAAGCACCTGGGGTTCCTGGGAGGAATTAAGGGCAAGGGCATCGTCGCGGTCGTGGATGGTCAGGAAGGAAAGTTCTACGAGGACTGCAATCTGCCCGGCCTAGTGTTTAGCCCTGACAGCCAGCACAGCGCTTTTGGGGCCCTGGCCAACGGCAAGTGGCGAGTCGTCGTCGATGGGGCGGAAACGCGCGAGAGTTACGAAGGCTTTCATAAGGACACCGTCCGCTTCATCGGTCCCAAGACCGTCCGAGCCGTCGGCTACAAGGGGCCCGATGTTGTTCGCGTGGATGTTGAGCTGGAGTCGGTGGACTTGCAACCGCTGGTTGCCGACCTGAAAGCCGCCGACGCGGCCGCACGCAAGAAAGCAGCCCAAACGCTAGAACGCCTGGGAGCATCCGCCCGCGATGCCGCCCCAGCCCTGGCCGAGGCGATCAAGGACAAGGACCAGGCGGTCGCCGAAGCCGTGATCAGTGCTTTGATGGCCATTGACCCAACCAACAAAGCCCTGGAAGGCATGGCCGTCGATGTATTGGAAAATCCCGGCACCATGACCAAGTACCGTGGCCAAAACGGCAAGACCTTTTACTTCGAGGTGACCGGAGCCGCTTCAGGGACGGTCTATGGGACTGACATCTACACCGACGATTCTCAGCTTGCCGCCGTGGTGGTTCACGCTGGCATCCTCAAGCCAGGCGAACGCGGCATCATCAAGGTCACGGTCATGCCGGGCCAGAACAGCTACACTTCGACCCAAGCTCACGGGATCCTCAGCAATTCGTATGGAGCGTGGCAGGGCAGCTACAAGGTGGAAAAATCCCTGGCCATCGCGAAGCCTGCCGACCCGCTCCGCGACGCCAAACCCGACCCGGGGACGATCTCGGCTTTTCGCGGCCAGAACGGCAAGGTGATGTACTTCGAGGTGACCGGATCGACTTCCGGCTCGGTCTGGGGCACGGGGCCGTACACCGACGATTCTCGTCTCGCCACGGCCGCCGTGCATGGTGGCGTGCTCAAAAGTGGTCAAAAGGGGATCGTCAAAGTCACCATCATGCCAGGTCAGGCCAGTTATCAAGGCTCAACACAAAATGGCGTCACGACCAGTCAGTACGGCAGCTTTGGAGGCAGCTACAAGGTGGAGACCATCGACTCCGTCGCCCAGCCCGTGGAAATGGTCAAGCCCGTGGTGGTGGGCAACAAGAAATACCAGGTTTTCACCGACGTCATGACCTGGAAGGAAGCCAAGGCCCAGTGCGAAAAGCTCGGCGGCCGGCTCGCTATCGTGACCAGCCAGGAGGACAACGACCAGTTGACCAAGCTGGTCAAGGAAGCCGGCCTCAACGAGGCCTGGCTTGGGGCGACCGATGAGGTCAAGGAAGGCGAATGGGTGTGGGTTGATGGATCGCCGATGACGTTCAAGAACTGGGGGCCGGGCCAACCGAACAACAAGCAAAACCGAGAGCACTACCTCTTGTTGTGGGGAGCCCAGAACGGGAAATGGTCAGACCAGCCCGATCGCTCGACTGAGCACAGGCCGGGCTTCATTTGCGAGATGGTCGAAGGCAAACCAACGACGGAGGCCAAACCGGAACCTAAGCCGGAGCCCAAGGCCGAGGAGGAAGCCCTGTTGCGCAAGGCCTCGGTCGATGGCAAGTACACCAAGCTCCTCAAAAAGATCGAGGTGCCCGGCGACAAGAGCACCTACGGCGAGTTCCGCGACTATGGCCAATACAGCGGCACCAGCTACGCCGGCTTCGACAACCTGCCGGCTGGCTACTGGGTGTACGTGTCTCCGCACTGGTACATTTGGGGCGAAATGAAGAAGTAAAAATAGTGTCAGGTCATTTTTGACGTATCAATGTCAAAAATGATCTGACACTGATTTTCGGAGGTTCCATGTCTTCTCAGTACTGGTACACGCTCAACGGTCAACGGCTCGGGCCCGTGTCAGGCGGTCAACTCAAGGAACTGGTCGCAGCGGGCAAACTGAGCCGAACCGATTCGATTTGCCGCGACGGCAAAACCACCTGGGTTCCGGCCGGCTCGGTGAAGGGGCTTTTTGCCGATGACCCTGTGGCCGTTGCCGTCGAGGACGCGGGGCCGAGCTTTCATTATCGACAAAAGGGGCAACAATCCGGTCCCATCTCATGGCCTGAATTGAAGCGTCTGGCGGCCAACGGCCGGCTGCGTCCCGAGGATTTCGTCTGGCAAGATGGAACACCCGATTGGGTTCCCGCAGGCCGGGTGGAGGGGTTGTTTGCCGGCCGGCGTTGCCTGGTCAACGGCGTGTCATTTCTCCACCCGCCGGAGTGGACCGTCACCGTGAAGACCGTCAATGACAAGCGGGACTTTCTCAATTTCACCATCGAGAACGACCTGGTTGCCCTCACCTTGTCCGTCGTTCCCGGCAAGCTCGTCAGCCCTGACGAGAGCATCGAGTTTTACCGGGAGCCGTTGCAAAAAAGCGAGACGATGAAAAAGTTCACCGCGACTCGCTCGACAACGACGATCGCTGGCGAGAAAGCGGAGGGGATCGACTTCACCTGCCGGATACAAACCATGTCATTCGCGGGGCGCTTACATGCGGCCCGCGTTGGAACTCGCACCGTCACCTTGTTCTGGCAGGCCTCCGAGGAGCGTTTTGACTCCATCCTAGCCATCGCCAGTCTCTTGCGATCTTCGCTCACGACAGACCAAGTGTAACCAAGTGGAGAAAATCATGGGCCGATGCCAAAGTTGCGGCCGTTACGCGCCAACTCGTTACGTCGTGCTGTACCAGAACATTGGCCTGCTCATCATGCGGATGGGTAAATCCATTGAAGGCAACCTGTGCAAGGCCTGCATTAGCAAAAATTTTTGGGAGTACACGCTGGTGACGTTCTTTGCCGGCTGGTGGGGGATCATCTCGTTCTTCCTGACGCCGTTCTTCCTGATCAACAACGTGGTCCGCTACCTCGGCTGCCTGGGCATGCCAGAGCGCTACGAAGATCAAGCCGCCCACGAGGAGGCCTAATAATGGTGTCAGATCAATTTTGACATGGCGGCGTCAAAAATGATCCGACACCATTATTGAAACCCATGACCTTGCCGAGCCGACGCCTGGGAGCCTGGGCCGCGGAAATCGATGCCGCGTGCGATCGCTTTGAAGCGGCCTGGAAAGCAGGGCGCTCGCCGCGCCTGGAGGATTACCTCGCCAACGCTTCCGCGTCCCAGCAAGGCGAGGTTCTTTTGGCCCTGCTCGGCATCGAGCTGGAGTTGCTGGCTCGCCAGCGCATCTCACCTCATCCGCAAACGTACCTCGACCGCTTCCCGAACTTTGCATCGGCGATCCACGAGGCCTTCAACCATGCCACCTTGATCAAAGGGACCAGTGACACCTCCCTGTCACAGGATAGCTCGCTCATCGACAAGCCGGGCAGTTCGACTGCGGCGTCAGCATCCTCCTTGCCCCGGGCCATAGGACGGTTCGAAATCCTAGCCCGGCTCGGGGAAGGGGCGTTTGGGACCGTTTACCGCGCTCGCGACTCCAAGCTCGACCGCGAAGTGGCCATCAAGGTTCCCCGGCCTGAGGCCCTCGACGACGGCTACGACCTCAATCGTTTTCTTCGTGAGGCTCAGGCCGCCGCGACGATTCACCATCCCAACATTTGCCCCGTCCACGAAATCGGCGAGGCGGACGGCTTACCTTACATCGTGATGACTTTCGTGGATGGCCCTTCATTGGCTGACCACCTGCATCAACACGCCAAGCCCTTGGCCGAAGTCGAGGCGATTGCCTTGATTCGACAACTCGCTTCCGCTTTGGAAGCGGCCCATGCTCAAGGCGTCATTCATCGCGATCTCAAACCAGCCAACATCTTGCTCAAGACACGCCGTATCACGGATAACACGAAACACCAGGTCGAGCCCCTGGTCACTGACTTCGGATTAGCTCGCCGCGAGCGGCCCGATGCTGCCCTCCAAACCCAGGCGGGAGCCATCATTGGCACGCCCGCCTATATGTCCCCCGAGCAAGCCCGTGGCGACGTCACCGCCGTTGGCCCTCGTTCTGACATTTATGCTCTGGGCGTCATCCTTTATGAAATGCTGACGGGCCGGCGCCCGTTCACCGGCTCGACCGGCGAAGTGCTTGGCTCGATCCTCCATGTGGCCCCGGTGCCGCCGTCCAAACATCGTCCTGGCCTCGACCCACGCCTGGAAAGCGTTTGTTTGAAGGCGATGGCCAAGGACCCAGGCCAGCGCTACCAAAGCATGACGGCGTTCGCGGAGGCGTTGCAAGAGCTGGGTCATGAGCCGCGCAAACACTGGCCCACCTGGCCATGGTTCGTGGCCGCATCCCTTTTCCTGATTCCCTTGATCTGGGCCGCCTGGCAATGGCTTCCCACGTCGCCTCCGCCTATCACCGCCCTGGTGAGTCAGCCTCCGCCTCCCGAGCCAGCTCCCCCTGTGGACGTTCCCCTCGCTTCTGATCCCCTGGCGCGACTGACTGAGCAGGAACAGGGTTTGCTCGATTTAATCGATGCTGAGCGCGACAAGGTGCTAGCCCCGCCGCTTCGCCCCAACGCCAAGCTCACCCGCGCGGCTCGCCTTCAGGCCGACGACATGGCCCGCTGGCAAAGCTTGACCCACGAACTGGAGGGCAAAAGTCTTCCGGACCGCTTGGCGGCCGTGAACTACGACTTTAAGAACATCGGGGAAAACGTCGCCATGAATCTGCCCCGGCTTCAGGATGTGTTGGCGTCATGGATGGATTCTCCCAACCACCGCGAGAATATTCTGAGCCCAAACTACCTCGAAGCCGGCGTCGGCATGGCCATCGGGCGGGACGGGCGGACCTATTACGCGGTGATCTTCGGCACGTCCAAGGCTCCCTTGCCCCCCAATCCCGACTGGGTCGCGGCCAACCATTTTCAGCAATTGGGCGGGCTGGTTTCCGTGACTCAACTCAATCGCCGACCCATGAAGCTGCATGAGGTTGTGTTCGACAACGACATCGCGGCCGGTCGTGTCACCGACGCCGACTTGCTTCACCTACGCGGGCTGAGCCAATTGACCAAACTCTCCCTGCTCGGCTGCGCTCAGGTGACCGATGCTGGGCTCGAGCACCTTCACGGGCTAAGCAGCTTGCGGTCGTTGAACCTCGAACGCACCAACGTCACAGCCGAGGGCGTGGCCAAATTGACAAAGGCCCTGCCTAATTGCGAGGTCAAAGGGCCGTGACAGAGCGAGCCTTGGCCGCTCGGCGCGCGGAGCTGACCGACACAATGGCTGTCGCTTTCACGTTGCCAGCGCGAGCCTCGACCACGGCGGTCCCTTTCTTGTTGGCGGGAGCCTTGTACAAGCCGGTCCGACTTACGCTGCCGCGTCCGCTGATCAATGACCAGGTGAACGTCGGCTGGATCGCCAACCCCAGGCCAAACTGATCCAGGGCCACCGCGGCAAACTGAACCTTTCCGCCCGGTCGAATCGTGGCCCGAGCCGGGCGGAGTTGCAGGCTGGTCAGGGTTTGATTCAACTGCACGGTCACATCACTGGTGGAAGTCAAGCCAGCGGCATCGGTGATGGTCGCGCGAAAACGGTAGTTGCCAGCCTGGCTAAACCGAGCCGAGGTGGTCTTGGCCGTATTGGTCCCATTCGACCCAAAGACCACGCCAGCAGGCCCACTTAAGACTTGCCAGGTGTAGGTCAGATTGCCCTCCCCACCGTCGTCGGCTCCAAGAACGCTAAGCGTGGTCGTCAAGCCGGTCACCGGAGTCGGCGTCGCCTTGGCAGCCACGGCGACCGTCGGCGGTTGATTGGTCCCGCCGCCACCGCCACCACCCTGACCGTAGGTGAACCGGGCATTCGCGGACACAGCGGAGGTGCCATAGCCAAAAATCGGATTCTTGATGTTGGAGGGGTTGCCCGAGGCGTTGACGCCGGACTGCACCCGCACATCCACTGTTCCCGTTCCTGCTGGGACCGTCACCGTGATCTTGCCATCATGAACCACGGTGACGTTGGTTCCGGGTGTAGTGCCAAAGAGCACCTGGATTCGGCCCGCGCCTCCTGAGAAGTTTTGGCCTAGCACGTCGATCCTCGTGCCAGCCTGGGCCTGGGTCGTGCTCAACCCCGTGACGATCGGCGTCAGGTCCACCACTTCAAAATCAGCAAAGTGGAGGCTCTTGAGTCCGCGCGTGGACGATTGCACGTCGTCATCATCCCAGGTCAACGTCCGTCCGTTGGACGCATCGACGGCATAGCTGGCCCCCGAGAAATAGAAGTTGCTGCCGTTGTCGGCCACGATCAAGCCGTAGTCCTTCATGGCCTGGGCAACGATCTTGGCCTGGGGGTTGAGCTGCGAAATGTCCACGCTGGCTTTGAGGCGGAACCGCGCTCCCATCGGCGGCATGATGGCAGCATTGGTGTTGCCCGGGTTGGCGGTGTGTGACGCGGGGAACAAATACTGGTTGAGGATGATCGCGTTTTGCAGCGTCATGCGGATGGCGTGGTTGATGACGCCCTGTCCGCCCTGGCTCGCCGGCAAGCCTTCGTCGGGCCGCACCAGTCCGGGGAGGATCGCCAACCCCGCCGCATCGGCCGAGGTCCAACCCAACCTGCGGAACTGGTTGGTCTTCATGTTCCAGACCGTGAGCTGGTCGGCATGCCATTGGCCGTCGCCGTTCTCTGACGGCCGTGACGCCCGGTACAGCTCATAGCCGATGTTGTTGTCCTGGTCCCAGATCAACAGGTGTGAATCGCCGCGAGCATCGACGCCATCCTTGGGACGGTTTTGATAATCCCCTTCGATCACGGCATTCGCGGGAATCGGCACGTCCGAGAGATCGCTCTCATCGTCGTAGGCGTCGAGGACAACGCGGACCTTGGGTTGCGAGTTGCCGTGGACGATGTTGTAGGGGATGCCGTAGAGGTCGCGCGAATCGCGGAAGTCCTCGCTAAAGTCGGGATGGAGCCGGCCATTACCGGAACGGTTGACGATGTTGTTGATGATGGCTGTCGAATTGACGGCCACGGGAGCATCGGCGATCCGTTGGTTCCACGGGTTGTCCGAAGGAAATAACTGCTGGCCCAACAGCGCGGGCACCAGCCGGTCTTCGAGCGGTTCCAGCGAGAGAACAACGGTGCGAAGCACAGAACGATGATGGCAGCGGAACATGGCCGAGGAATCTCCCTTCCCACACCAAAAAGAATAGTAACGCGGGGAGTCGAAGGTCGGCCAATCATGGCCGCGACGGGAAGGGACGGGAGGGTCGCAGGGGATGATCCCATCTCCTAGCACGCGAACGCGGGGGTGTCAAATCCGACCTTGAGACGCCCGTTTTTCGGATCACCTAATTTTTTAGGCGATTCTCATTGATCGTTCATCAAAGAATTGACATTATTAACTGCACGTGGATCGCCGGGTCCTTGGGAGCCCCAGAATTCGTTGGAGACAAGCATCATGCGATTGACCTGGACCGCCTGGGTTCGCAAGGTTCGCTCTTACCTTTCTCATACGCCAAGCCGTCGGATTCGAACACGTCGCTGGGTTCCGAGCGTGGAGGCCCTGGAAACACGAACCGTGTTGACCGCAAATATCACCAACCTGACCTTGGCTACCGATACGGGCCCCAACACCCCCGACGCCGTCACCAAGATTCAGACCCCTACCCTTGAGGGCACCGCCCTGGCCAACGCAACCGTGCAGATCTTCAAGGGGATCGATCCTCTTGGCACGACCACGGCGGACGACGATGGTGATTGGACCTTCACCGTCCCCAACGCCTTGGGCGACGGGCCGCACTCGTTCTCGGCCAGCGACTCAGGTGGCTCCGGCCAGACGCTTGTGGTCACCATCGACACCGACACGCCTGCGGCTCCGGTCATCAGCTCGATTAACGACGACACCGGCGAAAGCCCCGTTGATCGGGTCACCTCCGATACATCTGCTTCGATCCAAGGCACGGCCGAGGCCAATAGCTTGATCACCCTCAAGCTGGGCGGCTCGACCGTGACCACGACCACGGCGAATGGCGTCGGCGACTGGTCCTTCACGAACTTGACTCTTGCTGAAGGAACCTATGCCGTCACCGCGACCGACCTGGCCGGCAACGAAAGTGTGCTCTCGACGCAGACCGTGGTGGTCGATACGTCGGCCCCTGCCGCCCCGGTGATCGTCACCCTGACCACCGACACAGGCTCCAGTACCACCGATCGCATCACCAATGACACGACGCCCCTCATTGCGGGAAGCGCAGCCCCCAAAAGCATCATCACCCTGAAACGGAATGGTACCGCGGTCACCACGGTGATTGCCGGCGCTGATGGCGTATGGTCGTTCAACTTGAGCAGTACCGTCATGGCCGCGGGAACCTACACGGTCACCGCCATGGACCAGGCCGGCAACGAAAGCAATGCTTCCGCCCAGACCGTTGTCATCGACACGACGGCCCCAGCCATTCCCGTCATCACCTCAGTGACGACCGATACGGGCAGCAGTGCCACCGACTTCGTGACGTCCGACACGACACCAACCATTACCGGGACAGCCGTCGCGGGGTCCACAATCACCTTGAAGCGTGGGACGACCGTAATCACCACGACCACCGCGGATACCAACGGCGCCTGGTCGTTTAACATCACTTCTGCTCTCGCCCAAGGCGTTTACGCGGTCACCGCAACCGACCCGGCCGGCAACGAAAGTGACACCTCGGTCGCTGATGTGATCATCGACACCGCGGCTCCTACGGTGCCAACGGGCCTGGCCCTCGACTCAGCCACTGACTCCGGGACCAAGGGAGACAACCGTACCAACGTCCAGGCCGTCACGGTGAAGGGGACAGCCAACGCTTCGGCGACGATCAAGCTCTTCGATGGAGCCAACCAGGTGGGCACCGCCGTGGCCGACGCCAATGGGGCCTGGAGCATGACCACCACGGCGCTCAATGAAGGTCTGCGGGTCCTGTCAGCCACCGCGACCGACTCGGCCGGCAACGAAAGTGCTGCCTCCGCCTTGCTGACCGTGACCATCGACCTGACCGCTCCCGCGGCCCCGGTATCTCTCGACCTGCCCACTGCCAGCGACAACGGCCTCTCCACTGTGGACAATGTCACCTCGACCACGACTCCTACTTTAACGGGCACCGCCGAGGCCAATGCAACCATCAAGGTCTTTGATCGAGCAACCTTGCTGGGGACGACGACCGCGAGCGCCTCGGGGGCATGGACCTTCACAAGTCCGGTCCTGGCCGACGGCACTCACACTTTGACCGCGACGGCCACCGACGCGGCCGGCAACGTCTCGGCTGCCTCAGGGCCATTGACCATCACCACCGACTCGACGGGGGCGATTGCCAATCCCTTACGGGACGTAACCCAGCGCGCTCGCATTCGCAAGTCAAAGGCCGAGCGTGAGCGAGCCCAACGCCGTGCCGCTCGCCGAGCCGCTCGGCACACCGGGCCCATCTTCCGACAGACGGTGACGATCACGAACACCAGCTCGGAGACGATGGACGGCCCGATCTACCTGCTGCTCAAAGGCCTCGACTCGGACATTGACCTGTTAGGAGCCAACTCAGGCAAGACCGGCAACAACACCCAGTACATCAAGTTGGACGTGACCGACCTGGCCCCGGGCGAGACCGTGAAAATTACCTTGAGGTTCAACAACCCGCTTTGGCGGCTCATCGACTGGGACCCCAAACTTCTCGCAGGAGTGGGAACCCTCTAGCAAGTGCGTGGCGAGCCCAGCCGCGTAAGCGGCGGGGCTCTCTTTTTGGACAAGGGCCCCGCCGCTTACGCGGCTAGGCTCGCCCGCTTGACCGCACACCAGGCAACGTTATGATGACATCAGCGTGAGGCACGTTGCCCACGCATCGGTCCCCGCGGGTGTGACCAACCCCGCGAGTTAGGAGACAACTCATGCATCCCGCCTTCATGGCTTGGGGCTGCGCGCCGCGCGGCCATCATGCCTGTCATCCCCACCATGCCTGGCATCGCCGCAAGCACCACCAAGAAGGGACGGCCGAAGAGATGGATGACGACCCTCTGGGCGGCGGGTTCGGCGTCCGCCGGCCGCTGCGCTTCCTGGCCCACAAGCTGGATCTTGACGACCGCCAGGTCACTGAACTGGCCCGCATTCTCGATGAGCTAAAAACCGAGCGTGCTCAAGCCGAGGTGGACCGCCGCCGTTCACTCACCGCCTTCGCCGACGCTCTGACAACCGAGGCGTTTGACACCTCCAAAGCTGCCGAGGGAGGCCAGCTGCGGGTCAAGTCGGCCGAGCGACTGCGTGAAGCCGTGGTCAAATCGCTGCAACAAATCCACGCTTTGCTGTCGCCCGAGCAACGGTCGCGCCTGGCCTACCTGATCCGCACCGGCACCTTGGCTGTTTGAGGATTGGATGCCACCCATCCGTGACCCGTCGCTTTGCGGGGGATTAATACTCCGTCGTGGACCGACGGGCCACGGGCAAGCCAAAAAGAGCAATAATAGGAGTAAGGATTCGATTGACACAGCTGTGTCAATCGAATCCTTACTCCTTTTTCCTATTGGCCCCGGCGGTCCGTGTTATTGACGGAAGCACCAAGCAGCTCGACCTAAGCCAGGAGACGGCAAGGATCGCACCAACATTGGACTTCATGGAAGACCTACTTATCGAGTAGGAGGGCAAATGGTTCGATGATGGCCCATTTCGTTGGAGGGATGCAAACCTTTGCATCGACGATCTATTCGGTTAAGATACAGAGATTCACCGATTCGCGCGGAGAGTGTGATGGCCCGTAAAGACCCCAAGACCGAAGTCGTTGCCTTCAAGGTCGAGAAGGAACTGGCCGACCTACTCAATAAACTTCCTAATAAAAGCGCTTTTATCCGTAAAGCGATTGAAGCTCAATTGGGCCTGGCATGCCCGTTGTGCAATGGCAAGGGCGTGGTGCCGCGGGGGTTGCACGATCACTTCGCGGCCCTGTTGCCCAAGCTGAGCAATCGGCGCTGCGATGGCTGCGGCACGTCGCAGCAGCTGCCGCGCGACGGTGGCAAGCTGTCCGACGACGACCGAGTGCGTCTAGAGCAATTCTTCGGCGGCGGGCCATTATATTGCGATGGCTGCTTCGAGAAGGCCCCCGAGTGCGACGACTGCGGCTGGCACATCGCCCCTGAGCGCATCGCCGACCACTTCCGCAAGGTTCACAGCGATTGACGATTTCACCTTTGATCAACTTCGTCGGGACCTCGCTGAACCGTTGTCTCATCCCACGGCCACGGACCTGCGCGGCTCCAGCGACCTGGTCACGGCCTGGGCGCTGAACCACTTCGCCAAGCTTCCTGAGTTGCCGACCGGCCGAGCCGCGTCGCGGTCGGAAACCGAAGCTCTCCTACGCGAGCCGCCCCCGGAGCAGGGCCAACCGTTCGCCGAGGTTCTTGACGAGTTCACGGCCAAGGTGCTGCCGCGTGCAGTGCTGGTGAATCATCCGCGCTTTCTAGCCTTCATTCCCGGCGCTCCCAATTTCCTGTCGGTGTTGGGGGACTGGTTATGCGCGTCGGCCAATTTCTTCGCGGGGGTCTGGCTGGAGGCGAGCGGGCCGGCTCAGGTGGAACTCCTGGTCCTCGATTGGTTCAAGGAGTTTCTCGGTTGCCCGCCTGAGAGTGGCGGCATCCTGTGCGGCGGCGGGTCCGAGGCGACGCTGACTGCCCTGGTTGCCGCGCGCGAACGGTTGCCGTTCGGCGATCGCCATCGGGCGGTGTTGTACGTTGCCGAGCAACGCCACTGGTGTGTCGATCGGGCAGCGCGGATCATGGGGTTGGCTCCCAATCAGGTGCGGCCGTTGCCCTGCGACCGCGACTTTCGCTTGCAGCCTGGTACGGTCGTCGAGGCGGTGCGACACGATCGGGACGCGGGCCTCATCCCCTGGGCTTTGGCTGTTAATGCCGGCACGACCAACACCGGCACCGTCGATCCGCTTGATGCCCTGGCCGACGTCTGCGCCGAGCTGGGCCTGTGGTTGCACGTCGATGCTGCTTATGGTTGGGCCGCCGTCCTGACAGCGGAGGGCAAGGCACAGTTGAAGGGCATCGGCCGGGCTGACTCGCTGGTGCTCGATCCGCACAAATGGTTTGGCCAAACCTTCGAGGTCGGCTGCGTCCTGGTGCGCGAGCCGCGGTTGCTGGAGCAGGCCTTCTCGTTACGGCCAGAGTACATGCAAGACGTGGAGCCGAACCTCGACGAGGTCAACTTCGCCGATCGCGGCCTGGCCCTGACCCGGCGGTTTCGAGCCTTGAAAGTATGGCTCTCGGTGAAGGTGCTCGGCGTCGGTTGGTATCGCGGCCTGGTGGAGCGCTGCTGTGCGTTGGCACGGTTCGCGGAGGAGCTGCTTCGCCGCACGCCCGGCTTTGAGATATTGTCACCCTCTCAACTCAGCATTGTCTGTTTTCGGCACGTCAAACCCGGCCTGAATGAAGAAGAACTCAACGTCGCCAATCTCGCCCTGGTGGATCGACTCCGGGCCACGCAGAAAGCGTTCATTTCCTCGACCAAGCTCCGCGGCCGGGTGGCGTTGCGGTTTTGTTTCGTCAACTGGCGCACGACAGCGAGCGATGTGGAAGCCGTGGTCGCCCTGTTGGCCGCCTTGTCTTGACTGCTCTTTTGCCAACGGACCATAATGATTTGACGCTTGTGCCATTCGTTCGACGAGGGCTGCTCATGGACTATCGCAAGATCGAGATTGCCAACGCGCCGGAGGCCGTTCGCGCTTTCTTCCATAAAGTGGGCGACCAGGCGATCATCATTGAGAAGCACGGCAAGCCATTGGGCATTTTGTACCCATCTCGTGAGCTAAACGTCACGGCCGAAGGAACCTTGGCAGACGTTAAGGGGGGGTGGGCCATGCTTCCCGATTCTGTCCTTCAAATTGGCCGGCGCGGATGGCCTCCTCCTGAAGAAATGGATCGAACCAACTGAGTGAGGAAGCAAGGATGCCCAAATGTTTTCTGCTCGACACCGATCATTGCATTGCCTATTTGCAACCTTCGCAACCCGCACCTGCTATCGTGGCCCAGCGGATGGCCCGTATGTCGGCGGCTGATTTGAGGATCGCTGAGGCGACGGCAATGGAACTATGCGAAGGCCCGTGGCATAGTCAACAAGCCGCGGCTTTTCACTTGGCGAGAAGGTCGCTTCATACATTTCTCAGTTGGATTCCCATCCTGTCGCCTTCATTCAAAGGCATCGAGGAATTTGGCAGGCTTCGTGCCATTTTGAGACAGCAAGCTTGCTTGATTCCGGATTTTGACTTAACCATTGCCGTCACGGCCCTGGCTCACGGCCTCACGCTGGTCACGCACAACACACGGCACTTTAGCCGGATTCCTGACCTGGTCCTCGACGATTGGATTCCCTGACGTTCACGTCGTCGGGTTGCCGTCGAAGTCCAGCCAGCGGTGCGTCTCGTAATCGTACAGTTGACAGGTCGCCAAAATCCGCTGGCCGTTTTTCCACGTCAACGGGTACCTGACCACCTCCTCAAACGCTTGTTCGAGGATCGTCTGGCACTCGGGCAGCGCGGTTAACGGCACGCCCGGATCGACATGATGGGCTGTGTGGTCGAGGGAATGGCCCATCAGTTTGTCAACCCACCACGGCACCTCGACGTGGACCGTTGCCTCGACCTGGCCGCGGAAGAAGCTCCATTGCGAGCGGTCGGCATACCAGCGGACGCGCGGATGCGTGTGATGTAGGAAGCCAATGAACCCCGCCCACCACATCATCACCACAAACGGGAACACCACGCAAGCGAGGATGGCAACCGGCCACGGTGTCAGGGGAAAGCCAAAGGCCATGGCCAACAATCGGCAAGCCAGCAAGACGGCAAGTTGGGTCAAGAACGAGGCCACCACAAAGAGGCGATCCATCCAAACCACCAGTGGGCGCGGTTTGCGTTGAGCCCCCGAACCGTCCAGCAGGATCATCGACTTCCACCACCATTCGATCATCGCACACAACGCCGTGCCGGGAACGGTTCGGTAGCAACGCTCCAACCAGCGCCGCCAGGCGGGCAAGCGGTCGTACTCAGCCTTGGACAGCGGAGCCCACATGGGGTCGAGTCCCTTGATGTTGGTGAAGGCGTGGTGCAATTTGTTGTGGCTGACGATCCAACCCGAATAGGGAATCAGCCCCGGCAGGAACGCTAGCCGGCCCAGCCATTCGTTCAGCGCGGGGCTGGCAGTCAAGCTGCCGTGGCCGGCGTCGTGGCCAAGAAACTGAAGCCAGCACATGCAAAAGAAGAGCGGCACGACCCCCAGCAGTTGCACCGGCCACCAGGGCGTGAGTGCCGTGAGGACGAATGATGTCAAGTAGCCGAACAGGACGACCGTAAACAGGGCGACGCCTCGACTCGTTGAAACGGCTCGCCGTTGAGGAGGCAAATGGTGACGGATGGCGCGGACGTTGAGCTGGCTCATGGCGGCCTCGGAGTCGCTTGAGGGTCGATGGTCTTCAATCAACGCCTCCGCGAATTGGGGCAACACCCCTCATGGCTTTACTTGAGCCCAGCGCTCGCTTAGGATTTAGGCCACGTTAATGATCTCCTATTAAGGGTCGAAGGCTCGCCATGACCGTTCCTCGCTCCGTGACCGTCTGGCTTCACCAGCTTCGCCAGGGCGACGCGGCCGCTGCTCAAAACCTGTGGGAAGGCTATTTCGATCCCCTGGTGCGGTTGGCGCGGGCCAGGCTCAAGAGCCTGCCCCGGCGTGCCGCGGATGAGGAGGACGTGGCGTTGAGTGCCTTCGACAGCTTCTGTCGCGGCGCGGGGCAGGGGCGCTTTCCGCGTCTGGACGACCGCGATGACCTTTGGCAGGTCCTCTTCGTCATCACCGAACGCAAGGCCATTGACCTCATTCAGCACGAAGGCCGGAGCAAACGCGACTGGCGTAAGCTCCAATCGGGATCGGAAGAGGATTCGCCGCTCGATGGCGTCATGGCCCGCGAGCCGGACCCGGCGTTCGCGGCGCAGGTCGCGGAGGAGTGTGAGCGCTTGCTCGGCCGGCTGGCCGACGATGGCTTGCGGGCGATCGCATTGAAGAAGATGGAGGGCTTCACCAACGAGGAGATCGCGGCAGCGGTCGGCACATCGCTGGCCACGGTCGAACGGCGGCTCCGTTTGATTCGCCGTGAATGGGAACAGGTGGAAGGCGATGGAAACCCTGCCCCTCGCTATTGAGCGCCAGATTGATGACGTTTGCCTGCGCTTCGAGGCCGCCTGGCAAACCGGCCAGGAACCGCGCATCGATGACTTTCTTGATGGCATCCCCGAGGTACACCGGCCGCCCCTGCTTCAGGAGTTGCACCGCCTGGACGCCGAATATCGGCAACGCCAGGCGAGCTTGCCGTGCTTCCCCGGATACGAAATGTTGGAGGAACTGGGCCGAGGGGCCATGGGGGTGGTGTTCAAGGCTCGCCAGCTCAAGGCCAACCGGCCCGTCGCGGTCAAGATGATCCTCGCAGGGGCGCTCGCCTCGGCCGAGGAAGTGGCCCGGTTCCAACGCGAGGCCCGCGCGGCAGCGGCCCTCGACCATCCCAACATCGTGCCCATCTACGAGGTCGGCGAACACGAAGGCCGGCCCTTTTTCACGATGAAGCTGATTGCCGGGGAAAGCCTCGAAGCTCAGGTGAAACGCGGGCCAATGGCTTCACGTGCGGCGGCGGAAATCCTAGTTCAGATGGCTCGCGCCATTCAGCACGCTCACAACGCCAACGTCATCCACCGCGACCTGAAGCCTGCCAATGTTCTACTTCAAGAAAACGTTGCGCGCAAAGACGCCATCGAGGACGCCAAGGAAGACAACAAGGAATCTTTGCGTCCTTCGTTTGGACCTTTGCGTCTTGGCGCGCAAGGTCTTTCTCTTCTCCCTCAAATCACGGACTTTGGATTGGCGAAGAAGCTCGACGAGGTTGGCCAGACCCGGACCGAGGCCGTCATGGGCACGCCCGGCTACATGGCCCCGGAGCAAATCGGCCAGGCCAAGGAAGCGACGCCCGCGGTCGATGTTTATGGCCTGGGCGCGGTCCTTTACGCGCTCCTGACCGGCCGGCCGCCGCATCAGGCTGAGACCCTTTGGGACACGCTCAACCAAGCGCTCAACGAGCGCCCCGCGCCGCCGCGCTTGCTCAATCCCAAGATCGACCGCGACCTGGAAACGATCTGCTTGAAATGCCTGGAGAAGGACCCGGCTTCACGTTACCAAACCGCCGCAGCCCTGGCACACGACCTGGACTACTACCTGGCCGGCCAACCCATTGCCGCCCGGCCGCCCAGCTGGGTCGAGCACGTCATGCTTCAACTGAAACGGGACGCTTTCGACGACCCGGCCGGCTATCGAGCTTTTGCCCTGACCTGCCTCTTCATTCTCGTTCCCATGCACACGCTGATCTTCATTTTGGTGTCCTGGCACCTTTGGCCCAATCTCGTCCGCGCTTTGGTGGTGTTGAACAGCTTGGGCATCTGGGCCGTCTACATCGGCTTCTACAAGCGGTACGGTCACAGTTGGAGTGCCGTCAGTCGCCGACAGACATTGATCTGGATTGGCCTCACGCTCGGCTACCTCGTGACCTGGATCGCGGCGGGCTCGCCGGGTGATGCCTCGCTGTTCCCCGTTTACTCGGCGTGGGCCACGCTCTACGGATTGACCTATTTCTTCATGGGAACCACCACCTTGGGGCTTGCCCTCGTGATCGGGATGTTATGGTTTCTTCTGGCCCTCGTTATCGCCTGGACGCCTGCTTGGGCACCCTTGGAATACGCTGCCTTGTATGCGATCAATATCGGGCTGCTCATCGTGGCCTTGAGACGCCGGATTCAGTCATTGTCCTGATGATGGACGTGCAGGGCCCGGCCGCCGAGGCGGGCGGCAAACATCGCTTGCTGGTCGCGCGTCATGGCTTGCATGTACTTCATGCGCACCGTGTTGATCCAGCGACATGGACGCTTGCCGTAGTCCGTGGCGACGCGGATCAGCACGGGGCCTGGAAACCCGAATGCCGCGCGGATGCCGCCCTCGATGCCGTCGTTGCTGTTGATCTCCAGGTACTCCACGCCATAAGCACGGGCCAAGGACGGATAGTCAATGTGGGCCAACACGGTCGCGGTGGTGCGCAAATAGGCGGACTTTTGCAGCGTCTGCATGTAGTGATAAACCTGGTCGTCCAGCACGAAGAACTTGACCCCCAACCCTTCGCGAGCCGCCGAAGTGATCTCGACCATGCTCATCAAGAAGCAGCCGTCGCCGGTGATGGTAGCCACCTGCCGACCGGGGAACGCACGCTGCCCGCCGATCGACGCCGGGATCGACCAGCCCATCGCCTGGTTGTCCGTTGGGTTGAAGTAAGTACGCGGTTGCAGCACTGAATAGAACTCGCCCGACCAGTGTTCTGTCTGCGTCACATCGACATAAAGCAACGCATCGGGATTGAGGACTTGGCGCATCCCTAATACGAGCAAAGCGGGATCGACCGCGTGATGCGCCCGGGGAATGGCGGCGTGCTGAAGTTCCTCGGCCTTGAGCTTGGCGATCTGCTCGACGAGGTTTTGATTGGGCGGCCGTCGCACCAGGTCGGCATGGCTGAGCAACCGCTCCATGAACTTGCCCGCGTCGGCATGAACGCCGACGTCCACCTTCATGTTCCGGCCAATGTTGTTGGCACAACTATCGACCTGGATCAACGGGTGCTTTTCGGGCTGCGAATAGAAGCCGGTGGAGACCTCGCTGAACCGGACGCCAATGGCCAGGACGCAATCGACGTCGTGCTTGAAGATCATCTCGGCCGTTTTGGTGGCTTGCCCGCCGTAGCCCCAGCCAACCGCGAGCGGATGGCACTCGTTGATGACGCCCTTGCCGCTGACGCTCGTGGCCACCGGGGCTTGCAATAGCTCCGCGACCTGGGTGAGCAACGCCGAATGATCCATGCAGCCAATGCCGGCATAAATGCCAACACGGAGCTTTTGACTCGTTAAAATACCCAGCGCCCGCAGGAACGGCTCCTCGCTCATCGGCAGAACGGGTGGCGGCGGCGGGGCGGAGTTGAAGTTGGCGATGGCGATGAAGAACGGGTACGGCACCACCACACCAACCGGCCCCGGCTCGCCGCAGCGGGCCAGGGCAAACGCTTGCCGGATGCCATCGGGGATTTGCTCGACGCGGTCGATTTTGTAGACGCCTTTGGTGACGGTTTGCAGGATCGCCGTGTTGTTCAGCTCGTGAACCTGAAACGCCTTGGCCATCGGGCCGCGATCGACGTCGCAGCAAATGACGACCATCGGGATGCTGTCGAGGAGGGCCTCGCCGATGCCGGTCATGGCATTGGTGAGACCGCAACCAGGGACCACGCAGCAGACGCCGACCCGGCCCGTGGCGCGAGCATAACCGTCAGCCATGGTGCTGGCGGAGAACTCATGGGTGACGAGGAAATAGTCCAGGCCCATGGACTTCATGGTGTCCCACAGGTCGTTGTCCTGGGCCCCGGGGATGCCGAAGACGACCTCGGTGCCTTCGAGCTTGAGGGCTTCCGTCAGAGCGGCCGAGCCGGTCATCTTACCGGTGACCCAGCCGGCCTGGACGATGGGATTGGCGAGCACGGGTTGACCGGGCAACGCGGCCGCGAGTCCTGCTCCAGCCGCGACCTTGAGCAAATCTCGTCGGGTGATCTTGTCGCTCATGGTGCCTCCCTGCCCCATTCCGTTATTCATGGTTTCGCGCGCTGCTGATTACATCGGACCCGATGTTTCAAACCATCACGTCGAATACAAGCGCCGGCCCAAGAGCAAGGCTGGCGGAAGCAAGAGAAGCACAACCAATCCGATTGTACCGGCTGTAGCGGTTGCAAGGATCGCGTCGAGAGCCACCAACCCCAGCACCGACCGTTTGACCGCTGCTTGCACCAGCGCCGGCTCCGGCCTGGCAATCGCCCGACAGACGGGGATGCCGATCCAAAAGCCGAAGCCCACCAGCAAGAAGGGAAACAACGGCGACGGCGTGGGCTGCATCCCTTCCTGTTCCAACACCACCGGCACCGGCAACGCCAGCAACAACCCCACGAGCATGACGGTCGCCGCCAGGGTCAAGGCCGTGACGCTGCTTTGCCGAGCCTCGGTCCGCGCGAACCAGGTCACGCCGACGATGTACACGCCGACGACGAGAGCTAACCAAAGCCCGGGCGAAAATGTAGGTAGAATGCCCGTCCAAACAATGGGCCATTTGGAAGAGGGAATCGAAGCCAATGATAATCCAAGCCATACATTGAGGAAACGGCATGTCCCCATCGCTATCGGTCCGAGGACAGTGCGCTTGAGGTAACCGTCATAACTGAAAATGGCCACCACGAGCATGGCAGCGATCCCGAATGCTCCTGCAAGGGCCGCCGCGAACATTCCTAGAACGATAAGACCTTTCCCGAGAATGATGGCGGCCCGCATCGACACCCGGCCCGAGGGCAATGGCCGGAAGGGACGTTCCTTGCGATCCTGTCCGATGTCGAACACGTCATTAAAGACCATGCCGGCACAGTACAGGCACCCGGAAGCCACCAGCAGAAGAAGGAAGTATGGCCATTGATCAGGCAGGGAATGGGTGGCCAGAGCTGCCAACGTAATGTCCGCAAACGCCGTAAAGACATTGGGCAAGCGCACCAATTGAGCGAAGGAGCGAAATCGGTTCAAGGATTCTCAATCCTCAAAGGCATTGCGCGGAACTCTTTTGTTATTTCTCGCCACGGACATACTCTCCCAGCATTCCGAATTGCTTGAAGAAATCGTGCTCCTCCACGCCAATGGGGCTCTTGAAGAAACACGCCAGATGCTTGAGCGGCCCGACCTCGCCGCGCCGCTGGGACAGCAATGCCAACCGTGCCAGGTCGAGCACTAGGGGGGCCGCCAGGATCGAGTCGCAGCCTTGCCAGGTGAATTGCATCATCATCTTCACGCCCAGGAAGCCGCGAAAATGAATGTGGTCCCAGGCCGTCTTCCAATCGTCCATCGACTCGATGTACTCGATGCTGACGTGGGTTTGCGGCTTGTAGCCCAGGATTGACGACACCACCTGGTCCTTGCTTTTGACCTTGGACGCCTTGTTCACGGGATCGTCCAGCACCAGGCCGTCGCGGTTGCCGAAGATGTTATGGCCCACCCAGCTCAGCACTCGGAAGTTACGCAGAGCGAACATCGGCGCCAGCACGGTCTTCATGAGCGTTTCGCCGGTCTTGCCATCCTTGCCGCAATGGCACGCCTTGCGCTCGAGGGCCAGTTCCTCGATGGCGGGCACGCAAGCCCCCAACGATGGCGTGAAATTGATGAACGGCCAGCCAAGATCGAGTGTCGCCCAGGCATAGAGCGAACTGGCCGGCAACACGGTCTGGTCGCGGCGCTGCAAGGCATTGGCCAGCCGTTCGCGTGACGAATGGATGTCGCTCAGGGCGAACGGCGGCTCCGTCGAGGAGACGTTGACAACGACAACCTGGTCCAGACGGTGGCGAGCCTGGAAGTCGCGCAGGTCATTTTGGATGCGTTCTATCACCGCACGGCCGGTGTCGGCACGATGGGCCTCGGGCAAGTCGGCAAGCTTGCTGATGGTGGGCCCGGAGTTCGAGACCGTGCCGACGCGAACGTTTTCGCCCCAGTCATCGAGGTCGGCCAGACAGGCGTCGGTAAGGCCAGGCTCGAAAATGTTGGAGCGTTGTTGCAACTCGTGGACGGCCTGGCGATAGCTGGTTCGCCGCACGTCGTGGCCGCCGACCACGAACTGGTTAAAGGAATCGAGCTTGAGGCCGTCAAATTGAGGCAAGGCCGTCACGAGCGAGGTGGAGTCGATCAGGCCACGGCGCAAGGCGGCCAGGCCAAGGACGACAGTGGTGGCCACGCCGCCGTGCGCCCCAAGCAGCCACAGTCCAACGCGAGGTGGGGTCATGGGTAGGTTTCTCAAAGGAGGTCAGGCAAGCGAGCCGATGCAAAGGCCGGGCCAAGGAGGAGAGAAGGCCTCGCAACCAGGCGGGAAGGAGGAAGAAGGAAGATCGTCAATCACTTGGATAACCACGGGTCTGTCTCAAGGCGGTCAGCCGTTGTCCAGCGCTGGTGAAGGAAAGATCATTGTGCCGCGCCAACGCAAAGGGGTCAAGGAGCCGCTGACTTTGATGGTGGAGTCCAGGTCATATCATGGGACTGAAGCGATTCGCGAGTCCCTTGGTTTTCGTCATGACTCCGTCTGATTTTGCTGCCTTGTGGCGCTGGTTGCCGTTCGCGGCGGGGTCACTGGCGCTGGCGGCCATGGGGATTTGGTTTCTGCGGCCCGGCGTCGCTCGCTGGGAACTGCCGCCGCAACGAACTCGAGCTGTTCCTTGGGGAGGAGCCGAATTGTGCGGCATTTTCCTCCTGATTGTCCTCCAGGTCTGGGCCGCCCTTCTAAGTGATGGTCTTCGGCTCGTCGCTAACGCTCTAGACAACGACTCCTTTGTCGGGGACACGCCGCAATCTCGCCTCCGCTGTCAGTTGTGGGGCGGCATTCTGGCTTTGCCTCTTCAGCTTGGCTCCATTCTCCTCGTGGTTCATCTGGTAAGCGGCACTCGCTTATATCAGCTCGGGCTGCACACCTCTCGCTGGGGTCGGAACGTCCTGGTTGGCTTCCTGGCCTGGGCGACCTTCACGCCGTTCATTTTGACCCTGTATGAAACCACTGTCTGGTTGGTTAATCGACTCGGCTTGCCGGAAGCGGAAAACCACCCTTTGACCAGGTTCCATCAGGAGGGAGGCAACCCGCTCGACGGTTTGGCCATTGTCCTCACGGCGGTGATCGCGGCCCCTCTGAGCGAGGAACTCGTGTTTCGTGGATTGCTTTTGCCCTGGACCGCTCGGAGGAGCTGGCGCGGCTGGCTGGTTCTGGGTTTGGCCGTGGCGGTGACGGGACTGCTTCGGTGGGGACATTATCAAACAGCGCTGGCAGAAAGGGGGATCCACGGCCTTCTCGTGGAAATGATTCCCCTCTTTGCGATGGGGACCGTCGCGAGCGGCGTGGGCCTGGTTCGCCTCGTCTGGCGGCGTGACGTCGCGCAAGCTGATCCCATGCTGGCCATCGCGGCGACAGCCCTCTTGTTCGCGGCGATGCACAGCTCCTGGCCGTCGCCGGTGCCGTTGTTCTTGTTGGGGTTGGTGCTGGGCTACGTGTCTTACCGCACGGCGAGTTTGGTACCCTCGATCGTGCTTCATGCCCTGTTCAACGCGGTGTCGTGTGTGATGTTGTTCTTTCCCTGGCTCATCCATTAGTGAGGCTTGACGACTACACCCGCCATCCCTTCAACCTCGACGGGCGTTTCCGGCTCCCAATGGCCGCGCTTCAAATAGGCCATCGCAATCGAACCCAGGCGCGGCGATGTGACTGCAGACGTAACCTGCCCAATCTCGGCCCCGTCGCGGACGACCTTGCCTCCTGCTTTCACTTCGCCGGACAGCTTTAATTGAACCAACAATCGGTTGATATGGCCCCGGTCGCGGGCCATGACGATTGGTTCTTGACCTAAATAACAACCTTTGGTGTAGGAAATGGCCTGCGCCGTCCGGCCGACTTCGGGTGCGAAGCGGTCGGGCTCCACGTCCACGCCGAACACGGGAACGCCCGCCTCGATGCGCATGATCTCGAACACTTCTGGTCCTTGAAGGACGGCTCCGGCTTGCTCCAGGTCGCGTTTCACGTCGGCAAGTTTGTCGCGAGCGCAGAGCACATCCACGCCGCCGACGCCGAGCCGGTTCCATTGGCGAACATCGGGCAGCTTCAAGGAGGCGACCAGGTTGGCTGTCTCTGGGCCTGCGATGTGCAGGACGGCCAGCTCGGCGGTGCGGTCGGCGAACTGCACGTCCTCGCTGATCAGGTAGCGGTCGAGGTGTTTGAGGACGACGTCGTTTTGACCCGGAGGTGTGTCAATTTGGTAGACGTGCTGTCCATCGCGCTCACGGTGGAAGATGTTGACGTAGGCAATGACGCGGGCCTTGGCGTTGCACAGGAAGGCTTCGCGGCCTTCGCCGACGGGGAGATCAAGGATGTCGTGGGTGGACAGATTGTGCAGGAAGCGAGCGGCGTCCTTGCCCGTCAGGTCCAGCGTTCCGCGTGTCGAAAGGTCGAACAGCAACGCCCCGGCCATCGGTCACCAACTCGACAGGATCCAAAGGATCAAACCGCCCACCGTCAGCAAAGCACCCAGGATGCCAAGGGTCAAGATCAGGGCCAGCTTTTGGCGTTTCTTTTCGCGCTCCACCACGGCCGCGAGCCGGGTCGAGGAAATGGAGCTATCGACCACCGAGATCGGCGTGGGCGAGAACTCGACGGGCATGGTGCCGATCAACGCGGCAGGGTCGTCGTCATCGCGGTGGAGGAACGGGTCGGCCCCGTCGTCCTCGGCTGTTGTGGGGAATGAATCGACGAGGTCCACGTCCACGGCGGCCTCGATTGGCCGGACGCCGGACCAGGCACTGGGGCTGACCTTGGCGAGCGGAGTCAAAGCCTCAACCGCCTCGGCAGGCGTTTGAAAGCGGTGGGCGGGGTCCTTGGCCATGAGCTTGCTCACGATGGCCATGACCTCCGCCGGCACGTCGGGACGCAACGAGGCGATGGGCGTGGGCTCGTCGGTGCTGTGGCGGACCAGTTTTTCAAGGACCGTGCCGCCGGGGAACGGCACCCGCCGGGTCAGCAGGAAATAAAACGTTCCGCCCAGGCTATAGAGGTCGCTGCGGATGTCGGTGTGGTGCAGGTCGCGCGATTGCTCGGGAGACAAGAAGTCGGGCGTCCCCATGATGGTGTTGTCTTTGGTCAGGATCGTGCCCACCTGCTCATGTTCTGGCTTTTCCTTCTCGCCGAGGCGGGCCAGACCGAAGTCGCTGACCTTGACGGTTTGGGGCCGGCCGTGGTCATCCAGCTGCAACAACAAGTTGGCGGGCTTGATGTCGCGGTGGACCATGCCTTTTTCGTGGGCAAACTGTAAGCCAAGAGCCGCCTGCCGGATGAACTCACAAGCCAGGCCGTGAGGCAACGGTCCCTTGTCGCGGACAAACTGGTCGAGGTTGGGACCGTTGATGAATTCGAGGATCAGGTAATAACGGCCATTGACCTTGTTGGAATCAAACGCGGTGACGATGTGGGGGTGGATCAGCTGGGCGACGGCCCGGATTTCCCGGCCAAACAGGTCCTGGGCTCGTTCGGTCCGCAACAAGCTCGGCGCGAGGATTTTTAGTGCCACCGCTCGCGCCATGGTCTTGTGTTCGGCTTTGTAGACCCGGGCCATCCCCCCCTGACCAAGCTGTTCCAGGATGCGGTACTGGTCGAGAAAGAAGCCATTGATGCGGCCGGCCAAGAGCTGTTCGGCCTGGAACTTGGTGATCAATCCTTCATTGACCAGGGCCCGAGCGATGACCCGGCCGCGCGGCGAATCGGGCAGCTTCAACAGAGCGGCATTGAGCTGGGCGGCGGACAGCAAGCCGCTCTGGCGCAGGTTGTCCAGGAAGGTCTGCTTGTCCACTTGATGACTCGATGCCATGACTGGGCCCGCTTTCCCCTGCGGTTGTGATGTTCCGCCATTCCTCTCGCGTGACTTGCCCCCAGGTAGGAGGGTTGGGGCAAGTTGTGGCAGGCGTGGGCTTCTTCCTGTGTAAGACGAAGCCAGCGACGATTTCGTTCACCCGGAAATGCACCGGGTTGTTAAGGATTGTCCCTACGAGTCATCCCGTTCACGATTGTCTTAGCATAATTCGTCCCAATGAGAAAGGTGGGTCGTTCTCAGTTTGGTGGGGCAGACATTCCTGTTGGTGGGGCAGACATTCCTGTTGGTGGGGCAGACATTCCTGTCTGCCGAAAACCTCAGGCAGACAGGAATGTCTGCCCCACCCATCATTCAAATTGAGACACGACCGAAAGGGGAGCAGTGAACCGGCCGCCGCTCGTCGTTTGGAAAAAATGCTAAGCTCTGTCAGATGACCGACCCGTACCGTGCCTGGGGTGATGCCGACCATGACGACCGCGACCGATTTGCGAGACATTGCCGCTGCCGTGATTCGCCGTGCCGAGACTCAGGGAGCCGTGACCGCCGAGGAGATCAAACTGGAGCTGGCCAGAGCCGACGCCCCCGAGGACCTGTGGAAAGACGTGCTGGCCCTGGCTCGTCCATCGTTGAGCTATCGTCAGGGACGGTATCATTTCGTTCAGGACAGCCATCGGGCGCGAGAGGACAAGGACCATCGAGGTCGAGCCGTTGAAACGGTGCGCGAGCTGATGAAGCAATACCGCTCGGTTCGCAGCCAAGTGGAACGCCGCGAGGATGAACGGGTGTCGTTTGTGGAGCCGGTCAAGGTCCAAACTAGCGATAGCCGGGAGATGACCTTTTTGACGCGCGATTTGTCGAGCCACGGCATCCGTCTTGTGGGGACGCGTAGCTTGTTGGGGCAAAAGATCAGGGTGTGGGTGCCGCGCCCAGCCGGAGCGGGATCGTGGTGTTTCCGGGTGCAGGTGTTATGGACGGCGGCGCTCGGTGAGGATTTATTCGAGAACGGCGGCACGTTCCTTGATGGCGAATCTTCAAGTTGAAATCGCAAGATCCTTCAGTGTTGATGAATGGAATACGTGTGCCATCGTCCTATTTATCGCCCTCCCCACTCGACATCCAGCTCGCTAAGCACGCGGACACCGTTTGTTATTATGTCCGAGCCACGCACGGAGCGCAGTAAGTGGTTATCATAAGCAACCACTGACTGCGCTGCGTGCGTGGTTCGGAAAGACCAATCATCCCTGGCCGGGTGCTTAGGAAGGTTCACCGCTGCTCGCGGTCGATTTGCTCCAACACGGCCTGCAACGCGGTGATCGGTTCGCGGGCGCGGGCCTCGAAGGTGCGGCGAATGTTGGGGTTCTCGGGCTTCGGAATCGAGCAACTGAACTTCCACTCGCCCTCCTCGCCCCATGTCTCCAGGCGCTGCCAGGTTACGCGGCGGGAGGCCAGGACGGCCTGAGCTTGTTCATAGGTCGTGACCCGGCCGCCAAACGTCGGCGAATAGCTTGGCGAATAACTCGGGGACGCCCCCCGCGACGTTGGCGGAGGCAACGGGGCCGGCTCATTGCGAGGTGGGGGAGTGGGATTGTTCCCCTTCCATTCGTTGCCAGAGCCCGCGGCAGGACCGGCGGGTTGTGGGCTGCCGATCTGCAATGTTCGGCTGGGGTCCAATGGCTGTGACGAGCCGGAAGCCATCGCGGCTGGGCTAGTGGACGTTGTGCCGGCAGTGGGGTGAGCGACCGCGGGACTCGACGACGGGGCGCTGGCTGCTTCGTTCTCACGGCTGGCGGGCATGACCGGGGCCGGGCCGCCGCGCAATGGGTCGTTAACCGCCGAGCCGGTGATTGACCTCGACCCGCGCGGACCAGCGCAGCCAACCAGGAACAGGACGGCCGCTATCAGGGCCCATCGCGTCAGTGTGCTGTTGCCTGTCCTGGCCATCTTGACTCGCCTTCCGTCACGCCTAAATTGTGACTTCTCCGCCCTCAGCCGAGGCTGAGACACGCCGGGCCAATACCTCTCCAGGGGAAATCGTGCAATGCCAGCTTTTCGTATCGCGGTCATCGGCGGCGACGGGATTGGGCCGGAGGTGACCGAGCAGGCTGTCCGGGCCGCCGACCGGGCTGCCCGCCGCGACGGGGCCACGCTCGACTGGAACCGTCTGCCGTGGAGTTCGAACTACTACCGCGAAACCGGCCGCATGATGCCCGACGATGGCTGGGACGTGCTACGTCGCCACGATGCCATCTTGTTTGGGGCGATTGGCCTGCCTGACGTGCCCGATCACATTCCGGTCCACAGCCTGTTGCTGCCCATGCGGCGGCGCTTCGATCAATATGTCAATTACCGCCCCGCTTATCTCTTTGAAGGCGTCAGCAGCCCGCTGCGCGATAAGCCGCCTGGCTCGATCGACATGGCCGTCTACCGTGAAAACACCGAGGGAGAATACGCGCCCATCGGCGGCCGACTTTATCAAGGGATGCCCGACGAGGTGGCCGTGCAAACGGCGGTGTTCACCCGACGCGGTTGCGAGCGGATCATGCGGGCGGCCTTTGAGGGGGCACGCCGTCGCCGCAAGAAAGTGACCTCCATCACCAAGTCCAATGCGCTGGTGTACGGCATGGTGTTGTGGGATGAAGCTTTTGCCACCGTGGCGAAGGACTATCCCGACGTCCAGGCTGGATCATTACTGGTGGACGCGGCCGCGATGGACCTGGTCCGCAAGCCCGAGGCGTTTGACGTGCTGGTGGCCAGCAATCTGTTCGGCGACATCCTGACCGACCTGGCGGCGATCATCACGGGCAGCATCGGCTTGGGGGCCAGCGCCAATCTCAATCCGGAGCGCAAGTATCCGAGTCTTTTCGAGCCTCTCCACGGCTCGGCCCCGGATATCGCGGGCCAAGGAATCGCTAATCCTCTGGCCGCCGTGCTGTCGGCGGGCCTCATGCTGGAGCACCTGGGGTTGCCCCAGGGAGCCGCTGCGTTGCGCGCGGCCGTCGCCAAAGTGTTGGAGGCCGGCCAGCCCAAGACGCCGGACCTGGGCGGCAAGGCGACTACGGCCGAAATGGGCGAAGCGGTCCTGGCCGCGCTTTGACAACTTCGATTTTTCGCTTCCTTTTCTGTTTCATGTTCTACACTTGGGCAGCGTCGCTTTCGATAACTGTGGAACATGTTGCAGGAGACTTCCATGTCCCCCTTGTTGTGGGTTCTGGTCGCCGCTGTCGGCGTCGCCGCCATCTACTTCACCTTCGTCCGCAAGTTGCTGGCCAAGCCCGCTCAGTCGGCCCAGGCGCAACCGCCGGTCGGCCCCTGACCGCCCAAGGGCTGCTACAATGACCGCAGGCAGCGGGCAGGATGCCGCTGCGGTTTTCGGGGCGGAGGTCCGTCCCCTGCCGCTGTCTGGGTCGGCCGATGGATTCCATCAACCTCGATCACAATTCAACGACCCCTCTCCTGCCGGCCGTGTGGGATGCCATGCGGCCGTTTGCCGTTGAGCAGTTCGGCAACCCAGCCAGCGCTCACCATCTCGGTCGCCGCGCTCGCCGGGCCCTGGAGGATGCCCGCTCTACCGTGGCATCGTTGCTGGGCGCTCAACCCGCCGAGGTCCTCTTCACCAGCGGCGCGACCGAGTCCAACAACCTCGCCATCTTCGGCTTGGCTGGCCCACCCCCCGGTCGGCTTGCTTGCAGTCCCATCGAACATCCCAGCGTCATCGAACCAATCAACCACCTGACCGCGAACGGCTTCGACGTTGAATGGCTCACCGTCGATGCCACGGGAGTCGTTCAACCATCCGTTCATGAGTCGGCGAGGTTACTCTGCTTGATGCTGGCCAATCATGAAATGGGGGCGTTGCAACCCGTCGCGCAGCTGGCCAGGAAAGGGCTCCTCCACTGCGACGCGGTTCAGGCGGTCGGCAAAGTGCCGGTCGATTTTCGATCACTGGGCGCGGCCACGTTGTCCTTGAGTGGCCACAAATTTCACGGCCCCAAAGGTATTGGTGTTTTGCTCGCGCGTCAGGACGTCAAGCTGCGACCGCTCCACTTCGGCGGCCATCAGCAACGCGGCCAACGGCCCGGCACCGAACCTGTCGCCCTGGCCGTGGGACTGGCCACCGCTTTGGAAATCGCTTGCCGCGAGATGGCCCAACGAACGGCTCATGTCCAACGACTTCGCCAGGCGTTCCTGGATGGCCTTCGGGGTTCAGTCAATGTCGTGCTCAATGGTCCCACCGAGGGTGGAATCCCGCACACGCTTAACCTGTCGTTCCCCGGTTGCCAGGCCGACCTCTTGCTCATCAACCTCGACCTCGCAGGCGTGGCCTGCTCGACCGGCTCGGCCTGTTCGAGCGGTTCACTCTTGCCGTCGCCGGTTTTGAAAGCAATGAAGGTGAGTGAAGAAAACCTGACGTCAGCGATCCGCTTTAGCTTCAGCGCGATGTTGACATTAGGCGAGGTTGAAGAAGCCGTTGTGCGAACGGTCGAAGTGGTGAAGCGGTTACCGTAGGACAGGCAAGATGCCTGTCTTTCCCTGGCCGACCATGACCCGGCGACTCCAATAAAGGTTCCTTGACACCTTTTTTGGCCCTGACACCTTTTTGGCCCGCCTGAAAGGCGAATGGAAATCAGCCCAGGGTAGGCTCGCTGACGCTCGCCAACCCTGGGTCTTTCGGTACGCGGCGTGCTCACGAGCCGGAAAGGTGGCAAAGGTGGCATGCCTGGCATTTGGAAAAATGCCAGGCATGGACCGGGGGCGTGCCAGGAATGCCAGGAATCGGTCCAGGCGTTCAATCGACCTGTTGAATCCAGCCACGATGGACTTGGCCGCCGCGGACGATGTAAAACCGCAGCGGGTTGAACGTCGCCAGGTCAGGGTGGCTCAGCACGAAGGTCACGTTCTCGCCGCTGAGCATCTCCCACTGGTGCAGGCCCACCAGGATGTCGCCGCGTTGAATGCCGGCCTTGCTGGCGGCCCCATCGGCGCGCACATCGGTCACGACCAGGCCGCCGTGCAATTGTTGGTTGGTCCGCGACACCAGCTCGGCACTCGCCGTTTGCAGTTTCAACCCCAACTTGCGCCAGGTCAGGTCGCCTCCCAGGCCGCTGCGATCGAGCGGTTGCAGGGCCACGCTGGTGGTTTCATCCTGATTGTTCCGGCGAACGCTCACCGTGACGGCCTCGCCCACGGGCTTGTCCAGGAAGGCCCGCTCCAGGTCGAGGCTATTGCTCACCTGCACATCGCCAACCGCCGTGATGACGTCACCCCGTTTTACGCCTAAACCGCTCGCCGCGTCCACCCGATCGACCACCAGGCTGCGGCGTGGAGCGCCGGGCCCCATGTTGGCATCGTCCGAAACCACATCCGTCACGACCAGGCCGTGTGAGGCCCCATTGCGCTTGCGGGCGCTGAGCATGTCGGCGGCGACGCGGATCATCGTGTCCACGGGAATGGCGAAGCCGATGCCCTGAGCCCCGGCCCGAATGGCCACGTTGACGCCAACCAGCTCGCCGTAGATGTTGAGCAACGGCCCGCCGCTGTTGCCCGGGTTGATGCTGGCATCGGTCTGGATCAAATTGCGATACGCCACATCCTTGTTGAGGGTCACGTCCCGCTTGATCGCGCTGACAACGCCCGAGGTCACGGTGTGATCGTAGCCGTAAGCGTTGCCGATAGCGATGACCGTCTCGCCGACCATCAGGTCCTTGGCCGTTCCCAGAGGCACGATAGGCAACGGCTGGGCGACGTCGATCTTGAGGATGGCCAGGTCCTCGGACGGGTCGCGGGCCAGGACGCGAGCGCCGGCCGTGGTGCCGTCGGCCAGGCGGACGCGGATCAGGTTGACGTCCTCGACCACATGGTGATTCGTGACAATGTAGCCGCGGGGGTCGATGATGATGCCGGTGCCCATGCCGTTGATACGGTTCTGGCTCGGCGTCAGGGCGAACAGCTCCTCGGGAGCAGTGCCGGCGACGGTTCGTTCGCTGTGGATGTTGACGACGGCGTTTTTGACCTTCTTGACGACATCGACGGTAATGGACCGGCGCGGCGAATCCGCCTGGGCCGGGCGGGTCAAGAAAAACGTCAACGTGAGAGTGACCAGCAGAATCAGGGCGGTGGCCGACGGGCGTGCGCCGCCGTGCAACAACGCCCAGCCGATCTCCTTGGGTCCGTGGAGCGGGTGCGGTCTCATGTATGCTCTCGAATGTCGGGGTGGCGGGTGATTGCCGTCTCCTCCCACATTCGACCTTTGGCGCGACTCGGCTCCACAGCGGCTCCGGCGGATGACGTGCAATCCGCTTCCTCGAGTGATGAGGGCGCGGCCCGAATGCGGCGTAGCGACAACTCCGTCGTCGCGGCGTGGGCGGACCGTGACGGTTGTGTCGATGTTGCCCGCGCCCAGATGGTGGCGTAGAACAAGGTCCGGGAGGCCTCTCATGAGCGACAAGACTCGCCGGCAACGCATCGAAGAGATGCTCAAAGACGACCCCAACGACCCGTTCTTGCGCTACGGCCTGGGAATGGAACTCGCCAGCGTAGGCGATGTCGAGGGGGCGATTCGCTGTTTCCGCGAGTTGATCCAGGTCGCGCCGGAATATGTCCCCGCGTATGTTCAGGCGGGACAGTTGTTGAATCGGCAGGGCAGAACTGGTGAAGCGGCCGAGGTGTTCCGTAACGGCATCGCGGTGGCGAAGAAGGTCAACGACCTCCACGCGGCCGGCGAAATGGAAGGCATGTTGAACATGCTCGAATAAAGGGACCGGAGAAATGAATCAGGACCTTGCGCGCAAAGACGCAAAGGACCAAACCAAGACGCCAAGAACTCTTTGCGATTTCCTTTGCGCCTTGGCGTCTTCGCGCGTGGCCTTGATTTTGGTTTTCCTCATCCTGGCTTCAACGACCCAGGCTCAAGACCTTCAAAAACTTGGCTCGATTTCATCCGTGATCCAACAGTCCCTGGATCGCAACGAGCTTCCTGGTGCGGTCGTGCTGGTTCTGCACAAAGGGGAGGTTGTCCACCGCCAGGCTTACGGCCTGCGAGGCACGGTGCCGGAGCAGGCCCCCCTGGCGAGTGACACGGTCTTCGATCTCGCCTCGCTCACCAAGCCCATCGCTACAGCCACGTCAGTCATGATCCTGCTGGAGCAAGGCAAGCTCCGCCTGAGCGATAAGGTCGGCGAGCATCTCCCCGCCTTCGCCGCCAACGGCAAGGAGAACATCACCGTCGAGCAACTCCTTACGCACGTCAGCGGGCTGATCGCCGACAATCCTTTGGCAGATTACAAGGAGGGCCGCGACAAGGCGTTGGAGCGCGTCATGGCCCTCAAACCTGTGAGCGAGCCTGGCAGCAAATTCACCTACAGCGACGTCAACTTCATCGTCCTGGGTGAGCTGGTGGCCAAACTCTCAGGGCTGCCTTTGGATGAGTTTGCTGAGAAAAACATCTTCGCGCCCCTGAGCATGAAGGACACCGGCTTTTTGCCCAGGGACGCTCTCAAGAAGCGAGCCGCCCCAACCGAGCCGCGCGACGGCGTCATGCTGCAAGGCATCGTTCACGATCCGCGTGCTCATCTCCTCGGCGGTGTCGCGGGGCACGCGGGCTTGTTCAGCACGGCCGATGATCTCGCTCTGTACGCGCGGATGCTACTGAACGGCGGCGAGCTGAATGGCAAACGCATCCTGTCCCCCGCGACCGTGCGGCTCATGACGACGGGGCGAATCGTTCCGACAGCGCAAGGCGGGCAAAGCCTGCGGGGGCTCGGCTGGGACGTCGATACGTCGTACTCAGCCAATCGCGGCGAGGTATTCCCGCGCGGCCGCAGCTTTGGCCACACGGGCTTCACCGGCACATCCATCTGGCTCGACCCTGGCAGCGATTCGGCGGTCATCTTCCTGAGCAATCGCGTTCATCCCGACGGCAAAGGCAACGTCACGAAGTTGCGTGGACAGGTAGCGACCATTGCCGCGTCTGCCTTACCATTGGGTTCAAACCGGCGGCTCGATCCCGTGCTGACCGGCATCGACGTGCTGGTCCGCGATCAGTTTTCCCTGTTAAAGGGCAAGAAGGTCGGCCTGGTGACCAATCACACTGGCCGCGACCGCAACGGCAAGCCGACCATCGACGTCCTGCATCAAACGGGCACGCTGGTGGCCCTGTTTTGCCCCGAGCACGGTCTCCGCGGCACGCTCGACGAAAAGGTCGGCGACGGCAAGGACGAAAAGACCGGCCTGCCCATCTGGAGTCTGTACGGCACCCGCCGCAAGCCCACCAAGGAAACCCTGGAGGGTATCGACACCCTGATCTTCGACATTCAGGATGCAGGCTGTCGCTTTTGTACTTACATCAGCACCCTGGGCTTGGTCCTGGAAGCGGCGGCGGACCACAAGCTGAAGGTGTTCGTGCTGGACCGGCCCAATCCGATTGGCGGCATCGCGGTGGCGGGACCGGTGCTGGACGCCGGCCGGGAGTCGTTCGTCGGGTGGCACACGCTTCCTGTCCGCCACGGCCTGACCGTTGGCGAATTGGCCCAGATGTTCAATGCCGAGCGTCAGATCGGGGCCGACCTGACCGTGGTCAAAATGGAAGGTTGGCAGCGCGGCGACCTGTTCGACCAAACAGGGCTAACGTGGGTGAACCTGTCACCCAACCTGCGAAGCCTCACGGCCGCCCTGGTGTATCCAGGCATCGGCTTGCTGGAGACGACCAACCTCAGCGTTGGCCGTGGCACGGATCGGCCCTTTGAGTGGATCGGCGCGCCGTGGCTCGACGGCCAGAAGCTCCAGGAAGCCCTTGCTGCTCAGAATCTGCCCGGCGTCCGGTGTGTGCCGCTGAAGCTGACGCCGGTGTCGAGCACGTTCAAGGACCAACTCTGCGGCGGCGTGCAGATCATCGTGGATGATTGGGACCAGTTCCAGCCGCTGCGGACGGGCTTGACCATCGCCGGCGAATTGCGGCGGCTCTACCCCAACGATTGGAAGACCGAGCGCTACGACGTGCTGCTCGGCCACCAGGCGACGTTAGAGGGCATCGTGGCCGGCAAACCCTTCCGTGAACTTGAGCGAGCATGGCAAGCTGACCTGGGCAAGTTCGTGGAGCGCCGCAAAAGCTATTTGATCTATCCAGAATAATTGGTCGCAAAGAACGCAAAAAGCGCAAAAAGGAGAAGAGGGCTTGGCTCCATGACCAGTCTTGGTCTTGTTTTCCTTTTTGTGTTTTTTGCGTTTCTTGCGGCCAATCCCTCTATTCCTGAATTGCAAATCGAATTCGGAAGGTCGTACCTTGCAACGGTATCGAATCGATCTCCAAAGTCGCTTTATGCCGTTCCAAAATGGCCGCGACGAACGACAACCCCAAACCCATGCCGGTACTGTGGCCTTCATAAAGGGCGTTGTCGCGTTTGGTCGTGAAGTGCGGCTCCAGGCAGCGTCGCCGTACCTCTTCACTCATGCCAATCCCGTTGTCGGTCACTTCCACCACGGCCCAATTGCCGTCGCGGTGACAGCGGAGTGTCACTTGCCCTTTCCAAGACGCGGCGGCGATCAACGCTTGCTTCCGATCCGTCCCCGCACGGGCGACCGTTCGCAGATGGTTGCGCATCTCAAAAGTGGCATCGCGGGCGTTGAAGAGAAGGTTCTCCAGGGCCTGGTGCAAGTGCGACAGGTCCGATTCCACCCACAACGGGCTCGCAGCCGGCTCGAAAGCCACGCTCATTTTCCACTTGTCGAGCGCCAACGCTTGCCAGGTCTGCACCAGATCGCCGATCACCTGGTTGAGGTCGAGCCGGGCCACCTCGGCCCGCGTGGGATCGCGGCGGACCGTGCGCAGGATCTGTTGCAAGCGCTCCGTCACCGTGCCCAGGGTCTCGTGGACTTCTTGCAACATGTGCCGTTGGTTAGCCTGCATGCCGTCGGCTTCCAGGCACCGGTTGAGCAGGTCGTTGGGCCGAACGAGCAGGTTCTTGATGTTGTGCGCATAAGACCCGGCCATGATGCCGATGCTGGCGAACATCTGCGACTTCAACTCCAACGCTTGGCGTTCCGCCTCTTCCTTGGCGAGTTGTTGTTGCAAGAGTTCGCGGTTGGCTTCCTCGCTGCGGCGCTCGGCTTCCTGACGGCGAAGTTCCTCTTCGAGCAAGAGCCGTTGGGCTTGATCGATGCGGTGCTGGGCCAGGGCTTGTTGCTTGGTCCGTTCCCTCTCACGTCGGCGGGCTAGCCAGACCCACGCCAGCACAGGCACGACGGCGATTAGCGCGAGGACGGTGGCCCACTGTTGTTGTTCGGCTCGGGCTTGCTCGTCCTGCTGGAGCTTGTTGTAGGTATGCAGTTGATAGTGAACCGTCACCGAAGCACGGTCGTGGATTGGAATACTCTCAAGAAGCCGATACTGGCCTGGCCGGCGCGGCAAGCCGGAGTCCCAGACAATGGGCGGCTGTGCCTCCGCAGGCAACCCAGGATCGCCGAAGCGGACCTCGAGGTAATACACGACCGGAAACAGCGGCAACTGGCCGGTGTGCATCTTGGTCGGCGGCACACCGAGGGCTTTGAGCATTTCCTGAATGTCTTGGCGACGCAATGCGACCGCTAACTCAGCCTCGAAGGGATCGCCGGTTTGAAAGCCCGGCCCGCGATTTGAGCCGGGGGCGCTGGTCAGGTCGGCCCGGCGATGAGCCTGAGTGAGAAACTCGCCGGCCAGGTCGCGCAGGGTCTTGCCGCCAACGCGGGCCTCCTTGATCCATTCCTTGATGGCTTCCTCGTCGTATTTCTCGCGCGCTCCCAACCACCACGCGACAGGAGTATTCAGGGCGATCAGCACCAGCGCCAATACCAGCACCGGCAGCGCGACCAGGCGGATCGCGCTCCAGAAGGCCGAGCCCTTGGGTAGCAGCGGTCGAGCCGCATCGTCAGTTGCTGGCACGCCCGCCTCCTTCCGAGATATCGCCGTCATAGCGGACGCCCAGCTTCCAAACCGCCTCGCCGTCCCAGTGCTGGCCGGGCCGCCAACCATTGGGCAACGGCCAGACGCTGATCTCGGCCTCGGGCTCAACGCGCCGACCCAGGCCGGTTGGCCGAAGCCAAACGACGTGCTCGCCCGTGCCATTCTTGCGATTACCGTCCTTGTCGAACAACAGCGACGCGGTCTCGGTTCGCTTGACCCGGCCTTCAGGTTGCCAGCGCATTTGGCCCAATGCCTGACGAAGGGCCTCCGCATGGACGGCCAAGGCATCGCCGGTCCAGGCGGCCTGCACCAGGGTCTCGACGATGTCGCGGTTGAGCAGAAGCCCGTCGGTGCTGGTGGCGGCGGGGCCTTCGCCGTCGCGGTTGGGGTCGCCGTCACGGCCGGAGGTGGCCTGAAAGCCCGCACGTTCATCGACCGGATTGCGATGGGCGAAGAAGACCAGCGACAGCGGCAAGTCCTGGATCGGCCAGGCCACGTTGCGATCGCGGTAAATGGTGTTGAAGGGGATCGAGTCGCCCGTGCCGACCACGAACCGCTGGCTGTCGTCGGGAGCGGTCCGCACCAGGGCCCGCAGGAACCGACGCATGGGAGCTTGCTGGGCGCTCAGGAGAAGCAAGGGCCGTCGCTGGCCAGAGTTCTTGGAGAGTTCATTGAGCAAATAACCCGCCGAGGCTGCTTCAAAGGTGTTGGGCCGGTCGAACGAGCCAACCCCGGAGTCAATCATCTGCGGGGGCGTGAGCAAGCCCAGGCGAAACTGGCTGGCGGTCAGTCCTTCCAACGGCAAGGGGAAGCCTCCCGTTGCTCGGCTAGCAGCGAGCCAGGCGACGTCGCGCGCCACTGCGGCCGCCCCCGATTGCGCGGCTGGTTCGGTGAGCGCCTTGCGAAAGCCGCCTTCGCTACCAGTGAGGTCGTTGGAGTAAGGGTCGTCGGCCCAGTAGACCATGTACACCGGCTCGGTATCGGGCCGCAGCTCCGGCTGGCTCCAGATGAAGCCGATCACGGCCTGGGCCATCTGGCGATTGGTGAAACAAAAGCGATAAGTGCGTCCCGGGTAGATCTGAGTTAACGGAGTCTCGCCATCGCCATTGGGGTTAGAGGCGTTATCGGCGGTGGCCGTCGTGATGCAGAACAAAGGTCGGCGTTGCTCGGGGAGGAGTTGCCCGGCCTTTTGTAGCGCCCGCGCCAGGTCGATGGCCGGCTCGCTGCTGTCGCCGCCGACGATGGCCAGGGGCGGCGGCTGGCGTGCGGTCAAGGCTTCCACCCAGTTGGTCGTTTTCCAGTCGCTGGTGATCTTGTACCAGCGGAACACTAGCCGGCCAGGCTTGCCCTGGCGACGCACGGCCACCTGGGGACAGGCGGTTGCTTCGCTGGGGAATGCATCGTCGTCGGGGTCCACGATCAGGTCGGGCCAATGCTCGGCCGCTTGTTGAAGGGCAGTGACCAGGCGTTCCCAGCCGGCGGTGTTGGAGGCGTTTTGCAGCCAGACGATCTCGGCTTCGTCCGCGGCCACGGGAAGCGGTTTGGGCAACAATGACGGCGTGCGCGGCAACAGCACCCACACCAGCGCCGCGAAAGCCAGCACCGCCCCCGCGATCACCAATGTCGAGAATCGAACGAATCGCGTCATAGAGCAATGCTCCTAGCGAGCGGCGGGCGTCAGCCCGCTGATTCTTGCCTTCGAGAATCAGCGGGCTGACGCCCGCCGCTCGCCAATTGTCCGCTGTCATTGTACAGTGGTCTGGGAACGTTCGCGTGAACTCATCCTTTCACCCCCCAATCATCATGCCGACGCCACTCAGCCTTGTCATCTTCGGGGCCTCGGGCGACCTGACCAGCTTGAAGCTCATCCCCGCGCTGTATCGCATGACGTGCAAGGGCCGGCTGCCCGACGAAGCCCGCATCGTCGGCATGGCCCGCTCCGAACTGGGGGACGACGGCTTCCGCGACAAGATGGCCGAGGCGGTGAAGAAACACGCGGCAGAGGACTGGAACCAGGGCCGCTGGGATGCCTTCGCCCGCAAGCTCTTCTACGTGGCCGGCGATGCGGCCCAACAAGAAGGCATGGCCAAGCTGGACGCCTGGCTCAAGGGAGTCGAGGGGACGACCGGGGGCCGACGGCTCTATTATCTGTCCGTCGCGCCAACGCTCTATGCCGATATTGTCACCCGCCTGGGCGAGGCCGGCATGGCCCGCGAGACAGGCGAGCTTTGGCGGCGCGTGGTCATCCTTTCCAGCACATTGGGATCCTAAGCTTAGAATTCCACGTGGACAAGTTGTCGCG
>JADMIO011429226.1_pt1 | contig 78657 bp, 65 predicted proteins | sample 8958161 | NCBI WGS metagenome assembly JADMIO01 (sample SAMN16585339, study PRJNA669376) | soil metagenome | isolation source: Crop rotation soil | place: USA: Cullars Rotation, Alabama | collected 2011 | reverse complement strand
GCGACAACTTGTCCACGTGGAATTCTAAGCTTAGGATCCCAATGTGCTGGAAAGCGATTTCCTTTCAGGCCTGGGGACCGGGCGACAATTGTCCCTTCACTTCGTCCGGCGGCTGGGGCGGCGTCACCCAGTTGTCGCCGTTCGGTTTTTCCTGCACCTCGGGCCCGAGCAACAGCGCTTCCACCACCTCCACAATTCCTTCCAGCGGCACCTATAGCGGCTATATCTGCCCGGGCATCGATTCCGGCGATTACAACACCGACCATCGCGACCGCTATTACAATGGCTGCTGGACCTCGACCAAGCTGACCGGAACCACGATCCGTGTCGCCAATGGTTCGAGTGCTTCCTGCACGGGCTTTTCCAGCTCCAACTGCAGCTGCACCGGCTCCTTCAGCAGCAAGCATTGCGACACCCAGGCTTGGACCCATGCCTGGCTGCCCAACAACCACAATACCTGGTCGGGCTGCGTCATGGACCGCCAGCAGAGAAACAAGCAGACCACGCTGGGCAGCGGCACCGGCTTCCGCACCGCCGCGGCCAGTGACTATGACGAGAGCAGCACCCAGCCGAACAACAGCACCTCGGTATGGGACGACACCCAGTTCCCGGCCGAGAACAACACCGCCTGTTCATCCTCCCAGGCCGCCGTCACCACCCTGAACTACAACTGGACCAACCTGGCCAGCACGGTCAACGCCATGGTCGCCAGCGGCAACACCAACCAGGCGATCGGCATCGAGCATGGCTGGCAACTGATAACGCCCGGCGCCCCCTACAGCACCGGCGCGATCCCCAGCGGCACCACCAAGGTGATCATTCTCTTCTCCGACGGCCTCAACACCCAGGACCGCTGGTATGGCGACGGCTCGACCGAAGGCACCACCGAGGACGGCTATATCGACACGCGCGAGAATGCCGCCTGCACCGCCGCCAAGGCGGCTGGCGTGGTGATCTATTCCATCTTCATCCATATCGGCACCAACGGCAGTTCGACCGCGCTGCAGAACTGCGCCACCGATTCCACCAAATATTACGATCTCACCGCCTCCTCGCAGATCAAGACCGCCTTTTCCGACATCGCCCAGAAGATCACCAATCTGCGCGTGAGCAAATGAGTCTGGAACTGGCGAAGGATGTCGGCTGGCAGTTCTTTGTCACGCTGTGGCATGTCTTTCCCTGGCTGGCGGGCATGGGGCTGGTCTTTTCCGTGCTTTCCTTCTTCATGCCGTGCAATCGCGGCAAGCCCTGGTGGCGGAAGGAGGGGTTGGGCACCGATCTCGCCTACTGGATCTTTGTGCCCATCTTCACTCGCTATCTGCGCATCGCCCTGACCGCCATGGCCACTGCCCTGCTGTTCAACATTCGCGACGCCCAGGCGATCGCCGATTTCTATCAGAAGGGGCATGGCTGGATCGGCACGCTGCCGCTCTGGGCGCAGGGCCTTCTGTTCCTGGTGGTGACAGACTTCGCGCTCTACTGGAGCCACCGCCTGTTCCATGACGGCGCCGCCTGGAAATACCATGCCGTGCATCACGCGCCGCAGCAGGTGGAATGGCTGTCAGCCGCCCGTTTTCACCCGGTCAATCTGCTGTTCGGCACCGTCGCCTGCGATATCGCGATGCTGCTGGCCGGCGTTTCGCCGGAAGTCTTCATCGTGCTGGGGCCGTTCAACACCATCGTTTCGACCTATGTCCATGCCAATCTGAACTGGACAGGAGGGCCGCTCCGCTACGTCTTTGTCAGCCCGGTCTTCCATCGCTGGCATCACGCCACCGCGCCGCGCGACAAGAACTTCGCCAGCACCTTTCCCATCTGGGACGTGATATTCGGCACCTATCACATGCCCAAGGGAGAAGTGCCGCAGGAATACGGCATCGGCGAGGAAATGCCCGAAGGGCTGGTCTCCCAGCTGGTCTATCCGCTGAAGGCCTAGCGCAAACGAATAATCCGCTTTACTGCGCTGCTTGCGGAACGGCGGCCTTCTTGGCCGCGTCCTGATGGGCGGCGATCTGGCCGCTGGCGGCGTCAAAGGAGTCCTTGCCGTCGCCGGGCTGCGGCGAGGGCTCGCAGCGGCTGGCGACGCAGGTGTAGGTGGTGCGGGACGTGCCGCGCTGCAGGGTGACGATGGCCTGCTGGCCGCCAAGGACGCTGACGCGGGTATTGGAAATCATTTCGCCGCCCTTGCTGAGGGCGATGATGTTGGTCGCGCCATAGGCCTTGCCCTGGATGAAGGCGTGGTGGTCGTCGATCATGGTGATGTCGGCGATCGAAGGATTGCCGACATTGACGGTCGCCACCTGGCTGGGGAAGGTCACGGTCTGCACTTCATCCAGCGCGACGGTGAGGGTGTCCGCGGCGGCGGGCACGGCGGCGGGCAGGGCGGCCAGCAACAGCAGAGGAATGACGCGACGCATGGGCGGCCCGCGAAAAGATTTGCCCTTTCAGCCTAAGCCTCCCCCCTGAAGAAAGCTTTAACTGCACGCTTGCGGATTTCGTGCCCAATGGGCGGGCGGGGAACTTTGGGAAGTGGCGCAGCGCAAGCTCCAGGCGAATTTCGCATGACTTTCCATCGCTTGGTTAACGCGCGGCGAATTTTATTGCTCAGAACTCCTGTCAACACCCGATTCCGTGCCATGCAAGGACAAAAGCGAAAGTGCGCCGCCGCCGCGATTAGGCGGATGTTAAGCCCGCTGCTTTAGGTTCACCCGCGTCAATCGGTCGATGCGTGTTTTCGGCTGGGAGACATCCTAGGGTGTCAATAAAGTGGAGACTTCAATGAACAACCTTTTCTCGCGCTTCGTCCGCGACGAGTCCGGCGCCACGGCCATCGAGTATGGCCTGATCGCCGCCCTCATCGCCGTCGTCGTGATCACCGCGCTGACCAGCATCGGCACGAACCTGAAGGCCGACTTCACGTCGGTCGCCACCGCGCTGCGCTAAGCGCGCCGTGGTTCGCAAACGAGCGGCCGCCTTTTCCCAAAGGCGGCCGTTCGCATGTCTGGACCTGTCATGATCGCCGAACTGCTTGTGCTGTTTGCCTTGCCCGCGCTGCTTCTGGTCGCGGGACTGTGCGATCTTGTCAGCTACACCATTCCCAACCGGCTTTCGGGCGCGCTGGCGCTGCTGTTTCTGGGCTTTGCGGCAACGGTGCCGCTGGGCCTGGGCGCGCTGGGCTGGCATCTGCTGGCGGGCGCAGCCGGCCTCACGCTCGGTTTCTGCCTGTTCGCGCTGGGCTGGATCGGCGGCGGCGACGCCAAGCTGTTCGCCGCCGTGGCGCTGTGGCTGGGCTTCACCGACCTGGCGGCCTATGCCGCGACCGCCTCGCTATTTGGTGGCCTGCTGACCGTCTCGCTGCTCGTGCTGCGCAAGGTGCCGTTGCCGGCGATGCTGACGGGGCAGGGCTGGCTGCTGCGCCTGCATGACGCCCGTTCGGGCATTCCCTACGGCGTGGCGCTGGCGGCCGGCGCCTTCGCGCTTCTGCCCTACAGCCAGATATTCCGCCTGGCGTCGCATTCCTGAACGCGGCGTTAATGCCCGCTTCCGCGAATTCGAACAATTGGGAAGCGTCTGATTAAGCAAATTTTGAAGGGTTACGTGGTGCATTAAGCGCCCAAGGAGCCGCTTTCCCATGAACACGCAACGCATTGTCGTACTTGGACTTGCGCTGGTCGCGGCTGTCGGTGCGGCGCTGGTCGTTCGCGGCATGATGGGCGGTGGCACCCCCAAGGTGGTGGCGTCGGTCCCGCCCCAGGTGAAGATGAGCGAAGTGCTGATCGCTTCCGAGAATCTCATCCCCGGCCAGAAGCTCGATGCCTCCAAGCTGCGCTGGCAGCAATGGCCGACCAAGGCGGTGGACGCCAGCTTCATCACCCATGACGCCGTCGTCAGCATCGACGAGGCGGTGAAGAATGTCGTGGTGCGCGCACCCATTCTTTCCGGCCAGCCGGTCGCCAGCTCCGCGATCGTGCATGGCGATGCCGCCGGCTTCATGGCGGCCATGCTGCAGCCGGGCATGCGCGCCGTGTCCGTCGCCATCAGCACCGAATCCGGCGCCGGCGGCTTCATCCTGCCCAATGACCGCGTCGATCTGATGATGACGCAGAAATCCACCGAGAATCCGCCGCGGGTCCGTACCCTCACCATCCTCGAGGCGGTGCGGGTGCTGGCGGTCGATCAGACTCCCAAGCAGGAGAAGGATCAGAAATCCATCCTGGGCAAGACCGCGACCCTGGAGTTGACGCCCGACGAGGCCGAACTGGTGACCAAGGCCCAGGCCATCGGCCAGTTGTCGCTGTCGCTCAGGCCGCTTGATGCCCTGGATGACGTCGCGCTGGCGCCCGAGAATCACGGCGGCGCGGCCAAGCTGCCGCGCCAGGTCACGCTCTCCGACAATTTCGGCGAAGGCGGCACGGCCAAGGCCAGCGGCCCCGTCGTCATCCGCTATGGCGTCGCCGCGCGCGGCGCCGTGGACGGCAACAACAGCGACGCGCAGCAGAATATGCGGAAATACGCCCAATGATGCGCAAAGCCCTGGCCCTCGCTTCCGCCGCGATCCTTTTGTCGCCCAGCCTGGCCGCCGTCGCGCAGCCGGTGGTGGCCTCTTCCGCCGCGATCCAGGATGCGCCGGTGCTGCGCATCAACACCGCGGTGGGCCGCAACCAGCGCATCACCCTCGGCCTCAACAAGGCCGAGATGCTGGAGCTGGACGCCGACGCCAAGGATGTCGATGTCGCAGACCCCGCCACCGTGGATGCCGTGGTCAAGAGCCAGCGCCGCATCCTGCTGATCGCCATGAAGGTGGGCCAGACCAACATCATCGTCAGCGACGCCAATGGCCGGCGGATGGTGAGCCTGGATGTGCGGGTCGAGAAGGACACCGCCGATCTCGCCAGCCTGATGAAACTGACCATGCCGAATGCGGACATCAAGGTGACCGCGATCGCCGACAATATCGTGCTGGCGGGCAACGTCGCTTCCAGCCTTGACGCCAGCCGTGCCGTCAACCTGGCGACCGGCTTCACCGGCGATCCCAAGAAGGTGATCAACATGATGTCGGTGGCCGGCGTCCAGCAGGTAGTGCTGAAGGTCCGCGTCGCCGAAATGAGCCGCTCCATCGCCAAGCAGTTCAGCGTCAACGCTTCCAGCGCCGTCAATGTCGGCGGCGTGCCCATCCTGCAGACCACCAACAATCCGTATGGCCTGCTCGGCCATGCCCTGTCCGACGCCTCGGGCGGACAGATCGGTTCGGTCTGTCAGCAGGCCTTCACGCCGCATACCTCGGGCAGCGTCACCACCAGCAGCACCACCGGCAATACCACCGTCAACACCCTCACCAACGGCACCAACAACACGGCGACGGCCTACAACACCAACATCGTCAGTTCGAACCCGAACCTGCAGCAGCCCGGCACCATCACCGGTTTCGCCAATACCGACGTCACCACTGCGGTGGGCAGCGCGGTGCAGACCATCACTTCGGCGCTCGCCCCCACCATCGCCAGCACCCTGACCAACTCCATTCCCTGTGTCAGCGCCAACAATGCCCAGGGCGTCCTCAACGGCCTGGAGCAGGTCGGCCTGGTGCATATCCTGGCCGAACCGGACCTGGTCTCGGTCAATGGCGAGGCCGCGAAATTCCTCGCCGGCGGCTCCTTCCCGGTGCCGACCGCCAAAGACCAGCAGGGCAATGTCACTGTCGAGTTCAAGGATTACGGCGTCGGCCTTTCCTTCACGCCCGTGGTGCTGTCGCCGGACCATATCTCGATCCAGCTTTCCACCGAGGTAAGCGAGCCCACGGCCACCGGCGCCTTCCAGCTTCAGGGTGGCACGGTCAACGTCAACGGCGTCACCACCACTTCGCCGGGCCTGACCATTCCCGGCCTGCTCAGCCGCCGCGCCTCGACTACCATCGAGATGCCCTCGGGCGGCAGCTTCGCCATTGCCGGCCTGATGCAACATGTCAACAAGCAGGTGATCGACGGCTTTCCCGGCCTGAAGGACATGCCGGTGCTGGGCGGGCTGTTCCGCTCGCGCGACTACCAGAATGACGAGACCGAGCTGGTGATCCTGGCCAGCGTCTATCTGGTGCAGCCCAACGCCGCCAGCGCCTATGCCGCGCCAACCGATGGCTTCGTCCCGCCCTCCGATCCGGAGACGCTGCTCCTGGGCCGTCTCAACGCGGTTTACAAGGACAAGGACAAGCCGACCCAGGCCCAGGCCTCTGCGCCGGTCGGCTTCATCGTGCAGTAGGAGGAGATGATGACCCCCCGATCCCCCTTCCACTTCTTCTGCGCCGCCGCCCTGCTGGCGCTCGGCAGCTGTGCCGCCACGCCTGACCGCTCGCCGGGCATGGTGATGGCCGACGGCGCCGTCAATCATCCGATCACGGTGGAACCGTCCTATCGCGCCCTCAAGCTCGACTGGGCGCCGCAGGTGGGCGGCCTCGCCCCGGCGGAAGAGGTCCAGTTTGACGCCTTTGTCGGCGACTATATCGCCCATGGCAACGGCTCCATCGCCATCAGCGCGCCCGACATAGTCGGCGGGCAGGAGGCAGCCGGCTGGTTCGCCTCCCGCATCAATGCCATGGGCGTGTCGCGCGACAAGATCCTGATTGCCGGCCATGACGCGGCCGGCGGCATGCAGGTGGAAGTCAACTATGTCTCCTACCAGGCCCATACCGACAAGTGCGGCGACTGGTCGGACGACCTCGCCTTCACCCTGGACAACTCCACCCCGAAGAATTTCGGCTGCGCCGTGCAGCAGAATATCGCCGCCATGGTCGCCGATCCGCGCGATCTGCTGGGCCCGCGCGCTCTGGGGCCGGATGATGCGGGGCGCCGCACCACCGTGATTGGCAATTACGAGCAGGGCAAGGTCACGTCGGCCGACAAGCGCATGAGCGACCTGGGCAACGAGCAGTCCGCCAACTCGTCCAAGACGAATTAACGGGAAGACGCATGAACGCGCATGACAGAGACGAGAATTTCGGGGCGGCGCCGCATGAGCGGCCCGTGCCCCGCATCTCGATTCACGCCTTCTGCGAATTTCCCGATACCGGCGCCTCGCTGCAGCGCGCCGGGGCCGACCGTCGCCTTTCCAAGGCGCACCTGCAGGTGCAGCTGGGCGGCATCGCCGCCGCCGTCGAGCATTATGCCGGCCAGGTCACGCCCAACCTTCTGATCGTCGAAACCCGCCTGACCGGCGAGGAAGCGCTGCGCGAACTGGATTCGCTGGCCGAGGTCTGCGATCCCGCCAGCAAGGTGATCGTGGTCGGCCGGGTCAATGATGTCACGCTCTACCGCGAATTGATGCGCCGCGGCGCCTCGGAATATCTGGTGGCGCCGGTGGCGCCGCTGCAGTTGATCGAGGTCATTGCCGGCCTTTATAGCGACCGCGATTCCGCCCCCATCGGCAAGGTGGTGGCGTTTGTTTCGGCGCGCGGCGGCGCCGGCTCCTCGACCCTGTCGCACAATGTGGCCTGGTGCATCGCCGAGGAAATGGGCATCGAGACCACCATCATCGATTTCGACCTCGCCTTCGGCACCTGCGGCCTGGATTTCAACGATGAATCCAGCCAAGGCGTCGCCGACGCGCTGTCGGCGCCCGAGCGGCTGGACGATGTGCTGCTGGACCGCCTGCTGCTCAAGCGCGGTGACCATCTTTCGCTTTTCACCGCCCCTGCCGCGCTGGAGCGCGACTATGACGCGATGCCGGAAGCCTATGAGGCGGTGATTGACGCGGTGCGCCAGTCCTGCCCTTGCGTCGTCCTTGATCTGCCGCACGGCTGGTCGCCCTGGATCCGCAACTGCCTGATCGGTGCCGACGAGATCGTGGTGGTGGCGACGCCGGACCTGACTTCGCTGCGCAACGCCAAGAACCTGATCGAGATCATCAAGAATGCCCGCCCCAACGACCAGGCCCCGCGCCTGATCCTGAATCAGGTCGGCCAGCCCCGGCGTCCCGAAATTCCGCCCAAGGATTTCGCGGAGACAATGGGTTTGGACCCCGCCGCAGTGCTGCCCTTCGATCCCGGCCTGTTCGGCACCGCCGCCAACAACGGCCAGATGCTGCTGGAGCTGCAGCCCAAGGCGGGGATCAGCGAAAGCCTGCGCCGCCTCTCGCGCACCGTGACCGGGCGCGGCGGTGAAGGCAGGGCCAGGAATACGTCTTCCATCTTCTCCTTCCTCGGCAAGGGCAAAAAGAAGTCGGCCTGATGACAAACTCTTTGCCCCTTGAGCCGCGCCGCGAGGAAAAATGACCGGATTCGGCAAGCGCACCGTCTCCGAGCCTGTCTTCGGCAAGCCCGCCCGTTCCTCCGGCGGGCCGGAGGCGCCGCCGCGCGTCGCGCCCGAGACCGCCGCGCCCGCCGCCGCTGCTCCGAAGCCTGCTCCCGCTCCCGCGCCCAAGCCCGCTCCCGCCATCGCGCGGGTGGGCGAGAACCGCTCCGACGATTACTACCAGATCAAGTCCACCATCTTTAACGCCCTGATCGACACCATCGATCTGGCGCAGCTGGCGCAGCTCGATCCGGAATCGGCGCGCGAGGAAATCCGCGACATCGTCAACGAGATCATCTCAATCAAGGCGGTGGTGATGTCCATCGCCGAGCAGGAACATCTGCTCCAGGACATTTGCAACGACGTGCTCGGCTATGGCCCGCTGGAGCCGCTCCTGGCCCGCGACGACATCGCCGACATCATGGTCAATGGCGCCAACCGCGTCTTCATCGAAGTCGCCGGCAAGGTCCAGCTCACCAATATCCGCTTCCGCGACAATGCCCAGCTGATGAATATCTGCCAGCGCATCGTCAGCCAGGTCGGCCGCCGCGTCGATGAATCCTCCCCGATCTGTGATGCCCGCCTGCTGGACGGCTCCCGCGTCAACGTCATCGGCCCGCCTCTGTCGCTGGATGGCCCCACCCTCACCATCCGCAAATTCAAGAAGGACAAGCTCACCCTCGAGGACCTGGTCAAGTTCGGCTCGATCAGCCCCGACGCCGCCCGCGTATTGCAGGTGATCGGCCGCTGCCGCTGCAATGTCCTGATCTCGGGCGGCACCGGTTCGGGCAAGACCACGCTGCTCAACTGCATGACCGCCTATATCGACACCGAGGAACGCGTCATCACCTGCGAGGACGCCGCGGAACTGCAATTGCAGCAGCCGCATGTGGTGCGGCTGGAAACCCGTCCCCCCAACCTGGAGGGCCAGGGCCAGATCACCATGCGCGACCTGGTCAAGAACTGCCTGCGTATGCGCCCCGAACGCATCATCGTGGGCGAGGTGCGCGGCCCCGAGGCGTTCGACCTTTTGCAGGCCATGAACACCGGCCATGACGGCTCGATGGGGACGCTGCACGCCAACAGCCCGCGCGAGGCGATGGGGCGTCTGGAATCCATGATCACCATGGGCGGCTATGCCCTGCCGATGAAGACCATCCGCGAGATGATCGTCGGCTCGATCGATGTCATCATCCAGGCCGAGCGCCTGCGCGACGGCAGCCGCCGCATTACCAAGATCACCGAAGTGGTCGGCACCGAAGGCGAAGTGGTTATCACCCAGGACCTTGTCACCTATGAAGTGAGCGGCGAGGACGAGACCGGGCGCCTGAAGGGCAAGCATGTCGGCACCGGCATTGTCCGCCCCAATTTCTGGGAGCGCGCCCGCTACTACAATCTGGAAAAGGAACTGGCCGAGGCGCTGGACAAGGTCAACCAATGACCATCCTTCTCATTGCCCTGTTCGTGGTCGCCGCCGGCGGCGCGGTCTATGCCTTTCAAGGCGGCAATGACGCCGCGAACAAGCGCGCCCAGGCCATTGCGCGGCCGGAAGGCAAGGCACGGGGGCGCGGGGCGACGCCCCAGCAGGATGCCGCGGCCCGCCGCAAGAACGTCTCGGTCATGCTCAAGGACATTGAGAAAAACCAGAAGCGCGAGCGCCCCACGCTGCGCCGCCGCCTGGAGCAGGCCGGCTTCTTCAAGACCACGCCGCGCACCTACTGGACTGTCTCTGCCCTGCTGGGCCTGGCCGCCGGCTTTGCCGCCCTCGTCACCGGCCAGAAGCCGCTGGTGATCGTGCTGGCCATTTTCGCCGTCGGGCTGGGTTTTCCGCGCTGGGTGCTGTCCTTCCTCGCCGCGCGGCGGATGAAGAAGTTCACCAGCCATTTCGCCACCGCCATTGACGTCATTGTCCGCTCGGTGCGATCGGGCCTGCCGGTCAACGAGGCGCTGCGCATCGTCGCCCGGGAATCACCGGAGCCGGTGCGCTCGGAGTTTCACAAGCTGGTCGAGGGTCTGAAGGTGGGCGTCACCATGGAGCAGGGCCTGGCCCGGATGCGCGATTCCATGCCGACCTCGGAGGTCGGCTTTTTCGCCATCGTCATGAACATCCAGTCCAAGGCCGGCGGCAATCTTTCCGAGGCGCTGGGCAACCTCGCCGGGGTGCTGCGCGACAGAAAGCGCCTGCAGGGCAAGATCCAGGCGATGTCGTCGGAAGCCAAGGCCTCGGCCATGATCATCGGCGCGCTGCCGCCCTCGGTGATGGGCCTGGTCTACATGACCACCCCTGGCTACATGAAGGTTCTCTTCACCGAACGGACGGGCAATCTGCTGCTGGCGGGCTGCCTGATGTGGATGAGCATCGGCATCATAGTGATGCGCAAAATGATCAACTTCAAGCATTAGGCACATGTTCAACATCGGCCTCTTCAACATGCTGTTCGACAAGAGCTTCCTGGTCACGCTAGTGACCGGGATTCTGTCCTTCGCCACCATCGCCACCCTGGTGATACCGCTGATGGAGCGGGGCGGTCTGGACGACCGCCTCAAGTCGGTCGCCAAGCGCCGCGAGGAGCTGCGCGCCAAGCATCACGCCGCCCTCAACGCCAAGCGCGGCGCGCTCAGGGTCGAAAGCTCGACCTTCATGAAAAGCGTGCTCGACAAGTTCAAGCTGGGCACGGCGCTGGAATCCGAGAATTCCAAGGAGAAGCTGGCCATGGCCGGCTATCGCGGCCAGGCGCCGCTGATCGCCTTCATGTTCTTCCGCTTCGTCATGCCCTTCGTGGTCTTTGTGGTGACGCTGTTCTATCTTTTCGTCCTCACCCATTTCCAGTGGACCTTCATGATGAAGGTCTGCGTCTCGTTCGGCGGCGCCCTGTTCGGCTATTACCTGCCCGACCTGTTCGTCTCCAACATGATCTCGCGGCGCCAGACCTCGATCATGCAGGCCTTTCCGGACGCGCTCGACCTGATGCTGATCTGCGTCGAATCCGGCATGTCGATCGAGGCCGCCTTCACCAAGGTGGCGTCCGAGATCGGCGTTGCCTCGGCCGAGCTGGCCGAGGAGCTGGCCCTGACCACCGCCGAGCTTTCCTATCTGCCCGACCGCCGCCAGGCCTTTGACAATCTGGCCAAGCGCTGCGGCCATGACGGCGTCAAGGCGGTGGCCATCGCCCTGAACCAGGCCGAGAAATACGGCACGCCCATGGGCCAAGCCTTGCGCGTCACCGCCACCGAGAATCGCGAAATGCGCTTCCAGGCGGCGGAAAAGAAGGCGGCGGCGCTGCCGGCCAAGCTGACCGTGCCGATGATCATCTTCTTCCTGCCCTGTCTGTTCGTCGTCATTGGCGGGCCTGCCGCCATGAACGCGATGCACACTTTGAAGTAGAAATCCCGCCGGCTTCCTCGGCTTGGAAAAGCCGGAACCTCCTCCTAGTATCGCCCCATGAGGCGTTACCTGCTGTGGGCTGCGGCGGCGCTTTTGGCCGTCATCGTCCTTCTCGCAATTCTGCCTTTTGTCATCCCGGCCGGGGCCTGGCGCGCCACGATCGAAAGGTCGGCCGCTTCCGCCACCGGGCGCACCCTCACCATCGCCGGGCCGATGCGGCTCACGGTCTTTCCCCGACTTGGCATCGCGGCGGAAAATGTCCGCTTTGCCAACATGGCCGGCGGGCAGTCGCCCGAAATGGCCGTGCTGGGCGCGCTTCGGGTTTCTGTCGATCTGCTCTCCCTGCTGACCGGCGAGATTCGCGTCTCCACCGTCACTTTGGAAAAGCCCCTCATCCAGCTGGAAGTGGACCGCAATGGCCGTTCCAACTGGACCTTCGGGCAAAGTGGGGCAGGGGCGGGCGGCGGGCTGCCCCGGGGCCTGAGCTTTTCCGGCATAGCCGTCAGCGATGGCAGCATTTCCTATACCAACGCGCAAACCGGCAAGAGCCTTGTGATTGGCGATCTGGATCTCGTGGTCGCCGTTACGCGTCTCGACGCTCCAGCTTCCATGTCGGGCCATTTCCTGCGCGCCGGCAAGCGGGTGGATTTCAGCGGCAGCATCACCACGCTCCAGTCGCTTTCCGCGGGCGCGGCAACCGGCCTGGACCTTTCGCTCAAGAGCGAATTGCTGCAAGCGGTGATGCAAGGCAATCTCGCTCCCGATCATTCTTACGCAGGAGGGCTGACCGCCGAGACTGTCTCAGTGCGCCGGCTTGGCGCCTGGCTGGGCGCCGACATGCCCGCCGGCGGTGGACTGGGTAAACTCATCCTTTCCGCAAAGCTGTCCTACAAGCCCGGACTTGCCGGACTTGACGACCTCAAGCTCAAGCTGGACGGCATGACGGTGAGCGGCGCGCTGGTGATAGCGACAACGGGCGCGCGTCCTCGCCTCAGTGGTCAGCTGGCGGTGGACCGGCTGGACCTCAATCCCTATCTGCAGACCGGGGCGGCCGAACCGGCCGGCAGCGGCTGGAGCAAAAAGCCCATCGCCTTCGAGTCCCTGCGCCAGTTCGACGCTGACCTCAGCCTTGGCGCTGGATCGCTTGCGGTGCGCAAGCTTGCCATCGGCCGGACATCGCTGCGGGCTAGCATCAGCAATGGCGTGCTGCATGCCGATCTGGACCGCATGGCGCTTTACGGCGGCAGCGGCCATGCCACACTTGATATCGACGCCGGCAGCCGCACCTTGCGCAACAATCTCGACTTCAGCAATGTCGCCATGGCGCGCCTGTTGGGCGACACGATCGGCGTCAGCCGCGTCGAAGGAACGGGCCGGATTGTCCTGAATGTCGCCAGCAGGGGTGATAGCGCCGACGCGGTGATGCGCGCGCTCTCCGGCAAGGGCGCCATCGCCATCAGCAACGGCAAAATTCATGGCGTCAATCTCGGCCTGGTCGCCACCACGGTGAAATCCGTATTGAGCGGCGGCGCCACCGGCGATGCCGCCTCGACCCAATTCTCCGTCCTGGGGGGCAGCTTCACCATCGCGTCCGGGGTGCTGACCAGCAGGGATTTCAAGCTTGAGGGTCCGGTTTTCACCTCCGGCGGCAAGGGCAGCCTGGATGTCGGCAACCAGACCATCGACTTTCTCCTCATGCCCAAGGCCGATATTGCGGTCGCCAATCTCACCGTGCCTTTCCGCGTCAGCGGTCCCTGGGGCCATCCGCGCTATCTGCCCGACCTGGCCGCCATGGCCAGCGGCGCGATGCGTGGCCTTGCCAACGGAAGCACCAGCGCCGCGGGCCTGCTGGGCGGCATTCTGGGCGGCGGCAAGCCTTCCACCGGCTCCGGCAAGCCGTCGGGCGGATTGCTGGGGGGATTGCTGGGAGGGCGCTGAGAAAGCGCTTGCGCCCCGGGTGCAAAAGCAACAAGGCGCGGGGGTCCCCGCGCCTTCTTCAATGCGATTGTGAAGCGCTCAGTATTTGTCGGCGGCGACGCGCAGGGTGGGCACCGTGTCCGCCCTGGCCGATTTCTGCGGCGCCTTGGCAGGTGCAGCGGTTTTGGGGGCGTCAGCCTTGGCGGTTTCGGTCTTTTCGCTCTTGGGCGGCGCGTTCCTGGCCGCCACCTTGGGCTGCGGCTTTTTCAGCTTCACCACCGGACCGGCGTAGGGATCATAGGGCACGGCCTGCATCACCACGCCGGCCGGCGTGGCAGGCTGCGCCGCCGCCATCTGCGGCGTCGCTGTCAGCGGGCGCGGCGCGGCATCGGCTACCGGGTTCTGGCTGGCCAGCAGCTTGGAAACGTCCCCGGCCGTCTGCGGGCCCTGGGCCGCGGCATCTTGCGGGGCGGGCTGCGGCGCGGGCATTTCGGTCACAGGAATGGGAGGCGCGACCGGGGCGGGCTTGGGTGCAGCAGCGACTCTGGCGGGAGCCGGGGCGGGCCTGGCCGCAACCGGCTTGGGCGCGGCGGCGGCAACGGTCTTCGGTTCAGACGGCGTGCCGGCTTCCAGCACGCTTTTCACCGCGCTGGCGGCGGCGCTGGGTTTTTCGACCGGGGCATTGTCCGCGGTCTTCTCCGGCGCCATGCCGGCGATCAGCGCGACATTGCGGGCGATCATGGGATTGGTGGTCCCGCCGGCCGCGGCCTGGGCCTGGGCGATCAGCAGGCGCGCGCCATCGGGATCCTTGGCCAGCATCCGCGAGAAGGCATAATTGTTCAGCACGGTGGCTTCGCCCGGCCTCAGCGCCAGCGCGTGCTCATAGGCCAGCCGCGCATTGGCCTGCTCGCCCATCTGGTCATAGGAAACGCCCAGCGCCGAATAGAGCGTCCAGTCATTGGCCGAAAGCTCGATGGCGCGGTTCAGGAACTGGACGGCGTCCTGGGCGCGGCCTTTCTGCGCCAAGGCCTTGCCATATTCGGCGACGATGCGGGGATTGTCGGCATCCACCAAGGTCAGCTGCGAAAGAATGCGTATGGCTTCGTCATAGCTGCCGGCCTGGCGCAGCAGCATCGCCTGGCGGAGATTGCCGTCAATGTCGGAGGCGACCGCCTTGGGCGAAGCCGGCGCCTTCTGGATGGCCGCGGCGATGTCCTTGTCCTTCTTCTCGCTGCTGAGATCGCCCATCCCCATCATGGAACAGCCGGCGAGCGCGAAAGCGGCCGGCAGAAGGGCGGAAAGGCGGAGCGCAAAACGCGTCATGGGCGGGGCCTTGGGCGTGATAAAACGTGATCGCAGCATGACTTGCCCCCACTCAACAAACGCTTAAGCATCTTCGGAAAAGATGAGATAAACCGTTCCGGGATGCCTAAAAGGCCGCGCGCCGAAGCAAGGTTTTGTTAACGGATGCAGGAGCGTCTCACCGCCCTTCTCGCCTTGGCCGCCTTCGGACTGCTGATCCTGATCAGCTTCAGCAGCGGCGGGTCCGGCAGCGGCGAACAGGCCCGCATCTCCTTCCAGATCGCCACCGGGCCCTCCGACGGCAACCTGTTCGCCGTCGGCCAGGCCATTGCCGGTCTGCTCAGCCATCCCCCCGGCGTGGGGCGCTGCGACACCTCCACCGTCTGCGGCCCCGCCGGCGTCATTCTTTCCGCCCGCACCAGCCAGGGCTTTGTGGACAGCCTGAATGCCGTCAATAGCGGGCTGGTGGATTCCGCCCTGGTGCCGGCCGATGTCATCGAAGCCGCCATCGCCGGCCGGGGGTCTTTCAGGCGGCCGCTGCGCCGCATCCGGGTCATTGCCGCGCTGTTCAGCCTTCCGGCCGCAGGCAAGGCACCGGCGACGCGCGCCGTCTGGGTGGTGAATGAGCGCGCACCGGACGCGCTGGTCTATGGCCTGGTGCGGGCGCTGTTCAACCCTGCCAACCATGCGGCGCTGGCCGCTGACGATCCGGCCGCCGGCGCAATTGACATCAACACCGCGGCGCATGATCCGCCCGCGCCTCTGCATGGCGGCGCGGCGCGCTATTATCGGGAAGTGGGCAAGCTCTAACCGGTCGCAATCAGGGCCTGGGATAGGCGCCCAGTCCCGCATCCACTTCCTTTTGCGCCATCCGCGCCCATGCGCGCATGGCCGGCAGCGCCATCACCCGATTCACATAGGTTTTCGCGGCGGCGGGCGTCTTCACGCCATAGGTCACGAAGCGCGAGGCAACCGGCGCATACATGACATCGGCGATGGAGAAACGGCCGAACAGGAAAGGTCCCTTGTTCTGCGCCAGGGCGCTTTTCCAGAGCTCCAGGATGCGGGCGATTTCCTCCCGTGTCGTCTCGCGCAGCTCCGGCATGGGCAGCTTTTCCACAAAGGCCATGGAAAGCTGGTCGCGAAGGTTGGGAAAGCCGGAATGCATTTCGGCGGCATAGGCGCGCGCCGTGGCGCGCAGGCCCGGTTTTGCCGGCCAGAGCCTCGCCGCCGGATGGCGCTCCGCCAGGGTCTCACAAATGGCCAGGCTGTCCCATACCAGCAAGGTCTTGCCCCGTTCGGCGATCTTCAACGCCGGGACCTTGCCAGAGGGGGAATGCTTGCGGATCGCGGCCTTGCTGCCGGGCTGGCGCAGCGGGATCATCACCGTCTTGAAGGAAGCGCCGACATGGCTCAGGGCCAGATAGGGCCTCAGCGACCAGCTCGACCAGTTGGCGGTGCCGACGACAAGCGTGTATTTCGCGGGCATGGCGACTCCTTGCGAAGCGTGCCGGCGATTCTTAAAGTCTTGCCGGCCAGGACATAAGAGCTTGTGATGCATAAAAGCCTTGCGCGCAGCGCTGCCAATGCCGTGCCCTTGCACATGGTGGCGGCAAAACAGGCCCGCGCCTTCCTCGCCGCCGCCAGGAGCCGCGCCGGGCTTGCGGCCGCCGGATTTGCCGGCCGCGAAGGCGAACTGATGCCTCTGACGGTGGGCGGCAAAGTCAGCGCCTGGATGCTGGGTCTGGGCGAGGGCCATGATGGCTTTGCTGCCGCCGCCTTCGCCGAGAAGCTGCCCGATGGCATCTATCGCCTGGAAGAAGGCCGCGAAAGCGACGCGCTGGCCTGGCTGCTGGGGAGCTATGGCTTCAACCGCTACAAGGCGGCGAAAAGGAAGGCGCCGCGCCTGCTGCTGCCCGATGGCGCGGACGGGGAAGAGATCAGCCGCGTCGCCGAGGCGGTCTTCCTGGCGCGCGATCTGATCAACACGCCCGCCAATGATCTGGGTCCGGGCGAGCTTGCCGCTGCCGCAGGCGGGCTGGCTGCCGCGCATGGCGCCAGGCTCAATGTCAGCAAGGGCGCGGCGCTGAAACGCGATTTTCCCCTGATCGAGGCGGTGGGGCGCGGCTCGGCGCGGTCGCCCTGTTTGATTGATTTCAGTTGGGGCAATCCAAGGGCGCCGCGCGTGACGCTGGTGGGCAAGGGCGTCTGCTTTGACACTGGCGGTCTTGATCTCAAACCCTCCGCCGGCATGCTGACCATGAAGAAGGACATGGGCGGGGCGGCCGTGGCGCTGGCCGTTGCCGCCATGGTGATGGGATCGAAGCTCAATCTGCGCCTCAGGGTGCTGATCCCGGCGGTGGAGAATTCGGTTTCCGGAAGCGCCATCCGTCCCGGCGACGTCTTCAAGAGCCGCAAGGGGCTGACGGTGGAGATCGGCAACACCGATGCCGAAGGCCGGCTCATTCTCGCCGACGCGCTGGCGCTGGCCGATGAGGAAGCGCCCGAGCTGCTGCTGGACATCGCCACCCTCACCGGCGCCGCCCGCGCCGCCACCGGCTTGGAGCTGCCGCCTTTCTTCACCGATGACGAGCCGCTGGCGGCCGATCTTTCGCGCCTGGCCATGGCGGTGAACGATCCCTTGTGGCGGCTGCCCTTGTGGCAGCCTTACGAATTTTCGCTGGGCAGCCGCATCGCCGATCTCAACAACAATCCGGCCTATGGCTATGCCGGCGCCATCACCGCCGCGCTGTTCCTCAAGCGCTTTGTCACCAGGACACGTTCCTGGGCGCATCTGGATATTGCCGCCTGGAACGACCGCGCCCGCCCCGGCCGTCCGATCGGCGGGGAACCCAACAGCGCCCGCGCCATCTATGCGCTGCTGAAAGAGCATTATGGAAACTAGTCTGGACAGACGCATCAACGCGTTTCGCCCCGACCTGGCTGCCGCGCATCTGAAGGGCAAGGTCGAGGCGGCGCGTTTTGTGGAAGGCGAAGCGGCGTCTGTTGCCGTGGGCCGCGCTTCTCTGCGTACCGCGCCGGATTTCAAGGCAACGCAAGGCAGCGAATTGCTGCATGGCGAGCGCGTCACCGTCTATGACCGCGCCGATGGCTGGGCCTGGGTGCAGGCGGTAAATGACGATTATGTCGGCTATGTCCGCGAGGAGGCTCTCGCCCGACCATTCGAAACCCATCTGCAGATCGCCGCACTGATGACGCCGGTCTTTCCTGCGGCCGACATCAAGACGCCGGTGGTGGATATGCTGCCCATGACGGCGGAAGCGGACCTGCTCACCCAGCTGGGCGATTTTCTCATGATCGCGCCCGACCGCTGGCTGCATCGCCGCCATGTCGCCATGCTGGACGAGGTGCAGACCGATTATGCCGCCGTGGCGGAGGCGTTTTTCGGCGTGCCTTACGTTTGGGGCGGCAAGAGCTTTGCGGGGCTGGACTGTTCCGGGCTGATTCAGATTTCGCTGGCGGCCTGCGGCATCCGCAGCCCGCGCGATACAGACATGATGGAAAGTCACTTTCCCGACAGCGGCCCCGAGCTGGAGCGCGGCGATTTGGTGTTCTGGAAAGGCCATGTCGGCGTCATGCTCGACGGCGAGCAGCTGCTGCACGCCAACGCGCATCACATGATGGTGGGGATCGAATCCCTGGAGGAAGCGGCGGCGCGAATCCAAAAGATTTCGGGGCCGCCCACTTCCGTGAAACGGCCCCGGTGAGCTACTGCTCCCTCATCCCTCCCGGACCCTCACCCTGAGCTTGTCGAAGGGTGAAGATGGATATTTGGGTCTACATGCTCCGTTGTGCTGATGGGTCGTATTATATCGGTCTTACGCGCGGTGGTTTGGATAAGCGGCTTTCTGAACATCACAGCGGCCGCTTCCTGGGCTACACGCATAGCCGCCGCCCAGTGGAACTTGTCTGGTCGCAGGATTTCCAATGGTTGGCTGAGGCTATCGCTTGTGAGCGTCGGCTCAAGGGATGGCGCCGGGAAAAGAAAGAGGCCCTTATCCGGGGCGACTATGGCGCACTGCCGCACTTGGCCAAGACCGCGAAACGTCCTCCTCCTTCGACAGGCTCAGGATGAGGACGAATGAGGAAGCCGGAGCTTGCTACTTCTTCTCCGCAGGCGTGGCAGCGGCCGCGGGCTTCTCCGCGGTGGCGGGCGCCTTGGCGTCGGCCTTGCCCGTCGCGGCCCCCGCCGCCTTGTTGTCGGCGGTGGCGGCGGCAGCGGGACCGGCAGGCGCCGCTTCCTTCTTGGGCGCCGGCGCCGGAATGGCGGCAGGCGTGTCGGCGTTGGTGCGCAGGAAGGCGATCAGGTTGATGCGGTCCTGGGCATTGCGCAGGCCGGCAAAGCTCATCTTGGTGCCGTTGATATAGGCCCCGGGCGATTTGAGGAACTTGAACAGCTCGTCATAGGTCCAGGTGCCGCCCTTGGACTTCATTGCCGAGGAGAAGCTGAAGCCGTTGCGGCCTTCACCACGCGGCTCATCCACCACGGCATAGATGTTGGGGCCGATCTTGTTGGGCTCGCCCTTGTTCAGGGTGTGGCACTGCAGGCAGCGGCCGGAGATGGTCTTGCCGGCGGCGACGTCGGCGGCGGGCAGCACGGTGCCCCAGTCGGGCATTTCTTCCGGCGCGCTGGCGGTGGCCGGGCCGGCGCCTTCCTCGACCACGCCTTCGACGACATAGCCGGGCTTGGCGGGCTTTTCCGCCTCATAGATGTTTTCGCCGATCGTCTTGACGACGAAAATGAAGATCAGGCTGCCCAGAACGGCGCCGATGATCTTGTTCCACTCAAAGGAATCCATGCGGGCAAGCTCCCCAAAACCGGCCCGGAGGGGACCAGCGGAATACGGGGGGACATTACCCGCCCGGCCTCGCCCGTCATTGCGGCGTAGCGTCGCATAAAATGCAGTCCTTGGCTGGCTTTAGCCGGGTTCCGGGCCTACAAACCGGGAGCGGCGGCCAGGAAAAGTGGCTACCGGTTTTCCGTCCGGCCGCGCGACCAATTAGAGAAACCCATGAACCCCGTGGTCATCATCCCCGCCCGGCTGGCCTCCACCCGGCTGCCGAACAAGCCGCTCGCCGATATCGGCGGGGTGCCGATGATCGTCCGGGTCTGGGCCCAGGCCATGAAGGCGGGGGTCGGCCCGGTGGTGGTGGCCGCCGCCGAAGTTGAGATCGCCCATGCCGTGGAAAAGGCGGGCGGCCATGCCGTCCTCACCCATCCGGACCTGCCCTCCGGTTCCGACCGAATCTTCGCCGCGCTGGAAGGGATCGATCCGGGCGGCCGCTACGACACCGTCATCAACTGCCAGGGCGACCTGCCCGCCCTCGATCCCGCCCAGCTGCGAGCCGCCGCCCAGGCGCTGCCCGGCCATGACATCGCCACCCTCGCGGCCCCCATCACGGACGAGGCCGACCGCGCCAATCCGGCCGTGGTCAAGGCGGTGGTGGCCTGGGATGCGGACGGCCGGAAGGGAAAAGCGCTTTACTTCAGCCGCGCCACCGTCCCCGCCGGACCGGGCGAGCATTTCTATCATGTGGGACTTTATGCCTTCACCCGCCCCGCGCTGGCGCGGTTCGTGGCGCTGCCGCCTTCGCCGCTGGAGCAGCGCGAGAAGCTGGAGCAGCTGCGCGCCCTGGAAGCGGGCATGCGCATCGCGGTGGCGCGGGTTGACGAAGTGCCGCTGTCGGTGGATACGCCGGAAGACCTTGACCATGCTCGAAAGCTTTTGTCGTGAGTGACGTGATTGCCAGCGCCAGGCGCATCGCCTTCCAGGGCGAGCCGGGCGCTTATGCCAACCTTGCGGCACGCGAGGCGGCGCCCCACGCCCAGGCGGTACCCCAGCCGACCTTCGAGGAGGCGATGGAAGCGGTGAAGCGGGGCGATTGCGAGCTCTGCATCATCCCGGTGGAAAACTCGCTGATCGGCCGCATCGCCGACATTCATCACCTGCTGCCGGATTCCGGCCTGCATATCGTGGGCGAGCATTTCCTGCCCATCCGCCATCAGCTGCTGGGCTTGAAGGGCGCGACCCTGGACGGCATCACCGATGTCTTCAGCCAGGCGCCGGCATTGGCGCAGGTGCGCGGCATCCTTCGCGCCCGCCGTTTCAAGGCGCACAACTGGTACGACACCGCCGGCGCGGCCAAGCATGTCGCCGAACTGGGTGATGTTCATGCGGCCGCCATCGCCTCGACCCTGGCGGGCGAGATCTATGGCCTGAAGGTGCTGCAGGCCGATGTCGAGGACGAGCATCACAACGCCACCCGTTTCCTTGTCATGTCCAAGACCGACGCTTGCGCGCCCAACAAGGGCAAGGTGGTGACGACGCTGCTGTTCCAGGTGAAGAATGCGCCGGCTTCGCTCTACAAGGCGCTGGGCGCCTTCGCCACCAACGGCGTCAACATCACCAAGCTGGAAAGCTACCAGCTCGGCGGCTCCTTCAACGCCACCCAGTTCTATGCCGATATCCAGGGCCATCCCGACACGCCCGCCGTCGCTGCCGCGCTGGAGGAACTGAAATTCCAGACCGCGAAGATGACGGTGATGGGAGTCTATCCGGCCCATCCCTATCGGGAAGACATGCCCTAGACGTTCGGGCTTCAGTCCTGTGCCGCCCAGTCCTTGATCAGATGATGCGCGATGGCGATGACGGCGGGCACGCGCATCTCGTCCATCACTTCCTCTTTCAGCCAGCGCCGCGCCTGTTCTTTCGTCACCCAACGGGCCTCGACGATCTCGCCGCCATCGATGGTGAAATCCCTCGACAGCGCCTCGGCATAGCAGCCCAGCATCAGGGATGACGGGAACGGCCAGGGCTGGCTGCGGTGATAGCTGACCTTGCCGATTTCAAGCGCCGCCTCTTCCTTCAGTTCGCGCCTGACCGCTTCTTCCATGGTTTCCCCCGGCTCGACAAAACCGGCAAAGGCCGAAAACAGTCCGTTCATAAAGCGGGCGTTGCGTCCCACCAGACAGACGTCGCGGAGAACCGGCAGCATGATCACTACGGGATCCGTGCGGGGAAAATGCTCGGCGCCGCATTGCGGACACAGGCGGCGATAGCCTCCATCCTTTATTTCCGTGGCGTGACCGCAATTGGGGCAGAAGCCGTGACGGTCGTGCCAGTCCAGCAGCGCCTTGGCCTGTCCGGCGATGGCGGTTTGGCGCTTGGGCAGCACGAAGGCCGCCGCCCGCATGTCGCGGAATTCTCCCTCCAGCTGGGGCGGCGCTTCGTCCCTGCCCAGGTCAACGGCGAACAGGGCGTCTGCGCCGTCCAGCCCTAGAAAAACAACCGTCCGGCTTTCCCAATCGCCATGCCAGGGCAGGAAGGCGGCTTTCCCGTCCGCCGTTACCAATGGCTTCATCTGCCAGAAAGGCAGAAAGCGTCCCGCTGCGCGGCGGGCGGCGATCCAGGCCTCGTCCGGCCTTTCTGCGCTTGCCCTGTTCAGGGGATTGCCGGTGAAAGAAAGCATTAACCACCCCAGCTGCCGTTACGCCGCCAAAAGGCGGGCTTCACCGGGTATTTACGCTGCCGGTGCCAGTCTTGCCGCATGTTCCGCGTTCTGGGTTGCATTTTCCAGCAGCATGATCTGCGCCTGGTCGTCCTGGCCGCGCTTTTGTGCCTGCTCGCTTCCGCCACCGCCATGAGCATGCTGAGCCGCGCCCACGCCACGGCGGGACGCGCCGCCAAGCTTTGGCTCGCGGCGGGCGGCGCGGTGGCGGGCTGCGGCATCTGGGGCCTGCATTTCGTCGCCATGCTGGCCTATGGCGCCGGCTTGCCGGTGGCCTATGATCCCTTCCTCACCTTCCTGTCGGCGCTGGTCGCCATCGCCCTTTGCGCGGTCGGCTTCCTGCTGGTGGAAGATCGCGACGCGCGGATAGGCGGTGCGGTGGTCGGCACGGCCATCTCGGCCATGCATTATACCGGCATGGCGGCGGTTCGCATCGCCGCGCGCGCCCGCTGGGATGCCGATTATGTCGCCGCCTCGGTCATTATCGGCATTGCCGTCACGGTGGCCGCCTTCACCATCGCCCACCGCCGCAACGACACCCGCGGCTATATCACCGGTGCCGGGCTATTCCTGGTCGCTATTGTCAGCCTGCATTTTACCGCCATGGCGGCGGTTCTCTATATCCCCAATCCCTTCATCGCCGTGCCTCAGACGCTGCTGATGCCGGGCATGCTGGCGATCGCCGTGGCGGCGGTCGTTGCCCTGATCATGGGCGCCGGCCTGATCGGAGCGCTGGTGGACCGTCATCTCGCCGGCCGTGCCTCGGACGAGGCGCAGCGCATGCGCGAGCACATCGCCGAACTGGAGGCGACACGGACGAGCCTGTCGGCGGCGCTGGAAGATGCCGAGGCCGCCGGCCGCGCCAAGGCCGCCTTTCTCGCGTCCATGGGCCACGAATTGCGCACCCCGCTCAACGCGGTGATCGGCTTTTCCGACATCATGATGGCGGAGCGCTTCGGCCCCCTGTCGGACCGCTACAAGGACTATCTGACCGACATCCGCAACAGCGGCTCGCGGCTGCTGCGTGTGATCAACGATATTCTCGAAATGTCCCGCTTCGACTCGGGCAGGACTGAATTGAACGAGGAAATCCTCGACCCGGCCGAGTGCCTCTCCGATGCCGTCCGCACCCTGCAGGCCCAGGCGGATCGCAAATCGGTCACCCTGACCTGCATGCTGCCCCCGGGCCTGCCGCCGCTCAGGGCAGACCGGAACCGGTTGCGCCAGATGCTGCTCAACCTGATCTCCAATGCCCTCAAATTCACCGCGTCAGGCGGCGCGGTCACGGTCACGGCCTTCGTCACCAGCGCGGGACTGGAGCTGACGGTGCGAGACAATGGCATCGGCATCGCCCCCGAAGATCTCGACAAGGCGCTGGAGCCTTTCGGCCAGGTCGATTCCTCCTTGTCGCGCAAATATGAAGGCGCGGGCCTGGGGCTGCCGCTGACCCGCCAGATGGCGGCGCTGCATGGCGGAAGGCTGAACCTGGACAGCGTCCCGGGGCAGGGAACCGTGGCCACCATCTTCCTGCCGGCCTCGCGCCTGGGCGGCCAATCCGTTGCCCCCGAAACCGCGGTCTGTGCAGCCGCCTGACTCGCTTTTTCGAGTCAAAATCCCTATATCCCCGCCCGGAAGTCGGTGGACGGTGCTGTCGCTAACCCGGTCAGGTCCGGAAGGAAGCAGCCGTACCGAATTTGCACCGGGTCGCCGGCTTCCACCTTTCCACAAATTTCCCGCTTTTCCGCCGACTCCTTGCGGGTGCGATTGCTATAGTCCCCCGATGGCCAAGGTCCCGAAAGCCGATCCTGAATCCGCCCAGCCCTATCGGGTGCTGGCGCGCAAATACCGCCCCGCCGATTTCACCGGCCTGATCGGGCAGGAAGCGCTGGTGCGCACCCTCTCCAATGCCTTCGCCACCGGCCGCATCGCCCATGCCTTCATGCTCACGGGCGTGCGCGGCGTCGGCAAGACCACCACCGCCCGCATCATCGCCCGCGCCCTGAACTGCATCGGTCCCGACGGCAAGCGCGACGAGCCCACCATTCATCCCTGCGGTGTCTGCGAGCCCTGCATCTCCATCGCCGAAAGCCGCAATGTCGATGTGCTGGAGATGGACGCCGCCTCCAACAACGGCATCGAGGAAGTGCGGCAGATCATTGACGCGGTGCGCTATGCGCCGGTTTCCTGCCGCTTCAAGGTATATATCCTTGACGAAGTGCACATGCTGTCCAAGCCCGCCTTCAACGCCATCCTGAAGACGCTGGAGGAGCCGCCGCCGCATGTGAAGTTCATCTTCGCGACAACCGAAATTCGCAAGGTTCCGGTGACAGTGCTGTCGCGCTGCCAGCGCTTCGACCTGCGCCGCATCGAAAGCGCCGAGCTGGCCGCCTATCTCGCCACCCTGGCGGAGAAGGAAAAGGTGCAGATCGAGGAGGGCGCGCTTGCCCTGATCGCCCGCGCCGCCGAAGGCTCGGCGCGCGATGCGCTGTCGCTGCTCGACCAGGCCATCGCCAACGGGGCGCTGGAAGGCGGGCCCATCACGGCCGAAATGGTGCGCGCCATGCTGGGCCTGGCCGATCGCGGCCGGGTGCTGGACCTGTTCGAGAAGCTGATGGGCGGGGCGCTGCCCGAAGCGCTGGAGGACCTGAAATCGCTTTATGATGCCGGCGCCGATCCGCTGGCGGTGGCGCAGGACCTGCTGGAGACCACGCATTTCCTCACCCGCATCAAGGTGGCGCCCGCCGCCCAGGGCTTTTTCGACGGCGGCAGCGCCGAGGCCAGGCGCGCCGCCACGCTTGCCGCCAAGCTGTCGGTGCCGGCGCTGACGCGCGCCTGGCAGATGCTGCTCAAGGGCCTGCTGGAAGTGCGCGACGCCACCCGCCCGATCTCGGCCCTGGAGATGGCGCTGATCCGGCTTTCCCATGCCGCCGACCTGCCGCCCACCGATAAGCTGGTGCGCGACCTCCTGGAGGGCGGCGCGTCCGCGCCGCGCGGCGCAGCACCCGCGCCACCGTCCGGCGGCGGCAACCGTGCCCCCGTTGCCAGTGGCTCGGCGATGCGCGCGCCGCAGCCGCAAGCGGTCCCCGACGGCGCGCCGGTCTTGCGCGGGCTGGAAGATATTGCGGCGCTGGCGGCCGCCAACAATGCGCCGATCCTGAAGGTGCAGATCGAGAACAACATGCATCTGGTGCGGCTGGAGCCGGGTTTGCTGGAATTCCGCCCCAATGCCGCGGCGCCCCGCAGCCTGGCGGGCGATCTGCAACAGAAATTGAATGCCTGGACCGGCATGCGCTGGGCCGTCTCCATCGCGCGCGAGGGCGGCGCCCCGACCCTGGCCGAGCAGCGCAAGGCGGCCAAGGCGGCAAGGATGGAAAGCGTGATGCAGGCGCCGATGGTGCGCGCCGTGCTGGACCGTTTCCCTGGCGCCGAGATCACCGCCGTGCGCGACGCAGCGGCAGACGAAGTCGCCGCGCCGATGCCGGACAAAGATTAGAGAAAATTGTTCGGCCAGATCATCGTCCGCCACATGTGGGCGACGGGCGAATTGTCGAAACCCAGGCCTTCCTTCGGCGTCCTGAAATGCCGGCCGACCACATCCTCGAATTCGGCGGGATCGATCGCCACCCCTTCCTCGAAGGTATAGATGTCGTTGACGGTGATCACCCGCGCCGTCATGTACCAGCGATGGGCGCGCGCTTCTTCATAGGAGCGCTGCAGATACTCCGGCACCTTATGGTCGGGTCCGAAAAAGCGGATATAGGCCTGCGGATAGTCATAGCCGTTCGCCGGATCGGCGAAGAAGCGCAGAGCCTGGTGCTTTTCCACCGCCCAGGCGACTTCCGGATCGACGTAAGGGGCGATCATCTGCGCCGCCCAATAGCCATGATCGGCGCGGATCAGCCCGGCCACGGAAATGTCGTGCAGCAGGCAGGCCAGCACGATCTTCTCGTCACAGCCATTCTGCCTGGCCCGCCGCGCGCTTTGCAGCAGATGGTTCATGGTGAAATTGTCGAAGCGCGCGCGGAAGAAATCCAGCAGGCCGGGCCGGTCCGGCATTTTCGGCAGGGCGGGGTTGTCGCCGCTCATCATCACCACGCCCGGGCGCAATTGCCCCAGCCGGTTCATAAGGGTTTCGCTGTGCTGCTCATGCACCAGGTCGATCGGCTGCGGCAGGGTCAGGCGTTTCACGTCGGTCATGGGTGGCCCTCCGACGGCAATATGGCAAGCTGCACAAACGTCTGCTAGACCGAAGCCGTATCAAGTTGGATGGCCGGGTCGCGCTTCGCTACGCTCGCTGCCCGGCCATGACAGGTTCTAATGCCCATCGGCTCCGAAATCGAACGCCTGATCCAGCTTCTGTCGAAGCTGCCGGGTCTTGGCCCCCGCTCGGCGCGGCGCGCGGCGCTGGCGCTGTTGAAGAAGCGCGACACGCTGATGGAGCCGCTTTCCACCGCCCTCAAGGATGCCGCCGCCGCCATCCGCGACTGCGAAATTTGCGGCAATCTCGACACCAAAAGCCCCTGCGCCATCTGCGCCGATCCGCGCCGCGACGGCCATGTCCTCTGCGTGGTGGAGGATGTCGCCGATCTTTGGGCGCTGGAGCGGGCCGGGGTCTTTCGCGGCCGCTATCATGTGCTGGGCGGGGCCCTCTCGGCGCTGGACGGGGTGACGCCGGAAAAGCTCAATGTCGCCGCCCTGGCCGGGCGGGTCACAAAAGGTGGAAGTGCGGGCGGCGTAGACGAAGTGATCCTCGCGATGAACGCCACGGTCGAAGGTCAGACCACGGCGCATTACCTGATGGACCTGCTGACCGGTGTGAAGGTGACCCGCCTGGCGCATGGCGTGCCGGTGGGCGGCGAACTGGATTATCTCGACGAAGGCACGCTCAGCGCGGCCTTCAAGGCGCGGCGTTCGCTCTAGGCTGGCGCAGCGCCGCCACCAGTTCGGCCGGCGGCTCCTTGCCTTGGTCGGCATAGATTTTCCGCACCCGCAGCGCTTCCTTGGCGCGGGCATGGCGCTGCACTAGGTCAGGCTTTTTTGACTGTCCGAAGGAGCGAGTTCGACCTTTTCGATCCTTTCCGCCCGCCCTGTGATCTTGCCGGTGGAGGTCAGGATATCCTTGATGTCGGTGTCGGCCTGGCCGAAATGCCGCTGCAGCTTCTCGACCCGGTCGCCCAGCAGCCGCACATCATTGAGCAGCGCCCCGACTTCCTTCTTGATCAGGTCGGCCTGCTCGCGCATCCGCGCGTCCTTCATCACTGTCTGGATGGTGTTGATCGCCAGCATCAGGATGTTGGGCGAGACGACAATGACATTGGCGCGATGCGCCTTCTGGATGACGTCGGCGAAGCCGTCATGCAGGTCGGCATAGAGCGACTCCGACGGCACGAACATGATTGCCGGGGTCTGGACCTCGCCCGGGATCAGGTATTTTTCGGCAATGTCGGCGACATGCTTGCCGACCGACGCGCGCACCTGGGCGATGGCCGTTTTGCGCTCATCGTCGCTGCCGGCGCGGCGCAGAAGATCAAATCCCTCCAGCGGAAACTTGGAATCGATCACCAGCAGCGCCTTGTTGCCGGGAATGCGGATGATGCAGTCGGGGCGATTGCGGTTGGAGAGGGTGAACTGGAAATCGTAGAGCGTGGGCGGCAGCCCGTCGCGCACGATCTCCTCCATCGCCGCCTGGCCGAAGGCGCCGCGCGCCTGCTTGTTGGCCAGCACCTGCTGCAGGCTCACCACCTGGCCCGACAACGCCGAGATATTCTTTTGCGCCTCATCGATCACCGTCAGCCTTGTCTGCACCGCACCCAGGGTTTCGCCGGTTTTTTGCGCGGCGGTGGCCAGGCTCTCGCCCATGCGTTTTTCCAGCGCCTCCAGCCGCTCCGACAGGGTGCGGGTCAGGGCATCCTGCGCCGCGACGGTCTGGGTGATCTGGCCGCCCAATGCCCCCTGCGATGCCAGCAGCGTATCCAGCCGCGGGTCGGGCACGGCAGCCGGCGCGGCCGGACGCCGGGCCAGCGCGAAAATCGCTGCCGCTGCAACCACCGCCACCGCCAGGATAATAAGCCCCAGTTCCATTGCTTGACCCTTGCGCCCCCACGGCCTATCTCAGCCGCATGACCATACGCCCCATCCTGACCGCGCCCGATCCGCGCCTCAAGGCCGTCTCGAAAGATGTCGGGACGGTGGATAGCGCGATTCGGACCCTGATCGACGACATGGCCGACAGCATGTATGCCGCCGAGGGGATCGGCCTGGCGGCGGTGCAGGTGGGGGTGCCACTCAGGGTCATCGTGATCGACCTGGACCAGAAGGACGGCCGGAAGAACCCAATCGCCTATATCAACCCGAAGATTTTGTGGGCGTCGGAGGAAATGGCGACCTTCGAGGAAGGCTGCCTTTCGGTGCCGGAAATCTGGGACGATGTGGAACGTCCCGCCCGGATCAAGGCGGAGTATCTCGACCGCGACGGCAGCACCCAGCTGCTGGAGGCCGACGGGCTGCTGGCCACCTGCCTGCAGCATGAGATGGATCATCTCAATGGCGTGCTGTTCATTGACCACCTCTCGCGCCTGAAGCGCAGCATGGCGATCAAGAAGCTGACCAAGGCCAAAAAACTCGAAGCGGCGGGCTGACGTGCCGCTGCGGCTGGCAAAGGCTCGCCCCACGGCCGTACGCTGTCGCTACGGCCTTGGTGAGCAAAGAGCTCGCTGATGGCGTTGCGGCTCGCATTCATGGGCACACCGGATTTCGCGGTGCCGACGCTCGCCGAACTGCTGGCCCAAGGTCATGACATCGCCGCCGTCTATTCCCAGCCGCCGCGCCCCAAAGGGCGGGGGATGGAGGCCGAACCGGGCCCGGTGCACAAATTCGCCCAAGCCCACAAGCTGCCGGTTCGCACCCCGCTGTCGCTGAAAGGCGCCGCCGAGCAGGCCGGATTCGCCGCCCTCAACCTCGACGCCGCGATTGTCGTCGCCTATGGCCTGCTCCTGCCGCAGGCCATTCTGGATGCGCCGCGGCTGGGCTGCTTCAACCTGCATGGCTCGCTGCTGCCGCGCTGGCGCGGCGCTGCCCCGATCCAGCGGGCAGTGATGGCCGGCGATGCCCAGACCGGCGTGATGGTGATGAGGATGGAAGCCGGGCTGGACACCGGCCCGGTGCTGATGGCCGAGCGGACCCCTGTCGGCCGCAAGACCGCGGGCGAGCTGGCCGACGAACTCTCGCGCCTCGGCGCCGACCTGATGGTGCGCGCGCTTTCCGCCATGGAACGCGGGGATATCGCCGCGCATCCGCAATCCGGGGATGGCGTCACCTATGCGAAAAAGATTTCCAAGGACGAGGCCCGCATCGACTGGACAAAAAGCGCCCGGGAGATCGACTGTCTGATCCGCGGCCTTTCCCCCTGGCCGGGCGCCTGGACGGCGGCCAAGGGCGAGCGGTTGAAAGTGCTTTATGCCGAGCCGATGGACGGCAAAGGCCCGCCCGGCGAAGTGATTGGGGATGATCTCATCATCGCCTGCGGCAACGGCGCCCTGAAATTGAAGCGGGTGCAGCGCGCCGGATCGAAAGTGATGGCGGCCGATGAATTGCTGAAAGGCTTCAGCCTGCCGCCTGGCACAAAGCTCGGCTGATGCCGCGCTATCGCCTCATCCTGGAATATGACGGCGGCCCCTTTGTGGGCTGGCAGCGCCAGGACAACGGTGCCTCCGTACAGGGCGCGCTGGAAGAGGCCATCGAGAAGCTCAGCAGCGAACGCGTGACCGTCACCGGGGCAGGCCGCACCGATGCCGGGGTTCATGCCCTGGGCCAGGTGGCGCATTTCGACCTGGAGAAGGATTTTGCGCCCGACAAGGTGCGCGACGCCCTCAATCATTTCCTGCGGCCGGCGCCGGTGGTGGTGCTGGACGCTGCGGCGGCGCCGGGCGATTTCCATGCCCGCTTTTCCGCCACCGGGCGGCACTACCTTTTTCGCATCCTCAATCGCCGCAGCCCCCCGGCGCTGGAAGCCGGCAAGGTCTGGCCCGTCCAGGTAAAGCTGGATGCCGAGGCAATGCACCAGGCGGCGCAGGTGCTGCTGGGCCAACATGACTTTACGACCTTCCGCGCCGCCGAGTGCCAGGCTCAATCGCCGGTCAAGACCCTGGACCGTCTTGACGTTTTTCGCCGGGGGGAAGAAATCCATATCGAGGCGGCGGCCCGCTCCTTTCTGCATCACCAGGTGCGCTCCATCGTCGGTTCGCTCAAGCTGGTGGGAGAAGGCAAATGGCGCGCGCAGGGCCTGAAAGCCGCGCTTGAGGCGCGCGACCGTGCCGCCTGCGGACCGGTGTCGCCGCCCGACGGGCTTTATCTGGTAAAGGTGGACTACGCGAAATAGGCCTTGAGGATGGCGGCGTAAATGTCCGTCAGGGCCGCGATCTCCGCCACGGCCACGCATTCGTCCACCTTGTGCATGGTGGTGCCGGCAAGGCCCAGCTCCAGCACCGGGCAGGCATCCTTGATGAAGCGGGCATCGGAAGTGCCGCCGCTGGTGGAAAAAACCGGCGTCTTGCCGGTGACGCTTTTAACGGCGTTTGACACCAGATCGGTGAAGGCGCCGGGTGGCGTCAGAAAGGAAACGCCGCTGATCTGCGGACTGACCGAGATTTCCGCCCCGGTTTCCGTCACCACCCTGGCGGCCTCGTCCTCGACCCAGGCGATCAGGCTGGCCGGCGTGTGCAGGTCATTGAAGCGGATATTCAGCCGCGCCCGCGCCTCGCCCGGAATCACGTTGGTCGCCGGGTTGCCGACATCCATGCTGGTGAAGCAGAGCGTCGAGGGATCGAAATGGGCGCTGCCCTGATCCAGGATCTTGGCCGACAGCCGTGTTACCAGCAGTGCCAGCGGCGGAATTGGATTCTTCGCCTTGGCCGGATAGCCGACATGGCCCTGGATGCCGACCGCCGCCAGCTCGATATTGAGCGAGCCGCGGCGGCCGATCTTGATGGTATCGCCCGCCCGTTCCGTCGCCGTGGGCTCGCCAACCAGGCAGTGATCCAGCTTCTCGCCTTTCTCCTTCAGCCAGCCCAGCACCTTCCTCGTGCCGTCAAGGGCGACACCTTCCTCGTCGCCGGTGATGAGGAGGCTGATCGAGCCCCTGGGTTTGCCGTGCCGCGCCGCCGCGGCGACAAAGGCGGCGATGGCCGATTTCATGTCGGCGGCGCCCCGCCCGAACAGCAGGCCGTCGGCAACCGTTGCGGCAAAAGGCTCATGCCGCCAGCCGCTGCCGGGCGGCACCACGTCGGTGTGGCCGGCAAAGCAGAAGTTCGGGCCGGCCTCGCCCAGCCGGGCATAGAGATTGTCCACCGCGCCGAAGGGCAGGCGATGGCAATTGAAGCCGAGCCCGGCCAGCACGCCTTCCAACACGTCCAGCGCCCCGGCATCCGCCGGCGTCACCGAGGGGCGGCGGATCAGGTCCTGGGCAAGGGCAAGCGGATCAATCACGCAACAGCTCGTTGATCGAAGTCTTGGCCCGGGTCTTCTCGTCCACCCGCTTGACGATCACGGCGCAGTAAAGATTGGGGCCGTTGCCGCTGGATGGGGCGGAGCCCGACACCACCACCGAATAGGGCGGCACCTTGCCGAAAAACACTTCGCCGCTGGCCCGGTCGATGATGCGGGTGGAAGCCGAAAGATAGACGCCCATCGACAGCACGCTGCCTTCGCCCACGATGACGCCTTCGGCCACTTCGGCGCGGGCGCCGATGAAGCAATTGTTCTCGATGATGGTGGGCGTGGCCTGCAGCGGTTCGAGCACGCCGCCGATACCGGCGCCTCCCGACAGATGCACATGCGCGCCAATCTGGGCGCAGGAGCCGACCGTGGCCCAGGTATCGACCATGGTGCCTTCGCCGACATGCGCGCCGACATTGACAAAGCTGGGCAGCAGCACCGCACCCTTGGCGATGAAGGCGCTGCGGCGGACAATGGCACCCGGCACGGCGCGGAAGCCGGCGGCGCGGAAGCGGGCTTCATCCCAGCCGGCGAATTTCGACGGCACCTTGTCCCACCATACCGCTCCGCCCGGTCCGCCCTCGATGATTTCCATGTCGTTGAGGCGGAAGGAAAGCAGGATCGCCTTCTTCACCCATTCATTTGCCTTCCAGGCGCCGTCAATCTTCTCGGCGGCGCGCAATTGCCCGGCGTCCAGCCCGGCCAGCGTGGCTTCGACGGCGTCGCGATGCGGGCCCCTGGTCGCGGCCGACAGGCTTTCGCGCGCCTCCCAGGCGGCAGCGACAGCGGCGGCAAGATCATGGCTCATGGTCAAATCCTGAGGGACGAAAGAAAGCGGGGCAGGTCGGTTGTTTCATGATGCGGCACGCCTTCGACCGGCGCACCACTGGAAAAATCCGCACCTGTGTTCAGCCACACCGTGGTCATGCCCAGCGCCCGCGCCGGGACCAGATTGTGGATAATGTCGTCGAGCATGGCGGTCGCCTGCGGTTCAAGTGCGGCGGCAGCGATGACAGCGCGATAGGCGGAGGCCTCGGGCTTGGGCACGAAATCGAAAGTGCGAATGTCCCAGATGTCCTCGAACAGATCAGCCGCGCCGATCCGCTCCAGGATGCGCATCGCATGATGGCGGCAGCCATTGGTGAAAATGGCGCGCCGTCCCGGCAGCCGCGCCAGCGCCGCCAGCATCGCCGGATCGGGCGTCAGGGCGGAAAGATCGATGGCATGGACATAGGCGAGATAGTCATCGGGATCGGCGCCGTGCAGCTGCATCAGTCCGCTCAAGGTGGTGCCATGGGCGCGATAGAGCGATTTCTGCAAGTCCCGCGCTTGCGGGCGCGGCAGTCCCAGGAAGCGCGCCACATAATCGGTCATGCGGCTCTCGATCTGGGCGAAGACGCCGCAATCAGCGCGATAGAGCGTGTTGTCCAGGTCGAACAGCCAGTGCCGGACATGACGAAAATCCGGACCAGGGCCGCTGTCGGGGCTTTTCCTGGCAATGTTGGCGGCGAACAGGCTCATGGGCGGACCATGACCCGCCGCAGGCGGCCTTGCAAGACAGCGTTAACGCCCATCCACCATGCCTCTTTAGCCGCTGTTAAAGGCCGCGGCACGACAATCGGCCGGACAGAAGGCGCCATGACGCAACCCAGCAGGAAAAGCCCCAACGGCCCGTCCGGGACGCTCGACAGCAGCGCGGCTCTGGCGATCCTGGAGAGCCGCACCCGCGAGGCGCAGGAGGTTCTGGCCCGCCGCAGCGATGCCGGTCCCGATGTGCTGCATTATCTGGCGGTGCATGGCGCGGCCGCGACGCGAAGGGCGGTGGCCGCCAATCTTTGCGCCGGCCCCGCCACCAACCGTCTTCTGGCGGACGACAGCGATGTCGAGGTTCGCGCCGAACTGGCGGCCAAGATTGCGCGGCTGCTGCCGGGCCTTTCCCAAGACGAAAACGCGCATCTCTTTGCCCTGACGATCGAGACGCTGGAGCGGCTGGCGCGCGACACCGCGGTAAAGGTACGCGCCCTGCTGGCCGAGGAAATCAAGCATCTGACCTGTGTGCCGCACGATCTCATCATGCGGCTGGCGCAGGATGCCGAAACCGCGGTGGCGGCGCCGATCCTGGAATATTCGCCGCTGCTGTCCGACACCGACCTGATTGAGATCATGGCCTGCGCCAAGGCCAATGAGGCGCTGGCGGCGGTGGCCCGCCGCCATCCGGTGAGCGAGGATGTCAGCGCCGCCATCGTCAAGACGCTCGAAATTTCCGCCGTGGCGGCGCTGCTGGTCAATCCTGATGCCCGCATCCGCAAGGAGACGCTGGACCATATTGTCGAGGCGGCCGAGGAGGTCAGCGACTGGCATATGCCGCTGGTCCTGCGGGCCGAGCTTTCGGCCCGCGCCATTCGCCGCATTGCCGGCTTTGTCGGCGCCGCGCTGATCGAACGGCTGGCCGCGCGGCATGATCTCAGCGATGCCACGCGCCAGCATCTGTCGCGGGAATTGCGCGCCCGCCTGGCCGAACAGGGCACGGCGGCGCCCGCGCCGGGCGCGGCCCCTGCGGAGCTGGTGGCCGGCGCCAAGGCCGCGGGCAAGCTGGATGGCGCCTTTGTCGAGCAGGCTGCCCAAGGCGGGCATCGCGAGCTGGTGACGCTGGCGCTGTCGGAACTGTCCGGCGTACCCGAAGCCAAGGTCCGCAAGATCCTGGCGGCCCGCAGCGCCAAGCCGGTCACGGCGCTGGTCTGGCACGCGCATCTGCCGATGCGCGCCGCCTTCAAGATTCAGAGCCAGGTGATGCGCCTGCCGGCGCATGAACTGCTGCCGGCGCGGGGCGGCGTCAACTTTCCGCTATCCAAGGAAGAGATGCGCTGGCATCTCAACTATTTCGAAATCAGCGCCTAGAGCATGACCGGCGTTGAGGCGCGAGTCATGCTCCAGTTTATTTCTGGTCGCGCGGTCTCGCGGAAAACCGCTCCACACTTTTCCGGATCGCGCTCTAGGGCGTCGCCGGCGCGCCGGCGGGCAAAAGTCCCTTGTCGCCGACATGGGCGACATAGCCCGAAAGACCACTTGTCTGGGTACGCAGGAAACCGGCTTCCGTCTGGCCGCGGCCGGCGCAATTGCCGCGCTCGCGAATCTCAAAGGCCGCGCCAGCGATGCAGAACTTATCGCTGCCGCCCGTCACTGGCGTTCCATCCTTGCGGCGGGCGAAAAGATAATAAGCGCCGCTCAGCGGCGCGGTGAGGGCGCGGGCGCAGGCGCCTGCCGGAACCGCCCACCAGCCGCGCACCAGAAGCTTGCCCTTGTCGCTTTCGGCCAGCGCTGCTTCCAGGCCGGTCTTGCCGTCATTGCAGATGGTGTAGCCGGTGGGGGCATTATGCTTCAGCGCTTCCTGTTCGAGGGCGGCAAACAGTTCGGCATTGCCGCTCCTGTCGGCCAGCTTGGCGCGCTTGCGGAAGGCAGAAAGCGCGGCGCCCGTTTTCTTGTCAGGCCCGCCATTGAAGGGGCCGGTGTCATAGCCATTGTCCCGCAACAGCCGCTTGGCGCCGGCCAGCTGCGCCGCCATCAGCGACGGCAGCGCGGGACTTTCATCCAGCGTCATGGTCCAGTTGCGCCGGCCCTTGGTATCAAGGGCCGCGAAAGGCAAAGGGAAGGCATCTTCCTCCTTGCACACCGCCAGGGCGCCGCTTTGCCGGAAGCGGAAATTGCCATCCTTGACGCAGAGGGGAAAATTGCCGCCCCAGGCCCTCGCCGCCCCGCCATGCGCCAGGCTGGAGCGGGCATAGACCATGTAGCGTTCGGCGGTCAGGTCTTCCGCTCGCGCGGTCTGGCAGTCACCGGGAACGATGCGGGTCCAGCCTTGTGTTTCCGACTGCGGGCTTTTGATCGCCGCGGTGGCGGCATACAGGATGGTGCTGGTGCGGTTGCACAGCCTCAGCGCCGCATGTGCGGGCGTTGTGGCGCAAAGCAGCGCCAGCGCCAATGCCCCGTGCCTCATTCGGCGGTGATGAGCGTTCCCGCGCCATGCTCGGTGAAGAGCTCGAGCAGAAGCACATGGGGAATGCGCCCGTCCAGGATGACGGCGGCGTTGACGCCGGCTTCCACCGCGTCGATCGCGGTCTGAATCTTGGGAATCATGCCGCCGGAGATGGTGCCGTCGGCGATCAGGGCGCGCGCCTCGCGCACGGTCAGCCGCGGCACCAGTTTCTTGTCCCTGTCCAGCACGCCCTCGACATCGGTGAGCAGCACCAGGCGTTCCGCCTTCACCGCACCCGCCACCGCGCCCGCCACCGTGTCGGCATTGATGTTGAATGTTTCGCCCCTGGGGCCGACACCAATGGGAGCGATCACCGGAATGATTTCCGACTTCATCATGGTGTGCAGAACTTCGGGATTGACCTTTTCCGGCTCGCCGACAAAGCCCAGGTCCACCGCCACCTTCTCGCCGGTGTCGGGATCGGTCTTGGCCAGAGCGAGCTTTCTCGCCACCACCAGATTGCCGTCCTTGCCCGAAAGACCAACGGCGCGCCCGCCCGCGACATTGATGGACGAGACAATCTGCTTGTTGATGGAGCCGGTCAGCACCATCTCGACGATCTCGACCGCGGCCTCATCGGTGACGCGCAGGCCGTCAATGAAGGTGGAGTTGATGTTCATCTTCTTGAGCATGGCGCCGATCTGCGGCCCGCCGCCATGCACCACCACCGGGTCGATGCCGGTCTGCTTCATCAGCACGATGTCCTGGCTGAAATCGTCGGTGCCGCCGGCGCCGGTCATGGCGTTGCCGCCATATTTCACCACCACGGTCTTCTGGTCGTATTTCAGGATGTAGGGCAGCGCCTCGATCAGCACCCGCCCGGTCTGGCGCCAGCGCGCCATCACCCGCAGATTGCGTTCTTCCGGCGTATCGTCGGATGCGGCCATGGCCAAACCCAGCAAAGGACGAGGTCCTATACGGCAAACCAGCCGACAATCCAACGGTTTAAAGCGTGAGTTCGTAAAGGTGCTCGCGCAAGGCAGCGATGCCCTCGCCGGTTTGAGAAGAGGTGGCCATGATTTTTTCCAGCGCCACGGTGTGACGGCCGGCCTCGGCCTGGGTGGCAGCCAGCACGGCGGCGCGTTCCTCTTGCGCCACCTCGTCGAACTTGGTCAGCACCAGCAGCGTCGAAACCGCCGCCCGGTTCAGCAGTTCCAGCACCTGCCGGTCGCCGCCGCCGGGGCCGCGGCGGGCGTCGATCAGCAGCAGAACCCGGCGCAGCGGCGCGCGGCCGCGCAGATAGGCGAAGATCATCTCCTGCCAGGCTGCGGCTTCGGCCTTGGAGACCTTGGCGAAACCATAGCCGGGCAGGTCGGCGAGCATCAGCCGGCCGCCAAGGTCGAAGAAATTGATCTGCCGCGTCGCGCCCGGCGTCTGCGATACCCGCGCCAGCGTCTTCCTGCCGGTCAGCGCGTTCACCAGGCTGGACTTGCCCACATTGGAGCGCCCGACAAAGGCAATCTCGGCAAGCCTGGCCGGCGGCAATGCATCGCCCGCCTTCTGCACGCCCCAGACGAATTCGCAAGGTCCGGCGAAGAGCTTGCGCGCCGCTTCGGCCACGCCGTCAGACATGACGGTCAGCCGTCATTGGCGGGCGGCTTCTTCTTCTTGAATTTGAGATTCTCGAACAAATGAATCTCCACCCCCTCGCGGCGCATGATGATCGCCTGCTGCAGCATGTTGAGGGTGTTGCTCCAGGTGTAATAGATCACCAGGCCCGCCGGCAGGCTGGCGAACACGAAGGTGAAGATCAGCGGCATGAAGGCGAACATCCGCGCCTGCACCGGATCGGCCGGGGCCGGGTTCATCTTGGTCTGCAGCCACATGGTGATGCCGTAAAGGATCGGCCACACCCCAATGGAAAGGATCATCAGGAAGGCCGGCAGCGTGTGCGGATTGTACGGCAGCAGCCCGAACAGGTTGAGCAGCGAGGTCGGATCCTGGGCGGAAAGATCCTGAATCCAGCCGAAGAAAGGCGCGTGCCGCATCTCGATGGTGACGAAAAGCACCTTGTAGAGGGCGATGAAGACCGGGATGGTGAGCAGGGTGGGAACGCAGCCCGAGACCGGATTGGCCTTCTCCCGCTTGTACAGTTCCATCATCGCCATCTGGAACTTCTGCGGATCGTCGGCGTGCTGCTTCTTCAGCCGCTCGGTTTCCGGCTGCAGCTTCTTCAGCTTGCTCATGGAACGGAAGGACGCGGTCTGCAGCGGGAAGAACAGCAGCTTCACCACCACCGTCAGGCCCAGAATGGCGAGGCCGAAATTGCCCAGCAGCTTGTAGAGATGGTCCAGCACCCAGAAGAAGGGCCGGGTGAGGAAGGACAGCATGCCCCAGTCCACCGCATTGTCGAAGCGCGCGATTTGCTGGCGGTCCTGATAGCCGCGCAGAATGTCCACCACCTTGGCGCCGGCGAACAGCCGGTGGGTGACGCTGGTGCTGGCGCCTGACGCCAGGGTGCGGGCGCCAAGGCGGTAATTGGCCTGATAGGCATCCAGGCCGCTGCCGGTCTTGGAATTGAGAAACTGGGCGTCGAAATGCTGGCCCTGGGGCGGAATGACGGCAGCCATCCAGTATTTGTCGGTAATGCCCAGCCAGCCGCGATTGGCGGCAAAGTCCACCGGCGGAACCTTCTGGCAGAAGAAGATGCCCAGCACGCAGCCGGGCTCCTTGTAGTTGGCGTCGATTTCGCTGGTGTCCTGCACGCCGATGAAGCCGAGATGCAAATAGGCGCTGGCCTGGTCCTTGGGCGTGTTCTGGCGTTCCACCGTTCCGTAAGGATAAAGCGTGACCGGCTTGCCGGAACTGTTGGCGACGCTGTCCGCCACCGTGAACATGTATTGGTCGTCAATGGCGATGACGCGGGTGAAGACAAGGCCCTGGCCATTGTCCCAGGTAAGCGTCACCGGCTTTCCGGGCGCCAGTGCTCCACCGCTGCTCTGCTTCCATTCGCTGTTGGCGTCAGGCGTCCTGACGCCCTGGCCGACCCAGCCAAAGCCGGCATAATAGGGATAATCGGTGCTTTTGGGCGCCAGCAGCACGATCTCCGGACTCTTGGGATCGAGAGTTTCGCGATACTGCTTCAGCCGCAAATCGTCGATCATGGCGCCCGTGAGGCGGATCGAGCCGTCCACCATCGGCGCGTCAATGGCGACGCGCGGCCCGCCTGCCTTCAGCGCCGCTTCACGGCTCTGGTGCTGGCTGGGCGCGGCCAGCGCCGGCACGCCGGGTGCGCGCGGCGGCGCGGCCTTTTCCTGTTTCGCCAATTGCTGCTGGCGTGCCTGCTCGGCCTTCATCTGCGGCGTGGCGACGAAATACTGCCAGCCGACAAACACCAGCAGCGACAGCGCCATGGCGATCAGGAGATTCTTATTGTTGCCGTCGTTCATGAATGGGCGACTTATTTATTTATGGGAGGGGAGCAGTTGGAATGGGGAACGGGATCAAAGCCGGACGAGCCGCCCAGCCAGGTCACGGGGTGGCAGCGCGCCAGCCGGCGCAGGGTCAGGGCCGCGCCCTTCAGTGCGCCATGTTCGGCGATGGCTTCCAGCGCATAGGCCGAACAGGTGGGCGTGAAGCGGCAGGTGGGCGGCTTCAGCGGCGAAAGAAAGCGGCGATAGAAGCGGATCGGGGCGGCAGCCAAAGCTGCGGGCAAGTTTCGCAGAGGGCCCGGTTTCCTGGTCGCGGTCACTTTGCCTCTCCTGCCGTCCGGTCCAGCCCGCGATGCGCGGCTGCAAGGGCTGTCGTCACATCGGTCAGCAGGGCGTTCCAGTCCCTGGTGCCGGTGTTCGCCCGCGCGACCAGAACATAGTCATGCCCCCCCCGCCCCAAAAGGGGCAGAAGCTGCGACGCGGCGGCACGCAGCCGGCGCTTGGCGCGGTTGCGGGCGACGGCGTTGCCGATCTTGCGGCTGGCGGTGAAACCGACGCGCCAGGCGCCGGCGGGCGCCTCGCCATCCGGGGTGCGGCAAATCTCGAGAGTGACGGCGCCCATGACCCGGCGCACGCCCTTGGCGGCCCGGAGGAAATCGGCGCGCTTTTTCAGGTGTTCCATGTCCGGGACTTTCAGGGCCCCGAGCGTCAGGCTCAGGCGGAAAGCTTCTTGCGGCCGGAGGCACGGCGGCGGGCGACAACCTTGCGGCCGCCGGCGGTGGCCATGCGGGAGCGATAGCCATGGCGGCGCTTGCGCACGAGTTTGCTCGGCTGGTAGGTGCGCTTCATGGCAAACGGCTCCGAAAAAGGCGGTTTTCCGCCAAAAACCCGCAGGTTGCGGGCGAAAGAGCGCGGTTTCTAAAAGTCGCGGCGGGCCCTGTCAACGCCTCGCCGCCTGGCCTTTGTAATATTGTTACTCGCCAACAACCACGCCATCGCGCCTTGGGTCCGCCCCCCCGCGATAGCCGCCCGGCACCTTTTGAATGACATGCATGCCGCTGCCTTCGCCGCCGGCGGTGCGCACCGTATGGCCCATGGCGGTGAGCTGGGGCGCGATCTGGTTGGCCCAGGGGGAAGGCTCAAGCGTGGTGCCGCTGTTGGTGTTGAGATGGCGCGGCAGGCTGATGGCCTCCTGCGGGGACAGGCCGCCATCCAGAATCGCCACCAGCGACTGGGTGACATATTCGATGATCGAGGGGCCGCCGGGCGAACCGATCCCCAGCACGAAATTGCCGTTCCTGTCGAAGACAATGGTGGGCGACATGGCCGACAGCGGCCGCTTGCCCGGCGCCGGCGCATTGGCCACAGGCTGGCCATCACGCATGGGCTGGAAGGAAAAATCGGTGAGGGTGTTGTTGAGGATGAAGCCCTTGGCCGTGATCTTGGCCCCGAAGCCGCTTTCCACCGATGTGGTCATGGCGATGACTTCGCCGCTCTCGTCCACAATGGTCATGTGGCTGGTGCCGTAATTTTCCGGCGAAACCTGCGGCGCATACTGCGCATGCTTTTCCGGCGGATTGCCGGCCTGGGCGGTGCCCATGTCCCTGGTCGGATCAATCAGGGCGGCCCGGCTGGCGATGTAGTTTTTGTCGGTCAGGCCGGCCAGCGGCACCCCCACCACCGAGGCATCGCCCAGATATTTGGCGCGGTCGGCATAGGCAAGGCGGCTGGCCTGGGTGAAGAGGTGGGTCTCCAACAGCGAATTGGGCTTGAGATCGCTGGAAGCAAACCGCTGCAGCATGCCCAGGATCTGCACGATGGCGACGCCGCCGGAAGAGGGCGGACCCATCGAGCAAAGGTGGTAGACGCGATAGTCGCCGCACACCGGCTCCAGCTCACGGGCATGGAAGCCGGCAAGGTCGGCCAAGGTCATGCCGCCCTTGTTCTTGGTGGGGGCGTGCTGCACGGCATCGACGATCGCCTGGGCAATGGGGCCGGAATAGAAGGCTTTGGCGCCGCCGCGGGCGATGGCGCGGAAGGTTTCGGCCAACTCGGGATTCCTCAGAACCTCGCCTTCCTTCATCGGCGAACCATCGGCATGGAAGAACATGCGGGCGATGTCCGGCATGTTGCGCGGCGCGCCCGCGATGGTGCGCGCCAGCTTGGGCCCGATGGGAAAGCCGTTCTCGGCGATGCGGATGGCCGGTTCGAACAACCTCGCCCAGGGCAGCTTGCCGTATTTTTCGTGCGCCAGCTCCAGCATGCCGACGACGCCGGGAATGCCGACAGAAAGCCCGCCGGGAATGGGGTCGAAATGGGCGCGCGGCTGGCCGTTCTCGTCCAGGAACATGCCTGGCGTCGCCGAGGCGGGCGCCACTTCGCGGCCATCGAAGCTGGTGGTTTTCTTTGCCCTGGAGTCATAGACCAGCATGAAGGCGCCGCCGCCGATGCCGGAGGATTCCGGCTCGACCAGGTTCAGCACCAGCTGCGTGGCAATGGCGGCATCCACCGCCGAACCATGTGCCTTCAGCATCTCCAGCCCGGCCTCCGCCGCCAGCGGATTGGCGGCGGCCACCATCATGTGCTGGGCGAAGTCGGTCTTGGGCTGGGCGGCCGCCGGCAGGGCCACCAGCGCAAAAAGGACCAGAATGCGCGTGAATTTCATGGCAAGGCCTCCGCTGGCCGCATGTTAAAGGCGGCAGGGGCAATAAAAAAGCCCCGGCGGAGCGGGGCTTTTCGTTCAGATGTGTCGGGGTCCTTCGCCTGCTTCGCAGGCTCTTGGCGCTCCGTTGTTCCTAAGCTCGCTTCGCTCGCTAGGAAAACGGGCGCTAGCGCACGAAGACGCGGACCTCGCTGCCGGAGGCGGCGGGGTCGGTGGTGGAGGCAACGCCAAGCCGCGTTGCCGGCACGCCCATGTCGGTCATGGAGCGCATCACGTCCTGGGCATGGCGGCGGGCGGTGGTCTGGGCGATCTGCACCGCCGCGGCATTGCCCCTGCTGGGCGAAACCGCCACCACTTCGAAGCCGGCGCTGGGACGGCTTTGCAGCGCCTGGTTCAGGGCGGCGTAAAGCTGCTGCTGATAATCCACATCGGGGCGGTCGAACTTGATCACCATCAGGGGCTGGCCGTTCGAGGCCAGTTGCTGGCTGGAAAGGGCGCCGCTGGGCACCGGGGTGTTGAGGGCGCCGTAAAGCTCGCCCGCCTTGATCGCGTTCATCAGCACGGTGAGATTGGAACGCTCATTGGCGGCATAGGCGGTCTGGCGCTGCACATTCTGGGAGATTTCCGAAAGCAGGCGATCCAGCACCACGACAGTCTGGCTGGTCTCGTCTTCCAGCAGGGTGAGCTGGCGATGATCCTCATCCACCGCGCCCGAAACGTTCATGGTGGCGCTGATCTGATTGAGGGCGAAATGGGCGCTGGAGGAATCATTGTTCACGTCGGTGCCGAGCGCATTGAGCGCATTGATGTTGGCGGACAGCGAATCCAGCGAGGCCTGGGCCGAGTTCCATTCCGCCACCAGTTCGGGATTGCCCCTGGTGGTGCCGATCTGCAGCCGGGCGGTGATGCGGGCCTTGGAGTTCTGATAGGCGTTGGCGGCGCCGGCGCCCTGGTTGCGCAGGTCGGTGAGGCGGGCGGCGTTGCCGGCAATCTTCTGCTGCAGGCCCGCGACCTGGGCGCGAATGGACTGGATGGTGCGGTTGACCTGGGTGCCGGTGTCGGCGCCCGGCGCAATCACCACCGGGGTGATGGTGGCGACCGGGGCGGTGCCGGGGACAATGGGAGCGGCTGCCACCGGCGCCGCAACAGAGGGCGGCATCGGAACGGCGGCGCTGGCGACGGCGATGGGGGCGGCGCCGGCCGAAGGCGGCGCGCCGGCATCGGCGGCCGGGAAGGGGGCGTTGGAGGCCGAGGCGCTGCTGTCGTCGCCGAACAGCGCATTATCGAGGTCACTGCAGGCGGTCAGGGCGCTGGCGCCCATCAGCGCAAAAGCCAGGAAAAGCCCCGCGCGGAGCCTTGTCTTGACTGGAAATCCCCTCATTCTGCTCTCCGCTGCCCCTGGCGCCTGTCCGCCATCCCGCCATTTCGAGGCCGATATGCCGGAAGATTTTCGCGCCCAAACCCGCCCCGCCTTGCGCCCCGTCGGGTGCAAGGTCCTGGCGGTTAAGTCTTAACGAGCGGGACGGGGCGCCACAAGGGACCAGAATGCCGCTTCCCCAGACAAATTGCGCCAAATTGTGCCGAAACGTCCGGGGCTTGGGCGGGCCCGCGAAAGGTCCGGTGGACCTTTCGCCGCGCAAGCCGCCGCAGCGGCGCGCGTCCAGGCGCGGCGCGAGGCCGGGACTGCCGGCAGCCCTGCTCCGACTTGCCATTGCGGGGACGGATCAATAGGTTCGCGCGCTCAAAACGCACCCGTAGCTCAGCTGGATAGAGCACCAGACTACGAATCTGGGGGTCAGAGGTTCGAATCCTTTCGGGTGCGCCATCCTCCGCCGCTACGCGGCTTCGGATGGCTGGCCAGCGCGCAATCCCAAGACCAAGGAAAATCCCCGCGTTTTCGCGCGGGGTCTTCCAGTTGGTAGCTACTCACTCCTTGAACGTAATCTTCTCCACATTCCACAGCGAGCAGGCGCCCTTGTAGAGGACGTTGTCGCCTTCGGCGTGCAGCGAATGGATCAGGCAGCCGGTCTGGCCCTGGCCCAGGCTGGTCTGCGCCCAGCCCAGCAGCTTGCCGTCATGGTCGAAGCGGTAGATCTTGCCGGTGCCGTCGCCGCTATAGATGTATTTCGGCGTCACCTGCACGCTCCAGGGCGCGCCCATGCCGGTGATGTATTTCTCGAAATTGAGATCGTAATCGAACACCTGGATACGGCGATTGCCGCGGTCGGCGACATAGACATGGCCATAGCCGGCGGCGATGCCGTGCGGAATGTTCATCTGCCCGTCGCCGGCGCCATAGGTGCCGAAGGCTTTCTCCCAGACGCCGTCCTTGCTGATCTTCACGACGCGGGAATTGTTGTAGCCGTCGCTGACAAAGATGCTGCCATCCGGGCCCCAGGCGACGTCGGTGGGCCGGTTGAAGGTGCCCATGGCGCCATTGGGATGGAGGTTGGTGTCCTTGCCGCCGCGTTCGGTGAACTCTTCCCACCAGTCGATGGATTCGGGCTTCCTCCCCAGCACCATCTTGACCAGGCCGCTGGGATCGACCTTCACCACCGTGTTGGAGCCCTCGTCCACCACCCAGACATTCTGCTGCGGATCCACCCGCACGGCATGGGCGAAGGAGGCGCCATAGGAATCCGGCAGCCATTCCTTGACGTATTTGAGATTCTGGTCGAACTCGAACAGCCGCGCCGCCGTGCCGCCGCGCGAGGAGCCGCCCCAGCCGGTGCGGGAATAGACAAAGAGATGGCCGGCCTTGTTGCGCGAAACGCCTTCGGTTTCGCCGATGGTGTGGCCGGGAATGCGCAAGGGGAGGATTTCCTCGGTCACGGTCAGCTTTGGCGTGCGGGCTTCCAGATCGGCTTGGGCCTGCGCCGCCGCATTGTTGCCGCCGCCGCGCTGGGCCAGCACCGGGCTTGACGCGCCCGCGAGCAGCAGCAGCGCGAGCAGGGAAAGTGATTTCTTCATGACGGCACTCCCTTCCAATGGTTCTTGTGGTTCTGCCGGCGGACTCTAAGCCAGGCGCAACCATTTTCCAGCGGGAGGAAGCGGCCTGCACTGGATGAATCCAGGCATGAATTAAGCCATTGTCGGGAAGGGATTATTCCACATTGAGCGCCTGCATCGCGTACCCATGGTGGCGAATCTGACGCCGCCTTCCACTCCCACTGGGGAGGCGCCTGCGCTACCGGCAAGCACGCTTCACCTTGGCGGCGCCCGCTTCTGGCGGCGGATCACCAATTGGTCATCGAGCCGTCTTCCAGACGGTTCACCGGCAGGAAGGCGCGCTTGTACGGGAATTTCGCCGCCAGCTTCTCGTCCAGCTCAACGCCCAGGCCCGGCTTTTCTCCCGGGTTCAGCATGCCGTCCTTGAAGCTGTAGCTGCGCTGAAAGACCTCGTCTGTCTCTTTCGTGTGATGCATCCATTCCTGGATGCCGAAATTGGGGATCGAGATGTCGAAATGCAGCGCCGCGGACATGCAGACCGGCGACAGGTCGGTGGCGCCGTGGCAGCCGGTGCGCACATTGTAGAGGTCAGCCAGGCTGGCGATGCGGCGCAAAGGGGTGAGGCCGCCGGCGTGCACCACGGTGGCGCGGATATAGTCTATCAGCTGCTCCTCGATCAGCTGCTTGCAGTCCCAGATGGTGTTGAAGATCTCGCCCACCGCCAGGGGCGTGGTGGTGTGCTGGCGGATCAGGCGGAAATTGGCCTGGTTCTCCGCCGGTACGGTGTCTTCCAGCCAGAACAGGCGATAGGGCTCAAGCTCCTTGCCCAGGCGCGCCGCTTCGATCGGCGTCAGGCGGTGATGGGTGTCATGCAGCAGATGCACGTCCCAGCCCAGCACCTGGCGCGCCTTTTCGAACAATGCCGGCACGCTGCGCAGATATTTCTCGGTGGACCAGACATTCTCGGTCGGAATGTCGGCATCGGCAGGTTCGTAGAACAGCTTGGTGCCCGAGACGCCATAGGTGGAGGCAAGGCCCGGCACGCCCGACTGCAGGCGGATCGCCTTGTAGCCCATCGCCTTGTAGGCTTGCGCCTGTTCCAGCGTCTGCTCGATGGTGGTGCCGTTGGCATGGCTATAGACCATGGCGCCTTCGCGGCAGCGCCCGCCCAGCAATTGATAAAGCGGCAGGCCGGCGGCCTTGGCCTTGATGTCCCACAGGGCGGTGTCCACCGCGGCGATGGCGGCCATGGTGATGGGACCGCGCCGCCAATAGGCGCCGCGATAGAAATACTGCCAGGTATCCTCGATATTGTGGGCATCGCGGCCGATCAGGCAGGGAATGAGGTGGTCGGTCAGGTAGGAGGCGACCGCCAGTTCGCGGCCATTGACCGTGGCGTCGCCGATGCCGGTGATGCCATCGGCGGTTTCGATCTTGAGGGTGACGAAGTTGCGGCCGGGGCAGGTGATGATGACCTTGGCGGCGGCAATCTTGAGCACTTATTTCTTCCCAAGGCGGTGTCGGGCGACGCTAGCCGCCGGGTCCCACCTTGTCAAAAACCCCTGGTTTGACGGCAATAAGCGCGCCTCAACCGTTTGCAGTCCTTCGCACTCTCCCGCGCTGCAATAACCTTCGCGCACGCTGTTGCGAGGGAAGGAAAATTGCCGTTTGATCCGAACAAACCGGCCGGACCAAGAGCCGCTGCCCAGGGAGAACGCCATGAAGCTCACGCTTGCCGCCGGCTTGCTGCTTTCCGCCGCCACCATCGCCGCGGCGCAGATCGTGACCCCGGTGAATCCGGGCGACGGTGTGGCGCGTCAGGCCGCGTCGGGGCGGGCGATGACCCCCGAGCAGAAGGCGATGAGCGACGCCAATGTCAATGAACTGATGCGGGAAATGAAACTGGCCGGCGTCAGCGAGCTGCGCGCGCCGATGAACGCGACGCGGCCCGACCTGCCCTACTACACCAACTATGACGAGAAGAAGGCCAACCCCTATCCGCTACCCGATCTCCTCGCCTTCAAGAACGGCAAGTCGGTGAAGACGGCTGCGGACTGGCAGAAGCGCCGCGCCGAGATCAAGCAGATGTTCGACGAATATGTGTATGGCAAATATCCGGCGCACATTCCGAAAGTGACGTGGCACCTGGACGGCACCGAGACCCTCACCATCGAGGATATCCCGGTGGTGGCCAAGCACCTGACGGGCCATGTCGACAATTCCAGCTATCCCGCCATCAACATCGATATCAAGATGGATGTCGTGACGCCAGTGTCCGCCAGGGGCCATCGCGTTCCGGTGATCATCGGCGGCGGCGCCCTGCCGCGACCGGCGCCGGCGCCCGTGGCGGGCCGCGCCGCGCCTGCCGCCGGTCGGGGTCCGGCCCCGGGCGGCCTCAGCATCATCATGGGTCCGCCAACCGATTCTTCCGCCAAGCAGCTGCTGCAAAAGGGCTGGGGCTTCGTCTCGGTCAATTCCAACCAGGTGCAGGCCGACAACGGCGCCGGTCTCACCTCCGGCATTATCGGCCTGGTCAACAAGGGCCAGCCGCGCAAGATGGATGACTGGGGCGTGCTGCGCGCCTGGGCCTGGGCGCAAAGCCGCGCCATGGATTATCTGGTCACCGACAAGGATGTCGATCCCAAGAAAGTCGGCGTCATGGGCCATTCGCGCGGCGGCAAGGCGGCGCTGGTGGCACTGGTCGATGATCCGCGTTTTGCCATCGGCTTTATTTCCTCGTCGGGGGCGGGCGGCGCCAATCTCTATCGCCGCAATTATGGCGAGCTGCCGTCCAATCTCTGCGCCCCCAACGAATTCCACTGGATGGCGGGCAACTTCCTCAAATATTGCGACGTCGGCCACACCATTGATGAACTGCCGGTGGATGCCCACGAGTTCATCGCTCTGGCGGCCCCGCGCGCGGTGTTCATCGGCGGCGGCGGGCTGATCATGGAGCCGGCTTCAGCCATTCCCGGCGATGCCTGGCAGGATGCCAAGGGCATGTTCATGGCGGCGGCGGCGGCCAGCCCGGCCTGGAAGTTCTATGGCAAACAGGGCCTGCCCTCTCCCAATCTGCCGCCGATGGAGACGCTGGTGGATTCCGGGGACGTCGCCTTCCGCCAGCATCCCTATGGTCACACTCCGAATCCGAACTGGTCGTATTTCATCTCCTTCGCGGCCAAGGAATTTGCCAAGCAGAAGTAAGGTGATTTGACAGCGAACGCCGCCGCGTGCCGAAGCGCGGCGGCGCTTGTTTCTGAAAGCAAACTGGGGGCAGCATGATCGCGTTTCGCCATCGCCTGATCTTCGTCACCTTCACCCTGGCATGGCTGCTTTATATCGACCGCATCGCCATCTCCACCGCCAAGAGCTCGATCACCGGGGCCTTCGCGTTGACCGACACCCAGTTCGGCTGGGCCCTGTCGGCCTTCGCGCTGGGCTATGCTCTCTCCCAGATTCCCGCGGGCATGATTGTTGACCGTTTCGGCCCGCGCCTGGTGCTGGGCGGGCTGGTGGCAATCTGGTCCTTGTTCACCGGCCTGACCGGCCTGGCCGCCGGCCTGGTCTCGCTGCTGGTGATCCGCGCCCTGTTCGGCATGGCCGAAGCGGGGGCGTGGCCGGCCTGCGCCCGCGCCTTCTATTCCTGGCTGCCGCCGGGCGAGCGCGGCTTTGCCAAATCCGTCAACATGTCGGGCTCGCGCCTGGGTTCTGCCTTCGCGTTGCCGGCCGTCGCCTGGCTGATCACGGCTTTGGGCTGGCAGGCGGCGTTCTGGGTGCTGGCGGCTGCAGGACTGGTCTGGGCGGGATGCTGGTATTTCTGGTTCCGCGACACGCCGGAGGAGAAGAGCGGCTTCTCGCCGGAGGAACGCAGCTTCCTCGCCGCCAATCGCGGCGGCTCCAATGCGGTGGAAAAACCGCTGCCGCTGGGCCAGCTCTTCCGCCTGCAGGGCATCTGGCTGATGATGGGGCAGTATTTCGCCTCCAACTTCACCTTTTTCTTCTGTCTTACCTGGCTGTTTCCGATGATGCAGAAGACCTATCACCTCGATCCGGTGACGACGGGATTCTATTCCGCCATTCCGCTGCTGTGCGGCGCTGCCGGCGCCTGGTCAGGCGGCGTGGCGGGCGATGCACTGTGGCGCCGCGGCGCCGGCGTCAATGCCCGCAAATGGCCGGCCATGTTCGGCTTTGCCCTTTCGGCGGTCGGCGTGGTGGCCGCGCTCTGGTGCCGGACGCCGCTGGCGATGGCGGTGGTGCTGGGCATCGCCATTTATGGTTCCGACATGACGCTGCCGACCTCCTGGGCCTATGTCATTGATGTTTCCAAGAACCATTCCGGTGCCATGGGCGGGGCGATGAACATGGCGGGCAATCTTGGCTCCTTCGTTACCAGTCTGGCCTGGCCCTATCTGCTGGCGGCGACCGGCTCGACCACGCCTTTTTTCATCGCAGCCGCCGTCTTGAATGTGCTTGGCCTGCTGTTCTGGAGCCGGGCACGCGCCGCCAGGGGCTGAGCGCATTGCGCGGCAGGGACGGCTTCAGCTAGCTTTCCGGCGAAGCTGGAGGCATCCATGCAAGTCAAGTTCCGCAACGCCCTTCCTGTTCTTGCGGTTGCCGCCTTTGGCGGGCTGACGGCGGACGGGCCGGTCAGCGCCGCGCCGGCTTCTATCTTTGCCGCGCCCAGCCCGCTGCCCTATCAGGCGCCGCAGTTCGACAAGATCAAGGACAGCGATTATGCCCCCGCCTTCACCGAGGCGATGAAGCAGCAGCGCACCGAGATTGATGCCATTGCCGCAGCCAGGGAAGCACCGAGCTTCCAGAACACCATCGCGGCGATGGAAAAGTCGGGCCGCATGCTGGACCGGGTATCGAGCACCTTTTTCAATGTGCAGCAGGCCAACACCAATGACACGCTGGACAAGATCCAGACCGATGTGGCGCCCAAGCTGGCGGCGCATGCCGACGCCATCTTTCTCAATGCCAGGCTCTTTGCCCGCGTCAAGGCGCTCTATGACCAGCGCGCCAGCCTGAAGCTTGATCCCGAGGCGCTGCAGGTCCTGACGCTTTATTACCGCCAATTCGTTCATGCCGGCGCCAACCTCTCAGCCAAGGACCAGGCGCGGCTGAAGGACATCAACAAGCAGGACGCTTCGCTTGAAACCCAGTTCCAGCAAAAGCTGGTGGCGGGGGCCAAGGCCGGCGCGCTGGTGGTGAATGACAAGGCCCAGCTAGCAGGGCTGAGCGAAGCGGAAATCGCCAACGCCGCTGACGCCGGCAAGGCACGGGGGCTGAAAGGCAAGTATGTCGTTCCGCTGCAGAACACGACGCAGCAGCCTTTGCTGACCGATCTGTCCGACCGCGCCACCCGCGACAAGTTGTTCAACAACAGCTGGACCCGCACCGAAAAGGGCGACAAGAACGATACCCGGGCCATTATCGCCCAGCTGGCGGTGCTGCGCGCCGAAAAGGCCAAGCTGCTGGGCTATCCCAACTATGCCGCCTATGTGCTGTATGACCAGATGGCCCAGACCCCCGCGGCCGTGGATCGCTTCCTCAAGCAATTGACGCCGGCCACCCGCGCCAAGGCGGCGGAGGAAGCAAAACTGGTCCAGGCCGCGATCGACAAGGACGGCAAGCATTTCGACCTCAAGCCCTGGGACTGGCAGCATTATGCCGAACAGGTGCGCAAGGAAAAATACGATCTCGATGAAGCGACGCTGAAGCCCTATTTCGAATTGCACACCGTGCTGGAGAAAGGCGTCTTCTATGCCGCCACCCAGCTTTACGGCATCACCTTCAAGCGCCGGACCGATCTGCCGGTCTATCAGCCCGATGTGATGGTCTATGAGGTATTCGACAAGGACGGCTCGCAGCTGGGGCTGATGTATTTCGACTATTTCAAGCGCGACAACAAAACCGGGGGCGCCTGGATGAACAATTTCGTCGGCCAGTCAAAACTGATCGGCACCAGGCCGGTGATCTACAACGTCGCGAATTTCACCAAGCCGGCGCCCGGCCAGCCGGCGCTGCTCAGCTTCGACGACGTCACCACCATGTTCCATGAATTCGGCCATGCCCTGCACGGGCTGTTCGCCAACCAGACCTATCCGCTGGTTTCGGGCACCAGCGTGGCGCGCGACTATGTGGAATTTCCTTCCCAGTTCAACGAGCATTGGGCGCTCTATCCCGATGTGCTCAAGCATTATGCGTTGAACTACAAGACCGGCCAGGTCATTCCGCAGGCGCTGGTGGACCGGATCAAGAAGTCGGAAACCTGGGGCCAGGGCTATGCCCTGGGCGAATTGCTGGCGGCGTCGCAACTGGACATGCAGTGGCACACGCTGGCGCCGGGCACGCCCAAGCCTGATGTGGATGCCTTTGAGGTCAAGGCGCTGCACGATACCGGCACCGACTTCCCCAATGTCCCGACCCGCTACCGCTCCAGCTATTTCCTGCACATCTGGGCCAATGGCTATGCCAGCGGCTATTACGCCTATCAGTGGACGGTGATGCTGGATGACGATGCCTTTGCCTGGTTCACCGCCCATGGCGGCCTGACGCGGGCCAATGGCCAGCGCTTCCGCGACCTGATCCTGTCAAAGGGTCACACCATGGATTACGGCCCCATGTTCCGCGCCTTTTACGGCAAGGATCCGGATATCGGCCCGATGCTGGAGCATCGCGGGCTCAAGCCCAGCTAGGGCCGATGGGCCAACGGCCCAGATAACCGTGGATTTGCACGGGCGGACTCCTTATGGTCCCGCCCGCCATGGACAAATTCATCAAGCTGGAGGGCGTCGCCGCCCCGCTCCCCATGATCAATGTCGATACCGACATGATCATTCCCAAGCAGTATCTGAAGACCATCCATCGCACCGGGCTGGGCAAGGCGCTGTTCGATGAATTGCGTCACAATCCGGACGGCAGCGACAGACCGGACTTCGTGCTCAACAAGCCGCAATACCGCAAGGCGCAGATCCTGGTGACGGGCGAGAATTTCGGCTGCGGCTCCTCGCGCGAGCATGCGCCCTGGGCGCTGCTGGATTTCGGCATTCGCTGCATCGTCGCCACCAGCTTCGCCGACATTTTCTACAACAATTGCTTCAAGAACGGCATCCTGCCGATCAGGCTGCCGCAGGCCGATGTCGACAAGCTGATGGATGATGCCGAGCGCGGCGCCAACGCGGTTGTCACGGTTGATCTCGAGAAGCAGGAAATCCGTGGTCCCGATGGCGGCATGGTGAAGTTCGAGATTGATCCCTTCCGCAAGCAGTGCCTGCTGAATGGCTGGGACGATATCGGCCTGACCCTGCGCGGCGAGGACAAGATTTCGACTTACGAGAAAAGTCACAAGGCGCAAGCGCCCTGGGTTTAGAGGGAACCTCCCATGTTTAAAATCGTGACGCTCCCCGGTGACGGCATCGGGCCCGAAGTGATGGACGCGACGCTTCGCGTGCTGGGCTGGTTCGGCAAGCGCGGCTTCTCCTATCAGACCGAGGAAGCACTGGTCGGCGGCATCGCCTATGAGACGCTGGGGCGTTCGGACCCCGATGAGAGCATGGCGAAGGCCAGGGCCGCCGATGTGGTGCTGCTGGGCGCAGTGGGCGGGCCCAAATGGGACAATCTGCCCTTTCATCAGAAGCCGGAGCGGGGCCTGCTGCGCGCCCGCCAGGAATTGCAGGTCTTCGCGAACCTGCGTCCGGCGTTGTGTTTTGACGCCCTCAAGGACGCCTCCACCCTCAAGCCCGAGATCGTCTCGGGCCTCGACATCCTGATCGTGCGGGAACTGATGGGCGGGGTCTATTTCGGCGAACCGAAGGAAACCACCGACCTTGCCGACGGGCAGAAGCGCGCGGTGGATACCCAGGTCTATACCACGAGCGAGATTGATCGCATTGCGCGCGTCGCCTTCGAGCTGGCCCGGGTGCGGGGCAAGAAGCTGGCCTCGGCGGAAAAATCCAATGTGATGGTAACGGGTGTGCTTTGGCGCCAGGTGGTAAGCGAGGTCGCCAAGGACTATCCCGACGTCCAGCTCACCCATATCCTGGCCGACAACGCCGCCATGCAGCTGGTGCGCAATCCCAAGCAGTTCGACGTGCTGGTGACGGACAATCTTTTCGGCGATGTGCTGTCGGACGAGGCGGCGCAGCTCACCGGCTCCATCGGCATGCTGCCCAGCGCCTCGCTGGGGGCCAAACGCCCCGACGGCAGGCAGAGCGCGCTCTATGAGCCGATCCACGGCTCGGCGCCCGACATTGCCGGCAAGGGCCTGGCCAATCCGATCGCCTCGATCCTGTCGCTGGCGATGGCCTTCCGTTATTCCTTCGGCCGTCCCGATGATGCGGCGCGGATCGAAAAGGCGGTGGACACCGTCCTGGCGCAAGGGTTCAGAACGGGCGACATCATGCAGCCGGGCAAAACCCAAGTCGGCACCACGGCCATGACGGATGCTATCCTGAAGGCGCTTGACGCCTAGTCGCCTTTCAATTTCCGGCGCGCGGCATGCAGCAGCGGCTCGGTATAGCCGCTGGGCTGCTGCTTGCCCTTGAACACCAGATCGCAGGCGGCCTGAAAAGCGATGCCGTCAAAGCCCGGCGCCATGGATTGATAGAGCGGGTCGCCCGCGTTCTGCTTGTCCACCACCGCCGCCATCCGCTTGAGGGTTTCGGTCACCTGCGCGGCATTGGTGATGCCATGCTCCAGCCAGTTGGCGATGTGCTGGGAGGAGATGCGCAGGGTGGCGCGGTCTTCCATCAGCCCGACATTGTTGATGTCCGGCACCTTGGAGCAGCCGACTCCTTGATCGACCCAGCGCACGACGTAGCCCAGAATGCCCTGGGCGTTGTTGTCCAGCTCCTTCTGGATCGCATCGGGCTGCCAGTTGGGGCGGTCGGCCACGGGAATGGTAAGAATGTCCGACAGTTTGGCGCGCGGCCGCGAGCGCAATTCCTGCTGCCGCTCTGCGACGCTGACCTGGTGATAGTGCAAGGCATGCAGTGTGGCGGCGGTGGGCGAAGGGACCCAAGCGCAGCTGGCGCCCGCTTGCGGGTGGCCGATCTTGGCCTTCATCATGTCGGCCATCCTGTCGGGCATCGCCCACATGCCCTTGCCGATCTGGGCCTTGCCCGGAAGGCCGCACTCCAGGCCGATATCGACATTCTGGTCTTCATAGGCCTTCAGCCAGGTGCTGGTCTTCATCTCGCCCTTGGGAATCATGGGCCCGGCATACATTGAAGTGTGCATCTCATCGCCGGTGCGGTCGAGGAAGCCGGTGTTGATGAAGACGATGCGGTCCTTCACCGCCCGGATCACTTCCTTCAGGTTGGTCGAGGTGCGGCGTTCCTCGTCCATCACGCCGATCTTCAAGGTATTGCGGGGAAGCCCGAGAATGTTCTCGATGCCGTCGAACAGCGCATTGGCGAAGCCGACTTCCACGGGACCGTGCATCTTGGGCTTGACGATATAGATCGAGCCCCTGCGGCTGTTGGAAAGGCCGTTCTTCCTTCGCACATCGTGCAGCGAAATCAGGCTGGTGACGACGCCATCCAGGATGCCTTCCGGGATTTCACTGCCGTCCTTTAGGAGAATGGCATCGTTGGTCATCAGATGGCCGACATTTCTGATAAATAGCAGGCTGCGGCCGGGCAGGGTGATTTTCGAGCCATCCGGCGCCGTGTATTGGCGGTCGGGATTGAGGGCGCGGGTCATGGATTTGCCGCCCTTCTCGAAGCTGGCGGTCAGTGTGCCCTGGATCAGCCCCAGCCAGTTGCCATAGGCCAGCACCTTATCCTCGGCGTCCACCGCGGCGATGGAGTCTTCGCAGTCCATGATGGTGGTGATGGCGCTTTCCAGCACGACGTCGCTGATGCCGGCCTTGTCGGTCTTTCCGATGGACGCGGATTTGTCGAGATGCACTTCGATGTGCAGCCCGTTATGCTCAAACAGCAGCAGCGACGGTGCGGCGGGATCGCCGGCATAGCCCTTGAACAGTAACGGGTCTTTCAGCGCCGGTTCCAGCTTGCCGTTCCTGACGGCAAAGCCGGCGGCGTCCTTCCAGGAACCGGAAGCCAGCGGCACGGCCTGATCCAGCGCGGCCCGGGCATAGGCAATCACGGCCGCACCGCGCTTTTCGTTATAGCCCTTGCCCGGCGCGAGCTCGCCTTCCGGCGCAATCACGTCGGTGCCGTAGAGCGCGTCATAGAGACTGCCCCAGCGCGCATTGGCGGCGTTGAGGGCGAAGCGGGCATTGGTCAGAGGAACGACCAGCTGCGGGCCCGCCACGCTGGCGATTTCGGGATCGACATTCTGCGTGCCGATCTGGAATGCCGTGCCTTCCTGCACCAGATAGCCGATGCTTTCCAGGAATGCGCGATATTCGGCGGCGTCATGGGGCTTGCCCTTGCGCGCCTTGTGCCAGTCGTCGATGGCTGCCTGCAGCCGGTCGCGTGTCGCCAGCAGCGCCTTGTTCTGCGGCGCCAGGCGGTGCGCCAGCTCCGAAAAGCCCATCCAGAACTTGGCCTCGTCCACGCCGCTGCCGGGCAAGGCCTTCTGGACAATAAAGTCATGCAGCTCGGCTGCGACCTGAAGGCCGTGTTTCTCGATCCGGTTGGTCATGAAATCCGTCTTTTGGAAGGCAAGGCGGCAGCGTAAAACGCCCGCCGCGCGGGGTCAAAATGAAAAGGCCGGGCTTTTGCCCGGCCTTTTGACACATAAGTGGTATGCCTGCCGTCACATGCCCGGCAGGGACGGGATGGTGAAGGCCAGGAAGGGCAGGTTGGCCTGCAGCATCACGAAGATGCCCACCAGCAGCACCAGGAAGACGGCGGATGGGAAGACAAAGCGCAGGATCTTGCCTTCGCTGCCGGTCCAGCCCGTTGCCGCAACAGCCACGCACAGGGTGGCGATGGAGATCGGCTTGCCCATGCAGCCGCCGGTGGAATTGGCCGCCGCCATCAGCACCGGATTCAATCCCAGCTGATGCGAGGTCACCACCTGCAGACCGCCGAACAGCAGATTGGCATTGGTGTCCGAGCCGGTGGCTGCAACGCCCAGCCAGCCCAGCAGCGCGCCGGAGAAGGGATAGAGCGAACCGGTGGCGGCGAAGGCCAGGCCCAGCGTGCCCTGGATACCCGAGGAGCCGGTCAGGGTCGCCAGCGACACCATCAGGACGATGGTGAGCAGCGCATAGCGCACCAGATAGATGGTCTGGAACCAGCGCCGGATCAGCGCCACGGGCGAAAAGCCCATGATCAGGCCGGCGAGAAGACCCGAGACCAGGACCCCGGTGCCCGAATAGGTGAGCAGGGTAAAGCTGAAGGCGGCGGCCTGTGCCGTCGGCTTGGCCACCACGGGCGGCAGCGCCACCACCAGCTTGTCGAGGCCCGGCACATGATAGACCGGGTCGAACAGGCTGTTGCCGAGAGCCTTCCAGAAGGGCGTTGCCCAGAAGGCCAGCAGGACGCAGAGGATCAGCCAGGGCACCCAGGCATCGAACACCTGTTTTCCGGTGGGCAGTTGCGCCAGCGGTACCGGCGGCTTCACCGCGTCATGGGAATCATCCTTGAAGCGCATCGCCGGGTCAGTGATGACATTCGCGGGCTTCCAGACGCGCAGGAACAGCACCAGCGCCGCCAGCGAGATGCCGCCTGAGGCAACGTCCACGATATAGGGATTGGAATAATAGGAAATCAGGAATTGCGGGATGGTGAAGGACAGCGCCGCCACCACGATTGCGGGCCAGACTTCCATCATCTTCTTCCAGCCGCAGAACATCCAAAGCATGAAGAAGGGAATGAAGAGCGAGAAGGGCACCGACTGCATGCCGATGGCCTTGCCCAGGGTGATGGGGTCAATACCGGTAGAGGTTGCCAGCGCGTTGATGGGCGCACCCAGCGCACCGAAGGCCACCACGGCGGTGTTTGCGAACAGCGACATCACCGCCGAGGTCAGCGGCGAGAAGCCCAGGCCCATCAGCATGGCGCAGCATACGGCGACGGGAGTGCCGAAGCCCGCCGCGCCCTCGAAGAAGGAACCGAAGCAGAAGGGAATCAGCAGAATCTGAAGCCGCCGATCAGGCGTCACGCGTCCCAGCGAATGGCGGAAGACGTCGAACAGGCCTTTTTCCTTGGTCAGGTTGTAGAGGAACATGACGTTGAGGACGATCCAGCCGATGGTGAAGAAGCCGCTGACGGCGCCATAGGCGGCGGATTTTCCCGCCATGTCCGCCGGCATGCCGAAGGCTGTGACGGCGATCGCGAAGGTGAGCCCCAGCGCGATCAGCGAGGCCCAATAGGCCTTGACCTTGTTGGTGGCGATCATCACCAGCAGCAGGACAATGGGAAGGGCGGCGACCAGCGTCGTCAGCACCGGGTTGCCCAGCGGATTGTAGGCCTGGTTCCATGTCATGCAGCGCGCCCCCTTAAGACCTTGAATACGTTTTATTGCCCCGGACAATAACGGATGCGGCCTTCAAGACAAGCAGAGGCGCTTGCGATGCTGCGGCGCAACAACCGAAAGGGAACGCTAGCGATTCCAGGTCGAGGCGATGTGGGCGGGATCTTCCTGCGAGGTGCGCTCGGAACGCAGGAAGTTGTAATAGCCGCAGCCGCCGCCGCCCGGATATTGCCGGCAGATGGAGGGACGGGCGGTATAGATGGTGCAGCGCCGCTCATCGGTGTCGAAGAAACGGCAGATACGGCCGAAATGCGCGTCATCCTTGCGGCGCATGGCATAGGGCTCGTCGCCATCCACCTTGGTGAACTTCTTGCGCGCCACCTTGAAGGACAGGCCGAAATGCTCGGCCAGCCGCTCGACGTCACGCTTCTTCAGGGGGATCAGGGGGTAGGAACAGCAATAGCCTGGGCACTTCGAACAGTTATAGGAAGACACGGGAGCAATCTCATGGGGAAAGGTTGCGCCCTTATAACGCGCGAGAATGCGCGGCCAAGGGTTATCTGATGGTTTCTGTGTAGGGTTCTGCCCACTTTGCGCCTGAATGGTGCAGTTGTATGACAATCCTGCGGCAGGCCCGTTCGCGGCTTTGGATATATGGCCAACAAACCCGTTTTTTTTGATGCCAGTGGCCGGCGCGCCGTGCGCCTGGCCTATCTCGGCTGGGGGCTCGCCATCCTCGGGACGGTGATCGCCATCGGTTTCATCACCAATCTGCTGATCACGCCGCCCGGAGGTGATCTCAGCCCGCCGGAGCGGGCCCGCGCCCTGCGCGTCGAGGCGCGGGCGCAGAAGCCGGCCCTGGTGGCGTCGGCCGAAAGGCTGGCGGCGGCGGCGCGGCGCCGGCGGATGGATTACGCCCGCCGTCATCCGGTGCAGAACGTCTCCGACCGCCTGCTGCCTTCTGTTCTCAGGCCCCAGGCGGGCCGCGCGCTGGCCGTCGGCTTCTACGTCAACTGGCCCGGCTCCCAGGGCACCAGCTTCGCATCCCTCAAGCGCAACCTTTCCCACCTGGACTGGGTGGCGCCGACCTGGATCACGCTGGACGGGCCCAGCCTGACCTTCAAGCCCAGCCTGGACCGCCCGGCCCTGGATTACATCCGGACGACCAAGCCCCAGGTCGCTCTGCTGCCGGTGGTGCAGAATATCAGCGGCGGGAAGTGGTATGGGCCAGAGTTGCAAAAGCTGCTGGCCGACAAGACGCGCCGTGCCGATCTGATTGACAAGATCAATGCCTTCGTAACCGCCAACACGCTGCAGGGCGTGACGGTGGATTTCGAGAATGTTCCTGCCGGCGCCCACGGGAATATGAAGCTGTTCCTCTCAGAGCTTTCGGCCAGCTTTGCCGGCCGTGGACTGATCGTGGCAATGACGGCGCCGTTCGACGATGACAGCTGGCCCTTCGCCAGCTTCGCCAGCGTGGTCGATTACACCATGCTGATGGCCTATGACGAGCATTACGCCACCGGCGAGGCCGGTCCGATCGCCAGCCAGGACTGGTTCGAATCCAATCTCGACAAGCGGATGGCGGTGCTGAACCCCGCCGCCACGATCGTGCTGTTCGGCAATTACGGCCTGGATTGGATCAAGGGCCAGGCAGGGGGCACGAACCAGCAATTCGCCGAAGCCATGGTGGCGGCCCGCGACGCGGGGGCGCCGGTGGTTTTCGATCATGCCAGCAACAATCCGCACTTCCTCTACGAGGACACCGACGGCGTGCATGACGTCTGGTTTCTCGACGCCGTGACAGCCTTCAATCAGATCCATGCCGCCGATCCCTACCGGCCGGCAGGTTACGGCTTCTGGCGGCTGGGGATGGAAGACCCGTCGGTCAGCGCCCTCTTGCAGCGGTCCTACAATCTTCCGGCGCCCGATTCACTCAGCCGCATCGCGCCGGACGAGTTTGCCTATTCCCCCGGCCAGGGCGAAATCCTTTGGGTGGAATCCAATCCCGCCACCGGCGCCAGGGATTTCAGCTTCGATGTCGGGACGGGCGACATTGTCGATGAGCGTTACACCGCGCTGCCCACAAATTATGTGGTTCGCCAAATGGGCGCCTCCAAGACCAAGCTGGCGATCAGCTTCGATGACGGCCCCGATCCGCAATGGACGCCGCAACTGCTCGACATCCTCAAGGCCAAGCATGTGCCGGCCACATTTTTCATGATCGGCGCCAACATGGAGGCCCATCCCGGCCTGGTGCAGCGGGTGCTGGCGGAAGGCCATGAGATCGGCAATCACACCTACACCCATCCCAATCTGGCCGACACGCCGCTGGGTGCGGTGCGGGTGGAGCTCAACGCCACCCAGCGCCTGTTCGAGGCGCTGACCGGCCGGTCCATGCGCCTGTTCCGGCCGCCCTATCTCGCGGATACCGCGCCGGCCGACGCCGCCGAGATCGCCCCGATCCAGCTGGCGCAACGGCTGGGCTACACCACCATCAGCACCAATGTGGAGACGCTGGACTGGAAGGGTTACACGCCCGACCAGATGATGAAGCGCACGCTCGACCTGGTTTACAATTCCAACGAGGATCTGCGCGGCAACATCATCCTGATGCATGATTCCGGCGGTGACCGCAGCAATGCGGTCAAGTTTCTGCCGCTGCTGATCGACACCATGCGCGCCAAGGGCTGGCAGTTCGTGCCGGTGTCGGACCTGATGTGCCAGGTGCCGACGGCCGGCAAGCAGGCCTGTCTCAGCCGCAACGATGTGATGCCCGCCCTGCCGGTCACGATTTCGCTCTATGCCGACCGGCTGGTGTTTCTGACGCTGAGCGCCGTCGGGCAGGGACTTTATTATTGTTTCCTGGGCGCCATCGCGCTGGGCGTGATGCGGCTGCTGCTGCTTTGCGGGCTGGCGCTCTGGCAGAAAGTCTTTCGCCGCGAGGCGCCGCCCGTCTCGGCAGGCGAAGTGGCGCTGGTCAGCGTCCTGATTCCGGCCTTCAACGAAGAGAAGGTGATTGTCTCCACTGTCGAAGGGATTCTCGCCTCGGACTATCCCAATCTGGAGGTGATCGTCATTGACGACGGCTCCAAGGACCATACCGCCTATATCGTCAAGTCGCATTTCCTGGGCAACCCCCGCGTGGGGGTGATTTCGGTGCCCAATGGCGGCAAGGCCAATGCGCTCAATATCGGCCTCAAGAATGCCCATGGCGAAGTGGTGGTGGCCTTGGATGCCGATACCCATTTCGACAAGAACACGATCGGGCGGCTGGTGCGCTGGTTCGCCGACGCAGCTGTCGGGGCGGTGGCGGGCAACGCCAAGGTCGGCAACCGCGTCAACATGATCACCCGCTGGCAGGCGCTGGAATATATCGTGGCCCAGAATCTGGAGCGGCGCGCCCTTTCGGCCATTGGTGTCCTGACGGTGGTGCCTGGCGCTGTCGGCGCCTGGCGCCGCAGCGTGCTTGCGGAACTGGGCGGATTTCCCTCGGACACCTTGGCCGAGGACCAGGACCTTACCATCGCCATCCAGACGCGCGGCTATCGCGTGCGCTTCGATTCCGGCGCAATCGCCTGGACTGAAGCGCCGGTGACGGTGAAGGGATTGGCCAAGCAGCGTTTTCGCTGGGCCTATGGCACGCTGCAATGCCTGTGGAAGTATCGTCGCATCACCTTCCATCCGCGGCATGGCGAACTGGGCATGGTGGCCCTGCCCCAGGTCTGGCTGTTCCAGATCCTGCTGACGGCGCTGGCGCCGGTGGCCGACCTGCTCCTGGTCTGGCAGCTGCTCAGCGAATATCTGGCTTACCTCCAGCATCCCAACGATTTCAGCTTCGCCAATCTGCAAATCGTGCTCGGCTACTACGCCGTCTTCATGGCGGTGGATCTGGGGGCTGCCCTGATCGGCTTTCTGATGGAAAGGGCAGAGGACTGGCGGCTGCTCTGGTGGCTGCCCCTCCAGCGCTTCGGCTATCGCCAGATCATGTATTACGTGGTGCTGCGCTCCATCAGCACCGCCCTCAGGGGGCCCTTTGTCGGCTGGGGCAAGCTGGAACGCACCGGCATGGAGCCGCGCCGGGCCTGAAGGCAAAAGTTTACACTGTAAACGATCTAACCACCCACCCGGTCAAAGGACCGCAGCTTTCGCGCATCTGTCATGTTGCGCCGCAACTGGCGGCATGGTGACATGGCGGGTAATTCTTATAAGAACGGGCAATTCTGCAGCTCCGCCGGGCCGGGGGTAGGACGTCCGTGTCCGCGCTATTGAGGTAAGGGGTTATGGGTCTGCCGCCGAAACAGGGGCTCTACGATCCGTCGAACGAGCATGACTCGTGCGGCGTTGGCTTTGTCGCCAACATTAAGGGCGTGAAGTCCCATGCCATCATCGGCCAGGGGCTGCAGCTTCTCATCAATCTCGACCATCGCGGCGCGGTGGGCGCCGACCCGCTGGTGGGCGATGGCGCCGGCATCCTGATCCAGATTCCCGATCCCCTGTTCCGCCAATGGGCCAAGCAGGCCGGCGTGCCATTGCCGCCGCCCGGCGAATATGCCGTTGCCATGTGTTTCCTGCCGCGCGAGGCCAAGGCGCGCGAGATCGTCGTCAAGCAGTTCGAGCATTTCATCCGCGTCGAGGGCCAGAAGCTGCTGGGCTGGCGCGATGTGCCGACCGATCCTGCCGGCCTCGGCCAGACCGTGCTGGACGGCATGCCGCTGATCCGCCAAGCCATCATCGCCAAGGGGCCGCACACCAAGGACCAGGACGCTTTCGAGCGCAAGCTGCTCACCATCCGCAAACAGTCGCAGAACCCGCTGGCGGCGCTGGCCAAGAAGCACAAGCAGCCGGCCATCTGCGATCTCTACCTGCCCAGCCTTTCGACCCGCACCGTGGTCTACAAGGGCCTGCTCTTGGCGCATGATGTTGGCCGCTTCTATCGCGATCTTTCAGACCCGCTGACCATCTCGGCGGTGGCGCTGGTGCATCAGCGTTTCTCCACCAACACCTTCCCGTCCTGGAAGCTGGCGCATCCCTATCGCTTCATCGCGCACAATGGCGAGATCAACACCGTGCGCGGCAACGTCAACTGGATGAATGCCCGCCGCCGCACCATGCAGTCGGAACTGCTTGGCCCCGACCTCGACAAGATGTGGCCGCTGATCCCGCATGGCCAATCCGATACCGCCTGCCTCGACAATGCGCTGGAGCTGCTGCTGGCCGGCGGCTATCCGCTTGCCCACGCCGTGATGATGCTGATCCCGGAAGCCTGGGCCGGCAACAAGATGATGGATGGCCGGCGCAAGGCGTTCTACGAATATCACGCGGCGCTGATGGAGCCCTGGGATGGCCCCGCGGCCATCGCTTTCACCGATGGCCGCCAGATCGGCGCGACGCTGGACCGCAACGGTTTGCGTCCAGCCCGCTATGTCGTCACCGATGACGATCTGGTGATCCTGGCATCGGAATCCGGCGTCCTTCCGGTTCCGGAGGAGAAGATCGTCAGGAAGTGGCGGCTGCAGCCCGGCAAGATGCTGCTGATCGACTTTGAGGAAGGCCGCATCGTCCAGGACGAGGAGATCAAGGCCAAGTTCTCCGCCGCCGAGCCCTATGAGGACTGGCTGAAGGCGGCGCAGTTCAAGCTGGAAGAACTGCCCGACCTGCCGGAAGACCGCCGCCCCGCCGCCAACGATCCTTCGCTGCTGCTCGATCAGCAGCAGGCCTTCGGCTACACCCAGGAGGATCTTTCCTTCTTCCTTGAGCCGATGGCGAAGAATGCCGACGATCCGGTCGGCTCGATGGGGACCGACACGCCGCTGGCGGTGCTGTCGAAGAAGCCCAAGCTGCTCTACAATTATTTCAAGCAGAACTTCGCCCAGGTCACCAACCCGCCGATCGACCCGATCCGCGAGGAACTGGTGATGAGCCTGGTGACGATGATCGGGCCGCGTCCCAATCTGCTGGGCCGCGAAGCCGGCGCGCACAAGCGGCTGGAGGTTTCCCAGCCGGTGCTGACCAATTCCGATGTCGAGAAGATCCGCTCCATCAGCGAGCTGGTGGATGGCGCCTTCCGCACCGCCACCATCGACTGCACCTGGCCCGCCGTTGAAGGTGCCGAAGGTCTTTCCAATGCGATGACACGCATCTGTCTCAACGCCACGGATGCGGTGCTGGCGGACAACAACATCCTGATTCTTTCCGACCGCGCCACCTCGCCCGAGCGCATCGCCATTCCCGCCCTGCTGGCGACGGCCGCGATCCATCATCACCTGGTGCGCCAGGGCCTGCGCATGCAGACCGGCCTGGTGGTGGAGACCGGCGAAGCCCGCGAAGTGCATCATTTCTGCGTGCTGGCCGGCTACGGCGCCGAGGCGGTCAATCCCTACCTTGCCTTCGAGACGCTGGAGCAGATTCGCCAGACCCAGAAGCTGCCGCTCAAGCCCTATGAGGTGCAGAAAAACTACATCAAGGCGGTGGGCAAGGGCGTGCTCAAGGTGATGTCCAAGATGGGCATTTCCACCTACCAGTCCTATTGCGGGGCGCAGATTTTCGACGCGGTCGGCCTCAACAGCAAATTCATCGAGCAGTTCTTCACGGGCACCGCCACCACCATCGAGGGCGCCGGCCTGAAGGAAATTGCCGAAGAGTGCGTCCGCCGCCATCGCGACGCCTATGGCTCGGCCCCGATCTACCAGAATGCGCTGGATATCGGCGGCGACTATGCCTTCCGCCTGCGTGGCGAGGATCATGCCTGGACGCCGGATTCTGTCTCCCGCCTGCAGCATGCGGTGCGCGGCAAGAATCCGGCCGAGTACCAGCTGTTTGCCAGGCAGATCAACGAGCAGAGCGAACGGCTGCTCACCTTGCGCGGCCTGATGCGCTTCAAGAGCGGCGAAAGCGTGCCGCTGGACGAGGTCGAGCCGGCCGGCGATATCGTCAAACGGTTTTCCACCGGGGCGATGAGCTTCGGCTCGATCAGCCGCGAGGCCCACACCACCCTGGCCATCGCCATGAACCGCATCGGCGGCCGCTCCAACACTGGCGAGGGCGGCGAGGAGCCGGATCGCTTCAAGCCGCTGGCCAACGGCGATTCCATGCGCTCCAAGATCAAGCAGGTCGCTTCCGGCCGCTTCGGCGTCACGGCGGAATATCTGGTCAATGCCGACGACATCCAGATCAAGATGGCGCAGGGCGCCAAGCCCGGCGAAGGCGGCCAGCTGCCCGGCCACAAGGTGGACAAGAACATCGCCAAGGTGCGGCATTCGACACCGGGCGTCGGCCTGATTTCGCCGCCACCGCATCACGACATCTATTCCATCGAAGACCTGGCGCAGCTGATCCGCGACCTTAAAAGCGTCAATAGCGGCGCGCGCATCTCGGTCAAGCTGGTGTCGGAAGTGGGCGTCGGCACCGTGGCGGCTGGCGTCGCCAAATGCCGCGCCGATCATGTCACCATTTCCGGCTATGAAGGCGGCACCGGCGCCTCGCCGCTCACTTCGCTCACCCATGCCGGCAGCCCCTGGGAAATCGGCCTGGCCGAGACCCAGCAGACCCTGGTGCTGAACGGGTTGCGCGGCCGCATCGCCGTGCAGGTCGATGGCGGCTTGCGCACCGGCCGCGACGTCGCCATCGGCGCGCTCCTGGGCGCCGACGAGTTCGGCTTCGCCACCGCGCCGCTGATCGCTTCCGGCTGCATCATGATGCGCAAATGCCATCTCAACACCTGTCCGGTCGGCGTGGCGACCCAGGACCCGGTGCTGCGCAAGCGCTTCACCGGCCAGCCCGAGCATGTGATCAACTATTTCTTCTTCGTGGCGGAAGAACTGCGCGAGATCATGGCCGAGCTGGGCTTCCGTACCGTTTCCGAAATGGTCGGGCGGGTGGACAAGCTCGACATGAACAAGGCCGTTGCCCACTGGAAGGCGAAGGGCGTGGACCTTTCCCGCGTTCTCTACAGCGCCAAGCCAAAGCCCGGCGCCGCCATCCACAATTGCGAGGCGCAAAATCACGGACTGGAATCGGCCCTGGATCACGAGCTGATCGCTGCCGCCAGGCCCTCGATCGAGAACGGCCAGCCGGTGCGGCTGGAGCGCACGGTCCGCAATGTCGACCGCACCGTCGGCGCCATGCTGTCGGGCGAGGTTGCCCGCCGCCACGGCCATGCCGGCCTGCCGGAAGACACCATCACGGTGCGTTTCACGGGCACGGCCGGGCAGAGCTTCGGCGCCTTCCTGGCGCGGGGCGTTTGTCTGGAATTGATCGGCGATGCCAATGACTATGTCGGCAAGGGCCTGTCGGGCGGGCGCATTGTCGTCAAGCCGCCCAAGGAAGCGCCGCGCAATCCGACCGAAAACATCGTCGTCGGCAACACCGTGCTTTACGGCGCCATTGCCGGCGAAGCCTATTTCCAGGGCGTGGCCGGCGAGCGCTTCGCCGTGCGCAATTCGGGCGCCATCGCCGTGGTCGAAGGCACCGGCGATCATGGCTGCGAATACATGACCGGCGGCGTCGTGGTGGTGCTGGGCCGCACGGGACGCAATTTCGCCGCCGGCATGTCGGGCGGCGTCGCCTATGTTTATGACCCCGACGGCGATTTCGAGCAGCGCTGCAATCTTTCCATGGTGCGGCTGGAGAAAATCGCCGCGCCCACCGGCACGGAAGATCCGGAGCAGCCGCGCCAGCGTTCGCTCAGCGTCGGCGATGCGGGCATGGGCGATCTGTTGCGCTTCGACGCCGAGCGCCTGCGCATCCTGGTGGAGCGGCATCTGCTGCACACCGGCAGCGCCCGGGCGCGGGAAATTCTCGACGGCGGCGAAGCCGCATTGGCGAAGTTCGTCAAGGTGATGCCGCTGGATTACGCCAAGGCGCTGATGGACATGAAGGCGGAAGCCGCCGCCGTGGCCGCGGAATAAAGACAAAGACGATGGGCAAAGTCACAGGATTTCTGGAAATCGAGCGGCTGGACCGGGCTTCGGAAAAGCCCGCCGAGCGCATTCACAATTACAAGGAATTTGTTCATCCGCTGCCTTACGCGGAAGTGGGCCGGCAGGCGGCGCGCTGCATGGATTGCGGCATTCCCTTCTGCCACCAGGGCTGCCCGGTCAACAATCTGATTCCGGACTGGAACAATCTGGTCTATCGCGATCAGTGGCGTGCCGCGCTGGATACGCTGCATTCCACCAACAACTTCCCGGAATTCACCGGCCGTATTTGTCCGGCCCCTTGCGAAGCCTCCTGCACCCTCAACATTCAGGACACGCCGGTCACCATCAAGACCATCGAATGCCAGATCGTTGATCGTGGCTGGGAGGAAGGCTGGATCCAGCCGCAGCTGCAAATAAAAAAGACCGGCAAGACGGTGGCGGTGGTCGGCTCAGGTCCCGCCGGCATGGCCGCGGCCCAGCAACTGGCACGCGCCGGCCATTCGGTGACGCTGTTCGAGAAAAATGACCGCATCGGCGGCCTGCTGCGCTACGGCATCCCGGACTTCAAGATGGAAAAGCATCTGATCGACCGGCGCATGCGCCAGATGGAGGCCGAGGGCGTGGTCTTCCGTCCCGGCGTCGAGGTGGGCAAGGGCATTCCGGTGCAGCAGCTTCTGGCCGATTACGACGCGCTGGTGCTGTCGGGCGGGGCGGAAGCGCCGCGCGATCTGGCCGTCGCGAACCGCGAGCTGGATGGCATCCACTTCGCCATGGATTTCCTGACCCAGCAGAACAAGCGGGTGGCGGGCGACAGCGAGGAAAAGGCCGCGCCTGGCGGCAGCATCACCGCCAAGGGCAAGCATGTGGTGGTAATCGGCGGCGGCGACACCGGTTCGGATTGCATCGGCACCTCCAACCGGCACGGCGCCCTGTCGGTAACGCAGCTGGAAATTCTCACCAAGCCGCCGGTCAAGGAAGCCAAGCCGCTGGTCTGGCCCGACTGGCCGCTGAAGCTGCGCACTTCCTCATCGCATGAGGAAGGCGCGGAGCGCGACTGGGCGGTTTCGGCCAAGCGCGCGCTGGGCGAAAATGGCAGGATCACCGGCCTGGAATGTGTTCGCGTCGAATGGAAACTGGGCGATGGCGGCCGGATGAACATGGTCGAGGTGCCCGGCAGCGAATTCACGCTCAAGGCCGACCTGGTGCTGCTGGCGATGGGTTTTGTCGGGCCGCGCAAGGCGGGGCTTTTGGAACAGTCGGGCGTGGCGCTGGATGCGCGCGGCAATGTGGCCGCCAACACCAATGACTACAAGAGCAGCGCCGCCAAGATCTTCTCCTGCGGCGACATGCGCCGGGGCCAGTCGCTGGTGGTATGGGCGATCCGCGAAGGACGGCAGTGCGCCCGTTCGGTCGACGAATTCCTGATGGGATCAAGTCAACTGCCGCGTTAGGACGCGAGCACCAGGCCCAGCGGCGCCGCGTTCGCCCTTTCCAGCAATTCGGCGGCATGGATCAGCGAGGGACCGCGCAGGCGGTCCCGCCGCGAGACCAGCAGGGTGGCGTCGGCCTGACGCGCGATCAGCGCCGCGTCCGGCCCGTTCAACGCCAGGCCGCAATCCAGAATCACCAGGTCGCAACCGTCCCGCAATATCTCCAGCAGCCGGTGCATCTGCGGCGAGGCCAGCATCGCCGGCGCCTGGGCTGGGCGCTGGCGCAGGCTGAGAAGATAGGCGCCGCTGCGCGCATCGCGCACCAGCGCCTCGTTCAGCGGCACCGCGCCGGTCAGCACTTCGTAAAGGCCGGCGCGAGGATCGGCATGCAGCGCCCTTGCCGTGCGACGTGAAGGGTCGCAATCCACGATCACGGCGCGCTTGCCCATCTTGGCGGCGGCGCGCGCAAGCGATACCGCCACCACGCTTTTGCTGTCGCCCGGCTCCGGCGCGGTCAGCGCCACCACTGCGCCTTCACCCTCCCGCGCTTCCAGCTGGCGCACCAGCGCCGCCGAGGCGCGGGCATAGCGGCTGGCCGGCCAATCGGTGACATAATCGGCCGCGGCCAGGGACGAGGTGTTGACTAGTTCGCCCAGGATGGGCGGGCCTTCCCAGTCCTTGGCCCATTCCTCGCTGGCCTTCACACGGCGCGCGGTGCGCCCCCTGGCCTTGCCGTTGCGGCGGCGGTTCTTGGCCCGCATCAGCCAGCCATATTTCTCCTGCAGCATCGCCGCCAGCACGCCCAGCATCAGACCCAGCGGCAGCGAAGCGCCCACAATCAGCTTGCGCTTGGGTGTGGAGGGCTTTTGCGGCACCGCGGCGCTAGAAAGGACGCGACCTTCCGGTGTCAGGGTGGCGTCCTGATCCTGGGCCTGGCGCAGTCTGGTGACGAAGGTTTCATAAGCGGCGCGGGTGGAGCTGGCATTGGCTTCCATCGTCGCCAGCTGGGTGCGCGCCATGTTCTGGGTGACTGACAATTGCTCGGCTTGACGCAGGCTCCCCTCCAGCGATTGCAGATGGCTGCGCGCCGCCGCGACATCGCCATTCACCGAACTGGCGACGCGGGCAATTTCCTGGGTGATCCGCATTTCCAGGTCGCGGCGCGACGCCATAATTTCGAGCAGCTTGGGGTGCAGGGGGCCGTATTTGCTGTTGAGGTCGGCCTCCTGCTGCGTCAGTTGGGCATCCTGGGCGCGCAGCTGCGTGATCAGGGGCGAAGCCGTCACCTGGCTGTTGCTGGCGGGATCGCCGCTGATGATGCTCTGCTGAACCGCCACTTTCTGATCCAGATCGGCGCGCGCCTGGACGATCTGGTTGTTGATGCCGACCATCTGCTGATCTACCAGCGATCCGCCCGGTCCGGCGTCGGCCAGGCCGTTCTCGGCCTTGAAGCGCTGGATCTGTTCATTCTGCGCCTGAAGCTGTGCCGCCAGATCGTTGGCGCGCCCTTGCAGCCATTCTGTGGTCTGGGAGGTGGCGGCATGGCGTCCGCCCACCTGATCGTCGAGATAGGCCTTGACCATGGCGTTGGCAATCTTCGCAGCCTTGCGCGGATCGCGGGATGTGGCGGTGATGGTGATGGCAGTGGAATTGCCATTGGCGTCGGACCAGACATGTTTGAGAAAGTTGTCCGCCAGCCGGTCGGGATCGGAAGCGGCGACCGCGCCGTCCCAGTTGCGCGGATCCACCAGGCCGGCGATGCCCGGCGCCGGCATGGTGCCGTTGAATTCCGGATCATCGGCCAGCCCCAGATTGGCGATTACTTTCTGCGCCAGCTGGCGGCTTTGCAGGATCTGGAGCTGGTTCTGCAGCGTCGCCGCATCGGGCTGCAATTGCGTCAGCACGGCCGAGGCGTCGGCGACGGTGTTCTTGCGGCTGTCCAGCATCACCACCGCCGAGGCGGAGTAGAGCGTGGGCTGGGAAAAGGCGAAGAGGATCGCCAGCAGGAACACCCCGGCGGCGACCTGGAAAATCAGCCGGCGGCGCCTTTTCAGGAGGATGACGAACGCTTCCAGATCGAAACCTGCCCCAATACCCTGGGATGACGCCGGACGGGGCGTCAAGGGGGTGTGAAGCCGGTGGGAGGGCATCGACAAGGGCAGCCTTTCGGGTGCGGCCTCACGAATCCTGAGCCCGCCCTATAAAGATTTATGGCAAGGCTGCCTGCGAAATAGTTAACGGCCGGGCCCTTTGGCGGCCTCCCTGAACTCCGAAAGCCCCGAAAAGGCTGGAGAAAAGCTGGTTAAGGCAGGTGCACGCCACCCCAAGGCGGCAGCCAGTCCCGAATCAGTCTGGGGCACGTCATGAAAGGCCGTGGCCAGATGCGGGCTGGCGGGGTCGCGGCGCCATTCCTGGGGAAAAAGGGCGATGCGCTCCTGGCGCGTGACGGCGGGACGGTCGGGAATGGGATGGCCGGCGGCGTTCAGCAGGGCCGCGGCCAGATCGTGGTCGGGCCCCAAAGCAAGATGGGCGGTGGGCGTGGCGCGGGGATTGATCTCCAGCAAAAGGGCCCTGCCGTCCTCGCCCCGCATATAGTCCAGGCCATAAAGCCCCGACAGTTCGAAGCGGGCGGCAACGCGGCACGCCGCCTCCGTCATCGTCCGGTCATGGCTGACCTCAAGCACCGTGGCAGGGCCGGTGCCATTCGACACCAGGACATCGAAATGATTGGCGGCCAGCAGCCGGCCGCGCCAGCAGGCGATGCTGCTGGTGGCGGGGCGGCCGGCAATGAAGCGTTGCGCGCCCGGGCGCGGCGCAGCGGGAAAGCGGGCCTGCGCCAGAAGATGCCACTCCCCTCGCCGGATGGCGCGCGCGACAAGGCGCGAGCGCGAGGTACGCGAGAATTTCGCCAGCGCCGCCTCGGCGTCGCCGCGGTTGCGGGCGATCGCAACGCCATCGCCGCCCCAGCTGCCGTCCGCCTTCACCACCAGGGGAAGGCCGAAAACGGCAATGGCGCGGGTCAGATCCTCTTCGCTTTCCAGGGCGATGGTGCCGGCGGTGGCAATGCCTGTCTTGGCCGCTTCACCCAGGAAATCGTTGCGCGCCGAAAGGGTCGGGAAGGCTTCGCTGCTCGACCGCGACAGCAAGGACTGCAAATCCGGTTTTGCCCGCCCAAGCCGCCACAGAAGACCGGCCATCAGATCGTCACAGGGGATCACCAGGTCAGGGCCGGTGGCCGTAATGGCGCGCGCCAATGAAGCGATCGGTTCGAGCGGGGAAAAGCGATGCATCCGCCGCACGCAGCTGGAGCGGCGCATCGGGCTCTTGCCGGAACATGCCGCCTCGACCCTGGCGCCCAGGGCATTGAAAGCGCCCGCCAGCCGCGCCGGAAACGGCCAATCGGTGGCGGCGGCCAGAAGGACTTTCGCCGGCGCGCTCATGCGACGGCGCGATCGGATGGTTCGCGCAGGCCGGCGCCCAGCCAGCGGATGGCGGCGTCCGCCATGCGCCGATAACCGGCATCGCTCAACAGGATCTGCAGCAGCACGATCATCGCCAGCCTGGGGCTGTAGCAGCGATGGCGCAGCGCGGTGAGATAAAGCTGCAAGGCGCGGAAGCGGTTGCTGCGGCTGACCAGCTTGGCATAGGCCCAGCCGCGGCCGCCATGATAGGCCCGCGCCGGAATGCTGGGCTTCATGAACTCCAGCCATTGCCCGAAGCGGTCGCTGCCGCGCGTGGCCGAAGTGCGATTGGGATCGGCAATGTCGCGCCAGACCGCGCCGGGGCGCTCGGCCATGACGAATTTGCAGCCGGCGTTGAACAGGCGGATGGCCAGGTCGGTGTCCTCGGCGGGACGCAGGCCCGAATAGCGCACGCGCCGCGCCGTTTCGGTTTCCACCACCACGGTGATGGTGGGCACGAAGCCCCGGTCGCACAGCAGATACTCCGCCATGTTTTCTTCCTGGCGCAAAGCGCGTGGCGGCTTGAGGATGACGCGGCCGCAGCCGCGGTCCACGCGCATGCGGGCATAGCCCACGGTGTTGGTGGTGTGTTCCAGCAGCGCCTTCATGGCCGCCAGATGGTGCGGCAGGAAAACGTCGTCGGAATCCAGCGGGGCGATGAAACGGCCCCGTGCTTCGTCTATGGCACGGTTGCGCGCCGCCCCGCCGCCGGCATTCTCCTGCCGGAAGAAACGGATGCGCGGGTCGCCGATCGCGGCCACGGTGGCGGCGGGATCATCGCGGCTGCCGTCATCCACCACCACGATCTCGAAGTCCTGGCACGTCTGCGCCTGCACCGACGCAATGGCGCGCCGCAGCGCCTCGGCGCGGTTGTAAACCGGAATGATGACGCTGAAAAAAGGCTGGGTCATGCTTGGGACAGAGTAGTCGCGGCCGGTTTACGAATTGACCGGCCCGCGCAAATGCGGGATCGCTCCCGTCCGGTTTTGGGACGCAACTGTGCCATGCTGGAACGCTCCCGGGGGCAACAGGATGTTTCCCTTCGGGTGCTGCAAGAACAGCGCCCCTCGGGCCCGCCGGAACCGGCAGGACTGGCGCGGGCCGCCTTCAGGCGCCGTGGGTGACGGCATATTCCTGGTGATGGGCGCCGCACATCGCCGCCAGCTTGCCCAGGGCGCGGAAAAGCTTTTCCAGCGGCGCGCGGCGATGTGGCGTCGCTGCCAGCAGGAGCGTTGCGGGCGGGGCGGTAACGAGGGTGACGACGATCTTGGCGAGTTCGGTGATCCACAGGGTAACACCGGCCCGATGCTTCAACAGCACCCGCATGTCGGAATTGCCGATGGAATAGGCCCGCGCCAGCATCCAGGAAAGCGTGGCGCGGCTTTCAGGCACTTCGCCCAGGCAGCGCGCCTCGTCGGCCCAGGCAAATGCAACGCCTCTGCGCTGAAGCCGCAGGAAGAAGTCACGGTCCTCGCCGCCCCCCAGCGCAAATTCAGGATCGAACCAGGGCCGCGGCATCTGTTCCAGCACATCGCCGCGGATCAGAAGATTGCCCGCACCCTGCAGCATCGCGATGGGCCCGCTGACGCGAACAATATCGGCCTGGGCAGGGTGATGGAACAGGATCGAGCCCTGCAGCACGCCAGCTCCGGTCTTCTCCGCCACGCGCAGAAAACCGTCCAGCCAATTCGGCTCCGGCCATTCGTCGTCGTCAATCATGGCGAGGAAGCGCGGCATGTCCTGCAGCGCCTCTTCGATCAGAGTGTTGCGCACCTGAGCGATGCCTCGCCGTGGCGCAATGACGGCACGCAGCGGAAAGCGGAAAGACGGCGCCATCGCGCCAGCCAAGGCGAAGCCGGCCCGCCCCTCGGCGTCATTGTCAGCCACCAGCACCGCGATGTCGGCATTGGTTTGCAGGGCGGCAATGGCCGCGAGCAAGCGTTTCAAACTTTGTGGCCGCCGAAAGGTGGGAATGCAGATGACGACATCACGCATGGGCGGCTTCCTTCACCCGGCGCGCCAGGGGCTTGATGCTGGCGAGAAGCGCCAGATCACCCAGCAGGATGCCGCCCAGCGAAGCCACCGGACCAAAGACCAGCAGCAGCATCAGGGTGGAAAGGATGGCGACAATCGCCGCCCGGGCCGATAGCCCCGCCAATGCCTTGTATTCGCCTGCCGCCTGCAGCAGTACGCCCAGCGGCGCGCGTGCCGAGCGCACTGCCATGATTGCGGCCGCCAGAAGGGCGGCCCCAGCGGCATCGCCGGTGCCATAACCCTGGCGCAGCAGCAGATTGGGCGCGAAAAGCAGAAGCGCGCCAGCCAGCAGCAGTGTCGCCAGCAGCGCCAGCGCCAGGGCTGACTGGAACTGGAACAAGGTGCGATCCAGGCGCGGGCGGTCATGGGCTGCGAGGGCGCGCAGCATCGCAGGGCGCTCCAGATCGGGGAGTGCCGTCTGCACCAGCGCAACCGGACGCATCAACAGCATTCCCAGCGCCGGCAAAGCGAAGGCGCTCGGCCCCCTGATGAAGGTGACGAGATAGGCATGCGCGTTCAGCGTGACTTCGGTCATGGCGACGCCCAGCAGCGACCAGGCGGTGACGTCGCGGAAGCATGGAAGATAGTCCAGCAACCGCCCCGCCTTCAGGCCATGCCATTGCAGGCGGAAGAAGCCGTCTCCGAAGGCGACCAGGCTGAGCGCCGCGGCCAGCAGCAGCAATTCGCCGCCCAGACGCAATGAGACATGGTGCGTCACCGCCATCGCCGCCAGCCCGCCCACAACCGTCAGGCCGTAAAGGAGATCCGAAATGATCGCCGCCGAGATGCGTCCCTCGATATAGGCAAGGCTGCGGGCGAACCAGCGATAGGCCAGCACCGCGCCGAACAGGCCAAGTGGCGCGGCCTGTGCGAGCGCCGCCCCGCTGGCGGTGGCGGCAAGGGTCAGGCCGGCCGCGAAAACGGCGCCCGCCGCCAGCGCCAGGCGGAAAATGGCGGCAGTGGTGCGCGCATCGCCTTTCACCATGCTCGTGGTGGCGGGCAATACCAGGCCGGCGCCGCTCACGCTCATGGCAAAGCCGCTCACCACCAGCACGAAGGAGAAAATGCCGAACTCGGCCGCATCCAGGTTGCGCAGGAAGAGGAGCGAAGCGAGGAAATGCGCCCCCGAGACCGCCAAGGGCCCGATGACGGAGGGCAGATAGCGACGCACCAGCGCCATCAGCGACGGGGCTCCGGTGGCGGCCCTTTCCAGGGTGGGTGCGGCCATGGTCATGGCGAACGTCCTAGGCGGCGAGCGCCTGCGGCAGGGCGCCCGCGGGCACCTGCGGCTCGGCCAACACATTGGTACGCGTCAAAAGTAAAAATACCGCCAGCGGATTGGTCACGGCATAGCGCCAGAACAGGCGTTTGGGCTCGCGCGCCAGGCGATAGAGCCATTCCAGCCCCGCCGCCTGCATCCAGTGCGGCGCTCGCCTATATGCGCCGGTAACGAAATTGAAGCAGCCGCCGCAGGTCACCAGCCAGCCGGCCCGGAGCCGGTGCTTGTTGCGCACAGCAAACTCATATTCGCGCGGTACCGAAAGGCCGACCCAGATGACATCCGGCTGGGTGAGATTGATTTCGTCAACCACTTCGTCCTCGTCATACTCGCCGAAATAGCCATGCAGGCGCCCGACAATCTGAAGGCCGGGATAGGTCTTGGAGAGAATGCGGGCAGCCTCGGCATTGGCTTCCTCGGTGGCGCCGAGAAGGAAAAAGCGCAAGCCATGGGCCGCACCGATTTTCGCCGCATCATGGATGAAGTCGGTGGTGGCGCTGCGTTCGGGTACCGGCGTGTTGGTGAGAAAGCGGGAGGCGAATACTGCCGCCTGGCCATCGGCATGGATCAGGTCGGCCCGGGAGAAAGCTTCGCGGAAACGCGCATCCTGCGCCGACAGGGCGATGGCGTGGCCGTTGGAAGCGAAGACCAGCTTGGGCGGGTGCACCTTTTCGTCCCGCGCCTTGAGGCAATCCACCAGCATCTGGCGGGCCAGCGCGTCGCGCGTCAGGCAGGCGGTCTTGAGGCCGCCCAGCAGGATTTCGGCAAAGGAATCATTCGCCGCCCCTTTCGGCGCGGCGAAGACTTCGTATTGCGAGGGCAGCGCCGCGGCCATCAGCAGGCGTTCCGGCGCGTGAGCACTTCCAGCGGCGTCTTCATCAGAATTTTCACATCCAGCAGGACGCTGTGATGGGCGACATACCAGAGATCGAGATCGATCCGGGTCTGCATGTGGCGCAGCTCCGGGGTTTCGCCGCGCGCACCATTGACCTGTGCCCAGCCGGTCATGCCCGGCAACACTTTCTGGCGGGCAGTATAGCCGGCGATGCGGGCGCCATAATATTCATCATGCGCAACGGCGTGGGGGCGCGGGCCCACCAGGCTCATTTCGCCAAACAGGACGTTGAAGAGTTGCGGCAGCTCGTCCAGCGAGGTGGTGCGCAGCACGCGGCCGACGCGGGTGACGCGCGGGTCGTGCTGCGTCGCCTGCAGCACTTCGGCGCCATCTTCCATCACCCGCATGGAGCGGAATTTCAGCATGCCGAAAACGCGGCCATGGCGGCCGGTGCGGCGCTGGCAGAACAGCACCGGCCCCCGCGTCTCGACGGCAACGGCCAGACTGACAAGGGCCAACACGGGCAACAGCAAAAGGATCAGGACGAGGCTGACGGCGACATCCAGGGCGCGCTTGGCGTCAATGCCCTGTGCCGCGCTGGAGGGCGTCCACAGACGCACATCTTCCAGCGCAAAGGCGGGCGGGGATTGGTCCTGAATTGACACGGCTTGGGGCCCTGAAAGGCTTCTCGAGGCCTTTCCGTGCAGGGGCCGGGCCAGACATGAACCCGTGTTATATCAAAGACTTATATCAATGTTGGCAGGGATTTAGGCCGGCGGTCCCGTAATGGAACTTTTACGCCAGCGCCGCCTGCCAGGCCCGGAGGCGGCCGTTGCCGGCCGAAAGGAGTGGGACCAGGGAGGCGAGGTGGTTTTCGCGAGGCCGAAGGCCATAGCGAGGCAGCAGAAAGGGGTTGCTGCCCACGGACAGGGAGCCTGAAAGGGTGGTGAAGGCATGGCTGTAGCCGGCATCGCGTACTGCCTTCCAGGCCAGCGGGCCGATATCGCTGGTGTTGCCGAAGGGGTAGGCGAAGAAGCGGCACGGTCCGACTTCCGCCTCGATCCGCGCCCGGGCGCCTGCCGCCTGGCGCGTCAGCCAGGCTGCACTCTGGGCGCTATGCATCGGCCAATGGCGCTCGGCATGAGCGCCGATGGTGACGCCGCGGCGGCTGAGTGCGCGCACTTCATCCCAGCTCAAGAACTTTTCCGAGGGGAAGCGCTCGATCAGCGATGCCAGTTCGCCGGGCGCGAAAGACTGGACCATCGCCCCAAGCGTCTGCTCAGCCTTTTCCGCCGGCAGAAAGCGCAGCCTCCGAATGCCGGAAAGTGCCGATTTCATGCGGGTTTTATCGCTCTCGAAACGCAGCGTCGGCAGGTGCGGCAGGTCATAACGACCCGCCGGTGCATAAAAGAAAAACAGCCGTGCCAGGAAGACCGGATTGGGCATGTTGCCGCCGATATGTTCAGTGGAGACGAACAGGGACCAGGGCATCCGGAACTCGTCGAGGATGTCGGCGGCAACGGTGAGGGTGTTCCGATAGCCGTCGTCGGACATCAGGAAGAGACTGCGGGAATGTCTTTCGGGATGCGCCAGCACATCGTCTATGGCGGACAGCGGCAAAATGTCGAAATCCGTCAGTTCGCGCAGAATGGCGCGGAAGGCTGCCACTTCATGATGATTGGTCTGCACCCGGCCATCGCGTGTTGCCGGCTCGACGCCGTGAAAGAACAGGGCGGCCGGCCGGCCGGCATGGGCCAGCGCGGCGGCGGGAAGCCACCGTCCCAGTTCGCGCGCCCACTGCCCGATGCTCATGCTGCATCATGCCTGCCGGGCTCTTAACCCGCCGTTTCCGGCCTGCGGCGGGCATAATTTTCGTTAATCGTTCAGGGCCTTAGCGGAACATTGGGGCGCATATTCCGGATTTCCCGCGCATGCGGCATTGCCTGCATCCGCAAGCAGCTCAAAAAAAGCCCTAAAAGGAGGCTTTGTCCCAATTCTTGTCCGGCGATCCGGGGAATGCCGCCGCCGGCATGGCGGAGCACGGCCAGATGTACAGATGTCCCCGCAACCTGAGACAGATTCGACATATTTTCGGGCCAGGGGGCTGCTATCTCACCGCCCGCGACTGGGGTATTAGGCCCGGATCGCGCCCGCAAGGGCCGGCAACATTCGCCGTTTTGCGCGAGCTGCCGCATTGAAACGGACCTGGAAAGACACGGACTGTACGATGAACATTGACCGCCCGACGAACGAAGATCCCTCCACCTGGGGCAAAGTGAAAAGCTGGGGTGGAAGTTATCCGCGCTTCGCGCGCGTGGCCTGGATTTTGGCCGGCGTGGTGGTGATCGCCGGCGCGGTCTGGCTGCTTCAATCCACGCCCCAGAGCGGACCTGGCGGCGGTGGCGGCCGTGGCGGCCGCGGCGGCCGCGGCGTCGCCCAAACCCCGCAGCCGGTGGGCGTGGCCAAGGCCTATAGCGGCGACATCAATGTCACGGTCAATGCCCTGGGCACGGTGACGCCGCTGGCGACCGCCCAGGTGAAGCCGCAGGCCACCGGCATGCTGATCAAGATCAATTTCACCGAAGGCCAGATGGTCAAGGCCGGCGATGTATTGGCGCAGATTGATCCGCGCACCTATGAGGCGACCCTGGCCCAGACCGAGGCGCAGCTGGCCCGCGATCAGGCCAACCTTGCCAACCAGAAGATCGACCTTGCTCGTTACGAGCAGCTGGCGTCGCAGAACGCGGTTTCGCAGCAGCAGCTGGCTACCTCCCGCGCCCAGGTCGCGCAGACCACTGCGACGGTCCAGGCCGATGAAGCCAACCGGCAGAATGCCCGAATCAATCTCGGCTATACCCGCGTGATCTCGCCGATTACCGGCCGCGTCGGCCTGCACATGGTCGATGTCGGCAACATCGTCTCCAACGGCGGTAACGCCATCGTGGTGGTGACCCAGCTCGACCCCATGTCGGTGCTCTTCACCGTGCCGGAAGACAATGTCTCCGACATTCTGGAGCAGGTGAATGCGGGCAATACTCTGTCGGTCGATGCCTATGACCGCAGCCAGACCAACAAGATCACGTCCGGTTCCCTGTCCACGGTGGACAACCAGATCGACACCACCACCGGTTCGGTGAAGCTTCGCGCCGTCTTCGACAACAAGGACGGCAAGCTTTATCCCAACCAGTTCGTGAATGTGCGTCTGCTGGTCAACACGCTGCACAACCAGACCATTGTGCCGTTGCCGGCGATTCAGCGCGGCTCCGACGGCATCTTTGTCTTCGTGGTTTCTCCCGACAAGACGGTCAGCATGCGCCCGGTGAAGACCGCTTTCCAGCACAGTGGGATCCGAAGCTTGGAATTCACGTGACTTGAAGTCGCGGC
>JADMIO011683262.1_pt1:0-77500 | contig 78659 bp, 69 predicted proteins | sample 8958161 | NCBI WGS metagenome assembly JADMIO01 (sample SAMN16585339, study PRJNA669376) | soil metagenome | isolation source: Crop rotation soil | place: USA: Cullars Rotation, Alabama | collected 2011 | reverse complement strand
CATAAACCTTATTCTAATTAAATTGTTTACAAAAAAAATACATGAAAATTAAAAGATTGTGAGAATCTTATTATGATATTTATTTTATCACAATAATAAAAAAAAATTAATTCAATCAATTTATTATAAAATAAAAATGATTATAAAATAAAATAAAAATTTATTGAAATAATAATAATAAATTTTATTTAATAAAATTGAAATTAAGAATTAAATGTTATGTTTATTTTATTTAAATGGATTATAAGAATATTAAGAACTATTTCTAAAAAAGAAATTAGTAAATATATTTTGAAAGTAATGATTTTTAAAAATATTACGGTTATTTTTTACAATATCTAAAATAGCATTTCTATTAAATTTTTGTTATTTAAAAGAGAAACATAAAAAATAAATTACAGAAAAAAATATAAATTTTATTGATTAAATAAAAAAGATATTGAAATAATTTGAAGGTTTAAAAGAATATATTCAAGAAATAAAAAAATTCCTAAATATTATCATGTTTATATCTATAAAATATAATGGTTGTAATAAAATTATTTTTTATGAACTTAAAAATAATTACTTTATTTTAATTACAAAAAATCAAATTTTAATATGAGTAACAAATTTTAAGAAATTGTTTTTGTTTTTTTAATTGAGAAGAAATTAGATAGCAATTAAATTTAATATTTAAATTTTCATTTTTCTACAAGTTATATATTCAATTGAATATTATTAGATTTAATAGAAAAAATTGGGTTCATTGCAAATACATTATGAATTCTTTTTGTTAATTTTTTGTTTTAAAATTTTAAATACAGAATCCTATTTTGTAAATAAAAAGTTACAATTTCAATGCATACAATAAAAAACTTATGTAATATAATTACAGAAATTTCAGTTCATTATAATCAAATACAAAAGGAAATTCATTCATTATCTTAAGAACAGTGTAAAATTTTATCTTAATTAAGATCTAAAAACTGATATTATTAAATGACTTAAATTCATATTTGATTTAATAGTTAATGAGAATAATGATGCTATTTTTCAAGTTTGTTCAATTCTGTATTTCAAATATGGAAAATTATTGAATACACTTTATAAATAAACATTTCAATGAGTTCCAAATTTGAATGTTCTCAAATTGGAATAAAGCATCCAGCAAGTTTTTATGTATTTGTTTGTATGCTGAACTATCTATCACCTTGTTTACACTTCATTTTTAGCTCATGAATGTGATAAAATATGATTGTGGCATCTGATTGTAGATGGCTTTGATTACAAAATGGAGAACTTGTATTTATTGAAATACATATTTACAATTATCACAAAACATGGGAAGGAATTTGATGTGAATCTGGAGGTTTGCCATTTGAAGCTACAAGTGAAGTAGGTGGAAAAGAAGATGGTGGTAGTGGAAAAGATGGTGATTTAGCTGATCCATTTACTGGAAAGAATTTAGCGAGGAAAGCATTGCAATGTTATTCTAAGAGCATTTAGTCTCAGGTACCTGATTGTGGTTGTGGTGATGCACCACTTACATACAGTATGTTGTTTTGTCGTACATCATCATCTATATCCATTGAATCCTCTGCTCTTGACTGCGAGGTTGTGGCATTGGTGTTTACAACATCAGTAGTTGGTGGTAATGTTTCAGTAATTGGTAATGTTGCTTTGGCAGAATTGGAAGAAGAGTCAGAGGTTGTTAGTATCGATTCAGTCTGGATGGATTCTGTGGTTGATGTTGTGGTTTGTGTCTTGTAACTATCAAGCATTTTTTTCTTGAGAGGTAGTTTGTGTGATTCAGAAGGTGTGGAAGTTGTGGGTGCAGTACTTGTTGTTTGTGTTGAAGTGGATGGTGGTTGTGTTGGTGTTTGTGATGCCTGTGATGTTTGTGAAGCTTGCTGTGTTTGAATTGAGTAATCCAAAATCCAAGCTTTCTTTCCCATTTTTGGTCTCTGTGATAGAAAATAAATTGAAATGCAATTGGAAAATAATTGAAATTCAATGGGCAAAAAATAACTCACTGGTGTCTCTGAGGATGGGTTTGCATTCACATTGGTAACCGAAACTGAGGAGTGTGAACTGCTTGGTAAATCTCTTTGTTGTGGTTTATCTTGCACACTATCATGAGACTGCTAGAAATAAATGAATTCATTCCTTCATGAAATGAAACAAAATAGACCAAACCTGCACAGTCGCTGTAGAGATGACTTTTGGTGATTTTAGTGTTGGAGATGTGGGAGGAGATGTTACAGTCTTGGTTGGAAGTTTTTGGGGAGCAGTAGCAGTTCTAGGAATAACTGGAGATTTAGGAAGGCCAGCATTGGTTGTTGGTTTGTCAAGCATTCCAAGTGGTGGTTTGGAAAGAGTTGGTATCGGTTTCTTTTCTGGAATTTTTGGAGCATTTGTGGGAATTGCAGTAGATTTGTGAGTCACAGTCGTCTGACCAGAAGGCTCTTTCTTTCGTTGCAATGTCAGTGGCTTTGTTTCACTCATCATAGAACGATCTGCAGATTTATCTGAAGATTTATCCACTTTTGAAGACTTTTCACTCGATTTTTCCGTTTTATCAGCAACCTCTTTCTTTGTTACAGTTGCTCCCCCCTTTCATGCATTAGTTGGAAAATATGTTAAGTGCAAAGAATCAAATACCTCTGGTTTCTTTTTCAAGGGAGGACGGCCGGGTCCTGGTCTTTTGACCACAGAAGTCCCAGTCGTTGCAGGTGTCGTTGAAGTGGTGGTGCTGGAAACAGAATTGGCACTTTGTGAGGCATTTCCAGAACTTGGTGCTGTTTGTGCAGTCGAAGGAGTACTGGCAGTTGAGGAAGGCACAGCAGGGGCAGAAGTCGTTGTAGAAGGGGTTGTTGTAGGTGTTGCAGTACTTGTGGAAGCGATGGTAGTTGTAGCAGGTCTTGGATACTAGAAACAAATATTAATTTTGAATGAATGTAGATAAAAATATCACTAAAATTAATTCAACTACACAATCGCACCTTTGGAGGTCGACCTGGGCCCTTCCTTTTCAAGGGTACTTGTGCATCAGATGAAACTTTATCTTTGTCTTTGTCTTTGTCTTTCTCTGCTGGTTTCTTTGGTTTCGGTTCTTTTGGTTGTTCAGCTTTTTTAACTGCGAACGGAAAGATCAGAAACAAACATGAAATGGAATCACGTTTACCAGAAAGAGCACTAGAAGGCTTTGTATCGGTTTTTGGAGTTAGACTAGTTGTAATGGTGGCAGTTGAGACGGAATCCTAATTCATTCATCAATTACTTTTACAATTTAATTTTGAAGCAACATACCTCGGTTTTCAACTCTACTTTTGTTTCCGAAGGTGTTGAAACAATACTAGGAGGGGATTGATCAGATTGAATGTCCATTTGTTGTGGGGTAGAAACAGAAGAATTGCTTTCACTGCTTTCATCATCTTTTCTTTCACGTTTTGAAGGTCCTTCTTTGTCACCTCTAAGTAATTACATGAATGGATATCTTTTTTGCAAGTAAAGTCGATTGAGATTCAAACCTGTGTTTTCGTTTTCTGTTTTGCCTGCTTTCCATTTTCTGGATGCTTTTCATCAATAGTGCAATTTTCCTCTCTTCTCGGCTCAACTTGTCTAAGTTGACCATATCTGTAATGTTGTTACAAGCTTCCTTGCAACAAAATAATCTTACCTTGATCTCTAGTCTCTTCAGTTGGAGAAGTAGGTTCGATTCTCCTTTTCTTTGCAACTTGTTCAATTGGTTCTGAAGGTGTCAAATCAACTGCTTGGATTTCCGCCAAAGCTTTCTTTGTTGCAGTCTTCAAATGATCGTGCCAAGCTGACCTACAGACAGGAAGTAAATTTTTGATCTCAATTTGTTGTTGAATCAATACTTACACTATGCAATCTATCTGACCACAAGCACAATGGTTTCTGCAGGCAGATTCCTTCCAAGGATAATCAAATCCTATTGTTACTTCTTCATCTGCAGCTATTTGCTGCTTTGCAAAGATACCAACTCGTAACTGGTTGTTAACAAAAAGCTACAGGTTTGGTTAGTTTAATGTATTGCTTGCATTAACATTGGATTGAAAATTAAATACCTCTTTTGCTTCTGCATTGGGTTTGCAGGACCTCCTAACATATCTTGCATTGCTGCCATATTTTCTTGCATCAATACAGAGATCCATATCATTTAATGCAAGAATGAAAGTTCGCTCTTCTTGGGACAGATTACGATAATCAAGCTAAATGAATGAGAATTAATTAATTAATCAGACAAGAATAGACTTCCTTCTGAAAAGCTAAAGCTACAAACCTGTTCCATTTCAGTTACACTACCAACATACTCTGTGATGAGTTGATTTGCATCTACGTTGGTGGCCATAGTGATTCCCCACTTTGTGTTATTGGCGACTTTTTGAACATTGAATGGTAGGAATTTTCCACCTTGAATTTGACGGTTCTGACAATCTGTAACAGAAAAATGAGCAAATTTTGATCCTTTGAAGGTACAATAAAATCATCCAAAGACTCAGAAAATGTATTACCATCTTTAGGACATCCACACAAACAATTGAGACCACATTCATAGTGATTCATTCGACAAAAGCAACGATCTGAAGTGCAAAGTGACTTATTTATGATTGAAGGAGTTGTGGCAACATCAGATGATTCTTTCGCAGAGCCGGTATCAGTACTGGTGATCTCCATAACCTTGTTGTCGTCCTTGTTCTTTTCACCATCAGTCTGTTTATTCTTTTCCGCTTCTGTTTCGTCTGTTTTCGGTTCGATTTGCGTAGAGTTAGAGTTATTTTCTGTAGTTGTAGTTGTGTTTGTCGTCGTTGTTGTTGTTGTCGAGTCATTAGAGGTCAAATTTGCATTAACATCCGTCGAAGATTCTGTAGAGTGAGTTGTTGAAACAGAAGTTTGGGCATTTTCAACAGAACAACTTGAAATTTCTGGTTTAGGAAGCGGTGGTCGTTTTACTTTGCTGGTGTAAATGTTGTCCTGAATTAAAGTGTTAAATGTACATAATAAAAGAAATAACAGTAATATAACGCTAATTCACCTTTATGATGGAAAATCCTTTCAAATCTGGTGTTTTTTCTGCAGAAATTGTTCCATTTGTGTGGTTTGTGGGAGTTTGTTCGACAAATTTCACCAATTCTTCGAAACTCTTTTGAACTATGTCTGGTTCACATTCCAAAATTACGCTCACTCCTTTAATTAGCTCCGTTGCGTTGTACTATTATCATCAAATAAAATGGTGAGTCGAGTAGTAAGTTACTATTGGGATTTGAACTTGATTACCTTTTCATCACTAGAATCATCCATTAATTTAACAAAGTATTTTTCCAAAAGTCCTCTGTAGGATAAATAAACTGTTCGAAAATCCTTAGAAGTTTTGGGCTTTGTCAAATTCCGAGTGAAAATAAGGAAATAATCTTCCTAAAATAACAAAATTAAGTAAGTACAACACTACCAACATTTAATTTCCTTACCTCCATCTCTTCACGAAGTCTCTTTGAAGAAATAAAATCGAATTCACTCGAGTTCTGTACAAAATTAAAATTAATGATTTGAATTCCACCATTTGAGACTGTTTGTCAATGCAGTACTGAGAGATAAAATGTACCTTTCGTTTCTTTTTAGGCTTTCCTGCATGTAAAGAGTTTTCTAACACTGTAGGATCACAACTAGGACATTTGTAAGGCTTTGGTAGAGCCCTAGTACTCTTTCCCAGACATCGAATGTGTTGCCATGTGGAACATTGACTACACTGAATGACTTTTCCAACTGCGTCGTTCTGAAGTTAGAATGCGGTTAGTAAGAACAAATTTATTTGAAGAAAAAACTTTAAAAAAGAGATTCATTTCTGCCATTTGCAAATAAAAAAAATAAATTTAAAAATCAATTGAAATTGTACAGGAACAAACGAAAACGATTTAAAACGAGAAGTGCTGTTTTTTTATTCAATGTGGTTAATGGCTAGGAATTGTAATCTCAATATCGATGAAAATGCATTCAATTATTTGCAACAATGGAAATTTTTCTATTAAATGTAAATACAGAAGAAAATCAACTATTTTAAATTTTTGCAATACAAAAGGAATGAAACAAAAAGTTGCAACGATCTTATTCGAACAAAAACTTATTGTTGAAATTTGAAATAATTATGTTCGCATGAACAATAAATACTACTTACTTTATTGCACAGGCATTTGAAGGTTCTAGGTGCACAAATCTCACAGAAGTAATGCTTGGGAACAGATTTGTCTCCTCTTATTCCAACACAAATACTGTGTTGCCAAACGAGGCACTTTTCGCACTGAATCATTAGACCGTGGTCTGTGTTGTCTTTGCAAATACATCGAATTTCTCCTGTTTGTTCATTTTCACTCTCTGATTCTGAAGAGGACTCCTTCTTCGATAGTAAATTCATTTGCTAATTTTGATTTGCTACTTACTTTTTTGGAAGATTTCCTAAGTTTTTGAGTGTTTTCTTCGTCAGAGCTTGATGAGCTCATTGCAAAATTAGTCTTTTTGATAAGAAATGTCTTTCTTCTCAAAAAAAGTTACAAGAAGTATTTTCCACAGCGCAATACCTTTACATTCCAAGGAAATGCAACTTTGATTGCAATTTGTGTTTGGAAGTAAACAAATTAAAGCAATTATTGGAATTTAATGTTTGCAAAAAGAGAACATTCTGATCTTGTTTCATTCGTTCAGTGGCAACGTTTCACTTACGAGCGATTTGGGTTTGACGATTTGGAATTGTCGACTGAAAAGAGACCTTTTCAGCTTTCACCATTCAAACCCTAGGGTTTTCCACATCACAGAAAACACCTGAAGCAATGTCAACACTACAGGACAATGCATAAGGGGACCTGACGCGTTTCAACAGTGTTGACAAATCCAAATCGTTTTTAAGTGAAACGCTGCCAGTTAGTTTCCCCCCAATTCATCAAAATTTTGGCGAGCAAGACAAACCGCTACAAAAGGAAGTTGTTTGTATTTCGCAGTTCACCTAACTTTCCATCTTATTTTGCACTTGGCTCTTTGCTTGTAAACAAATTACAAGTCATCTTCTCGAAAACATGGAAAGATTCTCTTTTGGACGGAATAGAAAATAGTAAGAGTTTCACCAACATGTTTATTTCTTGATTTCTGATCGTTTGAACTGATGATCCAATTTTTGTCACTACCAATGAATACTGTGATTGTACTTTGTAGCGCGAACTGATCAAACGAAAAATTTATTTGCCCTTCATTCATTTTTTCCATTTTTATTTAATTGGCTCACTTTTTTCCAGCAAAACGCGATAAAAGTTTTGATTAAATAAGGTATGTTCGTTACTTAACTCTCAAGTTATCGCAGATTGCAGTTTGACTGTATGATGACATTTTTTAATGTTATTTGTTGAATAATCCATGATTTTTAACCTTGGAGAACTGATTAGTCAGAAGAAATCGACTCGTTTTTACTGTTTCATTTCTTGCCCAATTTTCGTGACTCTTCACTAGGAAATCCACATTGCACTTTCAAAGAATTCCAAAACGTTCTTTTGCAACGAAACTTGTGAATCAAACGACCAATACGGAATTTGATTTGTTATTATTTACAAGTTTGTTACACAGTAAAAGAGGAGAAATTCCCTTGATAAGTTGGCCAGTTGATACCATCACCAGGAGTCGGTTTGGTGGTAGGAACCAACCATGTGAACCAATGTCTAAAACAACATGTTAGTTTGTTTTTTCTGCTGAAGTTTCTCTTACCTTTGCGTTGTGCCAAAGAAGAGTTGAAAGTTTTTGTACAATCCAAGGTCGTATTCACTTCTCCATTTCTAGAATACATTGTAACTGATTTACACTACACTTCAATAAAATGTTCATTTCATTCAAATTGCACCAACCTCTCCTTTTTCTTTTGCCTGAGCCATCTTCCATCTGTTGTTATAAAATTCAATTGTTGTCTGTCCAGTGAATACCAAATACCTTTTGCCGTTCGATAATCAGAGCTCCTCAAAAATGGACCAATGGACATAATGGCTACGTATCCACAACCAGCCCACAGATAGAATAAAAACAAAACAAAATACTTGTGATTGAAATGTCCGACACAATTAGCAACCCAAGCTTAACAGAAGTTAATTGCATGAATTCAATTGAGTTTGTTTTAAATGTTGTAACACTGATTAAGAAGTACTCACGACAGTGGTGATCCATGCGAAGCACACATCTGAATATGAAAAAATTATAGAAATTTATTCGAATTTTTCGAAATACCTTTTACAAATATGGCAATGATGTGCCCTTGGTGGTTTAGGTTTTTTGCCTACAGTGGATCCATTAGTTCATTGATCAATGAATGAAAGAATGACAATGAGATAAACTAGTTTTTATCTGAATAAATATTGCGTGCAACTTACAAATTTTACAATAACGTCCATCTTCTTTCTTGGAAGACGGATCTCTTCTCATTCTCTCCATTTCTATTTCGTTGATTTCATTCTGTGAAGAAGTTAAGCATTTCCATTTCATCGATTTCATTGAAAAGATCGCGTTTTGTTGTTTGCAACTTACCAACGATTGGATGTTTGCAGTGAATCCAGGTGTTGTAAATACGACCATGTAATAATTGAACGCTAAACCTGTTGCAATGATCGAAGAAAAGAAAAAATGCAGGATTCCTTGAAGTGATGAATATGGGGTGTGTAACGGTATGAGAACTACACTGTGTAAGATTGTGAATCTAAAAACTTGAATTACCTTTGAAATGAACTACAATGATCAACGTAACCAGTCCACTTGCAAGCAACACAAACAAAGGTCCCACTAATCGCATCCCAAATTCGAAAATTCCCTTGAAGAAGAGAAGAGTTCGCATCCATAATGGTTCTTTCATCGTCCTTCTGTTGCGTGAATATGACAGTTTGTGGGAATTTTCCGCATCACTCATCTCTTATCTCGATCAATATTGAAAAAAAATGAAAAAATTAATACGGTAAATCTACTACACCGCGCAAATTCGCGGTCGAATCGGCAGATCCTTGATTTATTTAGAGGGGGGACTTGAGCTTCCTAGGGCTCCCTAAATACTAACATTTCGCGTCAAGTTGTGTTGTGGTTCTCCACATGGAAGTAGGAGAACCACTAGCTCTGCCCGGATTTTGCCAGGGAATTTTTTCCCCTTGCAGATTTTTCGCTGGTTTTGACTTTGCAAATTCTACTTCCCCCACCCTCTGGGCAAAATCATCTTGGTGCGGAGATAAAATGGAGTGCAGTCTGCTGTACTGCTCTCACACTAATCCATCAAATTTTAACCAAGAATTAATTCGGTAAGTTGTTCTGTATGTTTCAAAATCTTTATTCATCAACGATTTTCAGGCAAGGGCTTTCCGTTGTACCATCCAGATTTTATTTAGTTCTGCACATTCAAGACTTATTTTATCTTGAGGTTTGATATCCCACATGTGCAAAAAAAAAAATTGTTTTTTATCTGATGACTGGTTAGCTTGATCAGATCCAAGATATTCTAATAGATTACTACGAGAAAATGTTTGATTGTATCAAATATGTAAATCCATTGTGTGATCTTTGCATCATCATTCTCGAGTTAGCTTCAGATTTCTTAAAGATTAGTGGCAAATACGTCAATACGGTCTACATTTGTGGTAAAAATTTTAGTTCCAATCCTGTAATTGTAGCTTTAGATGCTTACCCTAAACACATTACCCAATACCTCCAAGAGTTTTTCAAAGGAAAGAATATTTCTTTCAGAAAATTAAATATATTGCAATCTGATTCTTGGTCCATTGCGTTTTCTTCACAAAAGACAGAAACCCATATCCAACATCAGAAGCAACATTGTCGTTTCAGGAGATTCAAATGTGTTTGCATTGCAGGAACATTTGACCACCTTCATATCGATCATAAAGGTTGTTGTATCCCAGGCTTTCAATGAAAGATTGGTTGCTAACTAGCTTTCCCTTCAGTGCTTCTCACTACATCTGCTCTGGTTACACAAGAGAAGCTTATCGTAGGTGTATTGAGTAAGTAAAGTACAACGAATGCAACTTATTCTCAAACAATTTTTCCGTTTAATTACAAATAACAGCTTCCACGGGAAAGAAACAACACTCAGAATTGATTGAACCAATATTCACTCGAAAGAATGCATTAGTAGAATTTTTGCACACTGTAAATCCATCACTTCAACTTCAGGTTTCAACTATGCATGACAGTAATTTTAATTTCCAGAAATATTTCTGAAACAAACAAGGTTGATGAAGTCGTGAGATGTGATCGTGCTTCAAATTGCTCAATTGTTGGTGGTATGTACAGCAAGGAAGTTGATGCAATAGTCTCGGAAAATGAACCAGAGAGTATTGAGGGTTGCAATAAGATAAATAATCTCAGATTGAAAGAGTATGTTGTGCATGCGTCTCCTGTTATTTCATGCTATGCTCATTTAACATTTGCAAACACCAGAAATCTTGCTCCTTTGACAGTTGTATTGAAGAAATCAAACAGGAAAATCAGTTCTACAGAATTGCGTCAGTGGTTGCATATGAACAAAGCAAAGCTGTAGAATTCCAATTTGCAAGTAGCACGGTATGTGGAACGTGTTATTTCTGGTCGCCGACCAGCAACAAAACAGACACAAATTGTCACCCCATGACCAACACAGAAAAATCGTCGACCAAGTTCTTGCGACTAATGTAGGCACATTTTCACTATTTTTCCATAGAATATCTGTTTTCTGAGCTTTCCCGATCCATTCTTGCAACTATCGGTTCAATATGTGACGGTCTCTTTGCATTTGGATGATTTGCACAGTATTTTTACAATCTATCGTTTGTTGAATCCTTATTGGGTGTGTTCACTCTAATCTAATCAACGACTTTGTAATTCACGCACAAATACTGATACTGGCTTTCCTTCACTGATCACGTTTCATTCAGTAACAAAACACCAAAATGGACAAAGTTTACTTCGACAACCACTCTACTCTTCACCACTTCGGTCCTTTAGACTCTCCAACATGTTCAAGTTCTCTCAACTCTCTGAATGAAATAATGGAACCTTCTATTACACACTCAAGCGTTGAACATTACCTGAACAACAGTGACAAGGCAAATGAATCGCATTTTCCCAACTCAATACTAGTACATGATACTCAATCTTCTCAGGTTTGTTCTTTGCTTTCACTCACACCATATTTCATTCATTTGATTGTAACTTACACTTATTCGTGTAATTCCAGATGTCGCACAACTTACACATAATGTTCAATCCCGGACCTCCTTCTTCTCAACTTCAACCTCAACCTTCGACAAATAACACGACTCAATTATTTCAACTCGAAAAACCAAAGACTGAGCCACTTCCTAATTCTAACTCACTGGAGTTAACAACTAATATGGGACCAGGACATTCTTATGTGGATGTGACTCCATATTTAAATCTTTCTCAGAATGAAGCGGCAAAGAGACTTAACATTCCAAGCTCCACGCTAAGTAAACGATGGAGAGAAGCCACAGTTGGTAATTCAATGCTTTCTTTGATTCACTGACCTAATTTCTCTTGTTACTCGATATGATTGTTTTCATTAAAAAGGTGATTGATTGATCAATTGATTTATTTGGTTATTTAGAGTTATGTATTCGTTTATTTATTTGCGTTAATTGCAGGAAGAAAATGGCCTTACCGCAACATTGCAAAAATAGAAAAAGAGATGCAAACTTTGTTAAAAAATGCACCCGATCAAGATGCTTCAAAACTTCCACACCACATGCAAGATACTTTAGCTCGTTTGAGCAAGAGAAAGGGAGAAGAAGCCAGACCAGTATTCATTCGATTGTATTGACCTCTTTCAATAAATAATTGCATCAAAAGTAGTCCGTGATTAGAAAGATATCTAAGATCCACAACCCCACCATTCGTCACAAAGTTCATTTATTTCGGGAGAATTCTTCTGTATGGACGTCCATATCAGTTTGAAGGGGACCTTCGATAAAAACTCATCTCCATGTATGCTTTGTATACCCATTCCGCTTTATAAAGTACCGTAGATTGACCCTCTAAACTCGGTCCCACTGGTGGGTCAGTTAAAAGGAAACGTTCCTTGGAGATTACGAACAATTTCTTCGATGAGTTTGCAATTGACAACAGGTGCACAATTTTGCTTGTGGAAAGTCTGAAGTGCGGAATTCATTCTTCTGATGTACAGAGTTCAGAACAATGGATGACAGAAAAAGTCATAGCTCATATTCCTTCATCATTTGGCTATTAAGGTTGCAAGCGATCAGCTTACCGTCAGTTTAAAGTTGTTGCTTGCAAATGGGTGCACTCGAACGGGTACTGCTGTGGGGGGACACTTTGGGTTGCAAGCTCACAACTGCCCTGTGACCGGCCATATTTCCTAGCCGCGAACACATTTCATCAAATTTTTTATTATTAATCATCGGACAACTTTATTCATCCACATTGATGAGATTTATTTCAATAGATGAAAACATTCAAGTTGCCCCAATCAACTACTAAATTGCACAGAAAAAGCAATTCAAAGAGTGGGACAACTTCATTTCTACAGAGAATGTTGCATTTTGTTTCGGAAATTCCATATGAATTCTCTGTTCCTGCTCATTTACAGAATGCACCTTTGCAGTGGAAACTCCTTTCTGGAATTTTTCATACAGAAAAATGGTTGGAGTAAAGTTCAATATTGTGTTTAGGCTGCGCCGGTTCACCACTACAGTGAGATTGTCCCGTTCAAGAAACAAAAATAATAAAGCTTTTGTTTTGACTCCTTAAGATCCTTTCAGTTGATGAAATCAAGTTTCCCGTGAATTGGGGATTCAAGATGCACCAGATGAATTTGCAGACCCAGCCAAGTTTCCGAAAAAGAATTTTGTTTGTGAAAAAGAAAGAAACCGCACAGGGTGTCTGTTTACCCACACATTTTGCAATTTAACACAGAAAATGTATTAGTTTCTCATTTCGTGTTGCGTAACTGTAAGCTGCGTTCCATCAGTGGGGCAATGTAATTCATCAAATTTAGAATTTCTCTATGTTCAACGGCTACTTTTTGAATTGCTTTTCCTTTCCTCACTTTAAGCTGCACCAACATTTTATTTTGGAAACAAACGCAAATTAAACTAATTTCAATGTTTCTTCGATGTATAACTTTCGAAACAAATTACATTCATACAAGGAAGGAAGTTAACAAATTAATTGCACTTGTTTGATTGGGTGCACTCATGTCGCAAACGGATTTGCTTGCAAGCAAAGAAAAAGAGGAAGATCATTGGATCATCCCAGCTTCAAAAATAAAATTAGGGAAAGAAATTGGAAAAGGAAGGTACAGTACAGCACATTACACTTTGGATACATTTGGTGATTACTCGAAGTTTTGGTCGCGTTTTCAAAGCAGAATATCTTGGAACCGAAGTTTGTTGCAAGGAATTAATAAATTCCGATTTAAAAGACGAATTTGAGCACGAAGTGAAAATGCTCAAGTAAGTGGATTATTTCACAAATATTTGATCTGCTGATCTTCTTTTCTTACAAATTTCTTTTCATCCTCCTCCACTTAGGAGTCTACGGCATGTATCCTATGTAACATTTCTGATAAAAGATCAAAAATTTTTTTCCTTAACAATTTTTCTCAGCCTCTTGTCGTTCTGTTCATGGGAATTGCGAAAGATTCAAATAGTACAAAGTTTATTGTTCAGGAGTTTGTAAATGGTGGAAGTTTATTAAAGGTAACTTCTGATATTTGTGTTTGATCGGTGAGAAAGTTCTTGAATTGAATTGAATTTAATTTATTCAATTAGGTTTTGCAAAACAAAAGAATTTCCATTTCGTGGCTCTCTCGAATAAAGATGGTATGACACAAATTTACCTCCTTGATGAGATTCTATGCTAAACTAACCTCTATTTCTCATTAGGCGCTTGAAATTTCACAAGCAATAAGTTATTTGCATGAAAAAAATTGCTTACATCGAGATTTGAAGTGTGAAAAGTATGTCCAATTTTAAATTGAATTGAATCATCTCATTCATCTAATTCTTTCATCTTATTTTTTTTTTACAGTGTGCTGGTAAGAGATTCGCTTGCAATTACAAACAAACCTTAATCCATTCCAATCGAATATATAGATAGATTGTCACGGAAACGAAATTGATGATGAGTATGAATCGACTTTTCGATGCAAAGTAGCTGATTTTGGATTGGCAACAATCTTAGACAACAGTGAGTAACACTACTTAACTGCATAGGCATTGGGGAGTGAATTGACCTTTGTTTTAGAAAATTCTGGACCTTTGGAAGAAGTTGGAGGTTAGTACTGACAACGTTTACTAAATTTTCACTGAAATTTCATTAAAATTTATTTTAGCACCTTGGTGGCGAGCTCCTGTACGTAACAGAATCAAATGTTGACTTTTCATTGCATTATGTTGTGAACAGGAGACTGTCAAACTGACAATATCCAATAATAATAGGAAGTTTCCACTCGAAATTACAATGAAAAAGCTGATGTCTTTTCTTTTGGAGTCGTTTTATTGGAGATTATAACAAGAGGTAAATAAATCTGACGAACTTTTCCTATGAATCTCTTCCATCGTAGATCTTGGAGAAGATATCCGGATCAACATGACATACCAAATCAAACAAAAAAATGGATTGTATTTCGGTGTAAAACCAGAAAATCTCAGGAAGGAATATGAGGATAGAGTGAAAGATTGTCCCACGGAATTATTTGATACTGCACTGTCGGTATGTTGAGTAATTCATTGTTGATCAATCAGGATGAGGATGTCTAATTTATTAATTTGACCACAGTGCTGTAATGAAGATCCAACTTTACGCCCTTCTATGGAGAAAAATCTTACCACAATACAGAAATTGTACAACAATTACAATAATTTCATAACTATCAGCCACAGCAAAATTTTCAACAAAGAAGGGAGTGAATTATGGGTAAACCTACTCACAAAGGTAGTTTTTCATACTCCATTTATTTGCAAGTGTCCAATTACGTTTTTTAGGATTATTCCACAAATGAAATATCAGTGAAAATTCTTGTTGATCACATTTGTAACCAATTGCAACTCAAGACAGGCCGAAATTTGACTCCATCTGAAAAACAATTCCTCATAAAAAGTAAATAAGTTGCACTGATATGTTTTTTCTTCAATAAATTTTTGTTCAAGGGTTTCCAAATGAATTTGTAACAGTAGACAAATTTGATGATTTCTGGCGTTGGTATTTTCCAATTGGAGAAATGATTTCATTTAAAAAGGTTTCATTTGAATGACTTTTTGTTGTTAGTGATGTTACGTCACAGATGCTGCCACTTTGGAAATCTTCATTTATCTGTGGATTTATCTCCAAAAATGATACAATTACACTACTGAAACAACAGAATACTCCCAACACATTCATTGTGCGCTTTTCAGAGTCACAAAGCAATTCAATTTCTATTGCTTACATGGATTCGGATGAAACCATCAAACACTTGCTCATTCGGGTTGACCCAAATGGCTTCATTTTCTCAAATACAAAGTACATGAGGTAACTTCTTTGTGGTTTGAAAAGTGCAGTTCAGTTTTGTTTAGTTTACAACAACTGATAATGGATTGCTTTCCATTTTTGAAATTTGTGCACCCAGACAAAGAATGGAATGGCAAAGACTTTCACAATGCTCATCTAGAGACAGAGAAACTTGCATTGCAAGATGAAATCAAATCTTTCACTAATGGATACGAAAAATAAAAATCCACATTACGAACAAAATTCATTTTATTGAATTGTATTTGTACATTACCTCTAATGTTTCAAGTTGCCCTTTCAGCATAGAATGGAAGACAAGTTGTTTGCTTGAGATTCTGATTCATAAACTTTTGATACTTTTCCTACTCCATCAGCTTAAACGTGAGTCCTTAATGCAATTATTGAATATTTCAGAAGATTGAATAAAATGTTTAAGAACTGAAAGTTTTTTTGGATGAAGAAGAGTTACACTAGCAACAATGGTGCATTCTCATTTCACACAGGAAGTGAGTTTCAAATTGAGTGCAAGAATTTAATTTTCGCGCCAAATTTGGCGGTTACTTTAGAATTTGGAATTGTTTTCTCTTTTCCTTTCTACAATAGAATGCTCCATTATTATCACTCTGATGAATTGATTCCTAGATTCAATCTGCTGTATCATGAGGTGTTGAGAAGACATGATTTGTTTCATTAATTGAAAGCACTTCCATGAATGAAACAGGTCCGCGTACTATTTCAGTGACATTGGTGCAATCTGATTTTAAGAAGAAAGCTAGAAAAACTAGTAAACAAATAATGAATTGTATTTGTCATTTGATAAGTTGCTCACTTCTGTGACGAAATTAAGCTGCTCAACTGATATTTACACATTACCCGTGAGAAATTTCGTACAGTTTGAAAAATTCGTCATCAGATGTGAATGAATGGAAATATCAGCTGCTTCTGTACTGTGGGATTGGAATGGACGTCACACTAGGAATCCATAGCATAAGTCTATCTTTCTTTCAGAATGCCACGGATTCAGAAACCATTCCAATGGAGATAACATCATTGCAGAAGAAAAATAGCTGATCAAAGAGAAAGTGGAGGAATTGAGTTCAAACTGATGCTGTGAGAACAGGCGAAAACACCAGTCCTTTGTTTTCAATTTCGACTATTCCAAAACTGAAAGAATGGAATTGGAATTCAAAAATTCGAGTTTGCTTGCTGCAATGTGCGATGAATTAATGGCAAGCATTTTTGAAACTTCTCAATTAGCGTTGTTACTGTGGTAACAATGGTACACTTTCTTTTCACAACAGTAACTTGTTGGTTTGTGAAAGTGTATTTTCAAGAGATCAATGGAATCGCGGAACTAACTTCAACGTACATGTGTACACTTAATCTTAGGAGCGGGGCAACTTCATTGAGAGTCTCAATAATGAAAAACGAGTTGGCGGAAAAAATAAATTCACAACTTTTCGATTCCAGTTATGATAAAAGCAACTCTTGTGGGGATGCATTCTTTTGCACCTTCTACTTACACTTCCGATTTTGTACAATACTTGCGAACAGAATGATGAGGTATGAGGTATTCCATATTTCATAGTTCTTCTGTTTTTATATCCTCCGTTCTTACGTACAGAGCTTTAGTGAAGAGCTGATTAATTTTTGTTCTTTTTCTTAGTTTCAAGCAATTCATCTTGTAATTCATTTGTATTCAGAACTATCGCGGACGTCCATCAGTGATCCTCAAGGTCAACACCTTTTCATGAATTTTCCCACTCCTTTGTGTTTGTACTGTACAATTCCACAATAATGGAAGTGGCACATGAACACCGTTTCCTTGAAAGAGAAAAGAACGCTAGTTCAAAAGGTATTCAGGAATTTTCCTAATATCTTATATTTTTGGAATTTTGTAGCAAAGCAACTGAAGCGAAAATCAGTTTCGCTGTCTCGTTCACCGTCTCCTCCCCAACTCAAGACTTATCAAAAGAGTAACAAATCAGGCATTACAAAAATTGTTACGTTAATTAAAAATCGTGGACCCCTTCCACGTAAGAGCAGTTTGTATATGCAGCCCAATTAAAAGGGTTTGTTTCTTGGATATATTTTGTTTGTTAATTTATTTGATATTTTATTGTTGCTTCGAATTAATTTGCACATCATTTTATTTTGTGAAGACATACACAGCCGTTTTTTCCTAAAATTATTTAGATTAAAGCCAATACCTGAAGGTGCCCGCTATTCCTTGCTTCGTGCTACTACTTGGGTAAATTGTTGTGTGGAAGAAGCCGAAAATGGAGTAGAACACCCTGTTGAAAGTATCATAAAAAAATTTGGAATCCCAGCGGAATTTATGTGGCATTCGATCCAGGATGTTTATTCTAGTATTGCTAAAGACGGAAAATAATTTTTATAAGCCAAATAATGAATACTCAACGAAATTAAATGTTATCATTCTGTCAAATAAAGAGTTATTTCTGGTATTCTGACTGAAGTCATTTTTGTAAATCCTTCAAAGGGTTCAGAATCAAGAGTAAACACAATAACGTATTCAGCGTCGAAGAGAAACAATACACACGAAATTTTATTGCAACTCAAAAGAAGTATGTGATGCTCACATTGCATTTCCCACTGCATTGATTGAAAACAGAATCAGACAATTTAATACAACATACATTTATTCACACTGTTGAAAGCTATCATCAACAGCACAAACATGAACTGTACATACAACTACTTTGTTTTTCAGCAACTTTGTTAAACAGTAGTAGGGGCAGGACCGAATGTCTTGTTCAATGCATTCCAAAATGTGCTCAATTGTTTGACACTTGACTGTTGAAATTCAACTTTTAGTAAAAATTGAGCATGTTGTTTTGGAGTCAAAATATTGTCACCAATAACATGCAGCGAGTTTCCCCACAGTTTTCCTTAAAATTTTAAATCAATCAGTATTCAAAACGATACTGAAAATAAGTAAAGAAAGAATTCTTTCTACCTTCATCGCTCAAACTTCTTCGGAGATGTTCCAGCTTGGCTACAATCTCTAAGTGCTCCTTAGAGTCTTTGGATGCAGAAAATGCTTTGAATGCTTTCACTATATCGGCAGACACAACATCTCTCTCTTGGAGTATCACTCGAAGTTTCTAAAGAAGAACCAAGTTAGTGATTGCAATTGTTTTTGAGTTCAATGAAGTTGTAAATTGGTGATTTATGTCTATCTATCCAATAGATCTTCCCCTAACCTCATTGTGGTCAGCTACAACGCTATCTATTGCCTCTAATTGATCGGCATTCAGAGTTTTAATTTCTGTTTTTATCTTTTCAACGAGGTCTGGAACAAGTAGGTCAACAAGAAGCTAAACTAAATAAATGATAATTCAAAATTACCTTCAATTGTTCCTTTTTTGTTCAGTTCAGATTTTATTGTCTGTTCAAAGAATCCAGCAGCAACGAGCTGTTGAACGGCGGCAGGGTTAATGATTGACTGTGTAAAAAAAAAAACAAGTTAGTTGGAGCAAACATAAAGATAACTCAATGCATTGCATTGAATAAATGAATGAATGAATGAATGAATGAATTAATAAATAAATAAATAAATAAATAAAATACCATCAAGTTGCATTTTCCAATGGCACTACATCCTTGATTACACTTATTAATTTCAGTGACAGTACTCTTGATATCTGGATCTGCAGCATTGTCATTGAGTTGTTTTTGCAGTTTCACCAGAAGGTCTAGCCTTGTTTTCACAGTCTAGTCAAAGAAGAAGAATCATTATCAATCGACATGATTTGCTGTGAATGGAAAAATACTTACATCTTCAGACCAAACTTTTTGATTTTGCCTTAGTTTGGCATTTTCTTCCTTCAATTTCAAAAGCATGTCATCAGCTGCTTTCTTTTCCTGCATGAGTGCTCGTTTTTCTTTTTCTAACGCATCTAATTTTTCGGAAAGTTGTTTTTCGAGTTCTTTTCTTCTTTGGCGATATAATTTGGATGCTGTTCGTGTTTGTTGCTTTCTTTACAAAGAAATTGTAAATACAAAAACTTTCGAAGTATTTTGTGTTTAATTTTCGTAGTGAATTACCTTTTTTGTGCTTTTTCCTCTGCGGTAAGTTTTCTTCTCTTTGCACCACTTTCTTTTTCGGGTTTGTCAGATTCATCAAACGAATTAGGAGATGAAGGTGGAGAAGACGAATCTGCAGATTCGGGACTATTCTCAGGAGGATATATGTTGTAAATGTTTGGTTTAGCATCCCCGAGGTGAAGTGTAGGAGGCGTATGGATTTGCAATGGTTGTGGTAACTCGAAATTAGTTGCGTTGCTTGTATCAAAACTTCGTTTATTGTTAGCGAAATACTGTGGTTGTGAATCCATGCTATTGGTGTTGTCATATCTTCACAGTCAAGAAACGATGAACAAAATTCGAATCAATCTCAAATGTAAAATTTTTTCGGTGTGTTGTAAATGGAAAATTCGTTTAAAAAAATTAAGGATACAAAGAAGAAGCAGTTGTACTCATCAAAGGCTTTAAAATGTGTTCCGTTTGGTTGGAGATAAGCTACATATCTCTGTCAATTTTACCCAAATGCAATAAAATGCATCGGTAATACTTACAGAAAATGGATCATTGGATGGAGCAGCTAATGCAAGAAGATCTCGTTGATAGTAATCACTCAATGACGTACTATCCTCATTCAAAAATGAGGTTAAATCCAAGTCATCAACTGCAGTTCCATCCAGCTCGTTTATTATATCGCTGATGTCTGCTGATAAATCGGAAACAGGTTGTTCTACTAAAGCTGAACTCATGATTGGTGAATAATCGAGCAAGGTTTAATCAGTTCACGAATAATCTTTCCTTCGAAAACTCGATTGTCAGAAATGATGTCGATTCCGAACAATGTTGAGAGGGTGTGGATCAAAAGCTGATTCCAAATCTTTTTTGGTGACAACAGAAGAGAACAGAACGAGAAAAGGAATGATTGATGTCGTTATCAACCAGATAAAACTTTGTCAGCAATTCTTTTTTTGAATTCCATTAAGAAGTTGCTCCACATGACTTTCCTCAAGCAACACCACTACGACGGTCAAAATTGAGCTCCTGATCTGTTTTATGAATGTCCAGCTGACTCACTAACCAACCTAACCGATTTTGCCAATTTTTTTCATTTCAATTCCCTTCATCCAGACTTGGTTCATTTCTCTTCACTTGCACCATTTGACTGCAAAGCAAAAAACTGACAATGTCTCATTTACTAAGGGTGAAGCAGTCTGCATCGGCGTCAAGCCTTACAATGCACCGAAAGTCGGATACTACTCAGGAATTAGTAAAACGTGGAATTCAAGCAAAAGAATGGATTGAAAGTATTCTACATGAACCATTAATTCCGAAAGATGATATTCACTTGGCATTAAAAGATGGTGTTTCTCTGTGCAAAGTCATTCAAGTATTATCCCCGGAAAATATGAAAAAATTTCACGATAAGGAAACCACTTCAAAACAAAAATACAAGGCCGTTGAAAACTTGTAAGCTTTAATGGGGTTTCGGTTACCTTGATTTCTAAAATCTTAAATTCAGGGAATTGTTTATTGGTGCATGCGCAGCTTTAGGAGTCCATAAGGAGCATCTTTTCGCTCCAACTGACCTTTATGACAAAAAAAATTTGCTTCGATTCGTCCGATGCATCCATTCTTTGACTTTGAGAGTTGATAAACTTGGTTTGAAAAAAGGAATCACTGATGCTCAGGTATGAATCTGATTGTGGTATTTTTTTTGAACACAGATCTCAAAGGAATGGGTGGAATCTCCTGAGACTAATGCAAAAATTATCGAAGTTGAAAAGACACTAGCTCCTAGCTCTCCCCAAAAATCGCCCCAGCAACCGGAAAAATCCAATGCTGAACAGCAAAAGCCACTTTCAGAAAGTCCAAGAGAAGAACTTAAATCTGAAATTCCTAGAGAACAACAGAAATCTGAAAGCCCTAGAGAAGCATTGAAACCTGAAAGTCCAAGAGAACAACAGAAATCTGAAAGCCCAAGAGAGCATCTGAAACCTCAAAGTACAATGGAGCAACAGGAAAGCTCTAGAGAACAACCCAAAGTAGACAGTCCCAGAAAACCAGAAAGTTCAAGGCAACAAGAAAGTCCGAGACAAACGGAAGAGACTCCAACACAGCATAACGAAATCGAAAGTCCTGGAGAACAACAGAATTCTCAAAGCCCAAGTGAAAGAGAGCAACCAAAATCTGAAAGCCCAAGAGAACAACAGATACCTGAAAGTTCAAAAGAACAACAGAAACCTGAAAGTCCAAGAGAACAACCAAAATCTGAAAGCCCAAGAGAACAACAGATACCTGAAAGTTCAAAAGAACAACAGAAACCTGAAAGTCCAAGGGAACAACCAAAATCTGAAAGTCCAAGAGAAAGAGAGCAACCAAAATCTGACAGCCCAAGAGAACAACAGAAATCTGAAAGCCAAAGAGAACGATCGGAATCTGACAGCCCAAGAGAACAACAGAGACCTGAAAGTCCAAGAGTAAGAGAAGAAGCAAAATCTGAAAGTCCAAGAGAAAAACAGAAATCTGAAAGTCCAAGAGAACAACCAAAAGCTGAAAGTCCTAGACAACAACAAGTTTCCGGAACTAGTTTAGAGGATCAAACACTGAAACTAGAAGAGATGATACAATCCCTTTCAGCGAAAGATAGCGACAAAGAAAGCGATGCAGACAGCACCAGAGAAAGTGAAAGTCCAAGCGAAAAGTCTAGTCCAAGAGGATCCAATAGCCCCAGAGAAGAAACTCGACCACAAGAAACAGTTGCTTCTGTTTCCTCCACCTCAGATCAGGAAGAAGAGCAGAAGAAGGAACTAGAGCAGATGATCAAGACACTTTCTGCTGGAATCAAAACTCAAATAAAGAGAAGGAAAGCTTTCCAAAAGCAGATAACTGAACTCCGAGCAGAAGTTGAGAAGGTAAATGGCAAGCGATTTCTTAAATCATCTAAGAGTATTTAGGCCAAAGAACAGTTAGAAATTTCCAAAAAGAACAAAGATAAGGAAGAAGAAAAACAAACAAAGGTACAATAAAATCTGTAAAGTATATTTCATTGATGACCAACAGGATCGTTCAAATACAAAAAATAATATTCCTCCGACAACTTCTGTGTCATCAACAACCGTTTCAACAGAGCCTCCTAAAAAAACCATTCATCCATTGTCTTCAACTTCTCTTATGTTGAAAAGTGGTTATCTAGAAAAGAAAGGGCTTAATTCTAAGACTTGGAAGAGAAGAAACTTCGTTTTGTATGACGATAACACAGTCAGATATTATGTTCGTGCCACGGTTAGTACAAATTTCAATTGAAACCAGTTCAATGATTAAGGTTGTCTTTACTTAGCTGAAGTGAATTGTTTGTTAATCACTTGCATAAACTTGCAGGATCCGAATCCAGCAGGCGGATTTACATTGCAGAACGCAACAGTGTTTGCCAAAGTAGAGAAAAAAGGAAAAGAAAAACCACTATTTTTCAATGTCAGAACTCCAGATCGAGATTACTTGCTTCGAGCTGCTTCTGCTGCAGAGAAGGACGATTGGGTGAGACTTTTGAAGGCTAATATCAAAGGGAATGGCAAAACAATTGCCAAACAAGGATCATTCTTAGGAAAAACTCAAGAAGAACGTGATCAAGAAGCTAAAGAGAAGGGAAAATCCAAAAAATAGTAATGATTTTGTGTACCTGTATTATTGCAAATTCTTTTTTCTGAAACAAATAAACCAATCAATTCCTGAATTTTTTCAACTTTCAACACGATTTTTATCTTTTAGAAATTCTAGATTAGATTTCACTAGCTTGAATTGGCACATTTGGAAACAAAGCAGTTATGGATAACGAAACAATCTCAGATGTTGCTGATACCTCAACTTCCTTGGGCTTCAAAACATCTTCTATCGATAACGAACAAATGGAACTTGAAAAGGTGTATGCAGGAGAAAGAATCTTAGATGATCCTTGGAAAGACGAAGCAATGAGCGACGAAAATGAACTGGATGATGAGAAATCAGACGTTGAAGACGATGCTAAGCAAGGGCAAGCTCGAAAAAATAAACGCAAAGATCTCAATGATATCTCAACAGAACAAAGTGACGAAGACTCAGATTACCGAGCACCAATCATGGACAGCAGAAATGTAAGTTTTGTGTTTTAATGTTACAGCTGGTTTTCGTTTTGAGCCGAATTATGTGTACATGCCTATGCCGTTTTTCTCGTTTATATTTCGATTTTGCTCAATAAATAGCATTTAAAAATTTTGCTTCGTTGTCCTGAATTGGTTTTAACGTGATTTTGATTGAATTGCAACAACTTATTTTCAGATGATCTTTGTTTTTCTCGTTGACTTGTCTTTAGATAACATTCCAGACGAAAATTTTGAACTCCTTTCTGGTTTGCAGGCTTTGTATGGGATATTATAAAGACGCTTACACAATTATCGAGTGCCTTCACACATGTAAGCATTATGCATTCCGCATTTCCCATGATCATTCTCACTCCCAAAAACAGTTTGCAAAAGTTGTATCTACAAACACCTAATCCGAAAGGCTGAGTGTCCAACTTGCCAAGTTCATCTTGGGCCAAATGCTTTCGAAAAGATCAAGTAAGCAATGGTTTGTCGTATTCTCTCACCGATCGACTAGATATGATCGCCAGCTGCAGTCCTTTGTTGACAAAGTTTTTCCTCACCTAGAAAAAAAAGATAATGATGAAGAAAGAAAGATGCTGGGGCTTCCAGGTAATACATATTACAAATGCTTGATGAAGTGATGTTGATCATTCGTTTCTTTGACTCAATACTAGAAGAGGAAGTGAAACAGCAAGAACCTGAACCAATACCAACAAAAATGTTGAAGAAGTCTGATTTATTGAAAAAGTTTTACTCAGATGAAGTTGGCGTTGAACTCAATTTGGATGAGCGGTTTGTTGGTTGTTTTAGATGATATCTATTCATATTATTTTTCGCAGAGAAAAAGATCCTCGACTGAGAAAACTCGATAAACCTTACATTAGAACGTCTGCCAAAGTTACCGTCAAACATTTGAAGAAATACATTCAGAAGAAACTCACTTTGGATGACACAAAGGATGTATGGAAGCCTCTTCTAATGCATTATTAAATTGATTGAAGTTTCTGACTTCCTTTCAGATTGAAATTACTTACAAAAATGAAGCTTTGGGGAATGAGCACACATTGGAATTCATTTTCAAGACAAAAGGACTTGATCATACAAACACATACCCACATTTCAAGTTTCGAATGAGAAAGGCTGAATTCAATCAACTTGTATGATGTAATATAGATGTAATATTAAAACAGTAAAACAGTTAGGTTGATCAAATTATTTATCAATGCGTTTAATGTAAAAATATCCAAATACAAATTCAAATACCAAGTTGCGTTATTATTTTACAAAACTAGAATACAGCAAGGAAGAATCAACTTAATGCTTCCATTAGATTGCTTATATCCGTAAATTTTTTTGCAAAATCCTTCGAAAAAAATATTAGACGATAAAGATCATTGGAAACAAGAAATTAAGAAAAACAATCTTCGACTAATGCATTAATTGAAGAAGAAAAAAAAACAATTCTTACATGAAACTCCGCGAGATTGAGTTCCAGAGTGTGTTCTTTGACAATGTTGTCGCTGTCTGCAACTTTCAATAGCAACGTTACAAAAGGAGTACCCAGATTTGGATTGTTATGAGATTTCACTGCAACACCCAGTCTCCATTGAAAATCGATAAGTTGTCCTATTGGTTTGAAATCTTTCGTTGCCATTGAAATCCACTCACAAAATACAATAATAATATATTGATATTTCTATTGTCTCAATTGAAATAGCAAGAGTAAATAACATATTGTTAACTCGTAACAATGGTGCATTCTCATATTCTCATTTTACAAAGAAATCGTAAACATGCAAAACCAATAATATTGTGGGGTCGTGGAGATGTCTTGTACTAGAAGTTCTAGTTTTCGCTGTTTGCAATTCATTTCTGGATAATATTTGGAATACTCTTGAAGAATTGTTATTATCATGCCAAAAAGAAACACACTTCGAGAAATCACAAATCCGAATCAAATCGCTTCGAGACACAAAAGAAGAAAGGCCCTTTCGCCCATGAAATCTACAAGTGTTGCTCAAGTCTCAAAAAAAAGTCAAATTGTAACAACATTTCAGCAAAAAGTTTATGATCTTACAAAAAAAATTCCAAAAGGTCTTTCCCACACTTCTTTCTCTCTTATCATCTCGTTTGTACATTACGAAATTAACTTGTACAAGGATATGTTACAACTTACGGCTTGCTCGCGGATACTTTGTCATGCAAATCGGCACAAGCTGTAGGAGGTGCTTTAAAACGGAATTCTTTTGCTCCAGTAGTTCCTTGCCACAGAGTAATCTCTTCAGATTTGAAAATTGGAGGTGAGGAAATGTCTGTTCAGATTTTTTCAACTTTCTGATTCACCAATTCTTCTTCAGGTTTTTGTGGCCATACCTCTGGAACTGAAATTGATCGAAAGATTGCTATGTTAAAAGAGGAAGGTGTTGAATTTGAAGATGGTGTGCTCAAGGATTCATCAAAAGTGTGGAAATTTTCTTGAACTGTATGTATTCTAGTTGTGGTAGAAATTATCAAAAGGAGGATCAAACTCACTCTCCAAAAATCGTTATTCCAGACTGTGGAAGATCTATCTGCGCAAACATGGATCGAAATTACTGATTATTTGTCTACTCGTAAAGTGATTCTTTTTTGAATGGGTGGAAAGATATTGTCTCTCCAATTCACAGTTGCACAAAAAAAAACTTTTGGCAACAGAACGTGCCACTCAAATACAAGTCTACACGTTGAAAATAAGAGCGAAACAATGATTCCTTTGTGCGATAGATTTTGTTTCATTTAATCTTGTGATTTGGTGTTCCGAAAGCAAGGAACAGATATTCAAATGACACTCGTCGCAAAAGAGATTTTCAAGTATTCTTGTTCTTCTCTTCTCTTGAATTCATTTGTACTTTAAGCTTTGCAATTACCTTTGTGTGAATAAGCACAAACCGGTGATTCTAAATATTTGTCTTTTGTACTAACCTCTATTGAATTAAAGATGAAAGCTGTACTTTTTTGTGTTATTGCATCACTCATAGGTGAGTTCTTTCACTTCTACACTACATTATTGAAGTTTTCGTGATGCGTCGGTGTTGTTAAAGCATTTATTAATTTGCGCACGATATTTTTCTTTACCCTTTTGATTGAATCGTTCAATTAATTCCTTTGTTTGTGCATTTGTGATATTGTGGCGTCATAACTGCACTGACACAACTTCGACTTCGATTGATTTAAATTTTTTTGTTTTCTCAATGCGAGATGTGAACACTACCCTTCTAATTGTTGGTTGTGCAATACATTATTCTCATGAATATATTGCGTCATTATTTACTGTTATTACTTGTCAGCTCTTTGCAGTGCCCAAAACTGCACAGAAACTGAAATGCTTGACTGCACTGGAGCATGTGTGCCAACAAACTTCTATCAGGTATTTACTCACTAATTTTTCAAACGACTGTTACTATCATGTCCTACGTTTACTGTGTTCAAAAGAGCAACTCTAATTTTAATGCACAGGATTTGGTATGTGACAGTGGTAATCCACTTGGTTCACTTAACTGCTACCTGTTTGGATGCGACGGAGGTGATTGCCAACCCAACAAATGTGAACGATCTTGCCCTGTTGGTAATTTTAGTGAAACTCGAAATCATAGTTCAATTTTTGCACTTCGTTCCTTTTGTCATTTTCGTCTCAAATTATTTTTGTGACATCTTGATGTACAAACAACGCTATTCATTATCACCAATTTGGAGCAACTTCGTTTGCGCTTAAAATCGACGTTTTTGCTTTCGTCAGTATTGAATCCAATGATTGTTTCTTTTCAGATCAAATTGTTGACTGTCTCGGCAATTGTGTTGACCAGATTTTGTTGGGAGATGGAACTTGCCACAACAATGCAACCGCTCGATTTGATTGTGCAAAATATAATTGTGATAATGGTGATTGCATCAATATGGGATGTACTCCTTGCCCTCCTCCCTCTATTCCAGATTGTAATGGAAACTGCGGTTTTGCCCATCACATTGGAGATGGTATCTGCCATAATGGTAGAGTCAAACAGTTATTAACGAGAGAGACAACGCAAAAAATATTGACTTCATCTGAAAAGGAACTGAAAACTGGAATTGTAGTGCTTCAATGAGCGATAGCTACGATTGTGTGTTGTGCCCACCAAATCAAAGAGCGGGTATGTACAAAATAAAAATCGTAAATTGATTCATTTAATAGATTGTACTGGAGCTTGTATCTCCCTTGCCACTATTGAGGCTTCTAAAGGAGACGGAAGTTGTGACGCAAGGTAAATAATATCGTCTAATTAATTGATCATCAAATTTATGTGTGAATTTCCAAAACTCATTGAAAAAAATAGATTCAATTGTGCATATTTCGCTTGGGATGGACAAGATTGTGACGTAACTTGTCAACAAAATGAAGTCAAAGCTTGTGATGGTACTTGCCAACCTACTTCTCAAGTATGTAATTTAAATGATTCTTTCTATTCGATTCTTTCAATGCGTCTGAATATTCTGATAATCTATTATCGCCAAACATTTCGAAAATATCTGAAATATCATCTGGACATGTGACAACAGTTCACTGATTGATTCATTTGTTTAGTGGGGAGATGGAAATTGCCAAAATCCATTCTATTGCGCTGCTTTCAATTTCGATAACGGAGATTGTTCTTTCTGTGCTCCCACAGAAATTCCCGGTAATGAAATGATCATTTTCCTATCTTTTCCATAGTTGTGGAATTAACTAATTAACTACTAAGTTCCTGACTAATCTCTTCTCTTTTTAGATTGCTTTGGTGTTTGTGCCCCAGCTTCATTCTATGGAGATATTTTCTGTGATCCAAGATTGAACTGTTCAAGATACAACTACGATAACTACACTTGCACACAAACTGCACCTGTTACTACTGGTGACAATAATGGTGCTTGTCAGGTGATTAATTCTCTCATAATTACTACATTCATCTACTAATACTACTAATACTACTAATACTACTAATACTACTAATACTACTAATACTAATACTACTAATACTAATACTACTAATACTAATACTACTAATACTACTACTAATAATAATAATCGACAAAGAAATATCTAAATGAATTGTTTGTATTGTGGATTGATCTTTTTATTTCAGCCAACTTACGTACGTGATTGCAACAATGTCTGTCAACCACAAAGTTTCATTGGAGATGGACAATGTGATGATGGAAGATTCGGTGCTGTATTTAACTGTGCTCTCTTCACTTGTGATGGAGGTAAGTCAATCGACAGTTACAATGTTCAGAGAATTTATATGAAATCTTCCATTTTGTTATGAAATATGATGACAACGATTTGATTAACTTGAAATGAAGGTGATTGCACATGCATTGGAACTAGTGGACAACACACAACAGGAAGATTTACAACTGGTTGGGCTCCATTCACAACAGGATCGTTGACTTCGTAAGTTTTGTTATTGTATTCTCTACAAGCAATAATATAATAAAATATTATTAAATATTATTTATTTATTATTATTTATTATTGATTGATTTTATTTATGTAGTGCTTCCATTACTTCTGGAGTTCCTGCTGTAACAACTGCTCAGGGACAATCAACAACTGGAGGTATTATCTGTAGATTTGACTCAATCGTGCATCGATGAATTAATTGATCACGTGTTTTTTAAACTCACTCAACAAAATTAGCTTCAACTGGAGCAGAAATTGGCGAAGAATCATCCAGTGAAGTAACTGGTCTTAGAACTGGCGCTGTTGCAGGTGAGATTTCTTCAATACAATACTACAATACTACAATACAATACAATACAATACAATACAATACAATACAATACAATACTGTACAATAAAAGACTAGTAATGTGATAATAATGACTTGCAACTGAATGTTTAAATCAAACAGGAATTGTAATCGGTGTTATTGTTGGAGCAATCATTTTGGGACTCATCATTGCCTTTGTCGTCCTCGCCAGAAGACCCAGTAAATACAAGTTGAGAGCCGCTGAAGATCACTCAGAAAATGGTAAGTTGATGGTAACCAACATTTGAATGAATTGAAATAACACAACTAACACTAACTGACGTGATTGTTGAAGGAAATGTTGAACTTGATGATCACAACAGAGTCACCCATCTAGATAAAAGAGGGGCAGATTCAGACAGTGAATAAATAATCAATCCATGTAGCTATTCTAGCGGCCACTCAACAACTCACCATGTATTTACTGCTGTTGTAGTGTCGTGTTTGTTTGTTTTCAAGATTCAGAAACTTTCTTTCTATTGATCATCGAGTCAATTTGCTTTTGTTGGCAAAGTTGTGAAACTTATTTATTGCCTCAAGAATGCAATATCGCCTCAACTTGATCATAAAATAAACTGACTATGTATGTACTGTAGTTTGACAAAGTTGATGAACCCAACGATTTTTTTGTTACGAGGGTCTCACTATTTTCCGAAAATAGAAGCTTCACAGTAATTTAAATTTCCTTTTGGAATGGAAAATATTGCAAATACTCCGATTTAAAATTGATGTGTTCCTTTGGAGATGAAAAAAAGTGGGTTTGGTGCAAAGCACCAGAGCCTTAACACGAGGTGTGTTATTAAACGGGCAATGCCCGATATCTCGTCCTTGTACCAGGGAGTTGCTAACCATCTCTCGGCTTAACGTAACACAACTACGTACTATCACGAGACTCTTTTGACCTAATTGTTCCAGTTGCAAACAAGACTTGTGGGACTGAGATGAACTTTCCCTGAACTTTCCTCTTTGGTCGTCTTTCGTTGAGGAAAGAGAATTTTACGACAACAAAATTAGAAAGAAGAAAAAAGGATGTTAATTACAATTTGGTCTGTTGTACACAATTAAATACAAATCAGTGCATCAAGCACAATTCAACCAACAAAAAAATAAAATGTTCACTCTTCAAAATAGGAGGCTATTTGATTGTTGATTAGGTTTCTGCTGTTGTTGCTGTGAAAATCCGAATTGTTGTGGTTGTTGTTGTTGTTGCCCAAATCCCATCTGTTGTTGTCCATAACCAGGTTGTCCCATCATTGGTTGTTGCTTTCGAAAAATAAGTTTCAAAATAAAAAGTGTACTGAACGATCTCGGCTCGACATGAAAACATGATCATTGCAATCGCAGCAGCTTACCATCATCATTGGAGTTCCCATTCCCATTCCCATTCCCATCATAGGATTTCCCATCATTGGTTGACCATAACCAGGTTGCCCCATCATTGGCTGTCCCTAATAAAATGATTAAGGAATAAGTACATAAATACAGCACCAGAAGATCTAAGTAAGAGAAATACTCACCATCATTGGTTGACCAAAACCAGGTTGCTGATACACAGGAGTCATCATTGGACCTCCTCTGCCTTGCATTGCTAAATAAAAGTTATTCATTGTTTATCAACTTGAATGAAATCAATGTTGATCGAAATAACTCCAATTAAAACTGCACAAAACAACAAATTATCTACAAATTATCAACAAAAAAACAAATCATCAACAAATCATTCAATAATTCAAGTAAATTTAAATTCCAACATACCAGGAATAACGGGGGCAGGATTCTTGGGAGCACCCATTGGTTTATTTCCTCCCATCGCTCCCATGGGAGTCGTAGTATTTGTATTTTGTTGTGTGGATTGTTTGCTCTTTCCATCAAAATCGAATAAGTGAGCGTGTGCCCAAGGATCATTTGGATCGCTTGACTGCAAAGATGAATTAAAACAAAACAGATGATTCATTCGTTGTATTTCATTAATTTGAGTCGAATGGTAATATTATTGAAGTTGACTTGGTATACATGGATCGGTGAAGATAATTTGCATTAATTAAGGAACGAAAGAAAGAATAGAATAAAATTGAATAAATGGATTAAACCTTCGGTTTCTCATCTTCAGGTCCACTAAATTCAGCCCATTCCGTTGAATTCGATTGATTCGCTTGTTGTTGTTGTTGTGATGAGTTGTTGGTGTTGTTATTGCCTACAACAAATTGATCAGATTTCTGCAAAACATCGAAAGAAACTGATAATACAATTCATACCTCGAGGATCGAAAAATTCAGTCTGAGTTGTAAAACCATTATTTTGTCCAAATGACTGTTGTTGATTGAATGATGATGTATTGTTGAATGTGGGTTGATTTCCAGAGCCACTATTTCCAAATCCTGTATTATTTCCAAATGATTGTTGTTGTTGATTTGGTGCAAAGAAGTCAAATTCGGGAGATTTTGTTTCTATATATTATTTTGAAGTTAGAATCAACATCAACATCAACATCGACAATTACAATTACATAACTCAAATCAAATCATTGCAAATCATTTGCAAGTGTTCAATATAAATAACCAAAAATACATTCATTCGAATCGAAGAAACTTACGTTGAGCTGGTTTAACATCGTCTAAATCGAATAAATTCTTCGTGGCACTAGATGGAGGATTATTACTTCCTCCACTGGGAGCTCTGGGTCTTCTGCCTGAATTTCCAGTCGATGATGTTGCCGAGGATTGTGAACGAGGTCTGAATGAATGAATGAAAATGAGAAAGATTGTAAAAGATTGTAAAAGAATTGCTGATAATAGAACAGTTTTGGAGTTATGTTATTGGATTTCTGCTCAGTATTGTATTCAAAGAATTTTCTAAAGTAGAGCAAAAATAACAAGATAGATAATAGATACAGAGAGAAGAAAGAAGGAAAGAAAGAATAAAGAAAGATCAATATAACCAAACTCTTCAATGTAAGTTACTAACTCACCTATCTCTATCTCGTGACCTTTCTCGATCTCTTTCTTCTCTTTCTCTTTCCCTTTCCCTTTCTCTTTCCTTTTCTCTCTCCCTTTCTCGTTCTCGTTCTCTTTCCCTTTCTCTGTCTCTGCTGCTGCTTTCATCATCACTACAATAATAATTAAAATCATGTAATTCACATTTAACAATAATTATGTTGGACATAGAAACAGTCCTAACAGTTATTACAATTACAAACCTGTTTCTTCTCTCTCGAGTTCTTTCTCTATCTCTGTCTCTATCAAAATCGTCACGATCTCTATCTCTATCTCTGTGACTGTGACTGTCTTTGTCGTAATCATTATCTAGATTGATAGAAAAAATAGTTAATAATGAATAAAAGGAAGAACTGAACATACAGTTCGATCAAGAAAGAATTTATATTCAAATAATAAATTAACAAACCAATAATGCAATAATTCAACAATTCATCATTCAATCATCCAACCAACAATCAATCAATTAATCACTCAATCACTCATTCAATTATTCAATAAATCAAGTAATGAATACAATCAATTGAATACCTGAATAACTCGATCCTCCATAACCTCTTGAACCGCCGCCGTAAGAATGTTCAGAGTCCATCGTAACAGAGAATTTCTTTGCTGTTTGTTTTGCTTTCTCTCTTTCTGATTTCAATCGTTTCTCATCGTGAATCAATTCGACGATTGCTTTCGCTCGTTCACGAACTAAAAATGCACCGTAAGAAATCTCACAACGAAGAAATTATCGTTCAATGGATTTTGCTTCCAGCAAGATACCAGCAAGCAGAAATGAAATTTGCGATTACAATTTATCAAAAATGAACTGATCGTAGAAAATTAAAATCATTAAAAAACAACAGTGCTTCATTTTTCGAACAAGAAACAGAAAAAAACTCACCACTTAAGCCTTTATCTTGATCCTCTTCGATATGTTGAAATTCCGTCAGTGTTTGTATTTGAATGATGTTATCACGACACTCTCTGATGACTTGTTCGGAACCATTTTTGAGCAAATAATCGATCAAAAGAAGTCCCTGAAAATTTTTAATGCTGCTATTGGAAACAACACTGCATACTTTATAAACGTGTCTCCAATATTTGCCATGATCATTCAATCTTTTCCATATCGTGCTCATGATAATTGGAAGATCGTGGCTATTTTGAAAAATTACTTTTTTCTTGATGGCATGTTATTATTCACATAAAATAAAGCACTTTCCAAGAGAAATGATTCTTTCAGTCAGATATTGGAATAATCATTTTGTGTTATCTCTCCGTAAGCGAAGGTAATAACTGAGTACTTACTAGGAGTGTGTAGCTTTTGCAAGTTCACGCATTTGTGTTCCAGTAGGTCCCCATTTTTCGTTGGAGGTTGCTTCTTTCACTTTACGTTCTATCTCTGGCACTTGAAGAACTATATTCTTCCTAAAGAAATTGTATAAGCGGAAGATTTCAAATGAAGAAAACGCCTAAGAGATAAAAACGTTCTAAAAACTGCATTATTGATAATGGGTAAAATACAAGTTCAATGGGTGTCGAAATGATTCAAATTTCAAAAAAAAGGTAGCAAACAAGAACAACAATTGCAACATTGGAATGTGCACATACAATAAGATTGAATTACTTACGCTGATTTATAAACGTTTTTAACTGATCCTGGAAGAATGTCCATTCCTAATCAGGATATTTGAAATGTGAACGAAGAAGGCAGATTTTTTTTACAGAAAAGCGAATAATGCTTCTTAAGCGCTGATTGATGTAGGATGATCACAAAGGATCTTCTAAAAGTCTCACAAAGCGAAGTTTTGTGAGAAAATAAAATGGATGATAGCGTTTGATTTCGGATGGCAAAATCAAAAAAAATCTCACACAAACAGGAAACATTTTTGTTGTTGCGAAACAGAATCCTTTCCACTAATCACTTCTCATTAAAAGAATAAGATCACAAAACAAAAGGAGATGCATGCATACAACTTTGGCAATTTCTGACTGAAATCAGATGGGCTACATGTTGTGATTCTTCCTTTGCACATAACATCTGTGAGTGTTACTTGAAAAAATCCTTTTGTAAGTTGCGGTTCAGGAAGTCCAATAAAATCAATCATCTGTTAACGCAACAAACTGGTGGTTAGTAACAGGCTCACCAATTGTCAATTGACTCCGTATGTCCAAGGATGCTGTGCATCTTGAAGGATTTCCCCAGAAGATGTGAAATAATCCAGATGACTATTGCAAGATGTATGGTACTCTCTGCATCTATTTTTATTGAGTTCTTGATTGTTAACAAAACATGAATTGGAATGCAGCATCTTCCAGAAGATGAAAGTGAAATTATCGAATTGCCCTTCATTGTTACCACAGCAGACAAAAATAAATTACACATCATTTCATTTTGTCCTGCAAATTGTACCGTTACCAAAAATTGAATCGATGCAAATGCAAGTATTTAAATAACGAAAATTCACTTACAGGATTCTCAGCATCTGCAGTTCTCTTTTGAGAAGCATTGAATTTAGAAACCAAGCTGACTCATTTGGGATTGACAGAACAGATGATTTGTTGAGTAGCAGCAGTGCCATACTTGAAACCATACAGTTGTAACTTTTCATAATTTAATTTTCCTTCTTTTAAGTATTTCTTGAGGTTCCAGCGGCATTGTTTTTCACCAATCTCGACAATGTTGAAGGTTATTTAGCAGATCTACAGCCCACCATTCGTCGCAAATTTCGTTTGTTGCAGGAAAATTCTTTTGTATCAATTTGAAGGGCCCTCTCAATGAATACTTCTCCAGTTGTACGCTCTGTATATACCCATTCTGCTCTGTAATGAATGGTAGTTTGCCCCATTGAAACTCTGTCCCACTGAGTAGGTCCAGTGAGAAGAAAGCGCTCATTAGAAAGGAAAGAACGCACTAGATCGTCTAATGATTTGGGTTTGGGAACAGGACGCCTCAATAAAGGGTCCCAATATTGAGTGTTGGAAGTTTGAGTGAGAAGTGCAGAATTCATAAATCCAAAATAAATGCAAAGCTGTGTTTTGTGTTTTCAACTTCCTCTGCTGCATGAGAATAGATGTAATGTTATTTTGGAATACATGTTATGCGTATGGTGCACTCTCAGCTTGCAAAGAAATCGATGAAGTTCTGGTACAATTTTAAAATTGTGCACTTCTTCAATTACAAGCATTTAGGTTGCCCGCTTTTTAGAAAAATGTTGTGTACGGTGTAGTGGTGGCATTCTTTTTAAATTTGGATTATCTGAAGGGTGTAGTTAATAATCCATTAACTTGTAAATTTCACCACCATGTGAACCGGTATTCTTTGTGCGCAGTATAGGACAACTTAAATCTCTAATCTAATTTTTTTTTAGTCGAACTCTTTCTTTCACTTTTTGTGTGTTAATGGTTGACTTGAAGTTGCCCCTCTGTATGTCCAATGTGAACTAGCTAGTTTGTTCACCATTTGTTCACTCAAAAGCCTGATACACTTTTGCCTTTCCTCCCGTTAAGCTCTCGTTTGGAACAATTTAATTTTTTTTCATTTCTTGATATCAAGAACTCATGTTCTTTCTGGAATTGAACTGATTTTGTTCACGGCAACATGGTAATGATGTTTCGAAATTCAGTTACACTGCCATGGTTTACTGCTTCAAAACACCAACTATTACTCACTCTCGTGTTTCCTCTCCACCCAGTTCAAAAATTCTTTGAAAGATCTTGTCATGTCGAACATTTATTGCCATCTGAATCCAAACCTTCTCCCCAAAACACTTATGTTACAAGGGAATCAAAAACTACTCCACAGAATTATTCTAACTTCAGCTTCTATGAAGATATTGAAGTACTGAACAAAAGATTGCAACAACGACTGAATCAAGGACGTTTTTTTGATGCATTACCCATGTTTGTAAATATGGAAATTCAAAATCGAGCGGATTCACGAACTTTTCTCATCATGTTAAAACATTTCCACTCAAGGAATTCCAATACGAAATGCTCTGAGTTTCTCGACAAAATTTTCAGCTGTATTAAATCTAAGGAAGAAATGATTTCTTTTTTGCATAGATGTTCCGATTTAGAACAACAAATGATAGTGAATCGTTGTTGTACTACTTCTCAAATGCAGAATCTCCTTCGATTAATTACAGATACCAAGTGAGTACAAATTGTTTGTAGTGATTTATTTAACTAAATAAATCTTTGTAGTGATACCGATATCCTAATTCCACCGAAATCCATAGCTACAATACTTTCCTTTCTCAAGGAAGACTTTTCTTATATGCCACAAGTTACTCTTCGTAAGATTTCATTTTTTTTACGCACACCATTTTTAACTGTAAATATCATCAAATTGTTCATTTTTATTTAAAAAAGAAATTCTGGACGCTCTTGAAGAAAAATACTCCATCTCAAAAGGAGGAACTGCATTGGATATCTTCTTGCGATGTTGTACATCACTGAAGTTTCCTTCCAATATTACCGAATTTTTTCACAACTCATTCACAACTGGTTTCAAAGCAAATGCGGTAATAACTGTGCTATTACAATTCTCTTTCCTTTTTCTTCTTTCTTTCCTCTTTGATATTGAGTTGATCTATTGTCTGACGTTGGTAATTAGGATATTTTGAATGTGCTGCTCAGTGCGCTTCCAGAAGATGCAACTGTGGCTGCAAAAATAATTTACGACCAATTTTTTGGAGAGGACAAAATCATTCCAAATTCAAACACTTTTGAAGAGTTGTTGTGCAGATTCTGTTACACCGACGATGTGGATGGAATATTTTGGTGCATTGTAAGTAACTCTTTACAAGTTTTAAATGATCTTCTGCTCTACTTTTCAATGAAAAATCATTCACTGTGCAACTGTAATGTAATTATGTATCTGACTCTCAGTTACTAGGAAGAAATGGGGAATTATTCGGTTACTCTAACAGAAGAAAGCAAGGCATACATTGGTGAAATTGTTTCAGCTCAATATCTTGACGAAAGCCAATGCAAAAAGGTTGGTAGTGGTTTCTAATGACAATATTTTGATTGCCTGCCTCTCTATTTGCGATTTTTTGTTCAAAATATATTGTATTACAATATTCTATTCGTGACTGATTGATGCATACAAGGCATTTGAATTATTGGGAGTGAAAATGGAGGGAAGTTTACTCATTGGAATGATGATGAGCAGTTTAGAGGGCACTGATTCAATCCGACCTTCGAAACGAATCTTTCACTACAAATCAATAGAAAGGTGAGTTGATTTCTTCTGGAAACTTCTCGAAACTTCTGGAAACATCTCTGTCTTCATTATTCTAATTGTGGTTGTGTGAATAGGTGAATTGTGATTTTGTATTGATTGTAAACTAGGGATAACAAGATTGCAGCATTGACTGCATATTCTGCAGCAAATAAATCGGATGAAATGAACAATCTATTGACCGAGATGTCTAAGGAAGGGCACAAACTCGATATTAATGTTGTGGAGATTTTATTGAGTAAGTTTAGATGCAAATTTGTTATGTTCAGTCGGATTTTGACAGAATTTCTTGACTTTATTTATTTGACTTATAACTTGCAGATAATTTATCAAAGCATGGTAATATGAAATTGATGAAAAGGATTTCTGCTGTTATGGAGGTGAGATGATCCAAAATTAATTAAAGCAACTCTGACTTTTGATTGAATTCAGGAACAAACAATACAGCACACAAAAGAAAGTCTGAGTCGTCTGCTGGAAACTTTCGAATCGTTAGATGAATTGAAAGAATTGCAGCCTATTGTTTCGAAAATTTTGAGCAAACAACTGTGGAGATCAAATCCTCCATGTTGTGCCGCATTGTTAAAATTACTCTGGTAAGCTGAAGCTTGAATTGATGAGAAAGAATAGTTGTTGTTATGTTGATGTAAATAACACATCTTTCCTCAGGAAACTTAAAATGTACAAACAGCAGATTGAAATTATTTCTCAGATGCGAGTTCGAGAAATTCCATTTGATCGAGGTTTGTTGTATTTCAATATCTCAATATCATGAAGTTTATGAAACTACAACTTCTTAGATTGCTACCAAGTATTGTTGGCCAGTTATGGAGAAACGGGACAATTTGAACATATGATGTCATTATTTGAACAAATGAAACTCTCCAATGTAATTTAAAAATTGTTATGGATTATTAACGCATTAGAAATTTATTAATCATTTTGATTTGGTTCACAGCTCTCATTCATTAAATTGACAGGTGAAGCCAACATTTGAAACTTACACAATAGTTTCTCAACATTTGCAACAAAGATTCAACCTACCTGAAAGTGTCAAATATCTCCCTGGTCCTTCAAAATACAATTCAAATGAATTTGCGGAAAATCCTTATTTGAAAAATGAAATGAATCCCTATCTTGAAGAATGTTCTAGAGAAGAATTTATTGCTTCCTTGTTTAAGAATGAAAAATAAAGGGCAAAATTTTGGTTTAGTTCTTTTCTTCAGTTGTTTCTTAAGAATCAGCAGTTATTTCTGCTGTTTCAAAAAGCGACTGAAGAATGTCTTGCGTTGCTCTTTCTTTGGTTGTACAGCTTCACTTATGTGTTCCAAAGTAATACTTGGAATTTTCGAGTGTGCAAAGAAAGAAAGATTGAGTGAGAATATTGTCTCTCTGTAATTGCAGTGTTCGACTTTGAATCCTAAATCACAATAAGAAACTTGTATGTGGTGCTAAGATTAGAAAACCTATTTGTTCCAAGATACTGGAGAGATATTTGAAGATCGGGCTATTGAGCAATTCCAAGTCATCAGTGCTTTTAAAAACAGCATCAACGCCTCTTGGAGCAACATGGGTTGAAGCGTCATCTACAAATTGTAATGCTAGAGCGTATTTGAGGAGTTTGCGATTCAAACTGCCAAATACTCGTTGCTCGATGAATATTCGCAATCGATTCACTACCATCGAGTCCATTTCTTGACGTATTCCAGCAAGGAGTCCGAATAACCAGTTTCTTCTGTTTCAATGGAAATATTTTCAGCTTTAATTCCCCAATATTCCATATCATGATTGAACAACCCCCAAGATATACCGCTGGGTTTCATAAGACAATTGGTTCTGTAAAACTCCAATACACACTCGAAAACTCTTGGATTCTTATCTAGAAAGTATTCACCATGAAACTTTTTTGAAGGAATGGGACCAGATACCAATCTCGCCAAAGTTGTTTCAGGGTACTTGCAAATCTTCCAATTGTGTTAGTGTATGCAAAGTAATCGACCTACCGTTTCTTTCCAAGTTTCAAATCGAGTTCCTCCAACGTTAAAGACAACTCTTTCTAAAGCCGTATTGAGAGCCTTCTCATTAGTGGTGTTCGAAGGTGGATTCATGATGCCTCCGAATGTAGTTTCTTGCTTTCTGAAATCTCAGTATTTATTTGGTGACTCGTGAAATGCAAGCAAATGCTGATGTTAATAAACACAACGATTTTTTCAAAATGCTTTCCTCAATAATTCTCCCATCAAGGTGAATTGTGCTTTATTGATAACATACAAAAAGTCATTGTACAAGAGAAACACATGAATTAACCGATGGTAGGTGTTTCCAAATCGAAGTTATTTCGTTTTTTAATCAGATTCGGATTCTGACTCTGATTCTGACTCGGGCAATTTTCTTGCTTCTTGTTGTGGAGCTGGTTTCTTCTCACCTGAGTCATCATCGCTTTCAGAATCTGAAGAATCTTTTTGTGCCTCCTGTTGAGAAAAGTAAGACAAAATACACACGAAAATTTTCTTCTTACTTTTTTGGGTTCTTCCTTCTTTGGTTCTTCTTTCTTTGGTTCCTCTTTCTTTGGTTCCTCTTTCTTGGGTTCTTCTTTCTTTGGTTCTTCTTTTTTGGGTTCCGGTTTCTTCTTGTCTTCATCAGAAGACTCTTCAGAGTCAGACTAAATTGACATGGATTAGCAAAGGATAAGTGAGAAGGAATTCTGTACCTCTGTTTTTCTTGGAGAAACTTTAGGAGAAGGTTTAGGAGACTCTTCCTTCTTCTTCTTTTCGCTTGAAGATTTGGATTTCTTGGATTTCTTTTCCTTCTTTTCTTTCTTTTCTTTCTTTTCCTTAGATTTGGAGGAGGAGGATTTCTTCAATAAAATTAGATACATACAATACAATTCGACATTTGAGTTGATCAAATGAATTCAGGGCAAAAATTAGTAAATCAGTCAGATCAACAAACCTTTTTGTCTTTTCCATCATCATCAGAGTCTTTGGATTCTTTCTTCTTTTCTTCCTTCTTTTCTTCTTTCTTTTCAGAAGTGGCAGCAGCTTTGTCAGCTTCGGCTTTAGCTTGCTCTTGTTTTCTTTGGTTTGCACGTTCAACAGCCTTCTTTCCTGCATCGTCAACCTTCTTTATCCAAGCATCCATTTCTTTTTGATCCTTTGCAGCCATAAAGTAGGTTCGGTTTGTCCATTTTGCATCAATGGAAACACTTTTTGGGGCCAACAAAGAGAAGCTGTTTGGACGGGCAGTAGGTCCTTCGGTTTTGGTGACGGTACATCCATGAAGATTAATAATTCCTTGAGGGTTGGACTGCATTTGAACATTAAAATGGAACATGACGAGAAATCACATCACAATTGATAAAGATGCCATACCTTCTCATTCTTGCAGTAGAACAAGTAGTTGTCTTTCAAAACGAACCATCGTTCATTCCAGTTCTTTCGTTTTGCTCCTTTTGGAAAGTTACAAAAGAACGGCTCGGCATGAACGGAATTCAATGATAATGGCAAATAAAAACGAATTCACACATTACAAAATAATCTAACCAGTAATCGGAAGAAAAATTCAAAATAAAATTAATTCAAAACAAAGCAAAAACGAGCAGACGACGCGCATTGACAAGTTAAGTTACGCAAAAAAAACAACACCAAAATTTACCTTTCTTTTCCAAATATCCAGAAAAATCGGGAGTTCCTTTTGCTTCTTCAAACTAACATAAATCAGACACCGCAATTATCATGAAGACGGTTACCTTAGCTTGAGCTTCCTTTCCAAGTTTTAATCCTGGCATTTATGCAATTGTAAATCTAAAGGATTTATCAATTGTTAATCGAAAATAACAAACAAAATCACGGTTTGACACATGATGCACAGATTTTCGTCCAACGAACCTTTCGATCAACTACAAAGGATTCTACTGCGAGATGCGAAAAGGAAAACAAGGAATGAGAAGAAAAATTCTTTCAGAAACGCTACAACCGCCACTCGTCAAATTCCAATTCAGTTAACAGCATAAATGCTGCACCTATCCTGCCCCACAAATCCTATTTGTCGACATACGTTCGAACAGACTATTGAGGTATTGAACCCTTTCTTCAGCTGAACAAACCCAGTTTCGCCAACGTCCGCTTCCACCAAAAGGAATTCCAGTTGTGGGTTGAACGTGCTAAAGACGGATTCGTTGATTCTCACGACGAAGAAATTTACCATCCTGAAACCAAATCATACGGACCTTGGACTGAATCAACGAAGACGAAAGAAGAGGCAAGCAACCAAAAGAAAGTCGAGTGGTGAATGGAATACTAAAGTTTCCGCTTTTAGATTGGTGATTAAAAGAAAGAAATCGAGGCCATATGGAATGAAACTATCCTATCTACTTCCAAGGTAACCAATTCAAAAAAAGCAAGAAAAGGAAGAAACAGCCGAGAAATCTCCTCTAACATTTTGTGTTAAGGAATTGTAAAAACCAACTCCGGAAGAAATTTTGGAATTAGAGTATTTGCTGCAAACTCGAGATCATTCTTCGTCCACTAAAGTCCCTCCTCCTTCTACTTGGGGAAAAGGAGCAAGTCAGGTTTTTCCTGCGCCTCTTAATGCTCCTCCTTCCGGAACTTCGGTTGTTTCATTGATCTTGATAAACGTACCAAAAGAATTTCCACATCTCTCTGCTCTTTTCACCGCAATTCTTCCATTGTGCAATTCTCGAATTGAACTGCAACCCTTCTTTGTTCCCAAACCTCTTCGAATACGATATGGAGTATCCAAACAGGACCCCATCAAACCTGGTGAACTTCTTCACAAAGGACATAGTCTCTTTACCCTCATAACCACTCCAAGAAACTATTATTTGGTTCTTTATTGGCTTGAAGGAACTACTTTTTTACTTTGCAAATGACCACAGCAGTTATACTGCTTTTCTAAATCAAATCGATAACGAATTGTACTACGTTCTCGATAATCAACACACTAGTTAATTTGTCTGCTTCAAGCACATTTACAACCAAATAAACATTGTAATTTTTGTATCAATTAAAACAGCAATGTTGTTGAAAAAGTAATTCTTCATCTTCATTCCATATTTGAAAGAAGACGAACAGTTTTTCCTTCTTATTTCGGACCAGTTTCAACATGAGAATTGTGTCCGAAAAAGAAAGCGTCCCTTGACATTCGGACCGGCAGTCCGAGACCGTCAGTCCGAAGTCCGAGTTTGCGAGGGAACCGTGCACAAAGTGTGCTTCTACTCCCTTCTCCAACTCTTCGTTTCTGAATTTGATCGATGATCGCGAGATTAAGTTGCCGCAACAAAGAATTTCAGATCTATTTTACAGTAATGTACAACCTTCCACAATGGAGTTATCAAACTACAAAATGCAATAAATAAAGAAACAATAAATATGTAGTACCTTCACTCTTCAGTGAGTCTGAAGTCAAGAAAGTCATCCCATCTCCTTCTGGGGGTGTAGGAAACGGCCAATACAGTATATTTGATCCAAAGACTTCATTCAAGTTGTTGACAAACCCTCTATCGTAAATTGATTTCACTTCCTGAATGGATCAAATTGAGCAAATTTTAGTTCAGTTGGTTAATAAGTTAGTTGAAAACGAACCTCTCCATTTACTTTTTGAAGTTTTGCGAGTTCCAATGATTCAACATACGTTGTGTTTTTAACAATCAATCCAATTTGATAGAAGAACAATCCAAATATCGCCAACACAGTGACTCCACAAATAGCCAACTAATGAGGATGAAGTGAATAAAAAACTTGAAATATATTCGATTCTTTGTTCAAACCTGGATCACTATCAATATTAAATCGATTGCTGTGAAATCACCAGAGGTTAATTTGTGCTGCGATGTTGAGGTTATTGAAGAATGCGTGTATTCAATTCGAGTGTTGAGTATCACTTACTTCATCTGCACCTCGAATTCCAAAAACCAATCGAAGTGTGAAAAAGAAGAGGAAGTAACAACCAACTGCCAGTACGTAGATAAGAAACAGCATGAAAGATTTCTAAAAGTAGTTGAGACGAATGAACATTAGGAGATACTATCCATTTTCAAGTTAACTCCATAAGTAGCAAGAATGCAAGTCAAATCAAATCGAACAGTAATTAGAAATATTTACGTGATTCAGAAAGCCAACACAATTGTTGATCCAAGGACAGTGATGATCAAATTTCATGATACAACGTGAACATTCTGTACAATGATGAGCTCTGGGAGGTCTCATTGAATCGCATTTCCTTGAAAATTTCAATAAAAGAAAGAAGTATCCATTTACGTCGACATGAATGAAATTAGAAGTTACCGGCAATAAGATATTGTATTGGAGAGTTTGTTGTTTTCTGGTATTCCCTCCTTCATTTTTTGTTCTTCTAGTTCTAGTATTTGCTCCATATTAGATGGTTTCTGAATTTGATTAAGGCGAAACGTTGCAATACATTCAATTTTTTACCCAATTAATGGGCACAATTCCAGGATTTTTCAACGCCGAGCAAAGATAGTTGTAGTACAATTGATACACGAGGAAATGAGATATCAAGATGTTTGCAACTTGGAGCAGATTGAAAGGCAGAAACTAAAAACTAATTAGCTGTCAATTCTACGCGAAACAAATGGTCTTAAATTATTAAATTCAAGATTAATAAATCATCAACATCAACTTTTTAAATGAAGACAAGTCTTTGTATTAATAGAACAAAAATATGCGGTGTAGCACATGATTAATAATTACCCGAAATATGATTTCGTACACGAATGTTAAATATGCAAACGTGATTATAAACAGAACAGTTGTGACCAAAGAAAAGAAATCATATCTCTTCCACTCGATGTCCCAATGTAGCATTGTTTGCTATTTGCAATGATATCTTCAATTCTGCTCGCACGTTTCACTGATTTGCTTGCAACCTGCTAGCTTGTAGCGAACAGACACAAACTATTGCGACCAACCAACGGTTTCGTCAAATTGTTAATTTCACTTAAACCATGCCCCAATTAGGTGCCAAAACATTTAAAACACATTCGGATACCCCTTATGATCATGGTGCAACTTCATTGTGAACTGTAACAAGTAAAAAGTTCCAGACTAATTCAAATGTTGTTACAAAATCGGAACTTGTTGTTCTTGTCAATGCTCAATGAAGTTGCCCCACGTACGCAGCTAAGCGCACCTCTTCGAGTTTGAAGGTTAAAATCAATATTGGGGCTTAAACACAGTCCTTTATTTGATTTCGACTCTATTCAATTGGATTTGCAAGGAAAAAAGGGCAGTTTTGAAGCTTTTCAATTAGAGTTGTTACTGCGGTAACAATGGTACCCTTTCTTTTCCCAAAAGTAACTATTTTCAATGAGGTTTAATTTCGCTTTCTCTTCTACAAGAGAACATTCCAACCGCCAACAATTGAAACTGATATTACTTTGTTCCTTCGAAGCCACAGATTGCGCCTTTCCACTGTGAAAATATACTGCTTTTATTGGGGATATTTCATTCCAAATCGGAGTTTTTCTGGAATTACATTTTTCCTTTCTTGTTTGAATACATCAGGTTGCACCATCAGCGCACCAGTGCTCAGCAGCAAGAAGTACAACTGAAATATATTGTATTTGGGTTCTGTCCGAAATTCCGAAGAGTCAGCAATTCAAGTTCAAGCTTCTTTCACTTTCCATTCTAAATAAAATGTTGGAATCGCACTAGGTGGAAGCTTACTCGGGGCAACTTTGCTGAGGATGTACTCAAAAGAAACCGCAAAACTTGAAACTGATTTTAGTTGGATTCTTGCAACCTTCAGATTGCACCATTGCATTTCCAATGATGAAGCGGTGGAGGAAAAGCGAGTGGAGAACTTCTATTGAAAGTCTGTATCATTGGGATTTCTTATGGTACTGATGCAATTAAGTTGTACCATCTTGTTTGTAAATTCTCTGCTTGAAAGCAAGCTGAAAGCCTTTCCAAACAAGTTCATATTTGTGAAATGAAAATGATACTCGTGCAACGTAACTCACTTCAAAATCGAAGTAGCAAGACAGAAGAATTTCAACACATTAGTCTCAAAAGCCCTCTGAGAGCGAAGAGAATTCGAGCAACTTCAATGAGAGTTTGAGAACTTGAAGAATTGTTTTCCAAAAGTTTGAAGTTCGCCTCAGAGAATTATTCTGTATGGAACATAAGGGCAACTTCAACCGACTTCTTAAACTCCATTTCGCTTTCAAAAAAAAAAAACGGTTGAAAAAGTTGTCTGTTCAGTCTATTTGCTAATGTTACAGATTCAAGTTGTCCCAAACTTCATTTTGTTTTAGCGGTGATAAACTTTACAAATTTTCCAAAATCTTAAATTGAACTGCCTCTGTCGGAAATAAAGTTGCCCCATTTTCCAATACCCTCCCACACAGAGGAAGGGAAAATGAAAAAGGCCTCTCATTTGTTTTGAAGAAGAGCGGTCATCGAAAATTGTAAATATTGTAAATAAACAGTTGAAAAGTTCAAATGCATCGGTATTCTTCAATTTGGTTTTCAATACGTACACTAACGTTTACTCATGTACTTCTACCCCATTTTAGTTCGGTAACCACTGGCTACAAGACCCTGGAAATGCTTTGTGGTCACGTTAGTACAACTTAAATGTGGCTATTTCCTCCAAATAAACACATTGTGATGCAGTTGGTTTTCATGTTGAGATTCTCAATTAAGTTGTCCCGAGACTTGGAGATTGCTCCTAATGCGGTTCCAACCATCGTTCTATTATAGAAGGAAAGTTTGAAAATGCAGTAGAATTTGGCGGGAAAATTTAATTTCATAATATGATGAATTACGTTGCACCATTGTTCCAACTAGTCTCCATCAGAGTTATCAGAACTGAATTCAGTGAGAGGGAAATTCTGAAACTCCTTTTTTGAAACCTCTTCTCTGCTTCATTACACAGCACACTCTGCAAGTATTTCTACAATGTACATAAACAATGGTGCAACTTAAATGTGTGGTATGCTTGTTGCTGAAATGAAAAGAATTGCAACGAACTTGATGACCATTTAACTTTCAAATGAGGTTGCCTATTGAACCACTACATCACCCAATATTTTTTTTGACTGAGAAGGGCACTTTTCATTTTGTGAAGCTTCCATCAATTTTCGGTTGAAATTCAATTACAATTACAACTGAGTATGAGATTGCACCTGCAATAGATTGAAATCACTGAATGAAATCCATTTGCTTTCTGAAAAGAAATAGGGTGTGGTGGTATTTCCAAAGTGAAAGAAGTTTCCAAAATTGATGCAGTTGACGGTAGAGGTATTTGGAGTAAATACCTTTTAACAGTGATGAAAGGAAACTCAGAATTTCAGTTGCAAAGTTTCAAAATTTAAATTCCAATTGGTTGTAAAAAGTTTGAAAACTTACACAATTTCAGTTTTCGTCAAGTTTCCTGCCTTTACATTCACGTTTGTAAGGTTCAAATGTATTGGAGCAACTTCAATCATTTTCCCAACAAGGGCTTTTCGGCTTCAAAATGCAATTCAACAGGAAACTTGACTTTCAAATGAAGTTGCACCATTAGTCCTCGATGTTTTGGAATTTAGATGCAACACTTTTTCTGAATGATTGACTGGTATGTAACACTACCAAAGGCTAATAAAAGTTCTTGGAAATTTTCCATTTGGCATTACACCGGAGTTAATATAGTAATATTGGTGCAATCTCTTTTCACAAAGAAAGTGAGCAACTTCCGAGTTTCAAATTGTTGCTTTTCATTGTTGAGATTCTCAATGAAGTTGCCCTGTACAAGCTTGCACCTAATTCTGCGATTCCAGTGTCCTATTGTAGAAGGAAAAGTGAAAATGCAATTTCAAAAGTAGATTTCAACTTGGCGGGAAAATTGAAATTCTTAATGTGATGATTTACATTGCCCCATTGTTCCAACTCTTCTCCATCTGAATAAGTGAGCGACTGGGAATCAAGTCACTTTGAGAAAATTTTGTACCAACAGCATCAATACACCACGGCTTTGTAAGTGATTTCGCAATGTAAGTAAACAATTTGGATACAGTGGTGCAACTTATATGTACGATGTAATGAGATGAAAAGAATTGCAAAATGAATTTCAAATGGAAACAGTTGAAATTTCACTGCCAAATGAAGTTGCCCCATTAAGATGCCGATGTCACCTGCATTTTTTTAAACTCGAAAACAAAAGAAATTTTTAAAAGTGGAAAAGATTTTTTTGAGTTATTTGACCAAAGACATTAGTGAAGTGTGGTGTTCAAATTTGAGTTGCACCAATTAGTCCATTCCTTAAGCATCAATAGAAATGGATTCGCGGTAAATCAAATTTCGATGAACAATGAAATTTCATATTAAATAAATACAACTCCATTTGGCAAACTTATTCAAAAGGATTGTCAGCAGTGATGCTAATGATTCGGTTCACATCATACACTCCCATAAATGCTCCTAATGATAAGATAATGTTAATGTTTTTGTTTTCATTATCATGAACTCAAAGAAAGAAAGTTACTTGCCTGAATGTTGAGCAGATGAAAATACTACCACTGCATGATCTGTTTCGTCTACCATTCCGAGTTTTGCTGCTTTTCTCAGACCTCTGATGATCTTGTCCTCCATATCTCTTCCTTCAAAGCTGGGCAAATACACCGGCATGACTCCCCACACCTACGGAAACAATTATTACCAACAGTTAAACCGACAACAAAATTTTCAAAAGAACAAAGAATACCAGGTTCAATTCTCTTGAAACTCTTTCACTAGAAGTGAATGCAATGATTGGCATGCTTGGTCTAAATTTTGAAACTTGATTAGCTGTGTACCCTATTAATACAACAAGTTAATAAACTTGTTTGAAGAAACAGTTTCAGATTTCATCAGCACAAAGACTACAAAAGAAAACAAACACAAACCTGAATTGGTAAATAGCAGAATAGCACCACACTTTCCAAAATCTTTCAACTGTTCAACTTGTATGAAAGTACTGTGTCCTGAGAAGTCATCAGTAAATATCAATATCAATATCAATATCAATATCAATATCAATATCAAATAAACATCACCGTATCGAGTTTCTCTTCTTCTTTACCTATTGTTTCCACTACTGTAGGATTTGAAGATGACTTTTCTGCAGGGTTGCTTTTGGGCATGTGTGTTTCTGCAGTCTTTGCGATGTTGTCCATAAACTGAACCGCTTCTACAGGATATTTTCCAACGGATGTTTCTCCTAGTAGTTAAACTTGAGCAAATGGAGTGAAATTGAATATGTAAAAGATCTTGCAAAAGGTGATTAATTATTGAATGGAAAAATTCAAGAATATTCACCAGACAACATTACGGCATCGGTTCCATCCAATACTGCATTGAACACATCACTAAGAAAGAAAAAGTTAAGATAGAGTTTCCATTGCGAAATTGTTGACATACCTTGCCTCCGCTCTCGTTGCAGAAGGTTGTTGAGTCATCGATTCCAACATCTACAAGTGAAATAAATAAATAAATAAATAAATAAATAATAAATAATAAATAAATAATAAATAAATAATAAATAAATAAATAAATAAATAAAAGAATAAATAAATAAATAAATAAATAAATTAATAAATTAACAAATTAATAAATTAATAAATTAACAAATTAATAAATTAATAAATTAATAAATTAATAAATTATGTAAACAAAATGTACAATAGCTTACTTGAGTCGCAGTAATTACTGGTTTTCCGGCTCTGTTGCATTTCTTGATAATTGTTTTCTAGTAAAGAAAGGGTGAACAACCACTTAACTACATCGTCGTGATGTCATTCATATGCATTTATTCATTTATTGTTCCGAGATTTAATTACCTGAGCTGCAGGAACTTGATGGGGTGGAATTTCCACACCTAAATCTCCTACAATGCGATCAATGATGCTTAACTAAACGACTACATAAATAAAACACAAAAGAAAATTGACATAGAGGCAAAGAACTCCTTGTATTCAAACTAAATTACCTCTAGCAACCATAACTCCATCGCTTTCTTTAATGATATCATCCAGATTCTTTAATGCAACTGGTCTTTCGATCTTGCTGATTATTTTGATGCCCGTATTGCCATACTGGTGGAGAGTTCTTCTCACTTTTCGAACATCTTCTCCATTTCCTTCAATGTTTGGAATTAATATTCGAATAAGAACAAAACAATTCAATTACAAAGTAAAGTCAATCAAATTATTGCCCTTAATTGTTCAAACAAAATTTGAAGAAGTTGGAGATTTCATTTTATCTTAGTGTTACCAATAAAGGAAGCTGCAACATACTCAGGATCTAGTTCAGCAATCAACTCCAAGTCTTTCTTATCTTTTTCAGATAACACTTCTACATTGATGTTTCCGGTTGGTAGATTGCAACCTTTATGATTGACTTAATAGTAGTACAACTGATTATTGGTTTAAACAGAGTGTAGTAAAGTGTGGAAGAGGAAATAGTGAATGAGTGAATTAGTGAATGAGTGAATTAGTGAATGAGTGAATTCTTAACTTACCTTTGTGACTGGAGATCGTACCAGCTGCGTCTACAACACATACCAAATCGTTTCCTTCTTTTCCTTTCACACTCAACTGTACAATTCCATCATTGATGAATATTTTATCACCAACAGTGAGATCTTCAAGTAGTGTGGGGTATTGTATGCTGATAAAAAAATTTACGAGAAATGAGAAATGAGAAATGAAGAATGGATGCATTTTCATTTGTTTTGGATGTTTGCTATTCTTCGACATGTTTAAACGTGAGTACAATCTTGTATTTAACAACGGAATGTGAATAGATGTACTAGATTAAATACCTTGCACGATTCTTATCTCCAACAATTTGTTCAGGAGTAACTTTTATTTTATGCCCAATGTGGAGGGAGACAGAATCCTTCATCTTTCCAAGTCGAATTTTTGGACCTTGTACATCACACAGTATCGCAATCGGCTTTCTTTTCTGAAAAAACACCAAAAATAAGATTTCACTGTTAAAAATTTTCTTATGAATGAATAACAATTTCTAGAACCTGATGAGCCACATTTCTAATCATATTAAATGCTTCTCTGTGGAAAGAATGCTCTCCATGTGAAAAATTTAAACGCACTAACGGAATTAAGAACAAAAAGACGGTTACGAACTTGCCTACATCCATTCCAGCATCAATCATTCCACCTAATATTTCCGGATTGCAAGAAGCAGGTCCTAAAGTGGACACAATCTTGGTTTTTGCTCCACTTCTGGCATGTATGAGACTGTGATCTTGACTAAATTTCCTCAATCCATTGAACAACCGTTGACGGAAAAACTAAATTTCGAATTTCAAAAATATATTTAGCCGATGGCAGATGTGATATGTGCAATGCAAATTATTTGTGAGCTACGATTAACCACATGAGAAGCTTACTGCTTTGGGCAGGATTCTTCGACAGAGCATTATTCCAACGATGATTCAGAAAGGGAAATTGGAATTCCGATTGCAATGTGCACAATTAAAATCTCGTTTCTTTTGTAATATGAGAGTGCACCATGGGCTGCTCTGGATTTCCATATGCCTCCAAAACTTTTTCGTGAGAAACACTCTTTTTCAATACTTGCAACGAAAATAAAAATCCATTACTTGGCTTCCCATACCCACGGCTACATTTTCCTCAAAGGAGTAATCATGGGACAACTTTATTCGTCCACTTAGTTGCCGAAGTCATGAAAGAAGTATCCAACACTGTTGCAAGCGTGAAACAAACAAAGAGGCCAAATAGTCAGACTAATGGGGCAATCTACAGTAGAAAAGGAACAAGAAGAATTGAGAAAACACAATTTCAAAAGTAATGGCTTCAGTTGGCGGGAAATTTTCAATTCTTTCCTTGATGATTTATTTGATGCTTACGTTGCCCCACTGTTCCTACTAGTCTCAATCTGAATAATTCAGAATGAAAGTTGAGTTACTGAGATTTTTCATTTTGAGAAATTTTTCATGAAGGAAGCTTTGCAGTAATGAAATAACGTGCGTGAGTGTCGCAGTAAAGGTGCAACCTATTATTGAACAGGAACACAGAACTCATAGAGACCAATGTGCAACTTCCTTTGAAGAAATGAAGTTGCCCCACAATATTGCGCGTTCCTCTGGTGAAATTTTGGAACAATTTCCGAAAAGAATAACAAATGGACTTGAGCGCTGAACTACTTGGACAAACACGTAGTTACAGCAGAGAAACAAGGACCAAATCATCTTCGTGATAGTGGGGCATTCTATTGTTAAGAAGAAAAGGTGAAAATCACCTTTTCCAAATGTAGCCGTTGAACTTGGCGCCAAAATTCAAATTCTTAATTTGATTACTTAGATTGCCCCACTGTTCCTACTGGTCTCCATTTGAATAAAACAACAAATCAGAATTGAAGTTGGATAATTGGTCAAGTAATTTTTGAATCATTGAGTATTACACCATGCAGATTCCGCAATGTAAGGAAACAGTTTCGGAATCAATGGTACAACTTACATGTGTGGGGTGCACATGGTACTTAGTGACAAAAATCGTTCAATTTTTTGGAATTTGGAGATATTCACTTTTAAGATGCCCCAATATTTTCAACCTGCCAACGAATGTGAGGGAAACTGTTGGTGCACTCTCAATCACGATTTTCAAAACTTTGAATTTTGAATTCAAAACTTGAGACTTTCTTTCTCTTTTGTGAGGAAATGAAGTTGCCCTCACGAATCCTACCTTTTGCATAACAGATTGAACCAGCTTATTTCTTTATGCGCAAATTGGAATTGAAGTCGGTTACAATTTTTCTGTTTCTAGGGGACCGTTTTATGTTGCCCCTGCTTCCAAAATACAAATTTACATCATTCTACAATGGATTTTGTTCAGCAAATGCTCTTGTGGTATTTTTCAAACCGAAGGCAAAACTCTGTAAAAACTGTGTTTTAGATTGCGCCAATATTCTCATGAGTTGCCGGTTCTATCAAATCCAATTCAGCTTTGTTCATTGAAATGCATGAAGTCTCTCCTCCAATGTTTTGAATACCACCTTTTTTTGGCGGGTCTACCACTCTTAGTGCTATTTGCAAACCATTCAAAGGTTGGGGTAACTTCTCGACAGCTCAGAACAGTGAAACAGTACACAAAAAATCTCTTACAATAAAGCAGAAAATGTAGTGTCGACTTGAAACTCATGAATTTGGAATTATGTAGAAACAGTCCGCAGCACGCAGTAGGAATTGCCAACTTCTTTTTGGGAAAGGGGCAACCTCAACTTCCTCTAGAACAGAATTACATTGCTTAGATTCATTACACCCGCATTGGAGGATATCGACTTTAATTCTATCACTCTCTTGAATTTTATGTTACGCTACTTTTGTGGTTCTACAAGGATTTATTTGACCCCGAAACTGGTGCATCTTGAATCCCCAATTTCAGGGCAATGTAAGTTAATCACATTATTTTCCTGCCATTTGAAATTGCGTGTTGAATCTGCCTGTTGGGCAAAAAATTGAAGTTGCTCCTATCAGTTTTTTTCCAAGATGTATTGGCTTGTTTGTTGAATTTCTTCAAGTCCTTCCAACAATGAGCAGAGTTGAATACTCGAAAAGTAGTTGGCAAGTAGAATGTAATTTTAAACTTTTCCATTTCTGAGTTAAAACAGTAACAATGGTGCAATCTCATTTCATATGTTGGTACTGAAAACATCTAACAGAGTATTTAAAACACCACAAAAAATTGGACGGTTAAAGTGACCATCGCCAAGTTCACTGTAGCTACATCTGAGGTTGCCCCATTAAGACGGCGATGATGACGAGGTTACCCATAATATTTTTTTTTGTATCATATTAGTTGAAAATAAATACAAATAACACGCAATAATGAAAGCTAGGTATCATCGACAGTGTCAATTGACTGTGGGGATATCCGAGAAATAATTAGAGTGAAGTCCCAATGAAATTTCAGTGAAATTGTATTGTACCCGATATGAGCAAAATTGTCAATTCCTGTAAAACAAAAAATCAATAAACAAAAACTGAACCACAATTAACTTTTAAGTTGAATTTTATTTAAAGGACTCACCTGGAAGCAATCCTATTGCAAGAACAAAGATGAGTTGACAGAAATATTCACACAGTGATAGACCAGGATTTTTCAAACTCTTCCAATTGACTATCAAATCAGCATCAGTGCCACTAATCCAAATAATGAACTGGATGCTCCAACTGTTTGAAGGCAGTACAAAGAGTAAGTCTTCAATGTTTCCAATGTTATCTGTCTTCCTTTTGAAAACCCACCGGAAAGAATATTTGGGATAAACACCGCACTCAGTAAATTTCCGAAAACCCCTAAGGAATTCAAATTTTTGTTATCGTCTGCTGTTGTAATTGAATGGTGTAATTTTTTCTCCACCTGAAGCAAGGATTCAATATTTCGTCAATAAGAATTTACAAACATTCGTCTAATTAAATAACTAAACAACAAATGAATATCCAATAAACCAACTAAATCAGTTATTCTTATTATGACTAAACTACTTTACAACTGACTAAGACTAAAGATCAAATTAACTGCAATGAATACCTGTAAGTAAGGCGGGCAGGGTTATCAAATAACAACATCCAGTCTAAGGTCTCTCCTCTGATAAAACTGTGAGAATTGCCCTCCCAACAATTTAAATTGCAGTTGTTGTAATAGTAAATGAAAACTGAATTGGTTCATCCATACGAAATGACGAATTTTGATTCTACCTGTTACTTTGGTTCAGCTTGCAAGATCGAACAAAGTCTAAAAAAAAATAAGATTTCGAATCCAGTGGAAGATTCTTTCTGACAATAATGACTCAAAGATAATTCATCACTAGTTATAAATCACAAATTGTGTCCACGAATTGCCACGTTACCTCAGGAGTAATGGCTTGGATTGTTCCATTGTTTTCCGGTGGAGGCATCCCATACGTAAAATTTCCCTATAGCGCTTACGTACAGTAACCCTGAAAATTTTGAACAAATTGCAAAAGAAAAAATTTGAAGAGATAGATTTGAATTTCAGATCGATGAATTGTTTTTAACTGTTTTTCATTGATCTGGACTGACCTGCTCATTTCCAACGACTGCAACACAGCCAGGAAAAGTCCCGTTTTCGATGGAGATTTCTAAAACTTCATCTGGAGACCAATCCACCTATGAAAGTAGTTGAGTTTATTCTCCAATCATGATCATTCGTGAATATTGTGAACTACGATATTTGGATTCGAATTTTGATCGTTTTCAAACAGATTGCTTACATAGGGATCTTGAATATTTGGAACAAATATGAGATGCATCTGCATTTCCAGTTCTTCCAAAATGAAAACAGATGTAAAATTGCTGAGGAAGTCTTTCCGTAACAATGGTGCATCTTCATTGAGATTTTTAACAATCTTCAAATGGCTGTAACCGCCAACATTGAAACTGATATTACTTGGTTCCTTCGAGGCCACAGATTGCACCATTCCTTGCGAAAATACACCGCTTTTATTGGGGATATTTCATTCCAAATTCGAGTTTTTCTGGAATTACATTTTTTCCTTTTTGTTTTGAAACATCAGGTTGCACCACCAGCGCACCAGTGCTCAAGAAGTACAACTGAAACATTTATTGTATTTGGGTTCTGTCCGAAAGCCGAAGAGTCAGCAATTCAAGTTCAAGCTTCTTTCACTTTCCATTCTAAAATAAAGCATTGGAATCGCAGCACTAGGTGGAAGCTTACTCGGGGCAACTTCATTGAGGATACTCAAAAGAAACCGCCAAAAATTGAAACTGGTTTACTTGATTCCTTCCAAGTTTCAGATTGCACCATTGCATTTCCAATGATGAAGCGGTGGAGGAAAAGCGAGTGGAGAACTTCTGTTGAAAGTCGGTATCGTTGGATTTCTTATGGTACTGATGCAATTAAGTTGTACCATCTTGTTTTTGAATTCTCTGCTTGAAAGCAAGCTGAAAGCCTTTGTATCAACCAGTATGCACAGGGTGTCGTGGGTATTTCCAAAGTGAAAGAAGTTTCCAAAATTGATGCAGTTGACGGTAGAGGTATTTGGAGTAAATACCTTTTAACAGTGATGAAAGGAAACTCAGAATTTCAGTTGCAAAGTTTCAAAATTTAAATTCCAATTGGTTGTAAAAAGTTTGAAAACTTACACAATTTCAGTTTTCGTCAAGTTTCCTGCCTTTACATTCACGTTTGTAAGGTTCAAATGTATTGGAGCAACTTCAATCATTTTCCCAACAAGGGCTTTTCGGCTTCAAAATGCAATTCAACAGGAAACTTGAATTTCAAATGAAGTTGTACCAATAGTCCTCGATGTTTTGGAATTTAGTTGCAACACTTTTTCTGAATGATTGACTGGTATGTAGACATTACGGAAGGCAAATAAAAGTTCTTGGAAATTTTCCATTTGGCATTACACCGGAGTTAATACAGTAACATTGGTGCAATCTCTTTTCACAAAGAAAGTGAGCAACGTTCAGTTTCAAGCTTTTCTTTGTTGAGATTCTCATTGAAGTTGCCCTGTACAAGCTTGCACGTAATTCTTCGATTCCAGTGTCCTATTGTAGAAGGAAAAGTGAAAATGCAATTTCCAAAGTTTGTAGATTTCAACTTGGCGGGAAAATTTAAATTCTTAATGTGATTTACATTGCCCCATTGTTCCAACTCGTTTCCATCTGAATAAGTGAGCGACTGGGAATCAAGTCATTTTGAGAAAACTTTTGTTCCACTCAGCTTCATTACACCACGGCTTTTGCAAGTGATTCCGCAATGTAAGTAAACAATTTGGAAACAATGGTGCAACTTATATGTATGATGTAATGAGATGAAAAGAATTACAAAAGAATATCAAATCGAAACAGTTGAAATTTCACTGGCAAATGAAGTTGCCCCATTAAGATTCCGATGTCTCGCACAACTGTGGCAATTTCATTTTCTCACAGAACAGAAGAGTGTTCGACAATTTTTTGGGACTTTGAAACAGAAACAAGTACTCACGTTTCAGAAGAAAGCTGTGAAGCTGCCCCAATATTGATGACAACCTTGCCTGTTCGTGGAGGTACTGAAGCAAGGAGTAACTTCATTTTCGGTAGTACCAGTAATTGTTTTGCCCTAATGTTTTCCTTTGGAATAAACCATGTATGGGGTATGTCGAAATTTTAATGGGCAGCTTAAATTATGTTCAGTTAAAAAAAAAGTTGCAACTAACCCATGCTTTCATAATCTCCTGCATAACATTAAATGATCCCGAGGAGTTGTTCCCATGTAAGGTGCAATCTAAAATTGAACTACAACAGATGTTCGTTCAAACAATAATATTTCAACATAGATAATTTAAGATGTCCCATGCAGACCCTCATGAAAAAAACGTTTTTTTACATTGGGCATGTAAATCCTCACACTTTCGAAAATAATTTAATTTTCCCGCCAAATTGCATTTTCACAAACACTGTAAGTGTTTTATTTGTTTGAGAAATGAGAGTGTACCATTGCACTGAAATAACTGCAACACTCCGGTGAATGGAAGAAACCTATTTTGAAAATAATTTTTATTGCCTTGGAAATAGCTAATTATGGACACATTTAAGCTGCCCCAATATTGATTTCAACTTTACCTGGAGGTACTGAAGACAAAGGAAACTTCATTTCATGCCATTACCACTTACAGATCATAAGAAAGTACTTTAGATGATGCAAATGAACGGGTGGAGTATTTCCTTTTCTCTTCTTCATCATCTCAATCTGGTATGTTCAAGTGAAATGAAAGGTGTACCAACATTTTCATGACTTTGTAATCCGTTGATTCAAACCACTTTTAATCACGTGAACCAAATTGAAATTGTTTTATTTGCATTTTTACAACATATTCAATTAGGTTGTCGATTTAGCAATCTCTGGACTTGTTCTTGAAGGTGTGCAGCTTCAATCCCTTGTGAATTTGGCATCGCCGAAAGATCTTCGAGTGCTCTGAGAAGTTGTTTTGTTTGCTGTACTGAAAGGGGAATCATTGCTCTGTCAATACACTGTCTGACCCAAGGGAAGATGGTATTTGAGATTGTTAAGAAAATTCTTGTGAGAATAAATTTAGTTTGTGAAAAAGGATATCAACAAAACTGTGAGTTTTCAGGTATCCGATCAGCTTCATCATTAATTCGGTTGCAGTTGGAGGTTCCAGCTCATGTATAATAGGGCCTGAAGCAGTCAGTGAGTTTTTCTTGCCATTAATGAGCAATGTACCTGTTTGTTCCATCAACCGTATCAATTGAAGAGTTTCTCCAGTTTTGAGGATTGTCGAGTATGCTGAGTCAAAATAACCAATGACTACGTTCTCTAGAGCTTTTCTCCAAGTTTCTGGAGATGATAGTGATGCTGAAACTGACGTAAGATTGACAAAATAACACTAGGATGAGTGTACCTTTGGTGGAAACAACAGGACTGGCACTTTTGGAAGTGGGCACACCATTCACTTGGAGTGTCGGAACTTCAACATGAGGAGACGAAGTATTGGTTGATATTGGTGAAGAGTTGATCTGTTGGCTGGATATTTGTTCTATTTGAGTCATCCTTTTTTCCAATGAGTCAAAAAGATCCCACAATCGTTGGTGTTGCTAAATAAGATGATTATTTAGAACTGGATTGTAAAGTTCCTACCGAACTCAGAGTGAGCAGTTGATGGCTAAGTGTTTCAAGAGTAGTTTTAGTATCATCCTGTAACTGGTGAGTTACAGGAGAAGTTCCTATTGATTCTGTGTGTCTCTTTGCAATTTCAATGGAAGGAGATTTACGACCTCTGTCATTCTTTGGGGATCGACTGTTGTTTTCCGGCAATAATTCAGACAATGAGGCAGGAAGTGGTGGTGGCACTGGACTCCTGTTGTTTCGATCGTTGTGTGGTAGTTGTTGAGGAGAATTTCGAGCATTGTTGTTTGTGAAGAAGACTGTTTCAATTGATGGATTGTTGGAATGAATTAAAGAAGGGGAACTTTGAGATCGTAGTTGTTTCGGGCTGCTCATGAAATTATTGTGACGAGGAGGTTCTGGATAATTCTTGGAGATTTCAGGGTACGAAAAGTCTTCATCTCTGGTCAATGATTCTTCTTCTAACACTTCCTCTTCCATTGACTCTAAGCCGGTGTCCTGTGTAAGTTAATACATCTTCAAGAATGCAGGAAGCTCTTACCGAAATTTCATATGGTGTTCTGTTGTGGTTGTTCATGTTCTTTTGAAATTTTCCCTTGTCATCAGTAGAAGTGTTGGAAGGTGGTTTAAAGGAGGCTGATGATGGAGTCTTGGTCAGAGTTGGGTCTTTCTGTTGATTTCCATAACTTGGACGACTTGCAATATCATCCACTTGCATTCCATTCTTCATGGGGGTTTTGCTGGGAGTACTTCTTGTTTCTGTGGGAGCAGGGCTTGATACTCGATTCTTTGTGAATTCTGAACTAATAGATTTTCGAACGTCACTTTGAGATGAAGAAGGATTGGTAGGTTTGAACGGTTCTTTTGTTGCAGGAAGTGATGGAGCAGAAGATTGGATACTTTCTTCCGGAGATTCATCGAAAGTTGATTCCACGACGGAGTCTCCATTAGGTACATTAGAGGCAGCATGTGACCTGTCTGGTGCAACATAGATAGTGTGGGGAATTTCTTTCGACTTTCCACTTTTCGGTCGATTGATTGCTTTGGAAGGAGAATCTCTGTGAGAATTTGACAGTGCACTTGGTTTTTTCGATTTTTTCTTCAAAGAGTCCATAAATGAAGCTTTAGAAGGAGAAGAAGATAGAGGGAGTCGTGCTATATCGTTCAGGCAATTTGCAACTGCTTCTCGAACAGGTTTCATCTTAAAATAATTTCAGAGAAATACCAATTCATTGTACTTACTTTATCAAATTTTAAGTGGTCAATTGTCTGGATGATTTCCTCGACAAAAGGAGACATTGATTCTCTCAGTACAATCATGAACTTGTGTACAGTTTCCACTGCTGATTTTCTGTCACTCCAATCGGATGAATTGAAACCATCTCTAACCAAAAGTGGCAAGATGATCGGAATATATGGCGTAACATGCATTCCACAAGTCTATGAAATTTAGAAACATCCTTGCATCGAGAATTAAATAACCGACCTCTGCAAGAGATGCAAAAGCCACGTAAACAGAGGCTTTCGAAAGACAACTTGGTTGACTGAGATGCTTTTGAAATCCTGAAATCACTTTTTCGGTTTGGGCAATAACCTCCTCTGGGGGTCCTTGTCTTAATATACTTGCTATGGAAAGTGCAGCGCCTGATTGAATAGATTTGTTCTGTTTGTAAAAGTTACAAATACAATCTCATCCGCGGAGTACCTGCTCAGAAAGCAATTTATACAGAGGTTTCAAAAAGCATGAAAACAAGTCTTTTCCTTCTGGCGAGTGAACACGTGTTGAAATAGTTCCCAACGCTTCCACAGTGGCATCTCTAACACTTGAATCGCGATCCTGAAGGAAGTTATTTTGAAATTGTTGTACATTATTTTCTCGGAATGTGCACCTTGATATTTTTGCACGCTGCAATCATAATTTTGGGAAGAAACGACTGCAAAAAATCTCCATGTATTGAACATACTAAAGCAGCAATTCTAATAGTTTCCTTTTTGTATGAAGGAGTTTGTTTGTCTGTATTTTCCAGAACAGTATTCTAATGCACGCGTGAATTTCGAGTATGTTGCAGCATCTTACCATAAAGATACTTAGAGATTCATCTTCAGGATTCAATCTCTCTGCTAAGGAAGCTAATTCATCATATCCTTGTTTTAAAGTATCCTTGTTGTTGAGTTTTCCAAGAGAAACTAAAAGCATCCTTCGAAAATCGCTAATTGTAAGCTCCGACACTTCATCCTTTCTTCCATGTCGGTACATGATTGATGTAGTTCAGGTTTCAGTGAATTTTTCAATCGTGAAATTACAACCAGCAGCACCGGTTCCCGCCAAAAATGTTTTACACTAACAACTACAGTTACTAGTACAAAGAAATTATTATTTGTTATTTTGTATTTAATGACGCTGGTGCAACTTAAATGTGAACTTTCAGTTAAAACTTCACTTGTTGGTGTTCATTGTGAAATTGTAGTACAAGATTGCACTATCATTACGCAATAATATCCTGAACAATACTGCATCTGTTCTTTGAAACTAATGTAATTGTGCGATTTTGAAAACAGTTATTCTGCTACTTATGTCCACCAATGAAATTAATTTAACGTTGGGGAATCTTGAAGCTTTCCAGGTTCCCTGATACCGATGGAAAAATTCGAGAGTTCCAGAATCTTCTCAATTGTGATACACGGAGCATCCTTTTTTCTTGCGTTTCTTTTGTTCTTTATTGTATCGGTTTGGTTTTCTTTTTAAGCTATTTTAAAAAGGATCCACAAGATGGTAAGATATTGAGATCCAACACAAAACTCGTAATGCGATATTTGACTTTGTATGCAGGCCAAAGAAGAGAAAAAAGGAGGAAAAAGCAAACAAATTCAAGCTGCAAAAGCCTCGTCCAAATCAGGAGGCAAAGCCAAAAAGAAGGTATTTAATTTTTTTCTTTTTGTAAATTTCAAACAATATGACTTTGATTAGTTAATGTACAGTTTAACGCAGTTCAAAGCTTCTCGTACTATTTTCAGTTGTTTTCGTTTGCAGTCATTAACAGCAATGATGTAGAAGTGGTCCAAAGCCAAGACCAAGGAAAAGCTTGCTAACTTGGTCGTTTTTGACAAAGCAACCTATGATAAGATGATCAAAGATATCCCAACTGCTAAGCTCATCACTCCTTCCATCATCAGTGATCGTCTGAAAGTAAACGGCAGTTTGGCAAGAAAAGCCATCAGAGAACTCCAAGCCAAGGGATTGATTCGACAAGTCATTCACCACCGTCGAAACTCCATCTACACAAGATTAGCTGGAAAAGGTGAAGAAGCTGCAACAACTGAAGCCAAACCCGAAGCCAAAGGAAAACAAACCAAAGAAAAGAAATAGAACTTTTTGGTGTTTGCAAGTAATTCTTCACTCTTGTTTTGTCCATCTGTAGAGTTAAAAATAATCAAACCCTAATTCAGTTCCATTTCTTTGTTCATGCTGTTTCTGATTAAATTCCTTCACATGTCATTCTTGTTTGATTTGAGTTTTGCTTTGTTGACCATCTTTCCATTCAATTCAGTATCTTTCATATTTTCATCTTGTCCGAACTCGAAGCAAACTTGTTTTTTCCACTTGTTTTTCTGCATGACGATCATCGATACTCCACCGTAATTCAGAGTATTTCATTAACGGGAAAGTTTGGATGAGTGATGGATGTGTATTTACAAATGTGCAGTAAAATACAACATGGAGAAGAAATGAGGATTTTTTTTTGATTCCTTTTCTTCTTTCTATTCAAAAACTTCGTTCAAGACGCTCTGGATGTCACCATTGTATCTGGTCAACAAATCGTTGCAAAGATCTACATTCTGTACTCCAAGTTCTTGCAGTTGTCTAATTTGTGCAAGGAATGCTTGTTGTAGCTTTATGCAATGAGTAATAATCAATCATCTATTTAAAAAGAACTGATAGATGCATCGATTTGATTAATTTGATTTCCTTTGATAAAGAAAAGAATAGCTTACCACAGCAGGTCCGTTGGTGTAGCTGATCATTCCAAGTTCTCTCTGTGGAACTTTTCTTCCAGTGGTGATGGAAACTTTATTCTTGATGTTGTTTGCCATGATGATGTAAGGATAGTGAAGTCCAGACAATCCTTTTATTGGATCACTGATTGAGAAACAATGAGTTGAGTAAGTAATAGCAATTAATTAGATAGTTCGAAAGCTCGCAAGTTAGAAAGTAAATTCGAAAGAAAGAAAAAAGATGAAAGAAAGAAAGAAAAAAAGAAATCAATTTATTCTCAATTAGCGAGAACGAAGAAAGAAAGAAGAAAGAAAAAAAAGAAAAAAACGTACCTGACTTGTTTTCCATTCAAAAAGAAAGTGAGATTTCCTTCATCTAGATCCACTTTAAAGCCGATTCTATCTCCTGTTTTGAAGTTTATTTTTGTGTGTGGTGTTGCTCGGGCATCAAAATAACGTCTTCCAAATGCATAAATCTGTCCATCTACATTACGTGTAAATAAATAAATAGAATTAATAGAATAGATGAATAAATAGAAAAATAGAAAAGTAGAAAGATGGAATAAATAAACGACAAATAGAACAGATAAATAGATAAATAAATGAATAAATGAATAAATAGAAATAAATCAATAAATAATAAAACTTGCAAAAAACAAACAACTAAAGGAGTTGAGGCTGACTCTCGATTACTTACCATTGTAAATTCCAATACCCTGATTGTATTCAGTCCATCCGCTGCAACAATTTTCCACATTCATCTTTTCATTAGCAACTCCAACACCAGCATAAATCATAGACCCTTAACAATCAATACAATCAACATAATCAATACATGTAATTCAAAGAAGAGTTCTGTTGTTGGATGAACTACATACATTCATTCACATAAAGTATTATTGTTATTGAAATGGAAATTGAATAAAATGTGGATAGGAAGAACTTGCCTTTGTCAAATTTGGTGTTTTCTTCTGGGATTTGTGACTTTTCCACAATTACTTCAAAATAATGTTTTCCGGTTGTTTCTCCACGTGTAGCTCTTCATTATAAGTTATTAATAATAATCAAATAAAACAAATTCGATTGTAGAGAAGTATTGTTCCAATAATAGCATTGATTGAAAAGTAAAGACAAAATCATACCGAACACCGTGATAAGAATATCCAGAACTGAGTGAAATAGTGAAGTTGTGGTTGCTGAGGGAACATCGTTTATGAACAAATGAAGCATCAAATTGCCATCCTAATAATGGAAACGTTAGAATTTGTGAAAAAAGTTGAGATATTTATGTTGAAAAAAAATATATTGACAATCCAGACAACACAGGGAATAATAATAATTGAAAATCAGACGAGTTGAAGCAACGTTTCCAACCTTGAAGATAACTTGTTGCATATTTTGTCTTCCAAGTTTCTCCCTCTTTCAATTCTACTCTCAGTGTAGATTCGGTGTCCCACCACATTACATCCCTTGCAAAAATAGAGTCAGAATTAAACAACGGTGGTTTAAAGTGACACGATGAGTCTTCAGAGTGTAATCGATGGTATTGTAATTACATTCAACGGAGGATTAAACTCATTTTCGAGAAGTTCAGAACAAAAAAAAAGTTTTTCGGAAGATATGTCACAAGATCATCGCGTTCAAAACACAATCAAATGTTTTCAATAAGAATTGAAACGGTAAAGATTTGCTTGTTTCAGATCAATCAAGTACATAAAACTCACCTCATATACAATTCCCTCCAAAGCCGATCGCTTTGCGTTGCTGCGCGCCAAGATTTGTTCAACTTTGAAAGTTCGCACAAAAATTTTGGCGTTTTGATGTAATCCAATATTTCCACCTTGATTTCAAGCTTGATCGACGTCAGGTAACAAAGAAAAGGTTGTATATGATGAAAAAAACAACGGAATAACACAAATATTATTTCACAATACGTGTAGATATCTGGAAAAGAAAATAGCTTTCGAGGGAAAGAAGATATCCAGCAAAATGAGAAAGAATTACAAACTCACCGGTATTTGAGACAAAACATCCAAAGAGAGTTTTATTTGTTCCAGAGGAGTATCAATTTCCATAGAAGTGTCCATGGTGTCCATATCACGAAATTGCAGATCTTATCGAATTGCGATTAGCATAACACTCAGTAGTAGGAGAATAAAACGGAAAAGTGAAATAAACAGTACACCAAAGGAATGAGGAAGATAAGATTTCAAAATACCTCAATTAGTTCTTGTAATTAAATTATGGGGAATACTACTTCAAATACAGTATTAATACGTAAAATTCGAATGGAGCAACTTGAATACATTACAAATGACAATAAAAAAAAACTAGACAAAATCAAAAGTTGACTTTTTCAGTGAAAAATGAGATTGAATGAATAATAATTTCAAATGTGGAGTTACCATTCTTGCCGCAGCATCTTGGAATCTTTGGAGGAAAAAAATGATGAAAAATTCATCAAAGCAATCAACGAAAACAAAGACGAGATCAACGAACTTATTCCACCAAATGTAAATCCTTCATTTAATCCCATTTCTTTCTTCGGAACCGCAAATTTTATGAAATTTCCAGTTATTCTCCCACATTCCTGGTGTGGTATCAAGATGCTGCACTACTACATATTGTTGTTGCGTTGCAAAAACAAAATTGGATACAAGAATTGCTGACAAGTGTTTTCATCTTTTTTTACATTTACAGATGCAAAAAGAAAAACAAACTATGTTGGACACAGTGTGCTTTATTTTGCCATCAAAAGTAACAAGTTGTTGATTGACTACAGAAAATTAATGAAATAACAGCAAATTCAACTGAAATTGTTGCAATGATTCTTCAACACCACGAAACAAGATGAAGACATTATTGGTAACGAGATTCATTCCGTTTCCTTCCATTTCATTTCATTGATCTTTCAATTGCAGCAGATGCATTCTGTTACGCAACAGAAACCAATTTTATTTCTATTGCAAGCATGATTGTGGAGAGAAAATTGATGACTCCAAAAATCGCCAAGTAAGTTTTTCATTTCATTCACAAACGTTCAATTGAATTTCTACATCAGGCAAGCAATAAGTGTTGCTATGTGGAGATGTGCCGAATCACCAATCATCCTCATCATTTTAGAAAGCCTGGATACCTCGGAAAAGGAAGAGTTGTTCAATTTGGAAGGTGTGTTGAAACAGTTATATATACCAATGACATTGTCGATTGACATTTCATTTACTTCTAAATTTTCATAAATTACACGCAGAAATCTAATCCACTCCACTAGTCTTCTTACACCGAAAAATAGACCTCCTTTATTGACAAATGCTTCCTTTGATACTCAGGAAGACATTTCTTTCATCAATTATCTGATCAACAAAAGAGCTTCTGTCATCTAATTGATTACAGAGATCTCCTTTAATCCTGCTACTTAAAGCCTTGTATTCTTTGAAAGAAGTGTTGCATCTGACATCTCTTTTCATTAAATGTGGTGCTGATATTAATTACGTTTGGGAGGGAAAAACGCCACTAACACTCCTCTCAGAAATCGAATATTCAAATTTCACAGCTTCTATTGGACAACAATGCTGATGTAAATGGAGTTCCAGGTGAAATAATGCTCTAGGGTTCTTTCTTTTCGACACGATTTGATCAATCAACAACATGTATAACAGACACTGTGGGTAAGTCAGCTCTTCAGTGTGCTTTGGAATTATCACAATTTGACCTGGCAATGAAATTATTCAGGCTTGGCGCTAATATCCACCACAGGTAAGAGTTTGAGCATTTCAATCCTATTTATGACTTAATACCATATTGACATCATGTTTTTCAGTTTTGGATCAGAATCAGCAGGATATCTGGCTATCAAGTATCGGACAAAGAATGCAATCAATCCAGCAGTCATAAATCGTAAGTTAATCAGATGTTTAGATGTGGTTGGTTTATTGATTTGATTTCATTCATTACGTCAGAAAAAACTCGGAAAGGTCCCCTTTTTAACAGAGTCAAAGAACCAACAAAGTCAGCACTAAAGTATTACTTGATGTGGGAGCAAATCAGACTTTTGTTCATCAGCAAACGGAAACCGAATCCCGATTGTTTGTTGAGCTTCTTGCCTAGTGAACTGATTGGTCATATCGCTTACTTCATGAGAATTAGAGGACCGAAAAACGAGGATAGAAAAGAACGAGTCCAACACTTCACCAATTCCAAGACAATTTTAGGATTGAACGAGCACTCCCATTAGAGGCACTAACCTCTAACTAGGAGGAAACTTTTGTAAGGTTGGCGAATGTATTCGGTGGGTTATGCATGAAATTAATTAGTTTATGCTTCTACTCTTACAGAGAGCTCTACAAATTCTGTTTTTGTATTAAATTTCCTGTGTTGAACATAGGAAAAATTGAACCACCTCTTTGATTTTCAAAATCAAAACACCCTAGCACTACAGTTGACATTGCCATAAATGGGGCAACTTCAATCTCAACTCAACTTTTTTTGAATTTCCAAACTTTTTGGTTTTATTCTTAGCTCGTCCATTGCACATAAGTTGCACCATTGTTTTTATATTGATTACTTACTTTGCGGAATCACTTTCAAAAGCGTATGTAAGTCATCAGATTTCGAATTTCAAATTTCCCACCAAATCAAACTCAAAATTTAAAACTGCAATTTGGTCTTTCTTTGCAAAAAGAGAGTGCACCATTGTTACTGCGTTGATTTCACTGAAATCTCAATGAAAATTTTCAAATTTTTTTTTCCTCTGAAATCGAAATTTACTTTTGAATTTGCACTTTTCAATGGAATGGAGGAATCGGAACATTCGGTTGCAAAGGGCAATTTCATTGAGAATCTCAACAATGAAAAAGCAGGTTTTAGTGGCAGTTGTGACTTTGCGTGTGAAATGAGAGTGCACCATTGTGATTCCATAAAATCCTCTTCAAGAACAAGTTAAGTACTGTCGCTTGATAAAACGCACTGCAGATTGTTTGTTTAAGTTGCCCCATTTAATTTTCTGCAATCCCCACATTACATTCCATGTTGTGGATTTGAATGAAATTCATTTCATGAAATTGTACTTGTACAGTACGCAACTCCAGATGTTTCAAGTTGCCCTTTCAGGTGCAATCGCATACCCTAATGGGGCAACTTCATTTGAAAGTCAAGGTTTGTTGAATCAATGCAAAGAACTTTTCATCAAATCAATTTCGAAAATGCCAATTCTTGTCTCCGCTTGTTGTATGAGAATGCACCACAGTTCTCTTAAATGTGTACAAGTAAAATAGAACTCATTGGTGAGACGGAAAGGGGTTAATGTAGAATTCCAATTTGTAATGAAAGTTGCTAAACTGTTGCAAACAGTAAACAAGAGGCCAGCCAAAATCGTCAGACTAATGGGGCAATCTACAGTAGAAAAGGAACAAGAAGAATTGAGAAAACACAATTTCAAAAGTAATGGCTTCAGTTGGCGGGAAATTTTCAATTCTTTCCTTGATGATTTATTTGATGCTTACGTTGCCCCACTGTTCCTACTAGTCTCAATCTGAATAATTCAGAATGAAAGTTGAGTTACTGAGATTTTTCATTTTGAGAAATTTTTCATGAAGGAAGCTTTGCAGTAATGAAATAACGTGCGTGAGTGTGCTGCAACAAAGGTGCAATCTATTATTGAACAGGAACACAGAACTCATATGGAACCAAAGTGCAAATTCCATTGAAGAAATGAAGTTGCCCCACAATATTGCGCATTCTCTGGTGATATTTTTTGAACAAATTTTGTCTTCGAAAAGAATTCCAAATACTGACTTTAATTCTCTGTTTGTCCCAAATAAGGAATATTGGACAATCTATACAAATGGAGCAACTTAAAATTGAGGGAATCTGCCAATTCTGACCAAGAAAAACTTTTCATTGTTGATAAAAACAATAATACACAAGTTTTCTATTTGGAATTTTATTGCAGCGGAGTTTATGCAGCATCAATGGGGCATTCTCTTTTCAAAGAAGAGCATCTTTTCAAATTAGTCCTTTCAGATGAAGACTTTAAAAACCCTTGTTGGGCATATGATTGAAGTTGCTCCAATATTTCGGACCGAAGGTCTCTACCTTATTGCAGTGTGGTGTAATTACACTGGGGCAAAATTGAATTTAGATTACTAGCAGGAACGCAATGAAGTCATCAAAGAAAGATTGGAAGTTTTCCCGCCAAGTTTCCCTGTTGCAGATTATTTAAGTTGCCCCATCAGCAGCCAAGAGGATACGGGTCTTTGAATTTCAAATATGATGGAACATTGAAACTGGACACTTAAGAAAATAAAACAAAGAAAAAACAATTAAATTAATCAATACATTGATTGTTCTGACAAAGCTCACCATACAATACAATACAATACATAATATACAATAAAATAAATTCATCAAAGGAAGGAGAAAATAAAAAGGAGGAACGTTTTGATTGGAACAGATAAACTTGAACATTCTGATTGTGCTGAATCTTCAAACTCATTTGTTGTCAGTGATGCAGAGGTAATTAACTGACTAGTTATTTGTGATGTAGTAGTCCCTGGAGTAGTTGCTTGTCCAGAAGTCAGCACTGATGTAGTTATTGATGATGTAGTTATTGATGAAGTGGTTGCTGCTGGACCAGAAGTCAATTGTGACGAAGTTATTTGTGGAACACTTGTAGTTAGTTCTCCAATTGTATTAGGAACAGGAGGATCAAATCTCCACAAGTCATTCAATCTTCCTGCAACACAATAAACACAAACCAAACAATAAAGAACTTGTCATTTATTCACTTACCAAAAGTCCCACTTGCAGCATAACCATTACCACCAAATAACCAGAGATTATTATTGGAATCAATCCAACTTCCTACATAATAACGAGCACCAGGAGTATTGGAAGAAGATGGAATTTCTTGTGTTCCATAATATCCATATTGATCTTCGATATTACTTCCTGATATCCACGTCCAATAGGTGCCGTCGAATTTCCACAAATCATTCAACCAACCTACAACACAATAAACAAACGAATCAAAACAACAATCAAAGCACTTGTCATTGATTCATTCTCTTACTTACCATATGAACCATTTACTCCATTGCCTACTCCTCCAAATAACCAAAGAAAATTGTTGGAATCAATCCAACTCTCAGCTAAATAACGAGCACCAGGAATATTGGAAGAAGATGGAATTCCTTGTCCTCCATAAACTCCAAATTGATCAATGACATTACTTCCTGATATCCACGTCCAATGGGTTCCATTAAATTTCCACAAATCATTCAAAATACCTGCAACACAATAAAACACAAACAACAGAAAGAGAAGATATTCTGATTCTTCTGATAATGAAAGTCTTTCAAACAATAAAGAACTTTTCATTCATTTCACTTACCAGGTCCTCCGTTTGCAGGATAACCGAGACCACTGAACAACCAAAGATTATTGCTGGAATCAATCCAACTCACTGCACCATAACGAGCACCAGGAATATTAGAAGAAGATACAATTCCTTGTATTCCATAATTTCCAGGTCGATTTGCGACATTACTTCCTGATATCCATGTCCAATAGGTGCCATCAAATTTCCATAAGTCATTAAACCGACCTACAACTAAACACAAACCAATTAACAACAAAGAACTTGTAATTCATTCTCTTACTTACCAACTCCTCCATCACCACCAAATAACCAAAGATTATCATTGGAATCGATCCAACTCACTGCATTTTCACGAGCACCAGGAGTATTGGAAGCAGATGGAATTCCTTGTTGTCCATAAATTCCACTCTGACCAGTAACAATACTTCCTGATATCCATGTCCAATAGGTTCCATCGAATCTCCACAAATCATTCAATCTGCCTGCAACACAATAAATACAAACTAAATAACAACAAACAAAGATTACAATAAAGAACTTGTCATTCATTCACTTACTAGTAGTGCCATTAACAGCATAACCATCACCTCCAAATAACCAAAGATTATTATTGGAATCAATCCAACTTCCTGTGTAACGACGACCACCAGGAATGTTGGATGGAGATGGAATTCCTCGTATTCCATAATCTCCATATTGATTAGTGGTATTACTTCCTGATATCCATGTCCAATAGGTACCATCAAATCTCCACAAATCATTCAAATAACCTGAAACACAATAAATACAAACTAATAGCAACAAACAACTTGTCATTCATTCTCTTACCAGTTCCTGCAGTTCCAGCGAAACCATTACCACCGAATAACCAAAGAATATTGTTGTTGGAATCACTCCAACTCACTGGACCATTACGAGCACCAGGAATATTGGAAGAAGATGGAATTCCTTGTGTTCCATAATCTCCAAATTGATTAATAATATTACTGCCAGATATCCACGTCCAAGTTTGCTGTTGACTTCGGACAGAGATCGCAAACAATGAAAGAAACAAGAAAATCGATTTTGACACCATTGGAAGAGATAAGTTTGTTAGTTTCGTAAAACTTGAAGTAACAGAAGGAATACGAAAGAAAACGAATGGAAGAAAGCAACAACAAAAATTACCAGATGAGAATGAAAAACACTTGTCAAACAAAAATTCTTGACTTACTGATTTCAATGCAATTGTTGTATTTTTGTGGTTATTGATCCTTCTTACTTTGTATTGTTTTTCCACCGTACGGTGGCAAAAATTGCTTCCACAAATGAATTGAAAAAAGTTCGAATGAAGATACGTCAATAAGATGGCTATGCTCAGCAGAGCTGTGCTCAATCTTTTGATCAATGGATGATTGATCAAAGGAGGGTTGATCAAGAGTTGAAATGAAAATTTGTAAATTTGATCGGTTTGTTGATTTTTTTGTTTCCAGAGGGAAATTTTGCTTTCGGAATAAATATTTTCCTTACAAGACGAAACGCGAAGAGTCTTTACGATATGGGAAGAGATGAATGTAGTGAACTTAACTGGAGCTGGACGAGAAGGAATTAAGAATATATTTTCCTTTCCGGCTCTTGCATCAAAGAATCCAAATGAGAATGTCCCTTGTGAATATGATATCTTACATAAGATTTGGCAATACTTTATTCGATCTTCATCAAAAAATTATCAACTTGCTTTCATCATTGAAATCAATACTGGGGCACTTCAACAGTTTGTACGTGAGTGCTTAATTTCTATTTCAAAGTCCTGAAAAATTGTGTCGATTACTCTTCTGTTCTGTGAGGAAATGAAATTGCCACTGTGATTGCGCAAGCAGAATCTGAGTTCCCTTTCATTCACGCTGGTGGAAATTGAAATGTGTATTTTCAAACATAAGAATTTGACAAAGCACTTTGGAAATGAGAGTGCACCATTGCTACAAGCAAACGCTCCCTTGTAAGGGAAAACTCTGGGAAGAGTTGAACAACAGTAATTTCTGGTGAGTAACACCAAAATCAAGTTACTCACTCCACCCACATCACCTTGAATGTCGCAGTGTATTACAAAAGAGGGGCAACTTCATTTACTCACAATAGAGAAGAGCTCTCAAATCAAATATTGTCAAATTCAAGTTATCAAATTCGATTGTTAAGGTGCACCATTGTTATCGAAAGACTTCCTCAGCAATATTACATCTTTTCTCAAATTTTGGAAGAACTTGAAATTCCACCACCACTAATACCTGGCTTTCATTGTTGAGCTTCTCAATGAAATTGCCCTGTGCAACCGAATGTTCCGATTCCATTGTTGAAAAAAATTGCAATTTCAAAAGTAGGTGAACTTGGCGGGAAATTTCAGTTCTTTTTGTGATGGCTATCTTGAAATTGCATTTTCACTTTCTCTTCTGCAAGACAACATTGGAGTAGTAATATTATGTACAATCGGGCAACTTCATTGAGATTTTCAACAATCTTCAAATATTTGTAACCGCCAACATGGAAACTGATATTACTTGGTTCCTTAGAAGCCACAGATTGCACCATTCACTGCGAAAATACACGGCTTTTATTAGGGATAATTCATTCCAAATTCGAGTTTTTCTGGAATTACATTTTTCCTTTCTTATTTGAACACATCAGGTTTCACCATCAGCGCACCTGTGCTCAAGAAGTACAACTGAAACATATTGTATTTGGGTTCTGTCCGAAATGCTGAAGAGTCAGCAATTCAAGTTCGTAGTTGGCAGAATCAAACATGAGTTCCATCTCGGTATTACAACTCTTTTTGTATTCCGTTTGCTGCTATTGGTGCAATCTCCTCTTTCAAAGCAAATGAATTTTTTACTTTTCAATCCTGAAAAGGAACCAAAAAACTCTAATTGAAGTTGCACCAACATCAAAACAACTCGCCCATCAAAAGTGAAAAGCTTTGACAGATTCTCAAAAATCTTTTCACAAGTTATTTTTTGTATTGTTTCTCCCGTTCTGAGCTATCGAGAAGTTGCCCCAACCGTTGAATGGAGGGCAATTCATTCCGCTCCATGTTGGGTTGGAGAATGAAAGGAAGAACTTTTGCAATGACTTCATCCATTTCAATGAACAAAGCTGACTTGGATTTGATAGAAACCAACAACTCATGAGAAAGTTGGTGCAATCTAAAGCATTGTGTTTGAAACCGTTGACCATGAACAAAATCCATTAATGTAGATAATTTTACAACAAATTGTTTGGCAAGGAAACTTGTAACTAACATTCGAATGTTGGTTTGGAAACGCGTTTCCAATGAAAAGGAAGCTCCTTGACTCGAATGGTGGGCAATTTAAGTCATCACATTAAGAATTTTAATTTTCCCGCCTGTGAAAAACGCACGTACACCCACACATTTGTCAATTTAACACAGAAATGCATTGGTTTCTCATTTCGTAACTGTAAGCTGCGTTCCATCAGTGGGACAATGTAATTCATCAAATTTAGAATTTCTCTATGTTCAACGGCTACTTTTTGAATTAACTTTTCTCATTTCCTTTCCTCACTTTAAGTTGCACCAACATTACAATTCGGAAACAAACGCAAATTAAACTATAATTTCAAGGTTTCTCCGATACATAACTTTCGAAACAAATTACACATTTCTCCTTTATCAGTGTTTTTAAGTTGCCCCAAGATGTAGAACAACCTGCCTGTTCATTAGAGACTCCAGAAAGCAGCTTACATCAATTTTGTTGGAATTTCCAATGGAACTAACTCATCTTTTGTATTTGTATTTTACAACAATATAATACAAGTTACTCGATCAAGGCAATTCTATTCCTTCTTCTTTAGATTGCACTGCATGCTTCCGTTCGTATTCGAGTCTTTTGTAAGGTCCGCTGAAGAAAAACAACAAGCCAACAGATACACCCAGACAGACCAGAAGAAACCGCATTCCGTTTATCATGCTGAGTGTTTCTAACGTTGAATGAACAAACAACAGCAACAGTGATTCGATGATGAGAAGTAATACCTGCATCTTGCAGTAGATTAACAACCACAATGAAGATAATGCTGAAGAAATTTCCAGATTCCATCAATAATCCTAAATGTAACGCCTGTTAGCTATACCACCATCACAATTCAGTGAATCAATTCAAGTCAAAGACCTGATGAAGTTACTTCCGGAACTGGATACGTCGACTCCACAGCTGCTTCCATTGCAATAGGAAGGGCTGCAATTGCAAAGAAACCACACAACATCAAAGCAGAGAGTTGAGCACCCTTGTTGAAAGAGATAGCATACAGGGAAATGAACAGATAGACGGCAAATATCGTTGCACAGGAAGCAACAACAACCATAAGAAGCTTGTATCTCCGTGTTTTATCGCAAATTGTTCCTAATTTTTCGATAGGATATCAGAGGTGTGTTATGACAATCTTTTATCAAAACAACAATAATTTTATTTACCGAATATACCGGCACCTACAATACCAGCAAGAATCATTCCAATTCCAAAATATCCAGCTTCTTGTTGACTTAATCCTTCCGGGGTAAATATCTAATACAATAAATAAAATCAACAAAGGGAATAAATGAACTAATACTCTTATTATAGTTGTTCATATCGTCTATTTAATAATACAGATATTGTTTTTTTATGTGCATTTACTGTGTATATTATTGAATATCGTCTGCTTCACTTACTTGGAAGAGGATGGAGAAAAGTCCAGCGAAACTTCCGTAAGTAAAACCAAATGCGATCCACAAAATCACAAAAGATCTCTGTTTGAATGCAGACTTGATGGTTTTCCAACTCATATCCTCTTTACTTCCTGCCGAAGAGTGTGACTAGAAGAAAATCAACAATTTAGAATACAATACAGTAACAATTGTTCTCTATTTTCTAGAAACAAAAAAGCATTGCTTCTAGAAGTACTTTACTTACTGGAGGAGTTGGTGGTTTGTTTTGATAACCAAAGAGAACCAATGCAAAGCTGGCGGTGCATATCAATGCTTGCACAAGATACAGCAATGCAAACTTACTTCCTGAAATAGAAATAAAAATAATGAGAAAGAATAACAAACTAGTCAGAGTAATTAATAAAGGGCTTTATTGAGAACAATTAGTGAATCTGTTTATCATATCATCTCGATTATCTACAATAACTAGTTTGTTCTAAGTTTTTATTCTCTATTCTATTGGAAGTAGTTCTTTCTCGAAATTCTCAATCACTCAATCAATCAATCATTCAATCAATCATTCAATCACGCAATCAATCATTCAATCACTCAATCAATCATTCAATCACTCACTCACTCAATCAATCAATCAATCAATCAATCATTCAATCACGCAATCACTGACTTACCTTCCGTTACAATGAGAGAACTCAGGAGATAACTCAACGCCATTCCGAGTAAATTAGAAAGTGAAGCAATTCCCGTCGCATTGGTTCTTTCTTTGGGTCCAAACCAATCGGCTGCAACTTTTGTACAACCTACCAACATCACTGGTTGTGCTAGTGATGCGATTCCTCCGCCTATTGTTTCATGATTGGGTGTTTAGTTACAATAAATAAATGAATGAAATTCGATCATAAATGCAAAGCAAAAAAATGAATGGAAGGAAAATGGATCAAAGAAATAGTGAAATAATGAAATAATGGAATAATGAAATAATGAAATAATGGAACAAGGAAATAATTTATTTATTTGGTCACATCTCATTTGTTTCAGCACCCATTCAATAAAATATTGCAATAGATGTCTTTCAAAAAACGGATGTAATGGAATTACTAACTAAAATAAGCACAATTAAAACTGGTTAAGTAATTAAGAATAATAAGGAATAAATGATAAAGGAAAATGAATTATATCAATATCAAATCTATTCTATTCAATATAGTAATTTCCATTCACTATTCTATTCAATTTCTTGAAATTAGAAACAAAATAACCAACTGTACCTGCAACTACAATCCAATAAGCACCATTTCCTTCTACAAAGTATGCAATGCATCGAATCCATCCTCCTAACAAATTCGCTCCAGCTGCAAGGAGTAGAGCAAACCTCAAGCCTTTAATTTCACAAAGCCATGATCCAATCATCATAAACAATGTTGCAACGGCCTATGCGAAGTACAAAAGGATGAGGTTAGCGATGGATGGTTCTTGGTGAAGAACCAAATTCAGAACAAAACAATCGATAAGTTGGAAGTGATGCAATTGGATGAACGAGTTGCTTGGAACTTACTTGAAAAATGATAGAATGAACGTCAATCGAAAAGGCATCCGTGTGATAATATGTGATCGCCGTTTGTCCAACGGTTGAAAAAGTAAGCCACAAAATATTATTTGCTGCACACACAGAGGAAAATATGAAAACCATAAACCAACGTCGTTTGTAAAGTGTGTATGTAGGAGCAGATGATTGCTCTTTGTCAGTTAGTATTACAGACTCCATTTTTTCGGGTTTTTTGTGATGTTGTATGGATGAAGTTGAAACATCCTCCTGAGAATCATCACTCGATGTTCCAGAATCTGTTGGAGGTTCGTTCATTGCCTACTCTTCCACAAAACAATTCTGATGCGGAATTACACATGCATTGCAATTAATGTTAAGTCTTCTCCCAATCTTTCGAACTCTTCAATCTGTTTTGCTTTAGGCCGGGAGGAATTACAAGGAAGTTGCCCCAATGATTACCAACAACAAAATTCATACAAACGAGTTGTTTAGTTCATTAGATCGCACAAGTCTAGTGCAAGGATTGAACTGGCAGTTTTCTGAGTTGTTTTGGGGTGAAATAATGAAACAAATGAGATCTTACATAATATTAATACCACCAACTTGCATGCAAGTACTGATGGGATGCTGTGACATGCGAGCAAAATGGAGACATCTGATACTGTGATGCGAGATGAGCATGATGATTCTGTTCAAAATGGCCAAGATGAAAGAAACGTAAATACCCATGGAGATAGCGTTTCCAGTAATTCTGGAAAATCACAAGCTTCAGGCTCTTTAATAAAAACAGAAGCATGGCAGGTAATTCTTGTCCTTTGAACCAATCGATTTCTTCGTAATCACATTTCTGTGTTACATTGCGTGCGTTTTTGCGAATTGTCTACAAATATTTTTTAGATGAACTATCTTCTGTAAAGTACTCAGCTTTGATAAGCTTCATTTTTTTTCTCTTAAATTTTAGTTTTCTGAATTATTTAATTGAGAAAACGAAAATTTCACGGTATCCAAGTCCTTCATATACTAATTTCTCTTCCGTATATTTTTTCCCTGTTCTTTTTCCATTTTGTAATCTCCATCATTAATACTGCTTTAGTTCAAAGCATATGAAAATTGGGTCAAAACAGTACTGATATCAGATATCGTTGAAAGTGCAGATAAAGTTTGTGAATTCTGTTGCGGCCACGGATTGGAAATGGGAAAATGGGCGAGAGCTCGCATCTCTAGCTACACTGGAATTGATATCTTTATCATTTTTCATTTTCTACCATAATTTAATTACTGCATCCTGGAGTTTCTGAATTTAGTCCTTTACTGCAATGGAATTACATTCTGAAAAGGAAGCGCTTACCGATGCAGAACACACTTTCCAGCACATTGGGATCCTAAGCTTAGAATTCCACGTGGACAAGTTGTCGCGGCCGCTTCTATAGTGTCACCTAAATACTAGTGACTCCAGCGTAACTGGACTGGCCACAGTTAGGCCGCAAATGTAATCACACTGGCTC